>Ga0187843_10001473_pt1 | contig 14802 bp, 12 predicted proteins | sample SpaLakP09_SKY_43_FD_134516 | JGI IMG/M metagenome (GOLD analysis project Ga0187843, IMG submission 134516) | Oligotrophic lake water microbial communities from Sparkling Lake, Wisconsin, USA - SP09_SKY_43 | ecosystem: Environmental > Aquatic > Freshwater > Lake | place: USA: Sparkling Lake... | reverse complement strand
TCGATCTGGTACAGGAAGTCGTTCGCGTCCATGTTCTTCTCGCCGGCCGCCACCGCCGCATCAATGGCGGCATCGGTGGCGGCGAGCGTGGGCATCGCCTGCTGGCGCAGCACCGGGTTGCTGGACATGAACATCAGCATCTCGCTGGCGACCGCCAGGCTCGGCGGCTGCTGCTTGTAGTTGCCATTCAGCCAGGCCGGGTCCCGGCGGATCGCGTCGATGACAACGCGGCGCCAGATGCGATTGCGGCCGGCGATCTGGGTCGGCAGGCTGGCCAGGGGCATCAGTGCGTCCATGAAGTCCGGGTAGCGCTGGCCCCACAGCCAGGCGTGCATGCCGCCCATCGAGGTGCCCATTACCAGGCGCAGATGCTCGATCTTGAGCCCCTCTGTCAGCAGCAGATGCTGGGCCCGCACCATGTCCTCATAGCCATAACGCGGGAAGCCCGCGCGCAGGCCGTCGCTTGGCTTGCTGGAGTGGCCGTGGCCGATGGCGTCGGGCAACACAATGAAATACTGGCTGGCATCCAGCACGCCGCCGGGCCTGAACAACTCGCCCGAGAACTCAGGCCGGATGAACTGCCCGCCGGTGCCGCCCGTGCCATGCATCACCAGCACCGCATTGCGGATGCGGCCCTGCGCATCGCGCTGCGGCGTGCCGACCGTGCGGTAGTGCAGGCGCAGCTCCGGCAGCGTCTCGCCGCTGCTGAATCGGAAATTTCTCGCGGTGTGTGTCCCCTCGACCACATCGGTGGGCGCCGCGCAGGCCTGGCCCAGCAGCGCCGCCAGCAGCAACGTGAAAAGAACCCGCTTCAGATAACCCATTCCACCCCCCTCCCATGTTGTTGATCAATGGCCTCGAACATCGCGCTGACCATCGCCCGCTCGCCCTCGCTCAGATCCGGCCGCCAGACCTCGAAGAGAAGGTCCACGCGGGTCTGGTCGCTGAGCTTCCAGGCCTCGTGCTCGACCGTGTCGTCGAACAGACAGGCCCGGCCCTCCACCCACTCGCGCGTCTCGTTGCCGACGCGAAAATCGCATTGGGGCGGCACGATCAGCGGTCGATGGAAGATGGCAGATCAGGCGGAAGTTCAGAAAACTATTGTGTGGCGGGATGCGCCCGCCGGGCCGTAAGAGCGAGAACAGGATGGACGGTGCCCGCCCCGGCATGCGGCACAGTGGCAGGTCCGCCAGCGCCGCCATGGTGCGCGAGCAGCGCGTGGCGTTCTCGGCCACCTCGGCGCCGTGCTCCCACAGGTAGAAGGCGCTCCAGGCAGGGTTGTTGAGCATGCCGCCCTGCTGCAGATTGGGCCGGCTGGCGGCGCCCTGCACATAGGGCGTGAAGGCCTGGCTGCCCTGCTCAAGAACCGCCAGCAGCTCGGCGCGGATCTCGGCCGTGGCCGCCTCCAGGCGCTCCGGCCAAGGGAAGCCCTCGCGCGGGTAGAACTGGATCTGCGGCAGTTTCGGGAAGTAATACAGCCGCGGCTCCTCGCGGTAGATCTGCTCGCGTCCATAGAGCAGGTCGAGTGATTGCTTGAAGCGCTCACTGGCGCCGCCGGTCTCCGCGGCGACCGGGTCCAGGCGCTGTTGCAGATGCTCGGCGAAGACACGCAGGTAGTGCTCGCAGCGCTCATGCGCGCGGGCTACTTCCTGGCCCAGTGCCGGCGGCAACTGGGCGGGCGGGTGCGCGGCTTGGGTGGTGGGACGGTAGTAGGCGGCGGCCCGGTCATCGCCGGTGGCGGCCGACAGATCGGCCTTCACCATCAAGGCGCGCAGATCGCGCGGCGCCAGGGCCAGGGCAGGATCGGCGGCCTCGACCGCCGCAGTCATATCGCGCAGATGACTGCAGGCATAGGCCCGACCCACCAGCGCATCGGAATCGGCCCGGCCGGCGGACTGCACCTGCTCCAGCTGACGGCGCGCAGCCAGTGCGTCACCGCCGCGCAATGCCCGGATGGCGGATTCGGTGCTGGCTTGAGCTTGGGCAGGCGTCATCAGATCGAACATCAGATGCGGGCCACCTTTGTAGCACGCGCGCCGCTGCAGGCATGATGCAAGACCTGTCCTTTTGTGAAAACCCGGATGCCGAATTCTGCCCCTCGCACCCCCTGGCTGGCCTATGCCTGCCTGGCCCTCAGCACCAGTCTGGTTGGCAGTTATGTGGGCCTGTCCAAGCTGTTGCTGGCGGTGTTCCCGGTCTTCCTGCTGGCCTGGCTGCGCTTTGGCATGGCGGCCGTGCTGATGGCTTCATGGCTGAAGCGCGGCGCGAACGAGGCGCCGCTCGATTCGCGCGCACGCCGATTGCTGTTCTTGGAGTCCTTCCTCGGCAACTTCCTGTTCTCGATCTGCCTGCTCTTCGGTCTGCAGGCCAGCTCGGTGGTGGTGGCCGGGGTCATCCTGGCCGGCATTCCGGCGGCGGTGGCGTTGTTGAGCTGGCTGAGCTTGGGTGAGCGCATCGCCCCGCGCGTGCTGATTGGTATTGCTCTGGGTGTGGGCGGCATCGCGCTGGTGGCACTAGGCAAGAACGACGGTGGCGCAAGCACCTCACCCCTAGGCGCAGCCCTGCTGCTGGGCGCAGTGTTCTGCGAGGCCTGCTATGTGGTGATCGGCAAGAAGCTCAGCGCCAATGTCTCGCCCAAGCGTATCAGCGCGCTGATCAACCTCTGGGGCCTGGCCCTGGTGACGCCGCTGGGGCTTTGGCAGGCGATGAGCTTCGATTTCAGCCAGCCGAGCTTGGGCATTTGGGGCCTGCTGCTGTTCTACGCTGCCGCAGCCAGCATGGTGACGGTGTGGCTGTGGATGAGCGGGCTGCGCAAGGTGCCCGCCGCCAAGGCCGGCGTCTTCATGGTCTTCCTGCCGGTCGCCACTGCGTGCATTGGCCTGTTGCTCGGCGAGCGCTTGAGCCTGACGCAATCACTGGCCTATGGCCTGGCGCTGGCCGGCGTGCTGCTTGCCACCCTGCCGGATAGCAAGCAGACATAGAGCCCTGCCAAAAAGCTATGCCCCGCCAGCCACGAGCCTGGGCGCCATGACCTAACATCTGCGAGATGTTGCCTCCCACCTTGAATCCTGAGCGCCCGCTGAGCGAGGCTGAGGACTTTGCCCGCTGGCTCGAATGGGTCACCCGTTTTGCCCAACTGCTGGGCGCGCCCGCGGCGCCCGCGCCCTTGCTGCAGGCGCAAGCCACTGCCCAATGCCTGATCTTTGCCCCGCATCCAGATGACGAATGCATCGTTGGCGCCCTGCCCTTGCGTCTGCGCCAGGAGGCCGGCTGGCGCATCACCAATGTGGCCGTCACCCTGGGCAGCAACAAGGCCCGCCGGGCGGCGCGCTGGCAGGAACTGGAGGACGCTTGCGCGGTGCTGGGCTTCGCCAATATCCGCGTGCGCGAGGACGGCTTCGAGGAGGTTAAGACCGAGACCCCGCTGGAGCGGCCAGCGCTGTGGGCCGAGCAGGTGCAGGCCATCGCCGCGCTGTTGCTAGAGGCGAAGCCCGCGCTGCTCTTGCTGCCCCATGCCGGCGACGGCATCGCAACCCACATGGGCGTGCATCAATTGATCACGGAAGGCGTTGCGGCCTCGGGCATCAGCACCGTGCTGGCGCAGACCGAATTCTGGTCCACCCAGGACGCACCGAACTGGCTGGTCGAAAGCTCCAATGCCGACACCGCCCGCCTGGTGCAGGCCCTGGCCCGCCATGTCGGCGAGGTCGAGCGCAACCCGTATCACCTGCGCCTGCCGGCCTTCCTGGCCGACAGCGTGCGGCGCGGCGGCGAGTTGATTGCGGGCGCCGGCAGTGCGGCGCCTAACTTTCCCTTTGCCACCCTCTATCGCCTGAGCCAGTGGCAGGACGGACGCTTTGCCCGCGACCTGCCCGCCCGCCTGTGCCCCGCCGGCCAGGGCCTTCAAACCGAATGGTTTTTCCACTCATGAATCCGAGTCATTTGCGCATCCATCAATTCGCCGGCCTTCAGCGCGGCCCCAAGCTTCTGGTCAGTGCGGCGGTGCACGGCAACGAGGTCTGCGGCGTCGGCGCAATCCAGCGCGTGATCGCCGAGCTGGACAGCGGCGCGCTGCGGCTACTGCGCGGCAGCGCCACCTTCATCCCCATCGTCAACCCGCTGGCGCACCATTTGGTCCGGCGCGAGGGCGACCGCAATCTGAACCGCAACCTTCGCCCGCCGGTCGTGCCGCAGGACTTCGAGGACCGTATCGCCAGCCAGTTGTGCCCGCTGCTCGCTGCGGCCGATGTGCTGCTGGATCTGCATTCCTTCCAGGGCCAGGGCAAGCCCTTTGCGATGCTGGGTCCGCGCGACAACGACGGCGAGCTGGAACCGTTCGCGCACGAAAAGGCCGAGGGCCGGCTGGCCGCCTGCGTCGGCACCGATCGCATCGTCGAGGGCTGGCTTTCCACCTACGCCCTGGGGTTGGCGCGCCGCGCGGCCCGCAACAGCGATGGTTCCCGCAAGGCGGCCCTGCAGCAGGACCCGCACTACGGCGTCGGCACCACCGAGTACATGCGCTCGCAGGGCGGCTACTGCATCACCCTGGAATGCGGCCAGCATCTGGACCCGGCCGCGCCCGAGTTCGCCTACAAGGCGATCCTGAGGACGATGGTCTTGCTGGGCATGCTGGATGCGTCAAGCGTCGAGCCGCGCCCGGCGACGAAGCCGGAGCTGCTGCAGCTCTACGAGGTGATCGACCGGGACAGCGAAGGCGATCAGTTCGTCCAGCCCTGGGCCAGCTTCGATACGGTCACCAAGGGCCAGCAAATCGGCACCCGCGCCAACGGCGAGCCGGTGCTGGCACCCGACGATGGCCGCATCGTCTTCCCCTCCGCCAATGCCCAGCCGGGCACCGAATGGTTTTATCTGGCCCGCGCCAGCAACCGAGAGCTCGCATGAAGATGAAGATCGATTTCGTTTCGGATGTGTCCTGCCCCTGGTGCATCATCGGCCTCAAGTCCTTGGAGCAGGCGATTGCCAAGATCCCAGAGCTGCAGGTCGAGCTGCATTTTCAGCCCTTCGAGCTGAACCCGCAGATGGAAGCCGAGGGCGAGGAAATCGAAGCTCATCTGACGCGCAAATACGGCTCCAGCCCGGAGCAGCGCACGCAGATCCGCGAAACGATCCGCCAGCGCGGCGAGGCTCTCGGTTTCAGTTTCACCGTCGGCGCGCGGGACCGCATCTACAACACCTTTGACGCCCATCGCCTGCTGCACTGGGCCGGCGAGCAGGATGCGGCCAAGCAGCACGCGCTGAAGGTCTCGCTGTTCGACGCCTACTTCACCGAGGGCAAGAACCCCGGCGATCACGGACTGCTGGTGGAGCGCGCCGGCGCCGTGGGCCTTGACGCCGACGAGGCGCGAGCTATCCTCGCCAGCGACCGTTTTGCCAAGGAGGTGCGCGAGGCCGAGGCCTTCTATCATGCCCAGGGCATCAACTCGGTACCGGCCGTGATCATCAACGACCGCCACCTGATTTCAGGCGGCCAGCCGCCCGAGATATTCGAGCAGGCACTGCGACAGATCGCCTCCACCCACGCCTGAGCCACAATAGACCCCTACAGCGCCCCGCTCCCGGGGCGCTTCTTTTTGCGACACACGATGTTCAAGAATCTGACGGTTTACCGCGTGGGCCCGAGCTGGCAGCCCACGCAACAAGAGGTGGAAGAGGCGCTGACCAAGGGTGAATTTGTCCCCTGCGGCGCCAGCGAGGCGCTGTCCCTGGGCTGGGTGCCGCCGCGTGGCATCGAGCATGCGCCACTGGTCGAAGTGATCGACGGCCATCTGCACCTGAAGCTGCAGATTGAATCGCGCGTGCTGCCCGGCTCGGTGGTCAAGGAGCGGGTCGACGAGATTGCCGCCCAGATCGAAGAGCAAACCGGCCGCAAGCCCGGCAAGAAGGCGCTCAAGGATCTGAAGGAACAGGCCACCCACGAACTGCTGCCGCTGTGCTTCAAGAAGCGCAGCAGCGTGCGCATCTGGATCGCGCCGGCGCAGCGCCTGCTGATGATCGACGCCAGCAGCCCCGCCCGCTGCGAAGAGGTGGTGAGCCTCTTGATCAAGGCGCTGGACGGCCTAGTCCTGCACCTGGTGCAGAGTGCCGAGACGCCGGCCGCCTGCATGGCCGCCTGGCTGACCGACGGCGTGGCACCTGAGGGCTTCTCGATCGATCGCGAGTGCGAGCTCAAGAGCGAGGACGAGATGAAGTCGGTCGTCCGCTACGCGCGCCACGCGCTGGACATCGAGGAAGTGCGCCAGCACCTGGCCGGTGGCAAGCGCCCGACCAAGCTAGCGATGAGCTACAAGGACCGCGTCTCCTTCTTGCTGACCGACACCCTGGCGATCAAGAAGATCAGCTTCCTGGACCTGGTGTTCGAGGGCCATGACAAGCCCGAGAAGGACGAGCAGTTCGACGCCGATGCGGTGATCGCCACGGGCGAGCTGGCCGAGCTGATCCCCGCACTGATCGACGGCCTGGGCGGCGAGCATGATTTCCTGGCGGCTGGTGCCGCGCTGGCCGCGCTGCCGACAACGACGGCCGCGGCCTCCGCAGCCCCGGAAAAACTGGAGACCGCGCCCTGGGATTGAGCCGGCGCGGCGTATTTGCGATCGGTGTGAGGTGGTGATGAGCCTTTTGGCTGCGCCATCCGGCGTACCTGGATGAGGCCCTTCTTGCTGAGGGTCAATCACCCATCCCATTCAGGAGCCCCTCATGAGCCACGTCGTCCGACTCGCCCTTCTCAGCACCTTCGCGCTGGCCGTCGCCAGCGCCGCCCAAGCTGACACGGTCCTCACCAACCTGCCCGCGGCCGTCGCCAGCGCCAACAGCTGCTACCTGTCCATCTGCGACCTGCCGGGCACATTCAGCGCGGCCAACGCGATCGACCACCAGCCCTACTCCCGCATCACCGGCCAGCACGGCTGGAACGCCGGCGACTACGGCTCGGCCGGCGACCCGAACTGGTGGCGCCTCGACTTTGGCGCCCTCTATGCGATCGCCTCGGTGAAGCTGGAGTTTGGCGACAACCTGGGCGCCTACCAGGGCTACACCAACCTCTACCAGCTGAGGGGCAGCAGCGACGGCACGAACTGGCAGCTGCTGGCCAGCGGCACCCTGACCGACCTGACCGACCTGACCGACCTGACCGGCAACACCGAGGCGCTGACCGACCAGTACGGCTGGGCCGGCAACGCGCAGCCGGTGGCCCGATGGCTGGAATACCGGGTGGTTGGCGGCTCGCACTGGTCCGAGCTGAGCGAGATCAGCGCGACCGGCACGCTCTACACCGGCGTGGTGCCGGAGCCCGCCAGCTATGCGCTGATGGCTGCCGGCCTCCTGGCGATCAGCCTGTTCGCGCGCCGCAGAATCCCGCGCTGACAGGCCTCAGCCGGCGCTGAGTTCCCGGTGCAGCCAGGCCCGGGCCATCGTCCAATCCCGCTTGACGGTCGCCGGCGAGATCGCCAGCAGCTCGGCGATCTCGTCGATCTCCAGCCCGCCGAAGAACTTCAGCTCCACCACCTTGGCCGCCCGCAGGTCTATCGCCTCGAAGGCCATCAGGGCCTCGTGCACCCTCACCACGTCGTTGCCCAGCTGCGGGCCGGCCTCCAGCGCGAGTTGCGGTGCATCGGTCTGATCCAGCGAGACAAGCAGCGCATCCCGCTTGGCCGCCTGCTTGGCCACAGCATGGTTGACCAGGATGCGCCGCATCATGATGGCCGCCATGCCGATGAAGTGGGTGCGGCTTTGCCACTGCGTGCGAGTCTGCTCGCTGAGCCGGAACCAGGCCTCGTGGGTCAATGCGGTGGCGCTCAGCGTGTGGCCGGCCGATTCGCGCCGCATCTGTACCGCTGCCGCCCGCTTGAGCTCCTGATAAAGCGCCGCGAAGATCTCGTCAACCGGCGCGCCGCTGTCCATCGACTGCAGCCATTGCGTCACGTCACCGGCGTCGGATCGAAATCGTTCCATGGCCGGCATTGTGGCCGGGCGCTGCGCCTGGCCCCGGCCCGGCGGGAGATATTTCTTGAGTTCGTGAGCCATTTGCGCGCACCGCCCTGCGCTAGAGAGCACCCCCCCACTTCACAGGTCATCCGCCATGAAATTCATCGCCCTCGCCCTGCTCGTCTGCCTGATTCTTCCGGCCGCGGCCGAGACCATCCAGGGCGTGCCGCTGGACGCCGCATTCAAGCCGGCCGAGCGCCAGGCGGGGATGCTGAAGATGGCTGACGCCGGCAAACCGGCGCTGGCCGGCTTGCAACGGGTGGCGATCAGTTCCTTCCAGGTCGAGTTCGTCACCAAGGGGGCGGCCAGCGCCAGCTCCTACGAGATCGGCCGCCAGGGACGGGCAGGTACGAATATGGTGGTGACACTGGTCGGTGTCGGCGCGCCGGACTTCCAGGCCATGACCGACAAGCTGTATGCCGACTTCGTCAGCGACCTGAGCGCCCTGGGGTTGGAGGTGCTGCCGACCGAGAAGGTGCTGGCCGCGCCGAGTTACCAGAAGATGGCCGCCGGCGGCAGCGCCTCACCGACCAACACCCGCACCAAGGACACCTGGTCGAGCGTGTTCGCACCGGATGGCCTGGCCATCTACGGCATCGGCTCGGTCAGCACAGCGATGCCCATCTTCGCTGGCTTCTCCGCCTTCAGCGCCGTCAGCGGCACGATCTTCGGCAATGTGGAGCTGCAGAAGGAACTGAATGCCAGCCTGATCAACATCCGCATGGTGGTCAACTTCGTCGATCTGAAGAGCAGCGATTCGAGCTGGTTCGGCCGCAGCTCGGGGACCGCCACGGTCAGCGGCCAGTTCAGCCCCTCGGTAGCCCCGGTCAACACTTTCATGACAATCTACCAGCCTACCTTCGGCGGCACCCTGAGCCTGCATGCCCCGCTGCTGATCGATGCCAGCGCCTTCAAGGAAGTCAAGGACACCAGCTCGATCGCTGCCAATATCGGCCTGGCCGTGCTGTCCCTGGCCATCGGCGGTGGTGGCAGCCAGACAGCTATCGAGAAGGAAGTGGTGGCCGACCCCGAGCAATACCGCTCGATGGTTGGTGCCGGCATCGGCGCCGTACGCGAGATGTTCATCGAACGCTTGCGCAGCAGCCGCTGAGCACGCCCGCCGCCGCACCTTGCTTCAGTTACGCTGCGGCGTCGCCCCGCTCCCCGCGCATCATGTCCACATCGAGCAACTTCTCCGCATCCTGGTCGGCCATCAAGGCCCTGTTCGAGCAGGCGCTGGACCTGCCGGCCGGCGAGCGAGCAACCTTTGTCGCCGGCATCGTGCTCGAAGACGAGGGTATGCGGGCGGAGCTGCGCTCGCTGCTGGCCCACCACGAGGCCAGCGGCAACACGGGAGGCTTTCTAGGCCAGGCGGCGGCACCAGCGCTGCGGGGCGCGCCCGGCGACGGGGCTGCGCGCGCGGGCCAGCGTCTCGGCGCCTGGGAGATCGTTCAGCCGCTCGGCGCCGGCGGCATGGGCGAGGTCTTCGAGGCCCGCCGGGCCGATGGCCAGTATCAGGGCCGCGCGGCGATCAAGTTGCTCAAGCGGGGCATGGATTCGGCCGCCGTGCTGGCCCGCTTCGCCCAGGAGCGCCAGGCGCTGGCGCGGCTGCAGCACCCGAATATCGCCAGCCTGCTCGATGCGGGCCTCAGCAGCGACGGCCTGCCCTTCTTTGTGATGGCCTTCGTCGACGGCCGCACCCTTGATGTGGCCGCGCGCGAGCTTCCCCTGGAGCAGCGCCTGGCACTGTTTCTGCAGCTCTGCGATGCCGTCGCCTACGCCCACCGCCAGCTGCTGGTGCACCGCGACCTGAAGCCCGGCAATGTGCTGGTGACGCCGGAGGGTCAGGTCATGCTGCTGGACTTCGGCATCGCCAAGGCGCTCGATCCAACCGGCGGCGATGGCAATGCCACCACCGGACTGACGATGGACAGCGTGCGGCCCTTCACGCCCAACTACGCCAGCCCCGAGCAGGTGCGGGGCGAGCCGGTGGGGACCGCCACCGACATCTACTCGCTGGGCGTGCTGCTCTACCAATTGCTGACCGGGGTGAGGCCGACCGGCCGCCGCGCCACCTCGCCAGCCGAGGCAGCGCGCAGCGTGCTGGAAGAGGTGCCCACGCGCCCCAGCGCCCTGCCGCCCGAGGCCGTGCCCGATCCGACCTGGTTGCAGCAGCGAAAGCGCCTGCAAGGCGATCTGGACAATATCCTGCTGAAGACACTGGACAAGAACAGCGAGCAGCGCTACGCCAGCGTGGACGCCCTGGCGGCCGACATCCGGGCCCATCTGGGCGGCTACCCGGTCAGCGCGCGCCCGCAGCGCTGGCACTACCTGTTCAGACGATTCCTGGCCCGCCACAAGCTGGCGGTCGGTTTCAGCGCGGCGGGCCTGCTGGCCCTGATCGCCACAGCCAGCATTGCCACCTGGCAGGCGCACGAGGCCGAGACCCAGCGCCAGCTGGCCGAACGGCGTTTCAACGAAGTGCGGCAGTTTGCCCGCACGATGCTGTTCGAGGTGGATACCGCGCTGCGCGACGGCCCGACCGCCGGGCGCGAGAAGCTGGTCTCCACCGCGCAGTACTACCTGGACCGCTTGTCGACCGAGCGGCTGTCCGACGTCGCCTTGCTGCGCGATGTGGCTGAGGGCTATGAGCGCATCGGCGACGTGCTGGGCAACACCATGCAGTCCAATCTAGGCCGCCCGGACGATGCGCGGCTCAGCTATGCCAAGGCATTGAAGATGCGCGAAGCGCTGGCCACGCTGGCGCCCCAGGATCTGCAGAACATCGCCGGGTTGAAGAACATCCATGCCCGCTTCGGCGACAACGCCCGGGGCCAGGGCGATCTGATCAAGGCCCGCCAGCACTACGAGCAGGCAGCGCGGCATGCCGGCAGCCTAGCGCGCGCGCAGCCCGACGATCTTAAGACGCAACTGGCTCGCATCGAGGCCGATCGCTACCTCGCCTCGGTGTTCTACTGGCCCTTCAACGCAAGCCTGCGCGACTACGCCCAGGCGCGCCCGCGCATCGAGGCGCTGGACCGCGAGATGGATCAGCTGCAGCAGCGCTACCCCGAGCGCAGCGAGGTGCTGGAGGCCTACGGCGGCCTGCTGAACCAGCTGTCGGATTTCCAGCGTGTGGCCGGCGAATTCCCGGCCAGCCTGCAGACTCAGCGCAAGAGTCATCGGCTGGCTTTGGCCCTGCTGGCCCAGGCGCCAAATAATCCGCGCTGGCAGCGCTGGCTCTACCTGGCTCAGGGCCGCCTGGCCGATGCGCTGATCGAGACCGGCGACTTCGAGGCCGGCATCGCGATGTGGGGCGAGTCGATCGCCGGGCGCGAGCGCGTCGCGCGGGAAGACGCCGAGAACGAGCGTGCCCAGCGCAATCTGGCCAATGGCTTCGGCCCGCTGGCCGAGCAGTTAGATGGCCTGGATCGCCATGCCGAAGCGCTGCAGTGGTACCAGCGCGAGCGGGCGCTGCTGAGCCGACTGCGCGCCAAGCATCCCCAGGTGCTGGCCCTGAAAGCCCGGCTTGACGAATCGGAGCGCGACACGGCCTTGCAGCTGTCGCTGACCGGGCAAGCCGGTGAGGGAGTGCAACTGATGCGCGCTCTGATTCAGCGACGAGGGCCGAGCGCGGTGGACAACGAGGAGGCGGCGAAATACGCGCTGGTCCAAGCACGCGTGTTGCTGGGCCGCCAGGCACCGGCGGTGCCGGATGCCGAGCGGGCGGCGCTGCTGCAGTCGGTAGAGAAGGGGCTGCAGGTGCTGCGCAAGGCCGCAGCCCTGGAGTCCTTCAATGTGCTGCTGGCCCGCGAGGCAGCACTGGCCGCCTACTGGCTGGGAGAACTGATCAGCAGGACGGACCCGGCCCGCGCCTGCGGCCTGCGCCGGCAGGCACAGCATGAACTGGAGGCGCTGGGCAAGCAGGGGCGTCTGCCCCAGGGCCTGGCGCGCTGGTTGGCGGGGCTGCCGCGCTCAGCCTGCTGAAGCGGCCGCCCGCAACTTGTCCTTCTTGCTCATCCGCTTTCCCTTGATGCCGCCGGTGGCCTGGGCCTCGGTAGCGACCTCGCGGGGCTCGAAACCGGCGATCTGCTCGCGCGCCACGCGCTGACCCTGGCGCTTCTCGATGAGGCGGAAATGGGTTTCCGTGTCGGCGGTGATGAAGCTCAGCGCAACGCCGCTCTCGCCGGCCCGGCCGGTGCGGCCGATCCGGTGGGTGTAGTCAGCTGCGGCCCGTGGCAGGTCGTAGTTCAGCACCGCTGGCAGCTCGGGGATGTCTAGGCCTCGGGCCGCCACATCGGTGGCCACCAGCACCTGGATCTCATTCGACTTGAGCGCGCCCAGCACCTGGCGCCGCGTGCCCTGGCTCAGCTCGCCGTGCAGGGCGGCCGCCTTGATGCCGGTCTTCCAGAGCTTGTCCGAGACATGCTCGGCCGCGTACTTGGTGGCCACGAAGACCAAAAGGCGCGACCAGCCTTCGGTGGCAATCAAGTGGCGCAGCAGCGGCGTGCGCGCGGCGGTGTCAACCTGGATGGCGCGCTGCGTGATGTCGGGTGCGTCGGCCGCGGTGGAGGCGATCTCGATACGTTGCGGGTCGCGCAGGATGGCGTCGGCCAATGCCTGCACGGCCGGGGCAAAGGTGGCCGAGAAGAACAGGTTCTGGCGCTGGCCCGGCAGCTGGGCCAGCACGCGCTGCAGCTCCTCGGCAAAGCCCAGCGCCAGCAGGCGGTCGGCCTCGTCCAGCACCAGGGTCTCCGTGGTGTCCAGGTGCACGGCGTTGTGCTCGACCAGGTCCAGCAGCCGGCCCGGCGTGGCCACCATGATGTCGGTGCCGCCACGCAAGCCCATCAGCTGTGGGTTGATCGAGACGCCGCCCACGGCGATGGCAATCTTCAGCGGCTCCGGCAGCGTGCCGGCAAACGCGCGCAGCACCTCGCCGACCTGCTCGGCCAACTCGCGGGTGGGCAGCAGGAGCAGCGCGCGCAGTCGGCGCGGGCCGCCATCGCGGCTGGCGAGCACCCGCTGCAACAGGGGCAGCGCGTAGGCAGCGGTCTTGCCCGAGCCGGTCTGCGCCAGGCCCAGCACATCGCCACCGGCCAGCACGGCAGGAATGGCGGCAGACTGGATCGGCGTCGGTGCGTGGTAGCCCTGCTCGCGCACGGCGCGCAGCAAAGCGGGGGACAGGCCCAGAGTGGCAAAAGACATGAAGACGGGCCCAGTGGTTAGGCCTGGATTATCTCAGCCGAACAGGCTGCCCTGTTCACCAACCTGCTGGCCCACCGCCCGGGCCTCGATGACAAGCAGGCGCAGCTTGGTTTGAATCCCGCCATGCGCCGAGAAGCCGGTGCCGACACCGCCCGTCCCCATCACCCGGTGGCAGGGCACGATGGGCGCAAATGGGTTGCTTCCCTCGGCCTGGCCGACGGCGCGCGCCGCGCCGGGCTGGCCCAGGCGGGTGGCGATCTCGCCGTAGCTGAGGGTATGGCCGACGGGAATGCGACGGGTCAGCGCCAGCACCTGGCGGTTGAACTCTGGCAGTCCCGAGTCGTCAAGCTCGACGGCCAGCAACTCGGCGCTGTCGCTGCTTTCGCCAGCTAGCAGGCGGCGTACGCCGTCGATGGCACGCAAGATATGGGGCGGTGGCGCAGGCGATTCGCGAGCCGTGGGGAAGCGTGCGCGCGTGCGGTCGCGCGTCAAGGCAGGGCTTTCTTCCGGCAGCTGCGAACCGATGACGCCGCGCTCGCTCCAAGCGATGGCGCAGCAGCCCAGGGCAGTGTCAAAGCAATGGAACTGGGGCTGCTGATGCATGCTCAAGCAAGTGCTCCTGCACCTCGGTCCGTGCCTGCGTAGCGATCTCGGCCACCGCCGCCGGAGCCAAGCTTTTCAGCTTGTGATCTGACCAGACCTGGCGCCAGCGCCGCGCGCCGGCCTGGCCGTTCCACAGGCCCAGCGCATGGCGCATGGCCTGCGACCAGGGGCGGCCTGCTTCGACCTGCCGCTGCAGATAGTCAAGCCAGTCGGCCTCGACCTGCTGGCGGCTGGCGGACGGATCAGCCGCGCCGAAGAAGCGTGAATCCCATCGCGCCATCTGCCAGGGCTCGTGATAGGCCTGCCGGCCCACCATCACGCCGTCGACATGCTTGAGTTGCTCGGCAATCTCCGCATCGCTCTTCAGACCACCATTGATGACGATGGTCAGCTGCGGGAACTCGCGCTTGAGGCGGTGCACCAGCTCGTAGCGCAGCGGCGGGATCTCGCGGTTGTCCTTGGGGCTCAGGCCCTGCAGCCAGGCATTGCGGGCGTGGACGATGAAGACCTCGCAGCCGGCCTCGGCAATCGTGCCGACGAAATCGCGCACGAACTCGTAGCTCTCGCCGCGATCGATCCCAATGCGGTGCTTGATCGTGACGGGGATGCTGACGGCGTCCTTCATCGCCTTCATGCCCTCAGCCACCAGCGCCGGCTCGGCCATCAGGCAGGCACCGAAAGCGCCTCGCTGCACCCGCTCGCTGGGGCAGCCGCAGTTCAGATTGACCTCGTCATATCCCCAGGCTTCAGCCAGCTTGGCGCAGGCCGCCAGATCGGCCGGCTCCGACCCTCCGAGCTGCAGGGCGACGGGATGCTCTTCGGCATTGAAGTCCAGATGGCGCGGCTGATCGCCATGCAGCAGCGCGCCCGTGGTCACCATCTCGGTGTACAGCCGGGTGCGGTGGGTCAGCAGGCGATGGAAAAGCGGCAATGCCGGTCGGTCCAGTCGAGCATGGGGGCGACCGAGAGGCGCCAAGGGTTGGAATGGGAATC
>Ga0187843_10001472_pt1 | contig 14817 bp, 5 predicted proteins | sample SpaLakP09_SKY_43_FD_134516 | JGI IMG/M metagenome (GOLD analysis project Ga0187843, IMG submission 134516) | Oligotrophic lake water microbial communities from Sparkling Lake, Wisconsin, USA - SP09_SKY_43 | ecosystem: Environmental > Aquatic > Freshwater > Lake | place: USA: Sparkling Lake... | reverse complement strand
GGACGGCAGCGACAGCGCGCCGTGTGCCGGCGTCATCGCCGGTGTGGGCCGCGTGGCCGGCGTGGAGTGCATGGTGGTGTGCAACGACGCCACCGTGAAGGGTGGCACCTACTACCCGCTCACCGTCAAGAAGCACCTGCGCGCGCAAGAGATCGCGCAGCAAAACCGCCTGCCCTGCATCTACCTGGTCGACTCGGGCGGCGCCAACTTGCCGAATCAAGACGAAGTGTTCCCCGACCGCGACCACTTCGGCCGCATCTTCTACAACAAGGCCAACCTCTCGGCCAAGGGCATTGCGCAGATCGCCGTGGTGATGGGCTCCTGCACCGCGGGCGGCGCGTATGTGCCGGCCATGAGCGATGAATCCATCATCGTCAAGGAACAGGCCACCATCTTCCTGGCCGGGCCACCGCTGGTCAAAGCGGCCACCGGTGAAGTGGTGACGGCTGAAGAACTGGGCGGCGGCGATGTTCACACGCGCCTCTCGGGCGTAGCCGATCACCTGGCCCAGGATGACACCCATGCCCTGGCCATCGCGCGCAACATCGTCAGTCACCTCAACCGCCGCAAGCCGCAGCAGCTGGCCCTGCGCGAGAGCGTGGAACCGAAGTATCCGGCGCAGGAACTGTATGGCGTGATCCCCACCGATACGCGCAAGCCCTTCGATGTGCGCGAGGTCATCGCCCGCATCGTCGACGGCAGCGAGTTCGATGAATTCAAGGCCCGCTACGGCACCACGCTGGTGTGCGGTTTCGCGCACCTGCACGGCATGCCGGTGGGCATCATCGCCAACAACGGCATCCTGTTTTCGGAGGCGGCCGAGAAGGGCACGCACTTCATCGAACTGTGCTGCCAGCGCAAGATCCCGCTGATCTTCCTGCAGAACATCACCGGCTTCATGGTCGGCAAGAAGGCCGAGAATGAGGGCATTGCGCGCCATGGTGCAAAAATGGTCACGGCCGTCTCCACCGCCAAAGTGCCCAAACTCACCGTCATCATCGGCGGCAGTTTCGGTGCGGGCAACTATGGCATGTGCGGCCGCGCCTTCTCGCCGCGCTTCCTGTGGATGTGGCCCAATGCGCGCATCTCGGTGATGGGTGGCGAGCAGGCCGCCAGCGTGCTGGCCACCGTCAAGCGCGACGGCATCGAAACGCGCGGCGGCAGCTGGAGCGCCGAAGAGGAAGCCGCCTTCAAGGAGCCCATCCGCGCCCAATATGAAACCCAGGGCCATCCGTATTACGCCTCGGCACGCCTGTGGGACGACGGCGTGATCGATCCTGCCGATACCCGCCAGGTATTGGCGCTGGGATTGTCCGCCGCCCTGAACGCCCCCATCGAAGAGACCCGATTCGGCGTCTTCCGCATCTGAAGCGCGCCACCGAGGAGACACCATGTTCACCAAGATCCTGATCGCCAATCGCGGCGAAATCGCCTGCCGCGTGGCCGCCACCGCCCGCCGCCTGGGTATTGCCACCGTGGCCGTCTATTCCGACGCCGATGCCCAGGCCAAGCACGTGGCCGCCTGCGACGAGAGCGTGCACCTGGGCCCGGCCCCGGCCAAGGAAAGCTATCTCTGCGCCGACAAGATCATCGCCGCCGCACTGGCCACGGGCGCGCAGGCGATTCACCCCGGCTACGGTTTCCTGTCGGAGAACGCCGGATTCGCCCGGGCCTGCGCCGCTGCCGGCCTGGTCTTCATCGGCCCGCCGGCCTCGGCCATCGATGCCATGGGCTCCAAATCCGCCGCCAAGGCCTTGATGGAACAGGCCGCCGTGCCGCTGGTACCGGGCTATCACGGCCAGCGCCAGGAGAGCGATTTCCTGCGCGCCGAAGCCGACCGCATCGGCTACCCGGTGCTGCTCAAGGCCAGCGCCGGTGGCGGCGGCAAGGGCATGCGCGTGGTCGAACGCAGTGAGGATTTTGAAGCGGCACTGGCCTCCTGCAAGCGCGAAGCGATCTCCAGCTTTGGCGATGACCGCGTGCTGGTGGAGAAATACCTGACCCGTCCGCGCCATATCGAAATCCAGGTGTTTGCTGATAGCCACGGCCATTGCGTCTATCTCTTCGAGCGCGACTGCTCGGTGCAACGCCGCCACCAGAAGGTGCTGGAAGAAGCCCCGGCCCCCGGCATGAGCTGCGGCCGCCGCGCCGCCATGGGTGAGGCGGCCGTCGCGGCGGCCCGTGCGGTGGGCTACGTCGGTGCCGGCACGGTGGAATTCATCGCCAACCAGGATGGCAGTTTCTACTTCATGGAGATGAACACGCGCCTGCAGGTCGAGCACCCCGTCACGGAAATGATTACCGGACTGGACCTGGTGGAGTGGCAATTGCGTGTGGCATCGGGCGAGCCGCTGCCGCTGAAGCAGGAGCAGCTGCGCATCCAGGGCCATGCCATCGAGGCGCGCATCTATGCGGAGAATCCCGAGAAAGGTTTCCTCCCTGCCATCGGCACGCTCACCCGCATGCGCAGCGCCCCTGCGGTGGAATTCACGCTGGCCGCACCCGGTGCCACGCAACCGGCGGCCGTGCGCATCGACGCCGGCGTGCGCGAGGGCGATGCCATCTCGCCCTTCTATGACCCGATGATCGCCAAGCTCATCGTCTGGGGGGCGGACCGTGACGCCGCCCTGCGCAACATGGCGCGTGCGCTGGCGCAATACCAGGTGGTCGGACTGGCGACCAACATCGGCTTCCTGCAGCGGCTGATTGCAGGCCAGGCATTTGCGACGGCCGATCTCGATACCGGCCTGATCGAACGCCACCGCGACGCGCTGTTCCCTGCCCCGGCTGCGCCCACGGCCGACGCGCTGGCGCTGGCCACCGCAGCCCTGCTGCAACAGGAGCAGCGCCATCAGGACAGCCGCGATCCCTGGGCACAGACCAGCGGCTGGCGACTCAATACCCGCCTGCAACGCAGCCTGCATTTCGAGGATGACTCAGGCAACAGCGAAGTCCGGATCGACTACGCCGGCGACGGCCGCCAATGGCAATTGCAGATCGGCGGCAACACGCACACGCTGGCCCTGTATGCGGCCAGTACCGACAGCGTGCGCATTGCCCTGGATGGCCGCACCCTGCAAGCGGACGTAGCGTGGGAAGGCGAATGGCTGCACCTCTTCGATGGCCGCAGCCAGCATAGCCTGCGCCTGCCCGACCCGATGGCCCATGCAGGCCATGCAGAGGCCGAGGGCGGACGCCTGACCGCGCCCATGCCCGGCAAGATCGTCGCGCTGCTGGTGGAGCAGGGGGCGAGCGTGACGCAAGGCACGCCGCTGCTCATCATGGAAGCCATGAAGATGGAACACACCATCGCCGCCCCCTCGGCCGGCACCGTGGAAGCGCTGCGCTACGCGGTTGGCGACCAAGTGGCCGAAGGTGCGCAGCTGTTGGACTTCAAGGCCGCGTGAGCAGCGCGCCATGAACACTTCCGCACTCAGCCTGCCCGCCTCGCTGCACGTGCTGGAGCGGGGCTGGCTGTCATCCAACAACGTGCTGCTGTTCGGCCGTAATGAAGTCGCCATGATCGACAGCGGCTACGTTGCCCATGCCGAACAGACGCAGACGCTGGTGCGCCACGTCCTGCACCAGCGCGGGCGTGAGCGGCTCGATGTGCTGCTCAATACCCATCTGCATTCGGACCACTGCGGCGGCAATGCCGCCCTGCACGCGGCCTATGGCTGCCGCATTGCCATCCCGGCTGCCGAGGATGCCAAGGTGCGCCACTGGGACGAAGACGCCCTGAGCTACCGTGCCACCGGCCAGCGTTGTCCGCGCTTTGCGCATGAGCAGCTGATCCGCAGCGGCGAGGTGCTGCGCCTGGGGGACCTCGACTGGACCGCCCTGGCCGCGCCGGGCCATGACCCGCATGCGCTGCTGCTGTATTGCGCACAGGAGGGCGTGCTGATCTCGGCTGATGCCTTGTGGCGCAATGGCTTCGGGATCATCTTCCCGGAGCTGGATGGCGAATCCGGTTTCGAGGAGGCGCGCGCCACGCTGGAGCTGATCCGCAGCCTCGATGTGCGCACCGTGATTCCCGGCCATGGCGCGCCCTTCACCGAGGTGGACGATGCGCTGGAGAAGGCCTTCTCGCGGCTGGATTATCTGCAGGCCGATCCGCTGCGCAATGCGCAGAATGGCATCAAGGTCCTGGTGAAATTCCTGCTGCTCGAACGCGGCCGCATTGCACTGGCGGACTTGCCGGCGATGATGCGGGAGATCCCCTTGTTGCGCATCACCAATGCGCGTTTCCTGCAGATGGAGGATGCGGCCCTGGCCGACTGGTGCGTGGCGCAACTACAGAAGGCGGGGGCGGCGGCCAGCGATGGCGTGTTCCTGCTGGATCGCTGAATGCGGGCCTGCGCGGCAGAGGGAGCGGGGGTGCTGTTATCATTTCCGGCTTGTCCTGCTGCCGGCCTTGCGCCTCCTAGTCAAACGCCATGAACGCCATGAACGAACCTGATGCCGCCCTGCCCTCTTCCGCCCAACGTGTTGCCGACCTGCTGGCGGCGATGGGCCATGACAAACCGGTCACGATGCTGCCCTCGACCGGCCGCACCTCTGCCGAAGCGGCTGCGGCCGTGGGCTGCAGCGTGGCCGAGATTGCCAAGTCCATCATCTTCCGGCGCGTTTCTGACGGCGCGCCGGTACTGGTCATTGCCAGCGGTGCCAACCGGGTGGACGAAGCCAAGGTCACCGCCCTGACCGGTCCGCTCGGCAAGGCCGACGCCAAATTCGTGCGCGAGACGACCGGTTATGCCATCGGCGGCGTCTGCCCGATTGGCCACGTGGTCAAGCCGGTGATGCTGATTGACCGTGACCTGTTCAACTTTGACAGTGTCTGGGCGGCGGCCGGCCATCCGCATGCCGTCTTCAACCTCACGGCCGCGCAGCTGGAGAAGATGACCGGCGGCACGGTGGCCGATGTGCGTCTCGATGCCGCGCCAGCGGCAAACTGAATGATTTGACAGCCATCCACGCATTACAACAACCCCAACGGAGACCCGCATGATGAGCCTGCCCAAGAAAGTGAAGATCGTTGAAGTCGGACCGCGCGACGGTTTGCAGAACGAGAAGGAAACCATTTCCGCCGAGGTCAAGATCGAGCTGGTGAACCGGCTTTCGGCGGCGGGGTTTCCGAATGTGGAGGCGGCATCTTTCGTCTCGCCCAAGTGGGTGCCGCAGATGGCCACTTCCAGCGAGGTGATGCATGGCATCACGCGCAAGCCGGGCGTGGTGTATTCCGCGCTGGTGCCCAACATGAAGGGCTTCGAGGCGGCGCTGGAGGCGGGGGTGGATGAGGTGGTGATTTTCGGCGCGGCCTCGGAGGCGTTCTCGCAGAAGAACATCAATTGCTCCATTGCCGAATCCATCGAACGTTTTGCCGAAGTGGCCAAGGCCGCCAAGGACCACCGCAAGCGCCTGCGTGCGGCGGTGAGTTGCGCGTTCGGATGTCCGTACCAGGGTGAGGTGCCGCTGGACGCGGTGGCCGACGTGGTGCGGCGTTTCCGCGAGCTGGGCTGTGACGAGATCGACATCGCCGACACCATCGGCGTGGCCACGCCGGGCAAGGTGCGGCCGGTGATGGAGACGGCGATTCGTGAATTCCATATCGAAGGCTTGTCGGGTCACTTCCACGATACCTATGGGCAGGCGCTGGCCAATATCTATGCCAGTCTGCAGACGGGCATCAGCATCTATCACGCGTCGGTGGCGGGGCTGGGGGGATGCCCGTATGCCAAGGGCGCGACCGGCAATGTGGCGACCGAGGATGTGCTGTACATGATGAACGGGCTCGGGATCGAGACCGGGATCGACCTGGATGCGGTGGCCGAGGCAGGACAGTTCATCTCGCAGCAGCTGGGGCGCAAGTCGGCGAGCAGGGTGGGGAATGCGTTGGCGGCCAAGCGGGTGGGGTGAGAGCTATTACCGGGGGCTGGATCGGCGTCTGTAACCAGCACCGCTTGCGGGGTGGTGGGGATTTAGACGCTAGCTGAGGCATTAGCTTTAGCTGATTGGGGTGAGCAGGTTGGGCTGGGTCATTACAACCACCAGTAAGCCCGCCCATAACGGAGTGCGCTAGCTATTCCCACCATCTATAAAACGATAAAAAACCTTGAACGAGGGGATTAATATTTATCGACGCATATGAAAAACCAGCTTCCCCAACTGACGCGTCAACAGCCTCTTTTCTAAATTTCCAAACCAAGGAACCGCTATCGATTCCATGAATAATCTTCAGAGAGAAAATATCACTCATATCCGTTAGACTCGCCTCGCCATCAGCTTGCTCCAACTTGGATATAAAATCGGACCAATTCTGACCTTGAAACCACACGGCCCCTCTATAACGAATTTCATGTTGAGACTGGATTATGTTGAGCACAATATCCATCTTAATTGCTGGTACATGTTCATCAACCTCAAGAACCTCCATTCTCATATCTAAAGGCTGATCTATAGTTATTTTCACTTGAGTCAATTCTTCCCCCTATAAAGTGCATGAATAACTGAAGGTGCTTGGCCTGACTGCCTAGGCGGAGCAAATTTCAACTCCCACCTTCAAAGCTAATCCTTTTTCTTTTCAACCGAACCGCTGTAGTTAGCCGGAGATATTCCCCTACCCTTTGTGCCACTACCAGCCTGGAAAGGCTCACCATCGTCAAAGATTAATGAATTCTTTAGATGATCTTTGAGCCTCGCAATATCCGATCGCGCAAGCAATCCAAGATCGGGATTCTCTCTTGCCATACGTTCGCTGACGGAGCCTCCTCCCACATCCCACTTTTCCTTAAGTTCCCAGTATCGCCTTGGACATATCATAAAATTACTACCGGGCAAGCCGATCCGCTTATGCTCGGTCAATACCCACGAGACTTCACCTTCATATTTAGAAACGGCTACCCGCCGCGTTGGCGGTAACACCAAACTGGGTCTTGCTACCAAACTGCGCAGTAATGCCAACACCCCATGAGGACGACGACCGGTCACCATGCTGCTCGTTCGCGTTTTGCGCAGCGATGAGATTGATATCGTTGTCCGCCTTGAGTGCCAGATTGCCCTTGGCATTGATGTCGCTGCCCGCGATGGTGATGTTGCTGTTGGCTCCCTCTCCCGTGGCGCTGATGTTCATGTTGCCGCCGGAAGCAACAGTGGAGCCGCGTTGCATCACCGTGTTCTGCTCGATATGGCTGCTGTTCTGGCTGCTACCAATCGTGGCGCTGATGCCGATATTGGCTGAACCCTCGGCAGCGCCCTTCTGCATCTCACCCACGGCGCCATAAAGCGCCATGCCCGCCGTTGCAGCAGCCAGTGCCTGTGCTCGTCCACTCTTTGTTTTACTGGCCGCCTCCGCCATCTGCTGCACCGTCTGCACCGCCGACAACACCGGACTGGTCACCGCCACCGTCACCCCCTGCTGGCGGAACTTGTCCTCGGTCACGGTACGGCTGCTCTGCTGGGCAGCAAGAATGCTGACCGTCCGGGCCACGATGTCGATGTCGCCACCCGGTGCCAGCACATCGCTACCCACCTGTGTATACCGATTGCCTGCCACGATGCGCACATCGCCTTGCACGCTGCCAATGGTCGATGCCGACGCAGTCTCGCTATTGCGATCCACATCGCGGCTCTGCATGCGGCTGCCCACGGTCACGCCGATGCCCGCCCCCATCACGCCACTGGTGGTCTCCTGCCGGAAGTTGCGCTGGCTGCTGCTCTCGCTTGCGGCAACAATGTTCACGTCGTTGCCTGCGGCCACCGCCGTCCCCTGCGTGGACACCACACTGCTGCCTATAACGTTCACATCACGCCCCGTCCGCACCAGGACGGTATCGCCGGAGAAGGTACTGCCCGCCTCGCGGCTGGTGCTGCTGGCGTCATCGGTACGCACCGTCGTGGCCGACAGGATCCCGCTGCTGCTGCGCTGCCCCTGATCGCGTGCGCTGGCCGAAACATTGGCGGTGCCGATCCGGATGTCACGCCCGGCCTCGACTTGCAGCGCGTTCTCCGCCAGCGCCTGCGCGCCCTTGCTCGTCAAATCCTGTCCCGCCTGGATACGGACGCTGTTGCCGCTGACCTGCGTGGCGACCTCCTTGCTGCCGGTCACCACGGCGCGATTGATGCCGACCTCGCTGGTGCCGTGTGCACCGTTGGCGCGATCCACGAAGTTCGGCCCGGTCAAGCGACTGACCCAGTTGCTGCCGCCCTTGTCATCGGCCCAGCGGGTCTCCTGCCGGAAATACTCCTGCACCACACCAAGACGCACATCCCGTCCAGCTGAGAGCGTGGCGTCGCCGCTGGCTGCAATGACGGCAGCATCCGCCTGCAGATCGCGGCCCGCCAGCAGCACCACGTCCTTGCCACTGACGCTGGCCACCTGATCGATGTTGCGGCCCGTGGTGGTGGCATTGGCGGTCGTGACGCTGGTACTGCGAATCACGATGTCCCGGCCCGCGCTCAACACCAGCTTGTCGTTGGCACCGATGACGCCACCGGCGTTCTCGATATCACTCTGCGCCAGGACGCGAACAGAGCCGCCCTCGATGCGCCCGCCGAGATTGCGGACGTTGTCCGCGCGCAGCGTGACACCGGTTCGCGCAGCGATGCTCCCGCCGCGATTGAGGATGTCCTGCACGGTCTGGAAGGCGACTTCATTGCCGGCAATCAGGGTCTGGCGACCGCTCACACGCAGGCTCGACGGCTGCAGATACACCTGCGGCACCAGCACCTCCTGTGCGCTGCCATCGGCCAGCCTCACCGTGCGCTTCACCAGCCAGACGATGTCCGTCTTGAGCTGGGCGATCTGCGCCTCGGAGAGCGCGATGCCCAATGCGTAACGCTGGACCTGCGCCTGCTGCAGCCCGGCTTGCATCAGCGCCAGGTATTGCGCCTCGTTGTTGGCGAAACCGTTCAGGTAGCGCTGGCCGGTGGCTTCCTGGATTTGCCGCTGGATCAGCTGTTGTTCGTAGAAGCCGTCACCGAAGCGCTGGTAACCGGGCGCGGGCCCGAAGCGGTCCTGATACGTACGCACCAGAAAGTCGGACGACAGCCAGTTGCGCTGGCCGATGAAGCGTGGATCGGTCTGCACCAGTGGTGCGGTCACACTGCTCTGATTGACCTGGTACAAGGCATTGGCGGGCAGACTCACGTCGACGGAAGGAGCACGCAGGGCAGCAGTCTTGCCCACCTCCTGCGGTGCTTGGGCGGGGATGGTGGCGGCCGTGCGAGGCGTTCGGTCGCGCGTGCTGCCGGCCTCGTGCGTGGCGCTCACATCAAGTGGGAATCGCGTCTCTATCGATTGAGAAGCGTAGGGTGCGCTCTCATAACGACGGTCATCGGCCTTGAAGCGATGGCTCTTGATGAAGGTCTTCTCTGCCGTGCCGGTGGAAGTGACCGTCTGCCTGCCCAACGGTCCGGTGTTGTTGATGGCCGTGCCATTGACACCATCCCCGGCCAGCAGGCCACCGGCGATGAACTGGCTGGCGTAGTTGTTGACCACACCGGCGGCTAGCGTCATCGCGCCACCGGAGGTGATCATGCCGGGGGTGCTGCGGGTGACGATGGTGCGCTGGATCTGCTCGGTGCCGTCGTAGATGATCCACTCGCCCACCATGCGAGCATAGAGTGAACGGTTGAATCTATCGATGGCTTTGTCCAGATTGTGGTAGGACTCAACCGTGGTATCGCGGATCGCTTTCCACTGGTTATGCCGTTGCCGATAATCCGCATCCGGGCAGGATTCGGGATCACTGCAGATTCGGGGAAGTTCGGGCTCGGGAGGTACTTCCGTCGTCGGCCTTGCTACACCAAAGACATCCCATATCCGGTCACCGGGCTGGTAGACGAAGCGTTCCGGTTCTGCCGGAAAGGTGCTGTGCTCGGTACTGACTTCGGGAATCGCTGCAAGATAGGCAGGGCCAACGCCGAAGCTCCGGTACAAGCGGCCACCCCTGCCGACATGCCGGCTATAGTCAAACGGCGGTCCGTAGCGATCAAAGGGATATTCCTCCGACGGCAGCAGCAGGCGGAAATTGTCCTCATCGCTCATCGCGCGCCAGTTCTCCGGCGCGATGACCTGCCCGCTATCCTGATGGATCAACCGCGCATTGTCGCCAGAGACGAAATCGGGCGATCCCGCCAGCCGGTAGTTGATGATCCTGCGTCCCGGCTTGCTCTCTTCGGCTATCTCGAAGTGCGCATTACGGTTGTTGATCGCATCGGCAGCAATGGTGAGTGCGCCATCAGCATTGACGGTCGCGCTGGTATTGTTGACCTCGCGCGCGCGTCCGGTCGCGCGATGATCGCTGCCGATGGCACCGCCAATGGACATGTCGCCGACCGAATACAGCAGCGCCTGCTCGCTGTTGTAGAGCACCCCGGTGCCGATATCCAGACGCTCACGCGCAGCGATCACAGGGGCCCGCAGCACGCCATCGATGGTTTCCGAAGCGTTGTGCAGCACATCGGCAGCCAGCGCGACGCGGTCACCGTAGATCCGTCCGGTACCGAGGTTGTAGAGCGTGCCGGCCTGGATGCGCGTAGTGACGCCATCGATCAGGCCCCGGTTGATGAAGTCCTGCCCCGCACCTGCAGACAGAGAAACATCGCCGCCCAGTATGGACGCGCCCGCATGATTCTGGAGTCCCCGGGCAGTCACGCGCAATGCGGCACCTGCAGCCAGCGTGCCGTAGTGGCTGAAGCGGCCGCCGGTGCGCAGATCGAGATCGCCACCGGCGGCGGTTTCGCCTCGATGCTCCAGATCGGCGGCCACATCGATACGCAGATTCTTGTGGCTCAACAGCAGGCCCTTGCCAATCAGCGAGTCTGAGGTGAGGCTCAGGTCGCCGCCTGCGAGAATGCGCCCGCTTTCATTGTCGATGACCAGCTTGCGGGTGCTGGCCGGGTCATTGAGCGACAGCGTGCCTTGCGAAGACAGGAGCCCGTTGCGATTGTCCACGCTCTCGCTGGCGGCGATCTGCAATGACTGGCCGGCGCGGATGGCACCGTTGTTGTTGTACAGCGCACCCGTGGTGAGACTCACGCTGCGGCCCTCGATGCCCTGGTCCTTGCTTTGGGTCTGGTCGTTGCGCAGGCGCTGGCTCTGTAGCGTGACGTCTTCATCGGAACGGATCAGGCCACGGCGGTTATCGATGTCGCCTGCCGACACCTCCACTCGCATCGCGCCCTTCGATTGCAATTGTCCGCGCTCATTGTTGATGGCGCCGCTGGAGAGTGTCAGCTTGCCCAGGGCGGCGATGCTGCCGAGGCTGTTGTTGAGGTCGGCACTATCCAGCTTCAGGTCTTGCCGCGCAAAGAGTACGCCGCGCTGATTGGTGAAACGCTGCCTGCGCGTGTCGATCACCACCTCATTGCCAGCCAGCGTGCCGTCGTTGTTGTCGATGCCGCCCGCCGTGATCTCAAGCCGGGTGGCGGCGAGGATCTTGCCTTGGTTGCTGGTTTTTCCTTCGGTCGCCAGCACCAGAGAACTTTCAGCCGAACGCATCCTGCCTCGGTTGTCCAGCGTGGCCGCCGTGATGGTGAGCGTGCCGTTGGCGCCGATCTCCCCGGTGTTGATCAAGGCCTGCTGCAGCGCCAGCTTCATGGCGCCTTCGGCAGTGAATGTCCCGCTGTTGTCCAGGGCCGCCGCCTTCAATGAGACGGATGTCTTGGCCTCAACCGTGCCGCTGTTGGTGATGCTTTCTCCTGTCTGTACGTCAACGCTCTTGGCCAGGGAATAGAGCGCGCCACCATTGGCCAGGGAGGCAGCACGGAAATCCACCGTGCCGTCTGCACCAAGCTTGCCGCTGTTGAGCGCTGCACCGCTGATGCGCATCAGCAAGCTACCGTGCGAGAACAGCTTGCCGCTGTTGTCCAGTGCATCGGCATTGATCTGGAGAGTGCTGCCGGCAACGACGTTTTTTTCGTTGGTGAATTTGCCGGTCACTTTCAGGGCAAGCGATTGGCCTGCGCCGACCGTGCCGCGATTGTTGAGGCTGGCCGCCTTGATATCGACATCGCCCTGGCTGCCCAGGGTCCCGGCATTGACGAGGCTCGCGCTGGTGCGTGCCTCGAGTGCCGCTTCCCCGATGAGACGGCCTTCATTTTCGAGCGCCGCCGCATGGGCGCGCATCGTACGCTTGGCCTCGATGCTGCCACTGTTGAAGAGCCGTTCTGCCACACGCAACTGGACAGAATCGTGGGCGGAATAAAGATCGCCCCGATTGGTCAGCGAAGTGGCCTGTACCTCAAGCAGGGCATTGCTGCCGAGCTTACCGGTGTTGTCCAGCGTGTTGCGGATACGCAGTGCCAGTGTGCCTGGTGTCACTACGCTGCCGGCATTTTCCAGCGCTGCCGCAGCCAGCGTGATGCCAGCATCGCCGAATACACTTCCCGCATTGCGCGCCGTGCCGCTACTTTGCACGCTGGTACCGCCGACACTGCCGATGCGACCGCTGGCGGTGTTCTCCAGCGCGGCAGCGTCGATCCGCAATGCGCTATCCGATCCGATCACGCCGCTGTTGGTCACCGCACCTGCTGCAGCAATGCGCGTATCGCCGCGCGCCGCAAGCGTCCCGGTGTTTTCCAGTCGACCGGCTGAGGTGACGACCAGTTGTCCTTCAGTCGCCGCCAAAGTGCCACCATGATGCACACCCACGCCATGCTCGGTGGCGGTCAGGTAGATGTGGCCGGCATACATGCCGCCGACTTCGGCCACATCGACCGCACGCACCGGTGCTGCATCGGCGGCGGGCAAACCCGGCGTGATCTGAGCATGATCAGCGCTGACCGTATTGAGTCCGGTCGTGAGCCGGATCTGTCTGGCCCGCAGCGCTGCATGCACCCGCACCGCGCGGGCGATGACGTCGGCATACGCGGTATCACTGGCTTGCAGGCCAAACCCCTCAAAGCTGATGACGCCGCTGTTGACGCGATAGCTTTCCAGGTTGCCCTGCCGGATGACCGGCGCACCGGTCGTCATGGTGGCGCGGTGTGCGTTGATGAAGCCGCAGCCTGCACAGGTGATGCCGGCAGGGTTGGCGATGATTACCTGCGCCGGGTTGCCGGCCACTTCGATGAACCCACGCAGATAGCTGGGGTCGGTCGAGTTGACCTGGTTGAGGATCACCTGCGCGCCACCTCCGGGCATCCACGGATTGCCGGCGATGTAGCCGGCCAGTTTGCTGTTGCTGGAGCCGCCGCCGTTGTTGAGGATCACGCCGCGCTCATCGACATCAACACGCCGGTAGCTGTTGACCGAAAGCCCCTTGGCATTGGGCTGCCGGATGTTCACCACCGGCACGCCATTGGCGGCCTTGAGCACCATGGGCTGCTCTTCGCGTGGGGCGTTGCGGTCTACCAGGATTTGCGCATGTGTCACGCTTTGCCACGCCACTGCCAGCGCAAAAACCAAAGTGCGAAGCTTCCATGAATTCGCGGCCACCACACCGGCTCCCCCACGTGCCGTCGGCAACTTCTGGCCGCTGATGGCCGACGCAGTTTCTGCGACCGCCATCAGCATGCCGCGATGACGGTTGAAGACCAACTGATAGCGCTGACGGTTCATGGATCGCCCCTTTTTGCGAGATCGACCCAGACCGGATGCCTTATCGATTCGAGGCGCAGTCTATTTTTTTGCGAGGGATTAAAAAATCAGAAAAGTCTGATTTATGCGCAGACGATAAAAAGAGAAATTGCGATCTCCCCAATTTTTGAGTGATCGCAACACACGCGTGAGGCGTTGTTTTGATCGCCGACCATTTCCTTATGATTCGATCACGTCTACCGTCTGCGCTGCTGCTCGGCGCACTCACCCTCCCGCAGTACAGCGCAGCACAATCTCCCGGCATTCAACAAGAACAATTGCAACGCGAGCGAGACCGCGTCTTGCGCGAGACCCTGGAACAAGCGCCCGATGTACTCACGCTGGGCTTGCCCCCTCCCGCATCCACATCGATGGACTACCCCGACGACGAACAGCCCTGCAGCCGCATCGACACGATCATCATGGAGGGAGATGCTGCAGAGCGCTTCCGCCCCGCACTGGGCACGGTAATGAAAGCGGCCGGGGAGGGTGGCGCTGCCGGCCGCTGCCTGGGCAGCCAGGGTCTGCAGATCCTGCTGGCCCGCGTACAGGCCGACATCGTCGCGCGCGGCTACACCACCACGCGCGTGCTGGCACAGCCGCAGGATCTTTCATCCGGCAGGCTGGTACTGACGGTGATACCGGGCAGGCTGCGCAAGGTACGCATGGCCGAGGGTGCCGATGCGCGGGGCAACGCGTGGTCGGCACTGCCCTTGTCGGAGGGCGACGTCCTCGACTTGCGGGCCATCGAGCAAGGATTGGAAAACCTCAGGCGCATCCCCACGGCCGAGGCCGACATCGAGATCACGCCCTCGGAAGAACCCGATGCGCAGGCCGGCGACAGTGATCTGGTGGTGCAATACCGGCAGGCCTTTCCGTTCCGCTTCTCGACCTCGCTGGACGATGGCGGCGCACGCACCACCGGCCGCTACCAGGCTGGCGTGACGGTGGCCTATGACAATTGGTGGACACTCAATGATCTCTTTTACGCCAGCCTCACGCGCAGCCTCGGACGCTATGGGGATCGCGGCAGCCGCAGCCACACGCTGCATTATTCGCTGCCCTTCGGCTACTGGCTGCTCTCGGCGACGCATTCCGGTAGCCGGTACCACCAGACCGTGGAAGGCGCCTTCGAACCGGTGCTCTACAGCGGCCATGCCGACACCAGCGAGCTGAAGCTGTCTCGGCTGCTGCAGCGTGGCGCCACCAACAAGACCCTGTTCTCAGCCAAGCTGTTG
>Ga0187843_10001466_pt1 | contig 14845 bp, 12 predicted proteins | sample SpaLakP09_SKY_43_FD_134516 | JGI IMG/M metagenome (GOLD analysis project Ga0187843, IMG submission 134516) | Oligotrophic lake water microbial communities from Sparkling Lake, Wisconsin, USA - SP09_SKY_43 | ecosystem: Environmental > Aquatic > Freshwater > Lake | place: USA: Sparkling Lake... | reverse complement strand
GACACCAGCTTGGTCACAAAGGTCAGGGGCTGGCCTTCGCTGTCCAGGCGGTTGACATTGATCCACCACGACAGGGCGCCGGCCCGGTCGCCCAGCGAGGCGCTGGCCTGGTGGCCGCTGTAGTTGCGATGGCTGTTGTAGAGATCAAAAGGCTGCTGGAACAGGCCCAGCTTGGCATGGGCTTCGAAGGCCTTGGGCATGCGGGTTTGGTAGTCCACCACCGCGCCGACCGAGTTGCCCGAGTAGGCGGCCGAGAAGGGGCCGTAGAGCACGTCCACGCGCGCTATCTCTTCGGGCGTCACCAGGCCCCAGCGCGGGGTGAAACCGGCGCCATTGCCCAGCAGGTTGGAGAGCTGGATGCCATCGGCAAACACCAGCGAGCGGGCGCTGTTGCCCGTGCCCGAGGCGCGGGTGGACAGCACGGCGTGGTTGTAATCGCCGATGTAGCGCTTGCGCACCAGCAGGCTGGGCAGGTATTTCAGCGCGTCCTCAGAATCGGTTGCGTTGATGGTGCGCGCGATTTCGACCGCGCTGACGCCTTCCATGGTGGTGGGCAGCTGGCTCGGCAGCGAGCTCAGGGCCTGGCCGCTGACGCTGACCAGGCCGAGCTTGCGGGTGGGGCTGGCGACGGAGGGTTCGTTGTTAGCGGAGATTTTTTGTGAGCTCTGCTGGGCCGCGGTAGGGCTGGCGCCCTCATCGCAGTCGTCACAGGCCAGGGCGTTCAGGGGCAGGTAGGCGGCGGCCAGCGCCAGGACCAGGGCGGTCTGTCGGGGGAGTTGATGCATGGTGGACAAGAGAGAGATTCGCACTCGATCGATTCAGGCTCGCGCCGGGCGCCACAAAACGGTGGTGGCCGAGCGCGCGGCTCAGAACGGAAAAAACGCAGAGAGCAGGGGGAGAACAAGGCCCTGCAACGCCGCAGCGACTGGCACGCGAGCACGCGCGTACGCCCAGGCTGCGGGCCGGGCCCGGCTGGTGAATCAGGCCAGCGAAAGGAGGGGTGGTGCGCGCGACTGTGGCGGCGCCCAGGCATGCATGCTGTGCGGCGCGCTGAGGAAGCGCACCGGCATGGCCTGGCGTAGTGAGCCGAGCAGGGTCAGGGCCTGCTGCGCTGGCGGCGGGGCGGCCGCCTGCTGGGCCTGCAGATCGCAGGCCGGGCAATGGTGGAACAGGCCGTGCAGCGAATCCTTGTCCGCCGCCTGGCGCGCCGCCAGCACCGACTGCTGGGCGCGTGGCGAGACCACACTGCTGCGGCAGATCTGGCTCCAGCTGCTGGGCTCGCCGCGCAGGGCACTCAGTAGCTGGCTCAAGGCCGGCGCCAGCGCCATCAGCAGCACGCAGCAGGCCACCCAGCCGCTAAAACAGCGGGCATGGCGACGGAGCTGGGGCAGGGAAAACACGGGCGCGATTGTAGCGACACCGCCTGAAGCGGTGCGATCAGCGCCCGATTGGCTGCGGGGGTCAGGGCATCAGCAGTTCCTGGAAGCTGGGCAGGGGCTGGCTGTTGCCGGCCGCACCCACGGCCGGGATCAGGCGCCAGCGGTCCTGCCCCAGCTGGGTGCCCAGGGTGTTGGGTGTGCGCAGCCGGGTGCGGTCGCCCTCATGCCCATCCAGCAGACGCAGCTCGGGGTGGTCGAAAGGCGCGCGTTCATAACGCACGCGCTCATCGGTCAACGATCTCAGAAACTCCAGCAGATCGCTGCGTGCGCCGGCATCGAGCTGCAGCTCGGGCTGGCCGAACACGGTGCCGAACTGCTTGGAAGCGCCGGCGAAATTGCCGCCGCGGGCGTAGAACTCGATCACCTCCTCCAGGCTCGCCATGCTGCCGTTGTGCATGTACGGGCCGGTCAGCTCGATATTGCGCAGGCTGGGGATCTTGAAGGCCGCGTCGGTCACCAACAGCATGCGCTTGTTGGCCGGGCTGGCCAGTTCGGCCTGGGCCGCTGCAGGGGTGGGGACGAAGGCGTTGGCCGTGTTCAGGCAGCCCGCCAGGCTGTGCGGCTGGGCCTGCACGCCTTGCGCCTGGGTGAAGATCGTGGGGTGCGCCGCGCTGCGGTTCTGGGCGATGGGGTTGGGCAGATCGCAGGCCCGCACCTCGAGCACGCGGCTGTCCTTGACGGCGCTGCGCTCGCCGACAAGCAGCTTCAGGTACTGGGCGGCGTAGGCCAAGTCGTTGCCGAAGTCGTCCTTGCCGGCCAGGCCCACATCCCATTCATCGCGGCCCACGCCGGTGGCGGCAAAGCCGGTGTCGACGAAGCCGAAGCCTTTCTTGCCCGCCATGCGGCTGACCAGATTGGCCGAAGTGCTGTTCTTGAAACCGGGGCCGCTGAAGCCCCAGGGCTGGCTCTTGACCAGGGCGGCATTGGTCTCGACCGCGGCCGAGGTGAAGTTGGGGCCGATGTGGCAGAGCGCGCAGTGGGCACGGCGGAACACCTGCAGGCCGCGCAGCTGGGCGGGCGTGAGTTCGGTGGGCAGGCCGGTGGCGTCGCGGGCGCTGCGGTCAAAGGGCGAATCGTCGGAGACCAGGCTGCTTTGGTAGATCTGCAAGGCCAGGCCGAAGAACAGGCTGAAATTGGCCTCGGCCTGGCTGTAGGGCTGGGCCATCACGCCCTTGCCGCCCACGGCCGGTTTGCCGAAGGGGCCGCGCAGCTTGGACGACCACAGGCGCGGGTGAAAGGCCTGTTGCACCAGGCTCAGATAGTCCACGTTCAAGCCGGCCTGGCCGCGCGCGCTGGCTGAGAGCGGACCCAGCACGCTGTCTTGTGGATGCACTTGCTGGGTTTCCAGCGCCGTGCGGTAGAGCAGCTTGCGGCCGATGTCGGCCAGGCTGCGGCCGCGGCAGCTCATTTCCTTGTCGTTGAGCGGCGCGGTCATGGCCTGGGAGGCCAGGGCTGAGTTGGGCAGGGCCAGGCGCTCGCGCTGGACCGTGTTGTCCGCCTTCAGCACCCAGATACCGGCCTGGGGGTCGCGCTCGCCACCGGCGCTGCTGCCATTGAAGACATGGCTGGCGCGGCCATCCCAGAGCAGGCGGTGGTTGAAGACGGCGTTGATCACGCTGGGCGCATTGCGGTCGCTGACCCGGCGGGCGCCGATGCCTTGGACGTGAAAGCTCGGGTCGGGGCTGCGCAGGCAATCGTCGCTGCTGGCGCCGGCGTAATCGACCGCCTTGAAGTTCCCGCCGAAGCTGCCGGCGGAACCGGTCACGGCGGCGGAGATCCGGCTGAGCGTGCGTTCGTCCACATCGGCCAGCGGGGGCTGGGCCTGGGTGAACGGATAGTCGCTGCGCTTGAGCGTCTGGTTGGGCCCGCGCTGCAGGCCATCGGGGCCGATGTCGAAGCGGGCGTTGGTCTGGCTCTTGCCACCCGGTGCCAGCTGGTTGCGCGTGCGCCGGTCGGCGCCGGCCGCGAAATGGCAGGACGCACAGGCCATGCCGTCGCTGCCCACATTGCTGTCCCAGAACAAGGCCTTGCCGAGGATCAGTGCTTTCTGCCGGTCCACCACCAGCGGCAGGGCGCCATCGCTGAGGCCGGGCACTGGCGGCACAGGCACGCCCTTGAGCGAGAGCGGCATGGGGCCAATGTCCGCCCATGCGGCAGCGGCGGCGGCCAGACCCAGCCCCAGCAAGGCGGTGCGCAGCGGCCAGGCGCACGTGCGGCGCGTGGAATCAGGGCGGGTGAGGCGTGTGTGAACAGACATGGCGGCGAACAACAGATGCGTGGCAGGCGACAGAGGCGCGGATGAGGGATTCAGCCCGGGAGGTGCGGCCTCAGGCGCGCACCCCCGGGCGGTGTCTCAATCAGTCTTCCTTGCGGCGGCTGCGGCGCAGGGCCAGCAGGCCCATGCCGGCCAGCATCAGGCCCAGCGAGGCGGGCTCGGGCACGGCCGTCACCGATTGCACCGCCAGGGTGTAGTCGGTCGAGCTCTTGGTGTTGTCAGTGCCGCCGATGAACAAGGTGTACCAACCGGCCTGCAGCTGGCTGACACGCAGATGCACTTGGTTGCCGCTGGCGCTGCCAGTCACGCCTTGCTCAAAGCTGTTGTCGATGCTGATGTCGTTGACGCCCGATTTGATGACTTCGCCCCAGCCGGTGGTGCTCGGGTCCAGGTGCGAGGGGCCGGTGACGGCATAGGCCAGGGTTTGCTGGATGTTGCCGTTGGCGCCGCTCATCCAGGCGGTGCCAAAGTCACCGATCTGACCGACCGCATTGAAGGAGTGCGGGTCACCCCAGCCGTTGTTGCCGGTTTCAATGCCTTCACTGCCCCCATCGAACTTGCTGGCGCCCGAGGCCCACAGGGTCAGACCCGGGGCGAAGTTGGCGCTGCCCAGCACGGGGGTCAGGTCGATGGTGACATCGCTGGTGGTGGCCAGCTGGAAGGTGTACCAGGGGCTGCCGCCGGCATGGGCCCAGGCCGAGTACATCAGGCCCGGGTTGTCGGCATAGCCGCTCTTGGCCAGGTTCTTGACCACGCTGAGGCTGCCGCCAGCGGCCAGCAGCGGTGTGTTGCCGGCGCCATTGCCCCAGTTCTGGAACTCGACGGCGTCGGCCGCCAGGGCGGTGCCGCTCAGGGCCAGGATGCTCAGTGCGCCCAGCAGTTGCTTGAGGTGGCGGGTGGTGGTTTTCATCGGAATCTCCGTTTCAGGTTGAGAAGACAGGGTTGAGAAGTTCAGGGACTGGGACAGGGAACAGGCGTTTGGGACCGGCGGCTGCGCTACCAACTGCGTGACCACAGGGCATCGGGTGTCCAGACCAGGCGCAGCAGCGAGAAGTTGTTGTGCTGCGAGCCCAGGGTTTCGCGGCCGGCCTCCAGGCTCAGTCGCAGACCGGACCAGGGTTCGTGGCTGAGGCTCAGGGCCGCACGCCAGAGACGGCTGTTGCCCAGCAGGCCGGCGTCGCGCGCCACAGCCAGGGCATTGACGCTCTCCAGGGTCTGAACGCCGCGCAGGGTCTCGGCACGCAGGGCCAAGCCGGTGCTGGGGCGGATTTGCCAGATCAGGTCCAGCCAGCCGCCGCCGGTGCTGCCTTGGTAGTCGGTGTCGCCGTTGATCGAGTACAGCTGGCCGCGGTCGCGGCGCAGCAAGCCGGCCGCTTCCAGACGCAGGTCCGCTTCGGTGGGCAGCAACCAGGACAGGCTGGCGCTGAAGACTTGGCTGCGGCCGTCAAAGCAATGGATGCCGAGCAGATTGCCGCTGCAATCGGGCCGCTCGTGGGTGTGGGCGGCGGTACTGCTTTGCACATAGGCCCCGCGGCCACGCGGGCGCAGCAGGGCGGCCGAGGCGTCAAGCGCCACATCGCCCCAGGCCAGGCGGGCATGGGCGGCTGCGGCGGCCGGGCCCTGGCTGCCGCCGGGGAAGCGGCGCGCCCGCCACAGGCCCAGGTCCACCGTTTCCAGCGCGGCCCAGCGCCCTTCGTGGCTGCGCTGCCAGCGCAGGGAGATACCGTCGTCGATCCAGTCGCCGCCGAGCACGGCGCGCTTGGCCAGGGGCTGGCTGGCGAAGCGGTCGAAATGGCCGCCGCCGTCGATCAAGCGACCTTGGGGCAGGCGGTTGCGGCCCGCGCCCAGCAGCCATTGTTCGTCTCCACGGCGGGCCTCGGCCTGCAGCCAAGCGGCTTCCACATGGACCGGGTCGCTGTCGTGCCAGCCCAGGGCCAGCAAGGCGCCGACATGCTCACCCAGGCGCAGGCCGGCATCCACGGTGGCATGTTCCAGCGCACCGTCTCGGCGGTCCACCGGGGTCTCACCATTGCCGAGGATGCCGGGCAGCTTGGCCATGGGCCAGGCCGTGTCAGCGCGCGCCTGGCTCAGGGCCAGGGCGGCACCCAGGCGCAAGCCGGTTTGCTCGGGCAGGGCCTTGAGGCCCAGTTCGTGGGCTTGCAGCAGGGGGGCGCTCAGCAGGCTCAGACACAGGCTGAGTGTTCGGCACCAGCTCCAGCCTGGCCGGCGCGCCGCGCGCTCAGTTGCCCTGGGCTTTGGCGAAAGGGTCGGCATGCTTGGGGTTGCTGAGGAATTCATGGTCGGTCAGGGTGCGCAGAAAGGCAACGATGTCGGCGCGCTCTTGGGTGTTTAGGCTGATGCGGGCCACCAGCGGGTCTTTGTTGGGGTTGGCGCGGCCATCGCCGGCGTGCGGGCCGCTTTCGATGTTTCGCCCGCCCGCGGCGTAGAAATCCAGCATGGCCTCCAGCGTGGGGATGGAGCCGTCATGCGTGTAGGGCGCCGTCACCTCGACATTGCGCAGGCTGGGGGCGCGGAACTTGCCCATATCGCTGGGCTTGGCGCTGAGTTCGAAGACGCCGCGGTTGGGCTCCGGGAAGGCCCCGGTGCCGCCGATATTGAACAGGCCGGTGTTGTGGAAGGGCGTCTCGGTCAGGCGGCTGCTCTTGTGCACCACCTGGTCGTTGAAGTTGAAGCCGCCGTGGCAGTGGAAGCACTCGGCCTTCTCACCGAAGAAGAGATTGAGGCCGCGCTCCTCGGCGTCGCTCAGTTTGACCTTGCCGGCCAGGTACTGGTCGTACTTGCTGTTGCCCGAGATCAGGCTGCGCTGGAAGGCCGAGATGGCCTTGACCACATGGTCCCAGCTGACTGCATCGGCGCTCTTGCCAAAGGCCTGGGCGAACATGGTGGGGTAGGCGGCGTCACTGCTCAGGCGCGCCAGCACCGTGGCCTTGTTGGCGTCATTGAGCCCCATCTCCACCGGGCGGGTGCCGAACAGGGGCACCAGCATCTGGGTCTCCAGATCGGTCAGCGCCGGGTTGGCCCAGGTCAGGGTGGCGTTGTAGGCCACATTGACGATGGACTGGGCATTGCGTGGGTGCGCCTCGCCGGTGGAGCCGATGGCGGTGAGCTTGCCGTCGGTGAAGGCCTGGGACTGGACATGGCAGCCGGCGCAGGCCTGTGTGCCATTGCCCGAGAGTCGGCGGTCGTAGAACAGGAAGCGGCCCAGCTGCACCTTGTCGGCCGACATGGGGTTGCTGTCGGGCACGCGCGGCTCGGGGAAGCTGGTGGGCAGGGCCCAGGCCCATGCGCCGTCGGCGGCCGCCGTGACCTTGACTTCGGTGCTGCCGCCGCCTCCGCACGCGGCCAGCAAGGTGGAGCAGGCCAGGGCGACCCCGCAAAGGTGAAGGATGCGAGACATGGAACGTAACTTCATTTGCTGATGGCGCGAAACACGGTCTGGCTGAGGCCGTCGTTGAGGGGCAGGCCGCTGCCACTGCCGTCGCTCTTCCAGTCGATGCCCAGGGCTTCGAAGACCTTGAGGCAGTCGCGGTCGGTGCCGGCGGACATGCAGCCCTGGGCGCCGCCCTGGTTGATGGTGATGTTGGTGCCGGCCAGCAGGGCGGCGATGTCCACGGCGATCTTTTGCGAGGCGGCATCGAACGACGGCAGATGGACGATGCCGCGGTTGGGCTTGGCACAGACCACGGTGCCCAGGCCGGCATTGCCGGTGCAGGAGGTGGAGCCCAGGTGAACGAAGAAGGAATCACTGACCCAGCCGCCGCCGCTGGGCTGGGTCACCTCGATCTTCATGAACTTGCGCCCGGCCTGCCAGCTCCAGCCCATGGCCGCGTTGTCCAGTGGTGCCGGGGCCGAGGAGGTTTGGCTGTGGTTGAGCGAGTGCGGCACACCCAGGGTGGCGCGGAATCCAACATAACGACCCGCCGGCACGGTGCCGCTGAGCCAGGCATTGCTGGCCGCGGTGGTGGGCTCGGGCGAATCGGCACAGCTGCCGCTGCCGTCTTCCAGGTCGATCAGGCTGACCGAGTCACCGTTGGCCGCGGTGTGGTTCCAGCCATTGTTTGCCGTCAAGCGGATGGGCACCAGGCTGCCATCGGCGCGGATCAGGGAGGCCTGGCTCAGGTAGAAGCGGAAGTCCAGAAGGCGCGAGGCTGCGGCCGTGCTGCCCATGGGCGGCAGTGGCTGGGTGCAGTTGATCGGCGTGGTTCCTGCCACGGCAGCGAACTGGATGGCGACCTGGCGGTCGGCGTTGAGCGTCGCAGCCAGGCCGCCGCGGGCGCGTGCCACCTGGATGGCGGCCGCCAGGCTGCTGGCGCGATCCTCGAGCAAGCTGTTCAGGGCCGTCATCAGTCGGGCATCGCTGTCGCCCGCCCGGATCGGGCCGACCAGTAGATCGGCAGCCGGCGTGGCCAGGCTCAGGCTGGCCAGTTCGCCACGCAGCCAGCTCTTGCCGGCCTCGAGGCTGCTGCTGGCTGGTGGTGTCCTCAGCTGGCTGCCGGCGGCGAACACATTGGCCGGGCTGTCGGCGAAGGCATAGGCCAGGCTCAATTCCGACAGCGGGCTGATCTGGACTGTGCCGCCCAGGCGGTCGACCCAGCCATGCAGCCGCTGGCTGTTCGCCTGGTTGCCGACGCTGCCGCCCTGGGCCTGGAACAGGCAGGGTGCCGTGGCACCCAGCAGCTTGATGCTGAAGCCGCCTTGGGCGTCGGTCAGGGTGTCAGTGGGGGCATTGCCGCCGACGCAGCGCACTTGCACACTGGCGCCGCGGATGGGCTCGCCATTCAAGGCCACGCCGGTGACGGTGGATTGGCGGATGAGCTCGGCCTGGCGGATCAACTCTGCCAGCCTGGCCGCTTCAGCGGCAGCCGCTGCGGCCGCTTCAGCCTCAGCCTTGGCTTTTGCCTCAGCGGCGGCCTTGGCGGCGGCTTCGGCTGCTGCTTTGGCGGCAGCCGCTGCAGCTTCCGCCTGGGCCTTCTCGGCGGCGGCCTTGGCGGCCGCCTCCGCAGCCCGGGCTGCGGCTTCGGCGGCCAATCGGCGCGCCTCCTCTTCGGCCGCGCGGGCCTTGGCCTCGGCAGCCAGGCGGGCGTCTTCGGCGGCCTTGGCCGCCGCAGCGGCGGCAGCCGCTTGCTCGGCACGCAGGCGCTCAGCCGCGGCGGCAGCTTCGGCCGCGAGGCGCGCGCGCTCATCGGCCGCGGCTTTGGCCGTGGCCAGGGCCAGGCTGAAATCGCCCGCGCTCTGGGCGCTGCTGCGCAGCTGGGCCAGGCTGCTCTCGTGGCGGGTCAGGATGGCGCTCAACTGGTCGAGTACCTGATCGGTGGCAGCGCCGAGGCGGAAGGTCTCGGAGAGCAGATCGCCGCTGGGCGTCTTCAGGCCCAGTGCGCTCAACTGCCGGGTCATGAACTGTGCCGAGTCCGCCAGAGCCTGGCTGCTCGGCAGATCGGCGGCGCCCGCGAAGCGTGCGAACACCTGGGCCGGCTCGGCGCCGTAGGCGCGTGCCAGCTGCAATTCGGTGAGCGGGTGTATGGGCGCCTGGCCGGTGGCCAGTGCCAGGCCGTGCATGAGCTGGCTGACCGGCGTCCCCAGGGCGGTGCCGCCCCGGGCTTGCAAGAGGCAAGGGGGCTTCAGATCGCCCAATTCGAGATGAAAGCCGCCCAGCACATCGCTGGGCGCTTGGGCGCGCGCGCGGCCATTCAGGCAGCGCGCTTCGACCTCGGCACCCACCACAGGCGCGCCCACGGCCACCGTGCCATCCAGCGTGGCACTGAAGGCCTGCGGCAGCACGGGCACCGGCGTGGGGGCCGGAGGTACAAACTCAGGCGTGCTGATCTTGTCGCCGCCACCACCGCCGCAGGCGCTGAGCAAGAGCAGGCTGAGGGCTGGGCCCAGAGCACGGCCCACGCGGCCCATGCGGCTCGGGCGGGGCAGCTTCATCGTCCCGCGCATGATCAGCCTCGTTGGCCGCGGCGGCGGGTGAGCAGGCCCATCAGTCCCAGGCCCAGCGAGAACATCGCCCAGCTCTGAGCCTCGGGCACCGGTGCGGCCACGCTCAGGCTGGCGCTGAGGCCAAAAGTCTTGGCCAGATCGGGGTTGCTGGGGTTCTGGGCCCAGTAGTCCGCGCCGCCGATCATCACGGTGTAATCGCCGGCCGCCAGGGCAAAGCTGGCGCTCACAAAGCCATCGGCCACGCCGTCACCGACCACGTTGGGATTGGCATTGCTGAAGTTGGCCGCGCTGCCGTCGACGGCATAGCCGCGGAAGGCAAAGCTGCTCAGCTCGGCCGCATAACTGGCATTGCCATCGTTGCCGATCTTCCAGTCGCCAGTGGCCACCCAGGCGCCTTCCTTGGTCTCGCCGGGCAGGCTGGCGAGGTAGGCGGTGCTGATGGCCGAGAAGTCATGGTCGGCCGATTGCGGCGCGAGGTGGGCCAGGCCTTGATAGATGGAGAAGCCAGGCAGCAGGCCGCCGATGCTGGTCGACGTGGCATCGGCCTTGGCGGCCACGCTCAGCGTGATGGTGGCGGCGTTGTCGAGGTGGAAACGGAAGGCGCGCGCCTTGTGGCTGTCGCCAAAGTTGAAATCAGTGGCATCCGCCCAGCCGTAGTTGCCGCTGACGGCCTGGTTGGCGATGGTCACGCTTTGGCTGGCCAAGCCGCTGAAGCTGCCGAAGTCGCGGCCGCCATAGCCCAGGTGGGCCTGGGCGCTACCGGCGGCGGCGAGCAGGCTCAGGGCCAGTTGCCAGGGTCGGAGGGCGGTCTTCGATCGAATGGTGGTGGTCTTCATATCGATGTGTCTGAATGCCTCTGGGAGGCGTGGGTGTCCATGCGCCCGAGGTCGAGCGGGCATGCGGCGGCGCTTCTGCGCGAGCGCAGAGGAGTCGGACCCTTGCGGGGCCGGAGCTTGGGCGGGGGAGAACGCTCAGTGGCACCGCGAATGCGCAGGCCCACTCTGCGATGCCCTTGGGCGCCGACAGCGCTCAGCTGCCGAGGCGCAGTCCATGAGCGGAAGGTCGCAAGGGTGAATGGGCAGGGCGTACACCGGCCCGGGTCGAGGACCTGAAACCGACGGACCACAGGAGCAGTCCGACCCGATAGCCACGGGCCGGCCGCTCAGGCAGCAGCGGTATTCAGGTTCACAACAAGCCGCCAGAACGGCGGGCTTGGGCGTGCGTGCACCGGAGCGTTCAGGCGCTCAGCGGCGGGGCACGCGATTGCGCCGGGCTCCAGGCATGGAGGCGGCGAGGGGCTTGCAGGAAAAGCTCGGGCACTTCATGGCCGAGTTCCACGGGCAAACTCAGGACCGAGGCGACGCTGGGCAGGGCCGGCGTGCTGTTCTGCAGTGAGCAGTAATCGCAATGCTCCCAGACCGAGAGCAGGCTCGGCGCTTCGGGCTCGCCCTCGGGCGTCTGCGAGGCGACCGAACTGACGGCCACGCTGCTGTCGCCGCTGTTGTACAGAGCAATCCAACGCGAGCCTTGGGCCGAGCAGATCTCGATCCAGCCTTGGGCGCTGAGATTGGCATTGAGTGCACGCGACACCATGGGCATCAAGACCAAAGCCAACATGGCGACGAGCGCAATCCATGTGCTCAGGCGTTGTTGGGCGTGGTGGCGTGACATAAGTCGCAGATGTTAACTGCAAACCTCGTCGGTGTGCCAGATGCTGCAGTGCTGGCACAGGCTTGCTTCCCCATGCATTCAGGGGGGCAAGCGCTGAGGGCCCGTCCTTGGGCCTAGTTTGGCTTCGTGCGCGGCTGCTGAACCCACACTTGCACACGGGCCTCACCCGCACGTTCGAAGCGCAGCACGGCGTCGAAACGATCGCCCGCTTGCAGCGGCCGCTCCAGGCCTTGCAGGCGCAGGCAGGCTTGCTGGTCATGCCGCCAGCCCTGCTTGCTGCCGGCCGGCAGTAGCAGAGGCAAGGCCTGACCCTCGGGGGCCAGCACGGTGCGTACACCGGCCACGCTGACCGACAGCAGCCGGTCGGCTGCCTCACCTACATTGCGAATCTCGCGCAGGCAGAGCTGGCCCTGATCGCCGACGGACGGGGTGGCGTAGGGGTGATCCAGGCGCAAAGCGCCAGCCCGGAAATCGTGGGCGGCCGCCCCGCCAGTCAGCAGGGCCAGACCGAGCACGGCCAGACCGCCCGCGCGTGGGCTGCTCGCCATCAATGCTTGTGGGCGTCGTGGCCGGCAGCAGCAGCCGGCTTGGTGCCGGCTTGTGCCTGGGCCTTGATGTCCACGGTTTCGCGCTTCTTGTCGCGGCTCTCGAACACCAGGGACAGGTCCACCTGCTCGCCGGCGGGCAAGGCTTTCTTCAGGTCCATCAACATGATGTGATAGCCGCCGGGCTTGAGCTCGACGTTCTTGCCGGCAGGCAGATCCAGGCCGTCCACGGCCCGCATCTTCATGGTGCTGCCTTCCATCTTCATCTCATGCACTTCGACGATGCCGGCGACCGAAGAGCGCACCTCCACCAGGCGGCTGTCGCTCTTGGCTTTCAGTTGCAGAAAGGCGCCGGTGGCTTTTTGGTTGGCGACTGTGGCGCGCACCCAGGCTTGGCTGACTTCCACCTGGGCCCAGGCTTGGGCGGCGCCCAGCAGGCTCAGAGAAGCAGCAATGAGGGTGGCACGCAAGGACTTGTTCATCATGGGGGTGACTCGCAGTTTCAGATTGAGAAGGAGGTGGCGAGCGGATTCTAGGAGGGGCTCAGGGCCGCTGCTTGATGTGGGGCAAGCCGAGCGGATGGCGGAGCGGCCTCAGGCGCTGTTCAGCCACTCGGCCGATTGGCCCAGCAGTCCATAACGCCGCATGACCTCGCGCCACTGGCTGTCGCTGCTCATGCTCTGGACCAGCTGCAGCAGGCGTTCGCGCAGCAGCTCGGGCAGATCGCGCGACAGCATCAGATGGCGCTGGTAGCGCATGCGGGCCTGGTCGGCGACATGGATCTGTTCGTCGAAGCCGGGCAGGCGTTGGCGCCACCACGCCAGGCCGCTGCGCGAGAGGAACACCAGGTCCACCCGGCCCTCGAGCAGACGGCGCAAGTTCGCTTCCTGGGTGAAAGAATCCAGGCGTTGCAGCTCGCCGCGGGCGACCATGGGGTCAGCGTCGGTGTAGACATGGCCGTAAATGCCGCCGAGCTTGCGGCCGCGCAGCGAGGCCGCGCCATTGAACTCGATGGGCTGGCGTTTGAGCGAGAGCACCAGGTCCTCGTCGTTCATCACGGGGGCGGACCAGATCAGGGCTTGGGCCTGCTCTGGCGTCGCGAACCAGGCCGGTGAAACCCAGGGCACCAGTCCGGCCCACTGCGGCTGGCGCACCTGGGCATCGACGCGCCGGCGCGGCAGCAATTCCAGCTCCACGCTCTCGAGCAAGCCTTCGGCCCGCTGCTGCAGCCAGGCGGCCAGCTCGAAGCTCAGGCCTTGCTGCGGCCCGGTCACAAAGGGCGGGTAGTCGTAGTAGCTGATCAGCTTGAGCGGGCCGGCAGGGCGGCCCGCAACCGAGCGTGCCGCACCCAGGGCCGTGGCCGCGCCCCGGGGCCAGAGGCATGAGCTCAGGGCCAGGGCGGGAAGCAGCAGTCGTGTGCGGCGCGAGTCCAAGATGCAGGCTTGGCAATCGGTTGCAAGGCCTTCAGTGTGGCATGAACCGGGCCGCTTGTGAGGCCGGTCGGGCCGGCCACAGTATTCAGGCGCTCAGCAGGTCCAGCAGGCTGCGCGCGATCACCTGGGTGGCGCGGCGCAGGTCCTCCAGTTGCAGGTGTTCGTCGGTCCGCTTGGCATTGCTCTCCAGCACCGTGCGCGGCCCGGCGCCGTAGATGGCGGCCGGGATGCCGTGTTCGCCGTAGAGCCGCACATCGGTGTAGAGCGGTGTGCCCGAGGTGGGGATGGGCTCGCCGAACACCGCCTCGCCATGCTTCTGCAGGGCCTCGACCAGCGGCTTGTTTCCGGCCTGGGGCTTGAGCGAGCGGGCCAGCAGCAGGCGCTTGATGTCCACCGTCACGCCGGCGGCATGGCCGCCGCAGCGGGCCGCGGCGCCGCGAATCAGCTCACGCAGGTTCGCTTCCACCGCCATCGGGTCTTCCTCGGGAATCATGCGTCGGTCCAGCTTGAACACCACGCGGCCGGGCACGACATTGGTGTTGCTGCCGCCCTCGATGCGGCCGACGTTGAGGTAGGGATGGTTGATGCCGGGCACCTCGGAGCTGATCTTCTGGTACAGATCGTTCTGGGCGTAGAGCACTTGCAGGATCGCCACTGCGCCTTGCAGCGCGTCGATGCCGGTGCTGGGGTAGGCGGCGTGCGAGGCGCGGCCGTGCACCGTCACCTCCAGCTGCAGGCAGCCGTTGTGAGCTGTCACCACCTGGTAGCTGAAGCCGGCGGCCAGCAGCAGGTCGGGCTTGCTGAGGCCTTGCTTCAGCAGCCAGCCCGGGCCCAGCTCGCCGCCGAATTCTTCGTCGTAGGTGAAATGCAGCTCCAGGCCGCCGCGCAGGGCCGCGGCGCCCTCGGCCTGCAGGGCCTCCAGCGCGCGCAGGGCGAAGGTGTAGCTGGCGAAATCACTCTTGCTCACGGCGGCCGCGCGGCCATACAGGCGGCCATCGACGATCTCGCCGCTGTAGGGCCCATGGCTCCAGCCCTCGCCGGGCGGCACGACATCGCCGTGGGCATTGAGCGCCACCACCGGCCCGCCCTCCGCATAGCGCCGGCGCACGATCAGGTTGGTGATGCTCTCCATGCCCTGGGCCTGCACCAGTTCGGCGGGCACGGCATGCTTCTCCGCGGTCAAGCCCATGGCCGCCAGCAGCTCGGCGGTGCGCTCGGCATGCGGCGCGTTATTGCGCGGCGGCGTGTCGGTGGGCACCTGCACCAGGGCTTGCAGATAGCGCACTTCCTCGTCGAAATGGGCGTCGATCCAGGCGTCGAGCTTGGTGTAGTTCTGGGCGGCCTGTGTCATGGGTTGTGTCATGGCGTGTGGCCCTCCGCGGCCAGTTGATCCAGCAGATGAGTAAAAGCCTGGGCGGCCAGTTCGATGTCGTCGTTGTTGGTCGACTCCAGCGGGTTGTGGCTGATGCCCTCGTTCTGGCCGCGCACAAAGAGCATGGCCTGGGGCATGCGCTCATGCAG
>Ga0187843_10001465_pt1 | contig 14852 bp, 7 predicted proteins | sample SpaLakP09_SKY_43_FD_134516 | JGI IMG/M metagenome (GOLD analysis project Ga0187843, IMG submission 134516) | Oligotrophic lake water microbial communities from Sparkling Lake, Wisconsin, USA - SP09_SKY_43 | ecosystem: Environmental > Aquatic > Freshwater > Lake | place: USA: Sparkling Lake... | reverse complement strand
GGTAGTAGCCGGGCACGATTCGGTCCAGCACCGATTTTTCATGCTGGCCGGAGGCGGCGGTGTGGTTGTAGACCACGTCCATGCCCACGCGCAGCTGGGCGCGGTGCAGGGCCTGCACCATGCGACGCAGCTCGATGATGCGGCGCGCGCCGTCGGCCGCCGTGCTGGCATAGCTGCCTTCGGGCGCGCTGTAATGGAAGGGGTCGTAGCCCCAGTTGAAGCAGTCGCTGGCAGCCTGGGCCATCACCGCGGCCTGCTGGGCCTCGCTGTCGGACGCTGCCTCGGGCACAAGGGGCGTCTTGCAGCCCGCTTCGGGAATCGTCGCGATGTCGAACACCGGCAGCAGGTGCACATCGGTAAGCCCGGCAGCGGACAGGGCCTTGAGGTGGCGCATGCCAGCCGAGCCGTTGTCGGTGAAGGCCAGGTATTTGCCACGGTGGGCGGCGGGCACGGTGGCGTCGCCAATCGAGAAGTCGCGCACATGCAGCTCGTAAATGACCATGTCGGTCTGCGACCTGACCCGGTCCGGTCGCTTGGTGGTATCCCAGCCGGCCGGCTTCAACTTGGGCGAGGCGATGTCGGCCACATAGCTGCGCTGCGAGTCGGTGCTGAGGCTGACCGAATAGGGATCGGTGACGCGGTTGCGCACCAGGCCGGCGCCGGGAACAAACACCTCGACCACATAGCTGTAGTACTGGCCGCTCAGGTCGGCCGGTACGCGGTGGCTCCACACGCCGGTGGCGGGGTCGGGTTGCATCGCGGTTTCGGCCAGCGCCGCACTGCTGCCGCTGGCATAGCGGCACAGCAAGACCTTTTGCGCAGTGGGCGCCCAGAGCTTGAAGCGGGTCGCTCCGCGCTGCGGGCTGACCCCCAGGTCGGCAACGGCCTCGGCCGCGCCGTACCAGTCATCGAGAGCGCCCGGCAGCTGCAGCGCGGTGGCAACCAAGGCGGCGCCGCCCGCGTCCTCCTGCACTAGCAAGACCTGGCCCTGCAGCAGCCGCGGCATGCGCAGCAGATCGGCCTCTGCCAAGGCCAGACGCGGGCCGTCGGCGATGAACTTGAAGGCCGGCGGCAGCGGCGCTGCGCTGGCGTTCAGCTCGATGAAGCCATCGGCCCCTGCGATGGCGGCGCCGGCGCGGAACTGCAGCTGCCCGGCGCGCGAGTGATAGAGCTTGTAGCGGGCGCCGGGCACATTCGTCTGCGCCCCCACCTGCTGCGGCCACTGAAGCTGTCGCCGGTCCAGCCAGTAGGCGAGGGAATGCGCGCGGGCCTCGGTGGAGGGCGATGCTTGCAAGACGGTCTGCCATTGCGGACCATCGCAAGCCTCGCCCGCCACAGTCAGCGCGGGCGTTACACCCAGCAACAACAGGCCCAGCTTGTTCAGCACACTCATCGGTTCACCTGGTCTCATTCATTTGAAAATATAGTAGCAAAACTACATAAAGATCGAATAATTGAATTACACCATTGCAATGACGCTGTCATTTTTAGTAGATTCGACCTCAAATATATGTAATTTCCCTACAAACACGAGACGACAACCATGTTCACTGAGACCCGCCTCGCCGCCCTGCTGATGAGTTGCGGCGCAGCGTTCGCCGCACCTGTCGACCTGAACCTCGTATCGGCCAAAGTCTGCGCCAGCGGTCTGGCCGCCGGCTGGGAACATGGGGCTTTCATGGAGATCTTCGTGCGCGGCTACCAGGACAGCGATGGCGACGGCATCGGTGATCTGCGCGGCCTCACATCCAGACTGGACTACCTGAAGGACCTCGGCATCACCGGCATCTGGTTGATGCCCATCACCGCCAGCGCCGACCGCGACCACGGCTATGCCACCACCGACTTCCGCGCGCTGGAGCCGCAATACGGCACGTTGGCCGATTTTGACGAGCTGATCCAGCAGGCCCATCGGCGCGGCATCGGCATCATCATCGACTACGTGATCAACCACAGCGCGGCCGCACACCCGCTGTTCGAGCAGGCCCGCCAAGGCCCCGCCAACCCCTACCGCGACTGGTTCGTCTGGCAGGACCCCGCGCCAACCGGTTGGGACATCTGGGGCAAGAACCCCTGGACCACCACGCCCACGGGCAGCTACTTCGGCACCTTCGGCCCGCACATGCCGGACTTTAATCTGCGCAACCCGGCAGTGCTGGACTACCACAAGAGCAGCCTGCGCTTTTGGCTCAATCGCGGCCTGGACGGCTACCGGCTCGATGCCGTGCCACACCTGATCGAGAACAATGCCGTCGACTGGAACGACCAGCCCGAGAGCCGCCGCCTGACCAAGGAGCTGCAGGACCTGATCAAGGCCTACCCGCACCGTCATGTGGTCTGCGAGGCCACGGCCAACCCGAAGATCTATGCCGAGCCGGCCGTCTGCGGCAGCGCCTTCGCCTTCGGTCTGGAGCAGCAGGTGGTCAAGGCAGCCCATGGAGACGTGGCAGCCGTCAGGGCCGTGGCCGACTACTTCAAGAGCGCGCCGCTGACCGTGGCCACCATGCTGTCCAACCACGACATCTTTGCCGGCGAGCGGGCCTGGGACCAGTTCCAGGGCGACGAGCGCCGCTACAAGCTGGCGGCGGCCACCTACCTGCTGCAGCCGGGCACGCCCTTCATCTACTACGGCGAGGAGATCGGCATGGCCGGTGCCAAAGAGCTGCCCGGCGACGAACCGCTGCGGGCGCCGATGAGCTGGACGGCCGAGATCCGCGGCTTCAGCCACGGCCAGCCCTTCCGGCCGCTCTCGCCCAATGCCGCCACCCACAACGCCGCCGCGCAGGCGCGCGACCCGGGCTCGCTGCTGAACTTCTACAAGGCCATGCTCAAGCTGCGCAACAACCTGCCCTCGATCGCTCGCGGCAGCTACGAGGCCGGGGGCAGCGAGGGTCGGGTCTTGAGCTTCCAGCGCCGTCTAGGCCAGGAGCACACCCTGGTCGTCATCAACTACGGCGAAGCGGATGCCACGATGCCTCTAGCTGGCCTGCCGGCCCGGACTCGTCTGCAGCCGGCCTACCCGAACTCAGCCAAGCCCCTGCGCAGCGGCGCCGACGGCAGCGCACAAGTGGTCATTCCTGGCCAATCGGTCGCCGTCTACCGCCTGGCGCGATGATGACGAACGCCCTCCCCCGACAACTCCTGGGCGCCCTAGCCCTGGTCCTCAGTCTGATGAACAACGCCCTCTGCCAAGAAATCAAACGCGTCGAACCTGAGTCCTGGTGGGTCGGCATGCACAGCCCCAAGCTCCAATTGCTGGTGCATGGCGAGCGCATCGCCGAGTTGCAGCCGGCGCTGCAGCACCCCGGCGTGCGCCTGGCCGGTGTCACCCGGGTGGAAAGCCCCAACTACCTGTTCGTCGATCTGCTGATCGATCCCCAAGCCCGAGCCGGCAGCGTCGAGTTGCGCTTCGAGAATGCTCAGGGCCAGGCCCTGCTCAAGCACAGCTATTCCCTGCAGGCGCGCGCGCGTGGGTCGGCCCAGCGCCAGGGCTTCGGCCCCAAGGACGCGATCTATCTGCTGGTGCCCGACCGCTTCGCGCAAGGGCAGCCCGGGCTCACGGAGCAGGCCGGCCTGCGCGAAGGCCTGAACCGCGAGGCGCCAAGCGGCCGCCACGGCGGCGACATCGCCGGCATCCGCCAGCAGCTGGACTACATAGCCGGCATGGGCTTCACGCAGATCTGGCCCACACCGCTGAGCGAGAACGACAGCGCCGCATACAGCTATCACGGCTATGCCGCGACCGATTTCTACAAGGTCGATCCGCGCTTCGGCAGCAACGCCGACTACCGCCAGCTGGTTCAGGAGGCCCAGGCCCGCGGCGTAGGCGTGATCCAGGACATCGTGCTGAACCATATCGGCACAAATCACTGGTGGATGCGAGACCTGCCCAGCCGCGACTGGCTCAACCAATGGCCGCAGTACACCGAAACCCACCATGCCCGCGCCACGGTGCAGGACCTCTACGCCGCGCCCAGCGACCGCCGCCGCTTCACCGACGGCTGGTTCACCCAGGGCATGCCGGACCTGAACCAGCGCCAACCGCTGCTGGCCACCTACCTGACGCAGATGAGCCTATGGTGGATCGAGTACGCCGGGCTATCGGGCATCCGCACCGACACCTATTCCTACTCCGACAAGGACTTCCTGAGCCAGTGGTCCAAGCGGCTGATGGCGGAGTACCCGCGGCTCAATATCGTCGGCGAGGAGTGGAGCCCGCATCCGGCCATCGTCGCCTACTGGCAGCGGGGAAAAAGCAACCATGACGGCTATGTCTCCCATGCACCAAGCATGATGGACTTCCCGCTACACGGCGCCCTCCTGGCCGGCCTGACTGAAGAGGACAGCCATGACGGCGGCCTGACCAAGCTCTACGAGGCCCTGGCGCACGACTTCGTCTACGCCGACCCGGCACAGTTGGTGCTTTTCGAAGGCAACCACGACACGCCGCGCCTCTACTCGGCCCTGAACGACGATCTGGCGCTCTACAAGATGGCGATGGCCTACATCGCAAGCACCCGGCGCATCCCGCAGTTCTTCTATGGCTCAGAGGTGCTGCTGCAAAGCCCCAAGCAACGCGACGACGGCGCCGTGCGCGCCGACATGCCCGGCGGCTGGGCGGGTGACACCGTCAATGCCTTCACCGGCGCCGGCCTCAGCCCCGCGCAGGCCGAGGCCCAGGCCTTCATGCGCCGGCTGCTGAACTGGCGCAAGAGCTCGCGGGCGGTACACGAAGGCCGACTGATGCACTACGCGCCGGAGCAAGGCGTGTACACCTTGTTCCGTTACCTGCCAGCAGACGGCGAGGCCAGCCGGGTGATGCTACTGCTGAACAAGAGCGCCGAGGCACGGCGGATCAGCTTGGATCGCTATGCCGAGATGTTGAAGCCGGGCATGCATGCGCGTGACGTCATCACAGATCAGGCGGTGACGCTCGACGAGAGCCTCGTGGTGCCCGCTCGTTCAGCCCTGCTTCTGGAGTTCTGAACGCCTCAGCTCGCCCGAAAGATCAGCTCCTTGATGCGCGCCAGCTTGGGCGCGACCACCGGCACGGTCAGCATGGTACTGGCCACGGCCATCAGCAGCAGGGCGGTGAAGGTTTCGCTGGTGATGATCTGCTTGTCCAGCAGGATGTTGGCGAAGATGATCATGATCAGCGCCTTGGTCTGCAGCAGCCAGCCGATGATGGAGGCTTCGCCGGGTGCCCATTTCAGGATCCGGCCGGCCAGATGGATGCCCGCCAGCTTGCCAGCCACTGAAGCCAGCAGCAGCCCGCCTGCCGCCACGAAGACGGCCGAGCCGCCCAGACTCCAGTTGGTGCGCAGGCCCGTGCTGAGGAAGAACACCGGCATGATCACCAGCAGCACGTTGTGGCGCAGCTGGTCCAGCTGCGCCTGCTCGAACCAGTCGGCGTCCATCACCACCCCGGCCAGGAAGGCGCCGACCATGTAATGCAGGCCCGCCCAGTCGGCACCGAAGGCGCAGACGGCCAGCCAGATCAGGCCAACATACCAGCGGTCGCGCTGCGGGATGGCACGCATCAGCTTGCGGAAGCCCCAGGTCAGCAGCGCGAAGACCAGCAGGAACAGGCCTTGGCGGCCGACACGCTCCCAGTCCATCAGGATCAGGGCCAGCACGCCCCAGATCGCGACATCGTCCACGCTGGCATATCGCAGGATGCGCTGTCCGATAGGCTGGCGCAGGATCTCCAGCTTTTCCATCAGCAGGATCAGGATGGGCAGTGCCGTGACTGCGCAGGACATGCCCACGCCCAGCACGAACTGCCAGCTCAGGGCCTTCGGACCCATCCAGCCCTCCATGCTCATCAGCATGACGAGCGCGGCGCCACAGCCAAGCAGCAGGGGCATGCCCAAGGCGAGGCCGGCGGTAATACCGCTTTCGACCCGGTGGTGCCAGGCCTTCTTCAGATCGAGCTCGATGCCGGCAATCCAGACGAACAGCATCACGGCCCACCAGGCGATGCCGCTCAAGGACTGCACGACCGCGCTGTTGAAGACAAAGCCGTAGTACTCAGGGAAGGCCTTGCCCAGCACGCCAGGGCCCAAGAGGATGCCCGTGATGATCTGCACCACCACCAGCGGAGCCCAATAGTCGGTGTCAGCGAGACGCCAGACCAGGTAGGGCACCGTGAAAATGATCGCCATGGCGATCAGGAAGATTTCGGTGGTGTTCATCGGATGGGGTCAGGCCTTGCTCAAGCTGGCAGGTGCAGCAGTTCCAGGGGCCCACGACCGCTGGCGGCCGTGATCAGGCCCAGCACTCTAGCCGGCTCCGCTCCCAGCATGTCCCAGGTGAAACGCCAGCCCCAGTTGCCGCCCAGCACGCCGGGCACGTTCATCCGATGGCTGCTGCCCAGGCCCAGAACATCCTGCAGCGGATAGACAGCCATATTCGCGACCGAGTTGGCGCAGGCGCGGATCATGGCCCAGTGCACATCGTGCTCGCCGCACGCCAGGTAAGAGCCGGCGAAGGCGCGCTCGCGCGGCGCGGCATGCTCCCACCAGCCGCGCACGGTGTCGTTGTCATGGGTGCCGGTGTAGGCCACGCTGGCCCGCGGCCACATCTGCGGCAGGAACTCGTGCTGGCCATCGCCGCCAAAGCCGAACTGCAGGATCTTCATGCCCGGAAAGCCGCAGCCGTCGCGGAGCTGATGCACGTCATCGGTGATGAAGCCCAGGTCCTCGGCCACGATGGGCAGCTTGCCCAGGGCCTTCTCGATCGCATCGAACAGCGCCTTGCCCGGGCCGGTGACCCAGCGGCCCTGCTTGGCATCGGGGGCGTCGCCCGGGATCTCGAAATAGCCGGCGAAGCCGCGGAAATGGTCGATGCGAAAGACATCCGCCTGGGCGAGCGCGCGCTTGACCCGAGCCGTCCACCAGGCGTAGTTCTCGGCCGCCATGCGGTCCCAGCGGTAGAGCGGATTGCCCCAGCGCTGGCCGTCCACCGACATCGCATCGGGCGGCACGCCGGCCACCACCGAGGCCCGCAAGTTCTCGTCGAGGTAGTACAGGTCCGGCCGCGACCAGCAGTCGGCGCTGTCATGGGCGACGAAGATGGGCAGGTCGCCCATGATCGACACGCCGCGGCCATTGGCATAGGCCTTCAGCGCGGCGCTCTGGGTGTCGAACTGCCATTGCACGAACTGCCAGAAGGCGATCTCGGTCGCGCAGTCCACCCGCGCCTGCGCCATCGCGGCAGCCTCGCGACGGGCCAGTCCGGCCGGCCATTGCCACCAGGGCTGACCGTTCAGCGGCGAGCGGATGGCCATGAAAAGACTGTAGTCGTCCAGCCAGTCCTTCTGCGATTCGACCCAGGTGGCCAAGGCCTGGCGGTCGGCCGGCGTGGCGCGCTCGGCGAAGCCAGCCGCGGCCTTGCGCAGTTGCGCCTCGCGCCAAGGCAGGACCTGGCCGTAATGGACATGCTGCGCTTCAAAGGCCGGCACATCGAAAGCCTTCAGCCAGCCCTTGGCCAGCAGTGGCTCCAGGGCCACCATCCACTGGCTGCCGGCAAAGGCCGACACGCCCTGGTAGGGCGAATCACCGGGGCCGATTGGTGTGGTCGGCAGCAGCTGCCAGATGGACTGACCGGCGCTGGCCAGCCAGTCGACGAATCGGAAGGCTTCGGGGCCGAAGTCGCCCATGCCGTGCGGGCTGGGCAGCGAGGTGATGTGCAGCAGCACACCGGAGGAGCGTTGGTTCAGGTTCATGTGTCTTTGCTTCTTCTCAAGCGCGGCGAAGCACCAGCAGCGCACGCGGGGGGACGATCACGGGCACGCCGGGTGGCAGTGCCTTGGGAGCCAGCTCGGCACTGCTGTCGAGCAGCAGTTGCCAGGGGCCGTTGCTCAGGCTGAAGGGCAGCGCCTGGGGCTCGGGATTGAATACGAGCATCAGTCGCGGCAGCGCAGCGCCGGCCTCGCGCAGTTGCGCGCCGAAGCCGTGGTTGCCGGCGTCGTGCCAGTCATGCTGCTGCATCTCGTGGCCGTCGGGGTTGAACCAGCTGACGCAGGCATCGCCGGGGCCGAACCAGCGGCCATGGCGCAAGAGCGGCTCGCGCTTGCGCAGGGACAGCAGCTCGGCGACGAGTGCCTGGGTGTCAGCCTCGGCGCTGTCCCAGCTGAGCCAGGTGGTGGCGTTGTCCTGGCAGTAGGCGTTGTTGTTGCCCTGCTGGCTGCTGCCGATCTCGTCGCCGGCGCAAAGCATGGGCGTGCCCTGGGCCAGCAGCAAGGTGGCCAGCATGGCGCGGCGCACGCGTAGGCGGGTGGCCTGGATAGCGGTGTCCTCGGCCGGGCCTTCGACGCCGAAGTTGCTGCTCAGCTCGCCGTCGCGGCCATCGCGGTTGTCTTCACCATTGGCCTGGTTGTGCTTCTGCTGGTAGCTGACCACGTCGGCCAACACCCAGCCGTCATGCACCGAAACGAAATTGACCGAGGCGGTGGGCTGACGCTGGCCGTGGTGAAACAGATCGCTCGACGCCATGAAGCGGCGCGCCAACTCCCCTCTTCCCACACCGGACTTCAGCCAGAAGCCCCGCACCGTGTCGCGGAACTTGTCGTTCCATTCCAGGAAGCGGCCGGGGAAGCGGCCGACCTGGTAACCGTCGTAGCCGGCATCCCAGGGCTCGGCGATCAGATGCACGCCGGACAAGACGGGATCCTGGCGCAGCGCGGTGAAGAAGGCAGCATGCGCGTCATAGCCATGGTTCGTGCGCCCCAGCACCGGCGCCAGGTCGAAGCGGAAGCCGTCGACGCCCATCTCAGCGACCCAGTAGCGCAGCGAGTCCAGCACGAACTGGGTCACGCGCGGGTGGGCGCAGTGGAGCGTGTTGCCGCAGCCGGTCAGGTTTTCGTTGCGACTCCTGTCGTCACTTACGAGGCGGTAGTAGCTGGCGTTGTCGAGACCGCGGAAAGACAGGGTCGGGCCGAACTCATTCCCCTCGGGCGTGTGGTTGTAGACCACGTCCAGCACCACCTCCAGGCCAGCGACATGCAGATCCCGCACCATCTGGCGGAACTCGGCCGTGACCAACGCCGGATCGCCGCGGTGCGCGCTTTGCGCAAGGCGCGGATCCGGACAGAAGAAGCCGAGCGTGTTGTAGCCCCAGTAATTGGGCAGGCCCTTGTCGGCCAGATGCGGCTCGGGAATGCTGTATTGCACAGGCAGCAGGGACAGGGTGGTGACGCCGATGGCTTTGAAGTGCGCGATCGAAGCCGGATGGGCCAGGCCGGCGTAGCTGCCGCGGAGCTCCGGCGGCACGCCCGGGTGCTGCATCGAGAAGCCCTTGACATGAACCTCGTAGAGCACCACCTCGGTCGGCTGCAGATGGGGCGAGGACGAGCGTGGTGAGTCTTCAAGAGGCGCCGCCACGCTGGCCTTGAGAGCCTGGGCGCCGTTGTCGCGGGAATCGAAGGAGCGCGGGCCGTCAGGGTGGCCCAGCTCGTAGCCGTGATGCTCGGCGCGCCAGGCGAAGTGGCCGACGATTTCGCGCGCGCAGGGGTCGAGCAGCAGCTTGTGCGGATTAAATCGATGGCCCTGCTCTGGCGCGTAGGGGCCATGGGCCCGCAGGCCGTAGACAAGACCTGGCCCCACCCCCGGCAGGAAACCATGGAACACACCGTCATGCGGGCCGTGCAAGGCATAGCGGCGCAGCTCGCGCTGGCCAGCGGCGTCGAATAGGCAGAGCTCGATCTTCTGCGCGTGCTCGGAGAAGACGGCGAAGTTGACGCCACTGACACCACGTTCCAGCCGGGCCTGCGAGCCCAGCGGCTCGTGCCGACCTTCTTCCATTTTTTCAGCGAGCTTCATTCGGCGTGAGGAATCAGAAACAGAGTGGCCAGCGGCGGCAGAGTCAGGCTCAGGAATCCATCCTCGACCTGCAGCGCGCCGTCGAGATTGCCCATATTGCTGCCGCCGTAGTGGGCGGAATCGGTGTTGAGCCGCTCTTTCCACAGTCCGCCAGCGACGGGCATTCGGTAGCCGGGCCTGGGCAGCGGCGTGAAATTGCAAACGACGATCACCTCGCGGCCCTCGCCGTCACGACGCAGCCAGGCCAGCACCGACACTTGGGCATCGTCGCTGACCAGCCATTCGAAGCCGGCTGACTCGCAGTCCAGCCGGTGCAGGGCTGGTTCGCTGCGGTAGAGGGTGTTGAGATCACGGATCAGGTTTTGCACGCCGGCGTGCTTTGGCTCGTGCAGCAAATCCCACGGCAGCTGCGCGTCATAGTTCCACTCGGTGGCCTGCGCAAACTCCTGGCCCATGAACAAGAGCTTCTTGCCCGGGTGGCCCCACATGAAGCCGTAATAGGCGCGCAGGTTGGCAAATTTCTGCCATTCATCACCGGGCATCTTGCCGAGCATGGAGCCCTTGCCATGTACCACCTCGTCGTGCGAGATCGGCAGCACGAAGTTTTCGCTGAAGGCATAGACCAGGCCGAAACTCATCTTGTCATGATGCCAGCGGCGATGGATCGGATCCTCGTGCATGTACTTCAGCGTGTCGTTCATCCAGCCCATATTCCACTTGTAGTGGAAACCCAGGCCGCCGGCATAGGTGGGGGCCGAGACACCGGGGAAGGAGGTCGACTCCTCGGCCATGGTGATGGCGCCGGGCGCCTCGCCGCCGATAAGCTCGTTGGTGAGGCGCAGCAGCGCGATCGCTTCCAGGTTCTCGCGGCCACCGTGAACGTTCGCGACCCACTCGCCGACCGGGCGCGAGTAGTCGCGGTAGAGCATCGAAGCCACCGCGTCCACTCTCAGACCGTCCACGCCCCAGCGCTCGATCCAGTACAGGGCATTGCCAGCCAGGAACTGGCGGACCTCATCGCGGCCGAAGTTGTAGATCAGCGTGTTCCAGTCGCGGTGAAAGCCCTCGCGCGGGTCGGCGTACTCGTACAGGGCCGTGCCGTCGAACTGCGCCAGCCCATGGGCATCGGCCGGAAAATGCGCGGGCACCCAGTCGAGCAGCAGGCCCAGACCCTGGGCATGGCAGGCGGCAACGAAACGGGCGAAGCCTTCCGGCGGGCCGAAGCGCGCACTCGGCGCGTACAGGCCGAGGGTCTGATAGCCCCAAGAGCCGTCAAAGGGGTGCTCGCTGACAGGCATCAACTGCAGATGGGTGAAGCCCAGTTCGGCGGCATAAGCGGGCAGCTCGGCAGCCAGTTCGTCCCAGCTCGGAAAGACCTGAGCCGCGCGGCGCCAGGAAGGCGCGTGGACCTCGTAGATGCTGATGGCCACATGGCGCTCATTGGCGGCGGCGCGGCCCTGGGGCAGAGGCTGCACTTCAGGCAGCGCGGCCACGACGCTGGCCGTGTCAGGGCGCAGCTGCGCGGTGCGGGCGAAGGGGTCGGCCTTCAGCGGCAGCAGCGTGCTGTCGGCGGCCAGCAGCTCGAACTTGTAGAGATCGCCGATCGCCGCATGGGGCACGAAGATTTCCCACACCCCTGCGGCATGACGCTGGCGCATCGCATGGCGGCGGCCATCCCAGCCATTGAAGCTGCCGACCACGCTGGCCCGGCGGGCGTTCGGTGCCCAGACGGCAAAGCGCACGCCGGCCACATCACCGTGCTGGATCACATGGGCACCCAGCACCATGTAGGCGCGCGGATGGCGGCCGGCGGCCAGCAGGCTCAGGTCTTGATCGTCGAGCTGCGGGCCGTAGGCATAGGCGTCGGCATAGACGCCCTCGCTGCCATCGGCCCAGCTCACGGCCAGCCGGTACTCGAAGCGATTGCGGCGGCGCGGGATGGCTGCTTCAAAGAAGCCAGGCTCGCGCTCGCTCAGCGCCACCACCGTCTTGCCACCCGCCACCACACTCACCGCTTGCGCCCCAGGCAACAGGGCGCGCAGCCACAAGCGCCCCGCCCCGTCGGCATGCAGACCCAGGACGGCAAACGGATCCGGGTGGCGGGCACCCAGCAACGCGTCGAGGTCGGCCTGCTCAAGCATCGATCTCAGCCCAAACTCTTGACAGACCAGACCCGGTCCACGTACTCGGCAATCGTGCGGTCGGAGGAGAACCAGCCCATGCCGGCCGCATTCAACACGGCCTGACGCGCCCAGGCGGCTTGGTCCTTGAACAAGGCATCGACCTTGGCTTGCGTCGAGACGTAATCACCAAAGTCAGCCATCAGCATGTACACATCGTTGCCCAAGAGCTTGTCGGTCAGCGCGCCGTAGCGGCCCGTGTCGCCATTCGAGAAGGCCCCACCGGCGATCGCGTCGATCACGCGCTTCAGCTGGTGATTCTCTTCAACATATAGGCGCGGGTCATAGCCCAGCGCCTTCATCTGCGCGACGGCTTCCGTCCTCAGGCCGAAGACAAACATATTCTCCACGCCCATTGCCTCGGCCATCTCGATATTGGCACCGTCCCAGGTGCCGATGGTCAGCGCGCCGTTCAGCGCAAACTTCATATTGCCGGTGCCCGAAGCCTCGGTGCCAGCCGTCGAAATCTGTTCACTCAGGTCGGCGGCCGGGATGATGACCTCGGCCAGGGACACGCCGTAGTTGGGCAGGTAGACGAGCTTGAGCTTGTCGCCCACACGTGGGTCGCTGTTGACCACGCGAGCCACGTCGTGCGCCAGCTGGATGATGGACTTGGCCGTGGCATAGGCCGAGGCCGCCTTGCCGGCGATGACCACCGTGCGCGGTACCCAGTCGCAACCATCCACACCTTGCGAGTTCTCGATAATGGCCTGGTAGCGCGCGATCACGTGCAGCACATTCAGCAACTGGCGCTTGTACTCATGGATGCGCTTGATCTGCACATCGAAGAGGCTGTCCACGTTGACGGCCACGCCCAGCTCGCGGCGGATCAGCGCGGCCAGCTTCTCTTTATTGGCGCGCTTGACGGCCATGAACTGCAGGCCGAAGCTCACATCCGCCGCCAGCGGCTTGAGCTGGCTCAGCGCAGCCAGGTCCTGGCGCCAGTTCTTGCCGATGCGGCCATCGATCAGGCTGGAGAGGCTCGGGTTCGCCTGCTGCAGCCAGCGGCGCGGCGTCACGCCATTGGTGACGTTGTGGAAACGGTCCGGGAAGATGGCGGCGTAGTCGGCAAAGATGGTCTGCACCATCAGCTCCGAGTGCAGGGCCGCCACGCCGTTGACCTTGTGCGAGGCCACGATGGACAGCGCGGCCATGCGCACGCGGCGCTCGCCACTCTCGTCGATCAGGGAGACGCGCTTGAGCAGCTCCACATCACCGGGGAACTTGGCCTTGACCTCGCTCAGGAAGCGGAAGTTGATCTCGTAAATGATTTCCAGATGGCGCGGCAGCAGGGCCTCGAACATGCGCACCGGCCAGGTTTCCAGCGCCTCGGGCATCAAGGTGTGGTTGGTGTATGAGACCGCCTGTCGGGTGATGGCCCAGGCGGTATCCCAGCTCAGGCCATGCTCGTCCAGCAGCAGCCGCATCAGCTCGGCCGGAGCCAGGGCCGGATGGGTGTCATTCAGGTGGATGGCGTTACTCTTGCCCAGGTCGTGCAGCTGACCGAACTCTCGGAGATGGCGTGCGATGACGTCCTGCAACGAGGCGCTGACCAGGAAGGCCTCCTGCTTCAGCCGCAGCTCGCGGCCGGCCTCGGTGCTGTCGTCGGGATAGAGCACCCAGTTCAGCGCGTCGGCGGCCACGCGGTGGCGGGCGGCGCCGGCGTAGTCGCCATGGCAGAAGGCGATGAAGTCGATCGGCGCCTCGGCAGTGGCGTGCCATTGGCGCAGGGTCGAGACGCGCTGGCTGTGGTGGGCGGGCACGATGAAGTCAAAGGCCTGGGCTTCCAGCACTTCGGCGGGCAGCCAGCGGCGCTGGCCGCCCTCCACCTCCACCCGGCCCGCGAAGCCGACGCGGTAGCGCAGTTCGGGGCGCGGCACTTCCCAGGGCTGACCCAAGCGCATCCAGTCGTCCGGCTCCTCGACCTGGCGGCCCTGCTGGATGCCCTGGGCAAACATGCCGTACTGGTAGCGCAAGCCATATCCGAAGGACGGCAGACCCAGCTCGGCGAAAGAGTCGAGGAAGCAAGCCGCAAGCCGCCCCAATCCACCATTCCCCAGAGCGGCATCGGGCTCGCGCTCCAGCACGTTGCCGAGTTGCTGACCCGACTTGTCGAGCTGCTCCCTCAAGCTGCCCTCCAGGCCCAGGGCCGCCAGCGCATTGCTCAGCGCCCTGCCCATCAGGAACTCCATCGACAGATAGTGGACGCGACGCACCGGCGCAGCAGCACCGCGGGCAGCATCAGCGGCCTGAGTATCGGCCCAGCGCTGGGCCAGTGCCTCGCGGCAGGCCGCAGCGGCGGCGCGCAGGGCCGCCTGGGGCGTCGCGCCGGCGCCGGACTGGCTCAGCTCGCGGGAGAACGCGGCAGCGAAGGCGGCGCGCAGATCGTCGGGGGTGGCAGTGCTCATGGCGGAGGCTTTCACGGCTGGGAAAGTCATTGGGGTGTTCATCAGTGCAAGCCCTGGGGCACAGGGGCAAGAATGCGGCAGCAGAAGCCACAGGGATGCCACCAAAAGGCGGCGCTGGGCAAAGTATCGGCGACGACAGCTTGTTTGTGTAGTTTCACTACATCGGGAAATCCCGAATCACAATCTAACCCATTGATTTTAATAGATTCAATCGGATTTCCGTCGGATTTATGCTGTTGTTCAACTACATCCTGCCATGTATATTGTCTACAAATTCAGCGTTCAGCCCCTTGCTGAACCCAAGCTCTTGAGACAAGTCCCGCCGGCCGGCGTGGCATGGAGAACACAAAGTGGCGGATGTCCAAATGCGCAGCGTGGCCAAGGCCTACGGCGATATCAAGATCCTGCACGGGATTGACCTCGACATCCGCGATGGCGAGTTC
>Ga0187843_10001464_pt1 | contig 14854 bp, 12 predicted proteins | sample SpaLakP09_SKY_43_FD_134516 | JGI IMG/M metagenome (GOLD analysis project Ga0187843, IMG submission 134516) | Oligotrophic lake water microbial communities from Sparkling Lake, Wisconsin, USA - SP09_SKY_43 | ecosystem: Environmental > Aquatic > Freshwater > Lake | place: USA: Sparkling Lake... | reverse complement strand
CGGCCACCTGCCGCAAAAGCGACCGGGAAATACTTGGAAACGCCGCTCTGAGCTGCCTCATAGCGTGTCGCCAGATCCTTGGCATAACGGTCATAAAAAGCGGAGGTTGGCTGATCCATGACGGATGCGTGCAAAAGCCTAGCCTGCGCGCTGCCGGCTTGGCTTAGCGCTCTGCGTGGTTCAGTCCGTCTAGGGTAACAGCTACGGGGTCAGGTGTTGCCTGAGGTTGGACTCCCTGGCGGCAGGGTAATCTGTCGATGCAGAATAAAAAACGCCCAGCAAAAGCCGGGCGCCATACTTGTAGCGCGACCCTATCGGTCGCCAGAGTGGTGAAGTGTCAACGGCCGCAAACCATTGCCGGTGTGGCCTTTGTAGAACAAAGACTTAGCGGTGTTGTCAGATCAATGAATTGCCGATAGTTCACGCAAACCTCTGCCGATTTCATCTGTTTAGTGGTCAAAAATCTGCCGATGTCGGACTCGTTGTGACTTCGGGGTCCCAACACAGCGTTGCACGCAACGGGGACAAGGCGAATTATGGCGTGATCTCGTCCACGAGACGGGTGGCCGAAGCATCATGAACGCGCCCCCACGCTCCTGGCAATGGGTGTGGTTGTTGGCGCCGGCACCGAACTGAGCCAACGTACCGATGGTCCGCTGAGTCGCCCGGTCAGCGCGCATTAACGGCCAGGCAGATTTCCGAGCGAAGTGACTGGCTTCCCTGGACTTTGGCACACCCTACCAAGTTGGCTCATCCCGGGGGCGGCGCCAGCAGTCGACCCAAGAAGTGTTGCTCCTACCTCTACGACAAGCTCGTCGGCAAGGCCGCCCCCTCCAGTACGAGAGAAATCGCCCTCCAACCCCAATTCTGTCGCTTCTTGTTGAAGTTGAGAATTGCGCAGAGGCATGGCAGTCTCCGATTGCTCGCCTGAAGCATCGGCAATGGCCTGCCCGGCATCTATCCAGCCGAAGGGGACGCGACGGGGGATGCCCCTCTCAGGCGGGTGAGGGGGCAAAGCGTCTCCCAATATCTCGATCTCCCATTGAGCGGCTCGTTCCATATCTCCGGTTCTCGTTGAACGTACAGTCGCGCTATGTAAAAACCGTACACCATCGCCCCGGAAAACGAATTGCTGGTCTACCTAAGTTGCGGCCCAGGCCGGGCAGCAGGAGTACATCATGGACCGAACACCTCAACAGATCGTCGAGACCCTTGGCGCTGCCCAATCGACCATGGAGCGTCTGCAAGCCCGCTTGTCGGAGGAGCGGGACGTGTATGACCTGGGAGACATGTCGGTCATTCGAACCACGGTGAGGAAGATCGAAGAACTCCTCACATATGCAGCCGAGTACGAGGAGATCCTGTGTCGGCAACTGTCGCGGACCAACGCTCGGGTCACTGCTTCCTCGGCCTGACACCCCCATTGCTGCTCTGACGGGCTCACTGGCGGTTCAAGGCTGTGAGCAGCCGGTCGCCACTCCTGAAACTCATCGCGACACGAGCGCTGGATTCGATGCCCATCAGCGGTCATTCGCCAGGGCCGGCCATCGACCCATGGGAGCCGCTGGCGCTTTCGTCGTGGATGGCTGCTTCGTGCCCAAAGCCGACTTCCGCCTCACCCTGATTTGACCCGTTGCCTGACCAAAATTCCCGGGCGGACACGTAAAAGGGATTGGAGAGGACTAGCTATGGTTCATTTAATTGAGCCTGACCGCATTTTTCTTCCGTGAGTACAGCACCTCATGCTGGCTGCTGAGGATGGCCAGCAAGGTGAAGGCTATGTATTGGGCATTTATCAAGGAAAATACAACTAAACCATCCTTTGGAGCCTGCATGCCAGTCAACCTGACCACAGTAAACGATTTGCTTGAGCGTCTTTCGTCACACTCCGACGGTGAAAGTGGTTCTGATGTCCGACACTGGCACGGACTGATCGAAAGGCAATTCAAGTTAACTCAACAATCGACTCGTCAGATTGTCTTCCTGGGAGAGGTCGGTGTCGGGAAGTCGTCGGCGCTTGCCGTGACCGCCGGTTTGCTTTTAGAAGGGGGCAACCCCACTGATAAATCGAGTTTGCGGAAGCATTCGATGCTACCCACCGGCGCTGGACGTACAACGCTTTGTGAGGTGGTGAGTCGCGCGCACCAAAACACTGAAAACTCAAATGCGTATGGGCTGTTGTTGGACCCTATTCCAGAGGCCGAACTGCAGGAAGTCATTCATCTTTGGGCTGAAGATGAATGGAATAAACGGCACCCAACATCAACGACTGGTACTGACAATGAAACGCCTTCAAATAGCCAGGAGCTTGCTCGTGCGCTCAGAACTATGGCTGGCTACGCGGAGTATCGTGAAACGGTAGGCAGTAGGTCTACGATCCACCCTTTAGATGCTGTGGTGGAGCAATACGGGTCACCGGATGCACTAGAGCAACACTTGCGTGCACAACTTCATTTAGCCGGCCGCACACAGAATGAATGGTGGTTCCAGTCAGGGGCCGCGCGGACTGAACTCAAAGCACTATTGGATCAGATCAATAGTGGAGCTTGCAGCTCCGCTCTGCTGCCGCGCAGGGTCACGCTGGTCATCCCCGCTTTCATGGAGTCGTTGGGTGAATTGGCGCCTCATATTCAAGTGGTCGACTCTCGAGGCTTAGATGCGGGCGTTCGACTTTCCGCACGTACAGATCTTCAGAGATTTATTGAAGATCCCTTATCAATTTACGTATTGTGTACACCATTCAAGTCTGCGCCTGGTAATGCAATTCGCGAGCTGCTGCGAGATGTAATTGGTGATGCTCGGTGGGCGGATGCGAAACAGCGAATGGTTCTTGCATTGCTCGATCAGGGCGATGCAGAGCAAGTCAATGGCGCCGATGGTGATCGTGAGGTGGGATTAGCAATTAAGCAGGAAGAGTGTGCTTCGGACTTGGCGCAATCGTCTATTGTTTCTGTCGAAGAACCACTATCCATGCTCGCTTTGGATATTTTGCTAGATGGCCCGGGAAAATTGATCTCTGAAATTCAAGAAGCTATTCTGCGCATAAACAGCTCTGTGGAATCGGAGTTGGCCAATCTAATGGAGTATGCGCGGGGATTCCTAGGAAAAATTCAAGATGGTGCGCGTATGGATTTGCTTCCTGGTGTTAACCAACAAATTCAGGCGGTGCTGGCTGCTAATCTCCCTGACGGCGGTCCTATATCGGAGCCCATGCGCGGGGCATTGAATGCAATCCAGATGACTCAGTACCCCTCCATCATCTATGCCACTTGTCGCAGGAGAGGACGTTATCGCAACCTGGATTTCTATGAGGCAATTGCATCTGCCGCGGCTGGTGCCGCCACGGCATGGATCACTCCGTCAATTCGCCAAGTAGTCAAGAAGATAAACTCATTGATTGCAGACCCAACTTACAGATTGGTTAGTGACGATCTACAGCTTTACAAATTGCGGTTCAATGAGACCAAACTTGAGTTCGTTAAATCGTATTCGGATGCGGTGAAAAATGAAATTACCCCGGTGTTGGAGAAAGACAAACAGCTATGGGCCGAATGCTGTTTTCAATGGGGTCTCTCCAATGGTTTCAAGAATCAGGTATATGACATTCTGCGGCAATGGTCGGAGCGGCAGGTATTCAAGGCACACTTGGAGTTAAATAGCAAAACCGAGGCGATTCCTTTTTGGGCCGTTCTGCAGGCAGCTCAAACTGCGCCACGATTCAGTTTGCATGTCAAAAACTTACGGGCTTTGCGTCATGCGGCTTTTGCACCCGAATCTGTCAGCTTATTAGTTGGGGCGAATGGTGCTGGAAAATCCACACTACTGCATACATTAAAGCTATTGCGCTTGGCCTATGAGCGTGGATTGACGGAGGCTATTCGCTTGGTGTTAGGTGGTGTGTACGACCTTAAGAATTGGTTCGCAGCACAAGACGAATCTATCGAGATCGGGTTGAAAATTGGAGATGCAGAGTGGCTGTTGCAGCTCTCGCTTCAAAATTCCGGGCTTGATTTACTCTTTCAAGAGAGGCTGACCTACCAAGGGGGCGTTGTTTTTACTCGCGACGCCTTGAGTGGCTTGCAGTACGGCGGCAATACGATTTACGCCAGCAACGAATACACAGCGCTAAGAGTACTAGTGGATCGTGGGGAGATACATCCAGCAATTCAGCAAATGTCTGATCTGCTTGCCAGAATCAGCGTGTTTGAAGAACCAGACTTGTTCAACCTGCGCCAGCAAGGTAGTCCTGCATTTGATGATTCCCAACTCCATGGCAGGGGACAGAATGTCTTGTCAGTTCTCAGGAAATGGCAGCAAGACAGTCAGCTAAAGAGTCGATTTGACTTCGTCATGCAGGGCGTACAGGCTGCGTTTCCATCTGTGAAACAAATGGATTTTATCGGTGCTGGTAACTGGCTTACTGCCCGTACTTATCGCGAAGGTGTCGAACAGCCTGCACCACTAGCTAGTGAGGCCAATGGCTTGTTGCAAATGCTAGTGCTGCTGGCCAACGTGGCGCAATCCAATCCCGGCGGTGTGGTGGCAATTGATGAGCCGGAGAATGGCCTTCATCCTTATGCCATGCGCATGTTCTTGCGGAGTTGCCAGCAATGGGCGCTGAAGCATCGAGTGACATTTGTGCTTGCAACCCATTCCCTTGTGTTGTTAGATGAGTTCACAGACACCCCAGAGGCCGTGTTTGTGATGAAGGCGTTGGAGGGGGCTGATGACAACGCCGTACCAAATTCGCTCGACCACCTATGCAATCGTGATTGGCTGCAGGGTTTCAAGTTGGGGGACCTGTACGAGCAAGGGGAGATTGGTAGTAACGACGACGGGCTGTGAGCATGGCTGACAAGCGCATCAAGCTGATTGTTACTGGGGATTCGGAAAAGAAGTCCCTACATGAATCCCTACAGAAATGTTTTCCAACGCATACGTCAACAGGAGATTTCGTAATTTGGGATGTTCCACGCAAAGCAATTCATGGAGGTGCAACTAGCAACAGGCTTATTGCAGGAGCCCCCTCTTTGGTTTCAATGACTAACTTGGTCAAGGAAATGTTTTCCGAGGCGTTGGCAAGCAAGAAACCAAACGGTAGCCCACCTGATTTTGTGATCGTGATAGATGACGTGGAATTGGGCAACGTGGGACAAGAGGCCGTTGTTGTGCAATCTTTTCGGGCTGCGGTTAGCAAAAAATTAGCGGAGCTAGAGACTCAGAACACGGCGGCCCAATTCCAGAAGATTCGGACTCGCATCCAAACATGCTGCTCTTTCCATATGCTGTGCCCGATGGTGGAGGCCTATTTCTTTGCAGATCCTGCCACGTTGTCTGTAGGAGGTGTTGCTGTTAAGCCGGTATTGACTCATGCAACCGATGTGGAGCAATTTGATGCAGTACTTGATTCAAATTTGGATTGGCAGTCTTTATGCAGTAAAAAGAATCTGCAACAGGCGTCGGTTAACAATTCCTGGTGGAGAACTGAGCGGCATCCCAAAATCTATTTGGAGCAGCTCTTGCGCATAAGCAATGCTCCTGAATATCACGAGACTACTTTGGGTGCGAGGATGATTCAATCAACCAACTGGGCGACAGTGGCCAAGAGCTCAAAGGATTCACCTGTCATCAGCGCTTTGTTCGAAGATATTTGGGATTGGTTTGGATCTCCTCGACCGACGGGGCAGTTCTTGGGTGCATCTTCAAATATAACTTATCGAGTAACAACTACGCGGCCCAACCAACGATTACTGCGGAACATTTAGTTTTCTACACAACATTGCGGGGAGCCTGAGGGTCAGGTCTCCCATCGTGCACGCTGGGCCTGGGCGAGGGGTCAGGTCTTGCATTCATGCATTGCCTGGGCAGCTCCAGCGCTTGGGTGTATGCTGGATTCCAAGACCTCAATCTTTCCCCGGCGTGAGTCCGCTGAGTTTGGCGTGCAGGACGCGACCGGGCACCCGATGCGAGGGATGTGGCGAACGTTGGGGTTCGCGGCGCCGACGTCAATTTGCCGGGATTTTCCTGATCCCTTTCATCCCCTTCATCCCGGCTAAAAGCTTCCAACGGCGCCGCACATCATTCTTGGCCTAGCCGATGATTTTCAAACGGTTTGAGCGAGAAGAAACATAGAGCCAGTATGGGGGGTGAACAGAATAAAGACGATGGCTGAGCTTCTCGCGAAGCCGGGCCATGAGCAAATTTTCAGTCAGACGGCATTGCGGTCGAGTGACGACTCCTGGCACGGAGTTGACCGCCGCCAGCACGTTCGCCGTTTAAGCCAGCCGGCACTGATGCCATTTCGCAGCTTGTGAAAGCTGTCGTTGGATCAGCCGGCGCCTCATGCACTGATGGTCTCGCGTCGCAGATTTGCCAATCGGCAGCTTCGGGGGGGGGGCTGCAGACATTCGTCCAACGAACGGCTCAATTACCGGTTTCGACCGCAGCGGTTGCTTGCTCGCCAAATTCGAGCGCCGGCTGCCAGCCTGTTGCCGCAGTTCGGCGACATTCCGCTTTGGGCACATAGCGGACAGCCGCAGGGCGATGGTCGAACGACTGAAATCAGCCTTGAACTGCCGTAGCCCGCAGCCGGCCGAGCTTCCGCTCCTGGCCGACCGCGTGAGTCCGGCAGCGCGTCAGACAGCAGCCGTTCGCAGCTGGCCACGTCCGCCTTACGCGGGTGGCCAGCGGCCTGCTGGATCAGATCTCTGTTTGCTCAGAGATCTCAAGCGCGTCATCAACCTCGATGCCGAGGTATCGAACTGTCGACTCCAGCTTGGAATGGCCCAGCAGAAGCTGCACGGCGCGCAGGTTCTTGGTGCGCCGGTAGATCAGCGTCGCCTTCGTCCGGCGCATCGAGTGTGTCCCGTAGTCGGCGCGGTCTAGGCCAAGCTCGTCGACCCAGTGCCCGAGGATCCGGGCGTACTGGCGGGTACCGAGGTGTGGTGAGCCGTGGAGCCGGCTGGGGAAGATGAAGTCATCCGACTTCAGGCCGGCCTGCTTGATCCACGCCTGCAAGGCATCCCGGGTGGCCGGCGTGATCTCGAACTGGACCGGGCGTTGGGTCTTGTGCTGCAGGACGATGGCGCGCGTCGCAACCTGGTCTCCATGACAAACATCTCGAACCTTCAATGCGACGAGATCGCACCCACGCAGCTTGCTGTCGATGCCCAGGTTGAACAGCGCGAGCTCGCGCACCCGGTGCTCCATCTGGAAGCGGACGCGGAGCGCCCAGATGTCCTTAAGCTTGAACGGGGCCTTCTGCCCGACGATCTTGCCCTTGTTCCACGGCTCGCGGAGAGCGTTGCCGCCTGTGTTGCCCATGATGGTCTCCCATCGAGTTGAGGGCCACACAAGATGCGCCTACTCCCCAGCGGAGCCCTTGCCTTGGGTCAACCCTAACCCTGTCGTGGACCGGACCGAGGGCCGCTTACTGGCTCGGGTAGCTACTCACCCTGTCGGCCAGGAGCGGAAGCTCGGCCGGCTGCGGGCTACGCCAGTTCAAGGCTGGTTGCAGCAATTCGATTTTTGTCGGCCAAGGGACAGGCCCGGCCGAGACCGGTCGTTGGACGCGCTATTGGTCGAATGACAGCTTCACCTACCGAAGCTGACGATCAATGAAGTCGAGGTTCTTGAACAGCTATGCAGCCACCAAGCGCGACGGTGTTCATGACTGGAAATTGACCATGCAGCGTATCGAATATTGGCCGTTCGTGACGTGGATCAGCAGCGCCTTGAGTCTGCCTAGTAGTGATGGCGCACCCCGGGCACCGTTTTTCTTCTCCGCAGAAACGCTTGAGTGGGAGCAGCCATCATGCTTGCATTTGCCAGCTGCGGCGGTCAATGGTGACAGGAGCCAGTGCTCCGGGCTGCCCGAAGCGGATCCATTGGCCACGCAATGTGGCGGCGTCGATCTCCATCAAACCGAAGTTCTCGCAGTTGGTCCCCGCCCAGATCGCCCGGCGAATCGCTGCGCCCGAAGACGTGAAGTCATACACCATGCGCCCGTTTTCCGTTGGGATGCGGTGGAAGTCGTTGGCGTGGATATCGCCCGATACGCAGGCAATGCAGTGCTTGTTGCCAAGTTCTCGCAGCCAGGCCAAGTCTTCGAAGTTGCCCCACTGGTCGCCCTTGTGGGCTTCGACCACCGAGCCACTTGCCACCAAATGCAGCGTGCCAACTGGTGCGGCGTCCATCGCTGCCTCGATCTCAGTGCGCTGCACGGTGCCCAGCAGCGTGCGGTTGACGCGCCAGCTGCGTCCATCCGTCAAGTGCAGATGAACGGGCGCGCCACTTGGCACATCCAGGATCACCTGTCGGTAGCCGGGGGCAGGCTCATTCGCATTCCACAACCGTTCATCACTGTCGTCGTCAGGAAATCTCTGCCGGCCCTCGAGATGAGCGCAGTAGGCATTGAACAGCGCCCGCGATGCGCGGATCAGGCCAGCGTAGACCTTCTTTTGAATGGCCTTCTCCTCGTAGGATTCATTCCAAAGAAAATCATGGTCATCCCAGATCGCGTAGGTGGGGACCGCTGCAATCAACGCGGCGAAGTCGGGCTGCGCCAGTTGGCGGCGGTACTTTGCTGCCACGAACTGAAAGAACTCGAAGTCGGCCATAGCCTTCGGGTGCGTAGGATGCGTCAGCTCATCGATGTAGATCGAATCACCGGTCAGCACCAGCACGTCGGGCTTGAGCGCCAAGATCTTGTTCCACACCGGTTGTTGCGGGAAGACCGTGGCGCTGAAGCAGGAGGTGAAGGCGATCTTCATGATGACGGGCTACCTGTTCGCGTGGAGGTGGATCGGCAAGTGCTAAGGCGGTTCATTTGCGGTCGACTTAACGGGACACTGGTCAACCGCTATAGCGGACCAAGAATGGCATGCTCTCAAGAACCGGCTCTCTGCCGCATCATCAATGTGCACCAAGGTGGCTCTGTGGCGGCAGGAGTCGAAGGCTCGAAGGTGAGTCGCCATTCATGCAGACACTCCGAGACGACCATGAGGCCCGGTGGCGAGGCGCAGCTTTGCACGGGCGCTGACGCTAAGCGCTCTGCAGGCACACGTACAGTGACTTCGGTGTTCGGGCCGGCGGTAGGGCAAGCTGAGCAAGATGGTGACCTGTGGCGAGCCGACCCAAAAGTGGCAGTTGCGAATGGCAGGTATTGGCGCACTAGGCAGATAACGGATTTGCCCGCGCCTGTTGCTGGAGGCCAAGCGAGAGCTGGGTTACACCACGCTTTAAGTACCGCAGATCTCGGATGCACTGGGCTGCTCGGACCCGGCCGACTTCTCTCGCTTCTTTCGCAGATTGACCGGGCTTACGCCCAAGTATTGGCGAGATGCCCGACTACTGGTCGAGCAAGGTGTGTAGCGAAGATTGGGGCATGGACTTGGAAGACAGAAATGCACCAGCATCCCGTCACTCCTATTGCTGCGGCTGCCATCCCGCGTTCTTGCGCCTGCCGGGCCCTGCAGCTGCAAGAAGCTTGCTTCGAAGGATCCGCCCTCTACGCCATCCGAAAGAATCGGGCGGCTCCGGATCGAAGCGGTGCCAATGTGACGTCGGGCTACGTTCGGCCCGTCAACCGCGAGGAGTGCCCACCATCACCCCCACCACCACTTTCCCTTGACGAGGCAAGACAGCATCCCCCGCATGCCCGCGATGCCCTTCAAGGCCCGAAGGCTCCGGTTGACTCCGACGATGAGCCGAACTTCAGCCCGCCCAGCACGAACGGCGAGTTGTTGCCGTTCTTCTGGCCGCCCCGGCCCCCGATGGACACGACCAGCCACAGATCTTTGGAGACCATCAGCTCGCCGCCGATGGCCAGCTTGCGCGCTTTCTCGGTGTCGCCGTTGTCAAAGCGGCCGCGTTGCCAGCTGGCTTCGATGGACACGTTGCGCGTGTCGGAGCCGTACTTGGCGCCGAGTGCGAGCATGTCGCCGCGCCGCAGCATGAAACCGCGCGGGTCCGAAGCGCTGGCCACCTCTTCGCGATTGGTGCGACGGTAGTGGAAAAGCGCCTGAGAGCGTCCCTCGCTCTCGCGCTGGCTCAGGTCGGTATGGTCGTCACCATTGAGGTTGAGGCTGTAGGTCGTCCAGAAGCCGTTCGCACCACGGTGAGTGCCGCCACCCCGGCTATGCACGGCTTGCGCCAGACCGCCGGTCCAGCGGGTGCTGTTCCACGTCGCCTGCTTGAACTGTTTGCGGCACTTGTCGAAGTGGGCGGACAGCTGCTTGGTGGCCTCGGCCATGAACGGCTTGGGGTCCTCCCCCTTGAACTGCGCTTTGAGGGCGTCGCCAACCCATGGCGGGAGCTTGTTGCCGTCGCCCAGCATTTCGTCAGTGCCCTTGGTGAAGCAGCCTGCTAGGGCGCTGCCCCTGTTGCGTGGATCGCCTTCATCAAACAGCACGAACGAAGCCCCCCCAGCGGCCCGAGTGACGCTGCCAGAGGCAGCGTCCTGCTTGATGGCGCCGAAGGAAAGCTGCACGTTGGAGAGCGCGCGTATACGCCCGTCCATCTGGTAGTCCTGCAACGAGGTGGTCTTGCCATAGGCCAGCATGTAGGGTGCGATGTCGAAGCCCACGCCCTTTCCGAGCTTGTCATCGTTCGAGAGCGATTGCACAAGTGAAACCGCCAGGTCACGGGGCGCCTTGGGCTGTAGGATGGTCTCCGGCGTAGCGCCCAGCACCGCGAAAGCGGGCGTAGTGGGCACGGACATATCCACCCTGTAGTTCTTGAAGTTGTTCAGCACCTCGGCCTTCTTGTCCTGTAGCTTGAACGTGGAGGCCAGGATGGCTGCCGGCGATGAAGCGGCGCCGGCCGGGCTGGCTGCCGCTACCGGGGCAGCCTCAGCCGCCAGTGGCGCTACCGCCGGTGGCTTGGGCGCTGCCGCTGCTGGCTTGGGCGCCGCCGCCGCGACCGGTCCGCCGTCGTTCACCACAACCTTGCCTTCGTTCAACACGAGCTGTAGCCGCCCATCGGGGAGTTCTTTCCAGGCTGGCGGAGGTGTTGTTGATCCGGCCGGCCGGCTGATGGTGATCACCACCTCCTGGGCCGCACAGGCAAGTGCCGCCAGCGTTGCGAGCGAGGCGATGGCCAGGCGCTTCATGCTTGCACCTGCAATTGCACCGAGCACAGGAACGTCGCGGCCGAGCCGCCGTCGTCGGCGTGGATGGTCGTAGTCATGGGGGTGTCCTGCCCGTCCTGGATCACCCGCGCGGTGACCGCGAACTGCCCCGCCCCGTTGGGATCGCCGATACCACCTACAACTACGACGAACCAGCCGTTGCGGCCCTGCCAGCCGTCAGGCAAGGGGTGATCAAATTCCACCTCTTCTGGCGTTCGCGCCTGGACGATTGTGAGGGCCTTGGAGATGTCCATATCGGGCGGAACCAAGGCAATGGTGTAGGACGCCAGGTTCGCAAAGCCCACGAGTACGTCGACGACAGGCGCCGTTCCCTGGGGGTTCAAGACCGCAATCTCAATGGCCATGCAATGACTCCCGAAGTTGCTGGGCGGTATCGGCGCTCTCGCCCGGTTTGCCCAAGAGATAAACCAGCGTGCTGACGCCGACCACCGCCGACCAACTCTTGTCGACCGGGGTCACCGTGCCATAACGGATCAGCTCATACCAGACGACGAACAGCACGAGGGGATTGAGCAACACGCTCTGAACCCGATGGAACGCCAGCCCGTCCTTGTCGTGTAGCAGGTCTTTCAGGACACTGACGGAGCCCGGCGGGTTCCGGGCACCCTTGAGGCGATCGATCAGCGCGCCGGCGCCGGTGCCGACACCCGCGGCGGCGACCATGAAGGCGAGACCACCATCGGCGAGAGACGGCAGCGCACCGGTGTGTAGCAGCGTCAACACGATCGCCGCAGTCATTGTGAGCACCCAGCAAGCCAAGATCAGTCGAGACAGGCTGTAGCTCTTGTCGGGGCCGCGCCCCCGGTCCCGCAATGCCTCGCCCCGAAAGGCCAGGCCTAGCAGGATGAGGCAGAGAACTGCTGCGGTGATCCCGTAAGCAAAGCCCCCATGGCCCATGCGCAAATTCATGCTCCCGTCGGGCACTACGGCAAGCTCGGTGCCGGCAAGACCGATGCCGACGCTCACGGGACGCACGTTCCCGTGTAGCCACGCCCGTTGGAGTAGTTCGTTCCAACTGGCGGCGGACTCTGGCGTGCGGTCCAGCCGATAGGAGACGGTGATGGAGTCCGCCCCGGCATTGCCGGCCACGTAGCGGCCGGTGGTGGACAGCCCTTGCAAGGGCAGGTGGTCGATGTAGAGCACGGGCTGGCTGGCGCCGCCTATGCATTGCGCAATATCGTCGCGAAGCTCCAACCGAAGCTTGATCTCATCTCGGGGCGCGATAGTGGCGGGATCGCTCTCAAGCCGCAGCGTCGCAACCGCTTGAGATGTTGCACCGGCCTGGCCGGGCGATGCACTCGCCGCAGGGTCGGCCTTTGCGGCCTTGGCGGCTTCGGCTGCGACCTTAGCCCTCTGGCGTAGCAAGGCCTCGATCGGGCAAGTTGGCCGGGCTGCCGCGGTCTGTGCTGTCAGGAGATCAACCAAAGGGTTCGCCACCTGTGCATACGGCACCTGTGAGGCAAACAGCAACATGAGGATGAAGATGAGGCGGACCGTGACCATGGAGTGCGATGTTCGGCGACGGTCTCGCGCACCGTCATCCCAAGATGTGAGGACATCTTGGCCGCAGCGGTTTGCGATTGACAAGCCTGGTGTCCAGCTGCAGGGCAGCTCTCCGGGCCTAGTGCTACTTCAGCTTTGGGCACTTTGCTGCCGCCCGCGACGCTCGGGCCTGCGCCTGCAAGACGTCGGCATCGTGAGGTCAGCGCCTCGAAACCGGTCGTTCAGCTCACGGCAGACCCGGTGGCTGCTGTCGGCGTCGACGGCGAACTGGTGGTCCCGGCCATGAACGGTCGCTGGCCAGGAGCGGCTTCTCGGTAGGCTCCTACACCGTATGTCTGTTAGCTGTCGTGAATCGCCCCGGGTTCCGCGGAAGTCCATGCTCCACACCTCATTGACGCGGCTTGCCACCGTGAGCGGCACACGCTCGCTGGCCGCGCGGCGGACCTTCTTGCGTTTACACCGCGAGCTGTGCCTGGCTGTACAGCCGATAGACCCGCTTGTGGTTCACGCCTGGAACCTCCGGGCGCAGCAGGTCGTGGATGCGGCGATAGCCGAAGCGCCGCCGCACCTGTGCGATTTCGACGATCTTGACGCTGAACTGCTGCGTGGCCTCATCGACCACAGGCGGGTTGCGATAGCTGTCCCTGGAGAGCCCCTCCAGGCGGCACGCACGACGTTCGGACAAGTGATGCTGCTCGATCATCTTGGCCGCCGCTGCGCGCCTGACCTGCGGGGCTAGGGCTTTACGCCGAAGACGTCCTTGAGCAGGAACAGGCCGTCAATGTCGTGCAGGCTCAAGCCAAGACAGGCACCACCGTTGCGCATCAAGATCGCGCGCCGAGACGACGTCGTCAATGAGGTCGAGACCAGGGCGGTCGGGTTATGTCAGGACTGATCCCATGCATCGACCGTCCACACGGCCTCGCTCTCGCAGTCGGCGAGACGTTCGTTGTGGATCGTCATGGGGCTGCTCCAGCCACGGGGTGTGACATAGTCGTCGCCAATGACCTCCAGACCATCGTGCAGTGGAGGGTGCCCAGATCGGAGGTAGGGCAACACGTGTTCGGCGGCCACGTGAAAACGGGTTGGGTACCCATTTCGCGAGACACAGTTGGCTTTACCTTCCCGCTCAAGAGCGTCCAACCAGTCAATTCCGCTCACGCCGGTTTCCCACTTCGCAAGCACGTCGCTGGCTGGGCCATCAGAATCGGACAACCCGCTGCGCACGATGATCAGCCATCCAAGCATCTCGTTCTCCTCCGCTGGCGTTTCCATCGCATGAGGTTTCCCTGATGTATACCCCACGCGAACTCGACCTGCGTAGCCTGCGCCTGCACCAGCTTGTGGCGCAGAAGATCAGAGCGGATCCAGCACTGTTCAGCGTGGTCCGAGAAACGGTGGAGCGCCAGCTCACCAACTCCATGCCGTCCGTCTCGATCTACCTGCTTCAGTGGCTCGATATCCTCGATCGGGGTATCGAAGAGGCTCTGGCCGTCGCCGTCGAAGACACCGAGCGAGGTCAAGTGCTGCGATCGGCGAGCCCGTTCGCCGGCGTGCTGACAGAAGACGAACGGCGGGCGTTCCTCCATGCCTGTTCGACCGCTGGCGGGAAGCAACCCTAGCAGTTCAAAGCTTGGCGTCACTTGTCTTCGGGCGATCGCCATTGATGTTGCCTGCGCCTGAACTCGGTTCGACGGCTGGGTGTCCACGTCGGCGCCGCCGAGAAGGCCGTGCAAAACGTCCTGAAGGCGCGTGGCAAAAGGCGCGAGGACATTCCAGGGGCCGAGTGGTTCAACGACGATCCCGGAGATCCAGGCGATCGATCATCGATTTCGTCACCCCGGGCTAGCGCCATGGCTCGCGGAGTGCTATCTTGATGCCACTATGCCCAGGAAGTCACCATCTTCGCGACCCGTCCAGCAACAGACCGTACCGCCTCCGGTGTTGAACGTGGCTCTGCACGCCCGGATCTTGGCGGAAAGAACGGCCAAACCGAGCACGCTGGAATCGGCTTTAGAAGCGCTCTATCGCATACGCGCCACAGGGGAGCCGAAACCTAGCCGGATCTTGCGGCCGTAAACCGCAATTGCGGGAAAGCACCGCAAAGTACCGCAAAAGTCCTCACACAGCGCACGTGGATAGGTCATTTTCGCCATACGGGATGCCTCTTCTTTGGACCCATCTTCACTGCAGATCTGCAGT
>Ga0187843_10001462_pt1 | contig 14865 bp, 11 predicted proteins | sample SpaLakP09_SKY_43_FD_134516 | JGI IMG/M metagenome (GOLD analysis project Ga0187843, IMG submission 134516) | Oligotrophic lake water microbial communities from Sparkling Lake, Wisconsin, USA - SP09_SKY_43 | ecosystem: Environmental > Aquatic > Freshwater > Lake | place: USA: Sparkling Lake... | reverse complement strand
TGCACAAAGTACAACTTACACCCATAGGCTCACTCCCATGGAATCAAACGCTCAAGAGCGGTTAAAAGTGGGTGAAGTAATCGAGGTCCAAATTGGCCCGGTTGCACATGGCGGTCACTTTGTCGCTCGTCATAACGGACAGGTTATTTTTGTTCGCCATGGCATCACGGATGAATTGGTAAAAATTAAAATTACTTCGGTAAGTTCAAAGATTGCACATGCTGATGTTATTGAAGTATTAAAACCATCTGAAAGCCGTGTAACACCGCCGTGTAAATACGCGGGCAGTTGTGGCGGTTGCGATTTCCAGCATATTGAAATAAGTGCGCAACGAGATTATAAGAGCTCAATAGTTAAAGAGCAGTTCCTAAGAATCGGAAAAATGGATTTAGATGCCTTAGGTTTTGATTTAAAAGTGCAAGCACTTGAACCAATAAATGGATTGCATTGGCGAACTCGAATGGATTTTGCCGTTTCACCAAATGGCGAGATTGGATTCTTTGGTGCTAGGAGCAATGAGGTTGTTGAAATTAAAGATTGTTTAATTGCAGATGAACGAATGAATGTTGCTGAACTATCGGCTAGAAGTTGGAAATCAGATGCTCGGGTTGAGGTAGCAGTATCTAGCACAAATGAAATTTCAGTTATGCGATCTGGTAGAAGTATTAGTGGTCCCACTCAGATCGTTGAACAAGTTGGTGGAAATTCTTTTAAAATCTCACCAGTCTCTTTTTGGCAAAGCCATAGAGCAGCTCCAGTTGAGTTAACAAAAGCAGTGCTTGCCCAGCTTGCAATAAAAAACGGTGACAATGTTTGCGATTTATATTCTGGAGTTGGTTTGTTTGCAGCTGCAATTCTTAAGGAAGTTGGCGATCGAGGTTTTGTAACGTTAATTGAAAGTGATAAGACGGCGGTTGCCGATGCTAGAAAAATATTTTTAAATAAGGAAAATGTTAAGATTTTGCAGGGCCTAGTTGCACAGCAACTATCGATTGTTAAGCGAGCAGATTTGATCTTGCTTGATCCACCTAGAACCGGTGCTGGTGAAGTTGTTATTAAGCAAATGGTTAAATTTAGGCCAAGAAAAATTGTTTATGTTGCATGTGATCCGGCAGCATTAGCTCGAGATGCAAAAACTTTGGAAGAGTCTGGTTATAAGTTAGATCACATCCAAGCCTTTGATCTTTTCCCAATGACCCAGCACATCGAGTGCGTGGCTGGATTTTCACCAGCAAAGAGATAGGATTAGCGTTAAGAAATAGAAAGTGGGTATGGGGCATTGAGTAAGAACTCATTCAAGGCCAAAACCACACTAGAAGTAGCCGGTAAAAGTTACGAAATTTTTGATATCACCGCTTTTTCTGAGGCCAAAGATCTTCCATTTAGCTTAAAAGTATTACTTGAGAATCTACTTCGCACTGAAGATGGCGCCAACATAACCGCAGAGCAAATTAAAAAGCTCGCAAACTGGGATCCATCAGTTGAGCCAGATACTGAAATTCAATTTACGCCAGCTCGCGTAATCATGCAGGATTTCACCGGCGTTCCCTGCATCGTAGATCTTGCAACTATGCGAGAAGCAATTGCTGATTTGGGTGGAGATCCGGCAAAAGTAAATCCACTCTCACCTGCTGAATTAGTAATTGATCACTCAGTGATTGCAGATTTATTTGGAACCAAAGATTCATTTGAGCAAAATGTTGATATTGAATATCAAAGAAATAAAGAGCGTTATCGTTTTCTTCGCTGGGGCCAAACTGCATTTGATGAATTTAAAGTAGTACCACCTGGTACTGGAATTGTTCACCAAGTAAATATCGAATACTTGGCAAGGGTTGTAATGAGCAGGGTTGTTGATGGAAAGCTTTGCGCATATCCAGATACTGTTGTTGGGACAGATTCACACACCACGATGGTTAATGGCTTGGGTGTACTTGGTTGGGGAGTCGGTGGAATTGAAGCAGAGGCTGCATTACTTGGTCAGCCGGTATCGATGCTAATTCCTAAGGTTGTTGGATTTAAGTTAAATGGTCAACTTCCAGTAGGAACTACCGCAACAGATTTAGTTTTGACAATTACCCAAATGCTTCGCAAGCATGGCGTGGTTGGAAAGTTTGTTGAATTTTATGGCCCTGGTGTTAGCGCACTTCCAATGGCTAACCGCGCAACAATTGGAAATATGTCACCTGAGTACGGATCAACCTGTGCGATTTTCCCAATTGATGAAGAAACAATTAGATATTTGAAATTTACCGGCAGAACCAATGAGCAACTTGAGCTAGTGGAGAAGTATGCAAAGGTAAATGGACTTTGGCATGATCCATCTGCTGCGCCACGGTTTTCTGAAAAATTAGAGTTAGATTTGGCAACAGTTGTTCCATCAATCGCAGGTCCTAAGCGACCACAGGATCGAATCTCACTAAGTGATGCCAAGAGTTCATATCAAACTGTTGTACCTAGTTATTTCACTGACAAGACAAACAAAAATAAGATTGATATCAAAGTAAATGGTAAGCAAACTACCGTTGCAAATGGTGATGTAGTTATTGCCTCGATTACATCCTGTACTAATACATCTAATCCATCAGTAATGATTGGTGCTGCTTTACTTGCAAAAAAGGCGGTCGAAAAGGGCTTAACAAGTAAGCCATGGGTTAAAACCACATTAGCTCCTGGCTCTAAAGTTGTAACTGATTACTACGATCGATCTGGTCTTACTCCATTTATGGAGAAATTAGGTTTTAACTTGGTTGGCTACGGTTGCGTCACCTGTATTGGAAATTCTGGGCCACTACCAGTTGAGGTTAGTAAGGCAATTAATGAGAATGATTTGGCGGTTTCAGCAGTACTTTCTGGAAATCGAAACTTCGAGGGTCGAATCTCACCTGATGTGAAGATGAATTATTTAGCTTCACCTCCTTTAGTGGTTGCATATGCATTGACTGGATCTATGAATCATGACTTTGAAAAGGATCCAATTGGCAATGACAACGATGGTAAACCGGTGTATCTAAAAGATATTTGGCCAACTAGCGCCGAAATTGAAAATGTAATTTCTTCATCAATCTCATCTGAAATGTTCACTAAAGATTACGCATCAGTGTTTGAGGGGGATAAGCGATGGAAGTCCCTAGATACCCCAACTGGTAATACTTTTGAATGGGATAGTAAATCTACCTATGTAAGAAAGCCGCCTTATTTTGACGGCATGCCAAAAGATCCTAAGCCAGTTACCAATATTTCAAATGCTCGGGTTCTAGCTGTTCTAGGAGACTCTGTTACAACAGACCATATTTCACCGGCTGGAAATATTAAAGCTGATTCACCGGCTGGAAAATATCTAGCTGAACATGGCATAGAGCGAACAGACTTTAACTCTTACGGATCACGGCGCGGAAACCACGAAGTAATGATTCGCGGTACATTTGCAAACATTCGACTTAAGAATTTGTTACTAAATGGAGTTGAAGGAGGATTTACTAAAAACTTTTTAGCAAATGGTGATCAAGCAACAATTTATGATGCATCCCGTGCCTATATAGAAGCAAATATTCCCTTGGTTATTTTGGCCGGTAAAGAGTATGGATCTGGTTCTTCGCGAGATTGGGCCGCAAAGGGAACAGCTCTCCTTGGAGTTCGTGCAGTAATTGCTGAGTCATTTGAAAGAATTCATAGATCAAATTTGATTGGAATGGGAGTTTTGCCTCTTCAATTCCTAGATGGCCAAAATGCTGCATCCCTTGGATTAGATGGCAGTGAAGTGTTTGCAATTACTGGCGTTGAAGAGCTAAATAATGGATCAACTCCTAAAGAGGTTAGCGTCACCGCTGGGGATAAGAGTTTTAAAGCAAAATTGCGCATCGATACACCTGGTGAGGCAGATTACTATCGCCATGGCGGCATTATGCAGTACGTATTACGCTCACTTATCAGCAAGTAATCGCATTAATAATCCCAACCCTTTAAACTATGAGCATGCTCGAAACAATAAAGTCACCTGCTGACCTAAAAAAGTTAAGTCCAGAGCAGGTCACTGCATTAGCTGATGAGATTCGTACTTTTTTAATTGATCAAGTTTCAAAATCTGGTGGACACCTAGGACCAAACCTTGGTGTTGTGGAATTAACAATAGCGATGCATCGAGTCTTTGAATCACCGAAAGATGTAATTGTTTTTGATACCGGACATCAGAGTTATGTGCATAAATTGCTTACTGGGCGTATGAGTGGATTTGATAAGTTGCGTCAACGAGGCGGAATTGCGGGATATCCAAATCGAAGCGAGAGTGAGCATGATGTTGTCGAAAACTCTCACGCATCTACCGCGCTATCTTGGAGTGATGGCATAGCCAAAGGTTTCTCAATAACAAATCAAAAAGATCGAGTTGTTGTTTGCGTAGTTGGAGATGGAGCATTAACTGGTGGAATGAGCTGGGAAGCTTTAAATAACATTGCTGCAAGTAAAAATGAAAGATTAGTAATAATTGTTAATGACAACGAACGGTCATATTCACCAACGATTGGTGGATTAGCCACATACCTTTCAACTCTTCGCACTACGAGCGGATATGAAAAATTTTTAGATTGGGGCAAAGGAGTATTAGAAAAGACTCCAGTTGTAGGACAGCCAATTTATGAAACGTTGCATGGTGTTAAAAAAGGAATTAAAGATATTGTTGCACCGCAAGGAATGTTTGAAGATCTTGGGCTTAAATATTTTGGTCCTATTGATGGCCATGACGTTGCAGCAATGGAGAAGGCCTTAAAGATTGCCAAAGATTTTGATGCGCCAGTTCTAGTTCATGTGATTACTGAAAAAGGTCGAGGTCACGCCCCAGCATTAAATGATGAAGCAGAAAAGTTTCATGCGGTAGGTGTGGTAGATCCCGAAACTGGTCAACCTTTAAGTAAGAGTGGTAAGAGTTGGACCTCTGTATTCTCTGATGAGTTAGTAAAAATTGGTGCAGAGAGAACAGATATTGTTGCAATTACGGCAGCGATGATGGGGCCAACCGGCTTAGATAAGTTTGAAAAGGCATTCCCAGATCGCACATTTGATGTTGGTATTGCCGAACAACATGCCACCACCGCAGCAGCTGGAATGGCCTTTGCCGGCCTTCACCCAGTCGTTGCTGTTTATTCAACATTTTTAAACAGAGCCTTTGATCAACTTTTACTAGATGTTGCATTACATAAAGCCGGAGTAACTTTTGTCTTAGATCGTGCTGGTGTTACTGGCGATGATGGGCCATCTCATAATGGAATGTGGGATCTAGCATTAACTGGAATTGTGCCAACTTTGCATGTGGCAGCCCCACGTGATGGCGAGCGAGTTAAAGAAACTTTGCGCGAAGCGTTAGATATTTCAGACGCACCATCTTTAATTCGTTTTCCAAAAGGAGTTGTGAATCCAGATATCCCAGCCTTTGAACGACGTGATGGAATTGATGTTTTATATCGAGGCGAGAGTGCTGATGTTTTATTGGTAAGCATTGGTGCATTTGCAGCAATTGCAGTTGAAGCTGCAGCCCAGGCATACCGGGAAGGAGTTGGCGTAACCGTAATTGATCCACGTTGGGTAAAGCCACTTCCAAAATCATTAATTACTATGGCGCAGCGTTATAAGAGCGTTGTTGTTTTAGAGGATGGTATTAAGCATGGTGGTATTGCGAGCACAGTTTCAGAACTATTTAGAGATGCGCAATTAAATGTGTCGGTTCACTCGATTGGACTTCCGCTTTCATTCTTAGAGCATGCCAAGCGAGCTCAAATATTGGAAGATTTAGGAATTACTGTTCAAAACATAACTCGTTCGTTGGTAGCTTGGAATAGCAGCGAGATGCCAGTAGATATCAAGGAAGAGATGCAACACCCTTTGGATGAAAACGAGCGCCGCAAACCGATTCGCTAATTCCTTCTCGATCTAAGTACGGCAAGATTCCACCTAGATGCATTGGCCAACCAGAACCAAGCAACATACAAATATCAATCTCTTGTGGTGTTGAAACTACACCTTCATCAAGCATCATCTTTGCCTCAGTTGCAAGGGCTTCTAGTGCTCTTCTTCTAACCTGATCCGCAGTTGAAGCTTTTGAACCTTTTTCAAGTAAGGCAAATGCTGCAGGATTGACAACATTTAGTCCCTGCTCATTTTTTACATAAAAAGTTCTTACGCCTTCTTTAACAAACCGTTGCATAGTTGGAGAGATTTTGTAGCGAGGGCCAAGATTCTTATTTAGAGTCTCTGCTACGTGCAGTGCCACACCTGGACCAACTAGGCCAAGTAACTCAAGGGATGACATTGGAAAACCTAGGGGAGCCATTGCAGCATCTGCTACCTCATACGGTGTTCCTTCATCCATTGAATCAGTTACCTCACCCATGAATCTGGTAAGTAATCTGTTAACCACAAATGCTGGTGCATCTTTAACAATCACCATAGTTTTCTTTAAATCTTTACCAATATTAATTGCAGTAGCCGTTGTCGCGTCATCGGTCTTAGTAGTTCTAGCTACCTCTAATAGCGGCATGATTGCAACTGGATTAAAGAAGTGAAAGCCAACAACTCGCTCCGGATTTTTTAGCCCTTCACTCATTGCTTCAACTGACAGAGATGAGGTATTTGTTGCCAAAATACACTCTGGAGTAACAATCGCCTCGAGATCTTTAAATAGTTTCTGCTTAAGAGATAACTCTTCGAAGATTGCTTCAATTACAAAATCAGCGTTAGCAAATAGCTTTTGATCAACAGAGCCAGAGATATTCCCAAGTAATCTGGCAGCACCCTCTGGGTTAAGCCTTTTCTTATCTACTAACTTTTGAATTTCAGCTTTTATCCAAGCAAGGCCTTTATCTACCCGCTCTTGATCTAAATCCGTAATAACAACTGGAACCTTTAAATTACGAAGCATCAGTAAGGCAAGTTGGGATGCCATCAGCCCTGCGCCGACAACTCCTACCTTGGTAACTTTGCGAGCAAGAGCCGGCTTTGGTGCTCCTTCAACTTTTTTACGTTTTTTCTGAATTAAGTTAAATGAATATAAAGAGGCACGAAGTGCATCACTCATAACTAACTCAGCTAGAACCTTGGTCTCAGATGCATAACCATCTCGAACTGAGTTTGTTTGTGCTGCCTTAATTAATTCAAGTGCGGCAAGTGGGGATGCAATTTGAGCACCGCTATATTTCTTAGCAACTGCTGCTTTGCCGGTTGCGATTGCTTTTTCAAACCCAGCGTTATCTTTACTAAAATCTTTGCGTTCAATTTTCTTCTTACCGTTTAGAACTTCAGCGACAAATTTCACCGAATGCTCAAGAAAATCTGATGGCTCAAATACCGCATCTACTACGCCAAGGCCAAGTGCGTCTTTAGCCTTCATCATGGTGTTGTTATTTAGTGAGTTTAGAATTATGACTTGTACGGCATTCTCAGGCCCAATCAACTTTGGAAGAAGTGTTGCACAACCCCAGCCAGGGACTAACCCTAAAAAGCATTCAGGTAATCCAGTAAATGCAGTTGAAGCAAGTGTTCGATAGTGGCAGTTAAGGCCAACCTCAAGGCCGCCACCTAGAGCTAAACCATTAATAAATGCAAAGGTTGGTTTCTTGCTCTCATACAGTTTAAGGAAAACCTCATGACCTAAATCGCCAAAAGCGGTAGCAACCGAGATATCTTTTACAGCTCCAACACCAGAAAGATCAGCACCTGCTGCAAAGATAAATGGTTTTCCAGTTACCGCAATTGCTACAGCATCTGTTTTCTGTGCTTGATCTATTGCACCAGAAAGCGCGTTTAAAGATGCTGGACCAAAAGTATTTGGTCTGGTGTGGTCTGCTCCGTTATCTAAAGTAATTAGGGCTAGCTCACCGTTATGGCCAAATGGAGATAGTGAGACCATTCGCAGAATTGCATTTGTTACTACCTCATCAGGCGCGCCCGTTAGTACCTCACTCATTATTTAGCACCTTTGTAATTAGGGTTTTCCCAAATAATTGTGCCACCCATACCAAGACCAATGCACATGGTAGTAATTCCGTAGCGAACCTCAGGTTGCTCTTTAAATCCATTTGCCAAGTTAAGAATCAATCTCACGCCAGAGGAGGCAAGTGGATGACCAACTGCAATAGCGCCACCATAGATATTTACTCTTTTATCATCATCGGCAATCCCGAAGTGATCTAAGAAGGAAAGTACTTGAATCGCAAACGCTTCGTTAACTTCAAATAATCCAATATCAGTTATATCTAAACCAGCTTTAGCTAGTGCCTTGATTGTGCTGGGAACTGGTCCATAACCCATGATCTCCGGTTCAACTCCAGCAAATGCAAATGAAACTAATTTTGCTTTAATCGGAAGATTTAATTCTTTCGCCTTACTTTCTGATGCCAAGATCGCAGCAGTTGCTCCATCATTTAAACCAGCAGCATTACCAGCGGTTACTCGACCAGCTGCTCTAAATGGAGTTTTCAGGGCGGCAAGTGCTTCAAGAGTTGTTTGAGGACGTGGTGGCTCATCAACTGTTGCCATACCCCAACCGAGTTCGGCAGTTCTGGTAGCAACTGGAATTAAATCAGGTTGAATTTTATTTGCGGCGTATGCTGCGGCAGTTTTTTGTTGCGATGCTAACGCGTATTTGTCTGCTCGCTCTTTTGTTAGGTGAGGAAACTTATCGTGTAAGCGTTCTGCAGTAGCACCCATTTGTAGCGCATCGGTGTCTACTAATTTTTCTGCCAAATATCTTGGGTTTGGATCCATGCCATCGCCCATTGGATGATGTCCCATATGTTCTACTCCGCCGGCAATTGCAAGATCGTATGCGCCCATATTGATTCCACCAGCAATAGTTGTTACCGCAGTTAAAGCACCTGCGCACCAACGGTCAATTGAATAGCCTGGAACAGTTTTTGGAATTCCAGCTAATATTGAAACAGAGCGACCAATATTCATACCTTGATCACCAGTTTGAGTTGCTGCCGCGATTGCAACCTCATCAATTTGATCTACTGGCAGATTTGGATTTCGTTCAATTAGCCCGCGAATGCAGCGGACCATAATGTCATCAGCTCTAGTTTCGGCATAGAGCGAGCCAGCTTTTCCAAATGGAGTTCTAACAGCATCGACTAAGACCACATTAGTTTTTGCGGTGGCGCTTTTGCTCATTATTTCCCCTACCTATTTACCTAATAAGGATAGGTTACTCGCCAGTAGGCGAATTGGGTAGTGCGCCTACTTAACTAGTTGGGCGGTGTTTACGCGAGCAGGCTTGGTGTAAAGACGAAGAACAATTCCTAGGTACGCACCCCAAAGCAGCAACTGCACCCATGAGGTATTCACATCAAAGCCAATTGTGCCGGCAAGTAAGGAGCCTGCGATTGAATCTTTTGCCATTACCGATGAGATATCCCAAGCATATGAAGTTTCACCTGGTAACCAGCCTAATTCTTGATACTCATGCACGCCGTAAGACAAAACTCCCGCTGCGACGATAATCAAAGCAATTCCAGTAGTAGTAAAAAACTTACTTAAATTTAATTTAACTGACCGGTTATAGATTAGGTAGCCAAGTACAACTGCAAAAGTTAATCCAAGAATAAGACCGATAGAAGCTGATGATGTTGCAGCTACTGTTTTAAAGTTTGTATACACAAATAATGCAGTTTCTAAGCCTTCTCTGGCAACAGCAAAAAAAGCTGCGGTAGCAAGTGCTATTGGACCTGCAGTTAATGCACTATCAACTTTGCCATGTAACTCATCGCGAAGAGTCCTGGCAGCTCGCTTCATCCAAAAGACCATCCAGGTGACAAGGGCAACGGCAACAAAAGAGGTTGTTCCGGCAAAGAATTGTTCACCGCGCTCTGAAAGTTCAGTAGATGTGAAAGAGAGAAAACCACCTAAAGCAAAACTTGCAGCAAGTGCTATTCCAACACCGACCCAGATGGGCGTAAGTAAATTTCTGCGGCCAGTTTTAACAACGTAGGCAACCAAGATGCCGACAATAAGGGCAGCCTCAAGCCCCTCACGAAGGGCGATTAAGAATGTACTCAACATGGGTCGAGCATATTCCTAGATCAATGAATTACGCAACTTAAGTGTTGCGTAATTCCAATCACACCTTAGGGGGCTGTTTCTGGCTCCACCTCTGCCTCAACTGGCTCAGGAATAACCACTGGTTCAGTTTGGGATAGGGCTGCTGCGATAGCCGGTGTTACCAACTCGATCTGCCAAGGCCGAGCGCCGGTTTTATTTAATTGCTCAACTACAAAATCTTGATACTCACTAGCTGAGGTAGGCGGCTCCTGCCAGCAAATTTTCCGGACTAACTCTGGAGTCACTAAATTCTCGGTAGGAATTTGAATTTGAGTAGATAGTTCAATTAATGCAGCACGAGCATGGGTAAGGCGGGCATAACCAAGTGGATTTCGATCTTTCCAAATTTTAATTGGTGGCAAACTTTGCGAAGCCACTCGCAACTCGGGCTGCTGCTCAAGTGGAGTTTTAAGCGCAAGTGTTAAAACATTCAACCAGCGATTAAATGGTGGGGCTTCTAGTCGGCTACGTCTGCCAATTACCTTTGCCACTGCCTCTAAGTTATCTGGTCGCTTGGTAGCGAGTTCAATAATTGCATCATCATCTAAAACTCGACCAGGAGCTAGATCTATCTCACGAGCCAACTCATCTCGCGAAAACCAGAGATCTCGAACAATTGCCATTGTTAATCTATCCCGTACCTTGTGCATTCCTGATGTGCGGCGCCACCGCTCTGGCTTTGCCGCATCAGAGAACACATAGTTTTGATAGCTCTTTAAAATTGATGCAAAATCTTGCTTAGCCCACTTCAACTTATTTTGTTCAGTCAGTAATTTTTCAACCGCGTTTCTTATATCAAGCAAGATATCTACATCTAACGCTGCGTAGGTAACCCACTCTGGCCGAAGTGGTCTTATCGACCAATCAACAGCTGAATGTTCTTTTGCAAGTTGTAGCTCAAGCAAGCTTTCAGCTAATGGACCAAGTCCTACTCGATCACATCCAGCAATTCGAGCACCTAACTCGGTGTCAAAAAGTAATTCAGGTTTTAAGCCAACATCAATTAAACAAGGAAGATCTTGAGTGCTGGCATGAATTACCCACTCATATGCTGAGAATTCTTTGTTGAATTTTTCCCATAACTTTGAATCTTTAAGGGGGATTGGATCAATTAAATGTAGTCCGCCGTTTTCTCGATAAATCTGAATTAGATATGCCCGTTGGCTGTATCGATAGCCAGAAGCGCGCTCAGCATCGATTGCCAGTGGCCCACTTCCATTTAACAATTGGGCGATTAATTTTTCAAAATCATTTTCATCACTTATGACTGCTGGCACACCATGCCTAGGAGCGATAAGTGGAGTAACCATTAATTAAAGAAGTCTAACTGTTTCGTGAAATAGAGCTGACACCTTGGGGAATCGGTTCAAGCCCGGCTGTCATTGCTAAAAGTTCAAGCCACGCATTTACATGATTTACTAAATCTTCCCCTGAGGTTGGTGTCCATGATGCGCGAACTTCCATTTCAGAATCTTCTTCGCGATCTTCAAGAGCACCAAATGATGAGCTAGCAACTCTAGTTACCGTTCCACTAGGAGCAAGAAATTCACAACCATTTTTTTTAAGGGATTCAATTAACCAAGTCCAACCAATCTCAGGCAGTAGTGGATCAGATGCCATCTCTAAATCAATTGCAGCTCTGGCAAAAGTTACGCACCTCCAGTTTCCACCCCAACCTTCTTGTCCGGCTGGATCATGGAGTAACACAAATCTTCCAGTTGCTGCATCCTCTAAAACATCAGCGGTCATCGCTAATGCATGGGGTGCAAGTTTTTGTGGTGCCGGAACGGTTTCAAGCAAGATCTCACCGCGCGGCTTTAGCGCCAAGATCGGAGCGACTAATTGTTCAAAGGTTGGATTCACTGCCTAAGGATAATTTGGATAAGCAAGAAGTAAGTGAAGGCGCGAGCAGGCGGTAAGCGTAATTACCTCAACTCCTCGCAGTAGGCTTAATTAATGGCCACAATGCTTGCATTGCTCTCATCTCTTCTGTGGGGAACAGCAGATTTTTTTGGTGGCAACTTAACTAAGAAATATAAGGCGCTTGCCGTAACCGGAGTTTCACAATCTTTTGGTTTGCTATTTGGCTTAATCATTGTCTTAATAACATCCTCATGGTTTGCGCCAACTTTAAGTTGGAACAATTACTTTTTACCTGGCGTTCTTGCCGGCACACTTGGATTTATTGGCTTAACTGCTTTTTATGCCGGCCTTGCCACTGGACGTATGGGCGTGGTTTCACCAATCAGTTCACTTTCTGCATTAATACCTTTGACAGTTGCATTTATTAATGGTGAGAAACCAAGCACAGTGCAATTAATTGGAATGATGGTTGCGCTAACTGGAGCTTTTTGCGCAAGTGGGCCAGAGATTAAGGGTGGAATTTCACTCCGTCCATTGGTTTATGCATTGATCGCAGCTTTTGGATTTGGTACGGCAATTACATTTATAGCTCAAGGTTCTAAATCAAGTGCAATTATGACGATGACTACGATGCGATTTACTACTTTTCTAATTGCTTTGGTACTACTTGCAAAATATAGGACAGCTGGTGGGTTTACTAAAAAGGATATTCCAATTTTAATTGGAATTGGTGGTGCTGACTTCTTTGGAAATGTACTACTAGGAATTGCAACAACCAAAGGATTGGTTTCGCTAGCGGTAGTTCTAGGTTCCCTCTTTCCAATTGTGACTGCGCTGTTGGCATACAAGTTGCTTCATGAACGTTTACACAAGTTTCAATATTTAGGTATTATTTTCGCTGTTTCTGGAATTGTAATTATTTCACTCGGCTAGAGTTTTTGGTAATGCATAAACTCGCAAAATCCAACTCTTTCGTTGGTTACTAATTTAAATGGCCTAGTTAATTCTTCTATAGAAATCTTATTCTCACCATTTTTCTCTAGATTTTTAGTCAAATATAAATGATCGATAAGGCGAAGATCTATCATCTGCTTAAGTAAAACTGGACCGGCCTCAACAAGTAAGTTAATGGGGGAGGTGCTATTTGTCGGTGGAAAATTGTTTGAAATTTCAGAAAACATCTCGCCGATACCCAAAGAGAATTGTTTTGCTAATTGATTTTTTGGTTGCAATCTGACCATTGCGTGGGTGAGAATATAAAGGGGGATTGGGGTTCTTTTATAGGGTTCGCGGCGAGCGGTATTTCCGCCAATTAAAATTAGATCTGATCTGCTTCGAAGTTGTTGAAACCTAAGTCGATCCTCATCAGTAGATAGGCCAATTGAGGAGTTATTTGAGGTGGTTGAGCCATCATTGCCCACAATCAGGTTGGCAGTAGCAATTATCGCTCTCATAGGCTTTAGGTTAGCGAGTGTCAGTGGCTTGTCCTAACCTTTTATACATGATCATCAATTGTGATAGTTGTGTAATGCGCGAGATCGCCTGTGGCGATTGTGTTGTCTCGGTGCTACTTGATATAAAGCCTGCACCTGGAAAAAATGCTGAACTTACTAATAAGGACAAAGCTGCAATTAATTTACTGGCAACGGCTGGCTTAGTTCCACCTCTAAGATTTGAGGCCAAAAACGAGAAACTGGGCAAACTTCGCGATATCGGCTAAATATCCGATTAATTACAAATAAACCCCAAAAAACTAGATAATTCTCAGCACACTACGCTTAAGTTGGCTTGAGTTAGCACACTTTTAATGGCTAGCCTTTCGGAATGAGAAACTTACTTCGAGCGCTATTTGCCCTAGTAATTTTCAGTTCTGTCTTGATTCCAGTTTCAGCCAATGCCGCACCAAATTTAATTGAGGTGCAGGGTCGAGTTAGAGATCTACAAGAGCAGGCAGCTACAGCTGCTGAGGGGGCTCAAGATGCAAAGGTTCAACTGGCAAAACTAAAGCGCACTCTCGACACAGTTCAACAACAGGCAAGCCAACAGGGTGCCTCTGTTGATCAGATGCATAAGGTAATTGGTGCAATTGCTGCTGAGCAATATAAATCCGGACCGCTTAGTCAATCTTTAGAATTACTTTTTTCTTCCGATCCAGCGCTGTATCTATCTGCAGCTGGCTCACTTGAATCCGTGACTCGAAAAAAGAGTGCGGACCTAAAGAAATTTTCTGTTGAGACACAAAGATTAAATGCAACAACTTTTACTGTTTCGGATAAGTTGGCATTAGTTAAAGCTGCTGAATCTAAGTTTACTAGGCAACTAGCGATTGCAAATGGAAAACTGCAGGAAGCAGAGGATTTATTAGCCAAACTAACAGCCGCAGAACGTGAGCGACTTGCAAAGTTAAATGATGACCAGGAAAACGCAGATCAACAAAGGTCATTAGCTGATGCCGGCAAGTATGCAAATGTTGGTGGTCGAGGTGGAGTGGCAATTAAATATGCACTTGCTCAGATTGGCGATAAGTATGTATTTGGTGCGGATGGACTTACCTACTGGGATTGCTCAGGTTTAACTATGAGGGCATTCCAAGCAGCAGGTGTTTCTTTGCCTCACTCATCGAGAGCTCAATACAACTACGGAAAATCTATTGCTCGAAAAGATTTACAACCGGGTGATCTAGTATTTTTTGGAAAACCAATTTCACACGTTGCAATTTATGTTGGTGGAGACCGTATGCTCCATGCCCCACGCACCGGCGCGCGAGTAAAGATTGCTGAGTTTGATTTGGGTAAGAAGCCTTATATCGGAGCACGCCGTTTATAGCGATAAAAAGGTTTTGCTAGTTACCAATGATCTTGGGCCAAGAGCTGGTGGAATCGAAACATTTATCTTGGGTTTGATTGAAGGACTTCC
>Ga0187843_10001461_pt1 | contig 14881 bp, 17 predicted proteins | sample SpaLakP09_SKY_43_FD_134516 | JGI IMG/M metagenome (GOLD analysis project Ga0187843, IMG submission 134516) | Oligotrophic lake water microbial communities from Sparkling Lake, Wisconsin, USA - SP09_SKY_43 | ecosystem: Environmental > Aquatic > Freshwater > Lake | place: USA: Sparkling Lake... | reverse complement strand
GTCGCTAGCCGTGTGTATCCCCTATGAACCAAACCACTGCCAAATACGGTGCTGACAAAGCCGCTATGCGCCCGCCTGCTGCTGCGCGCACGGTGCTGCAATTGCTCCAAAAAATCCGGCATGGCAGCCTCACGCTGCATCTGCCCGATGGCAGTGTGCAGCGCTTTGGCGATAGTGCTAATCTACATGCCACGCTGCACCTGAAGAACTGGAACGCGTTTACCGGCGCACTGAAATCCGGCGACATCGGCTTTGCCGAGAGCTTTATCGATGGTGACTGGACCACGCCGGACCTGACTGGTTTGTTGCGCGTGCTGGTGCAAAACCGCGCTGAAGTGGACCGCGTGATTTTTGGCAGTTGGCTGGGTCGCTTGGCTTACCGCATCAAGCATCTGCTCCAGCGCAATACGCGCAGCAACAGCAAGAAAAACATCCACGCCCATTACGACTTGGGCAATAATTTTTATGCCTTGTGGCTAGACCCAAGCATGAACTATTCGTCGGCCCTGTTTGGCGGCGACTTGACCCAAAGTTTGTCGCAAGCGCAAAACGCCAAAGTGCGCCGCGCATTGCAGCAAGTGGACCTGGTACCAGGGCAGCGCCTATTGGAAATCGGCTGTGGCTGGGGCGCACTGGCCGAGATGGCGACGCTGGAACACGGCGCGCGCGTAAGCGGCGTCACCCTGAGCACCGAGCAGCTGGATTTCGCGCGCGCGCGCATGCAGCGCCATGGCATGGCAGAGCAGGCTGATTTGCGCTTGCAGGACTACCGCGATATCCAGGATGGCCCGTATGACGCGGTGTGCTCCATCGAAATGATTGAAGCTGTGGGCCAGGGCTTTTGGCCCACTTACTTCGCCACCGTGGCGCGCATGCTCAAGCCTGGTGGCAAGGCCTGCATCCAAAGCATTGTGATTGCCGATGACTTGTTCGAGCGCTACCTCGCCTCCACGGACTTTATCCAGCAATACATCTTCCCCGGTGGCTGCCTGCCCAGCCCCGCAGCGTTCAAAGCGCATGCCCGCGCGGCGGGCTTGGTCGTGGTAGATGAGCACGCCTTCGGCCATGACTATGCGCAGACGCTGCAGCGCTGGCGCGAAGCCTTTTTAGCCCAGCGCGAACAGGTACTAGCCCTGGGCTTTGACCAGCGCTTTATGCACATCTGGGAGTTTTATCTGTGCTACTGCGAAGCGGCCTTTATGGAGAACAACATTGATGTCTTGCAGTACACCCTGCAAAAGCCCCATGCCGCTGTCTAAAACGCCTCTGCATGCCTGGGCGCACGCCTTGGCGGTCCTGGGCTTGGCCTGGCTGTGCGCCAGTGGCAGCGTGCAGGCCTCCACGGTGCCGGTGCCGCCATCCGAACTGGCGCGCGCGCTGGAAAAGCCGGTCCTGGCCGGCAGCGGGCGCTTGCGTTGGTTGGGTATAGCGGTGTACGAGGTCAGCCTATGGACTGCGCCTCAGTTCCAGCCTGAGCGCTTTGGCGCGCATGTGTTTGCGCTGGAGATCCGCTATGCACGCACCATCAGTGGCAACACTTTGGCTGACGCTTCTCTTAAACAAATGCTGGCCTTAGAAGCCCAGCCCGGCGTACGGCAAGCCGAGTGGCGTCAGGCGCTCACAGGCGCCTTCCCCGATGTCAAACCCGGTGACCGGCTGACGGGCATTCACGTTCCGGACAAAGGTTTGCGCCTGTATTTCAATGGGCAGTTGCATAAAGCGATTGACGACCCTTTGCTGAGCCAAAGTTTTTTTGCGATTTGGCTCAGCCCGGCCACGCAGGAACCCTGGTTGCGCGCGCAGCTCTTAGGTAGGGGCACCTGAATGGCAAGCAGTCCAGGCCTGTCCGCATTGCCCTGGCAGCAAGGGCTGCGCTACGGGCTCATGGCCTTACCCCTGGCCTTTGTGGCCTTGCCGCTGTATGTATTCCTGCCTAATTATTACGCCCGCAGCTTCGGATTGCCGCTGGCCAGCCTGGGTGTATTGCTGCTGATGGCGCGGGTGGCCGATGCCCTGATAGACCCTTTGTTAGGACGATGGATTGACCGCTTGTTTGCCCGCTCGCAAGCTCAGGTATTGCGGTTTTCCGTCCTTGCGGCGGTCTTGCTGGGGGCTGGTTTTTTCGCTTTGTTTTTTCCGCCGGTGCGCGAGCACGGGGCCCTTTTGGTCTGGGCGGCGGGTGCCTTGGTGCTGTGCTACCTGGGCTACAGCGCGCTAACTTTGGTCCAACAATCCTGGGGTGCTTTGCTCGGCGGTGATGCGGCCTTGCGCAGCCGCATCGTGGCCTGGCGCGAAGGTCTAGGCCTAGTCGGCGTCATTCTGGCTTCGATCGCGCCTTTGGTTTGGGGGCTGCCGCTGACGGCGGCCATTCTGTGTTTGGCGTTGGTCATAGGCTGGCTTGCCTGGACAAGAGCGCCTACACCGGTGCTCGCTCCAGCGCTCGTGATTGATGATGCGGGCGCCGGCTTGCGCGTATTTGCGCCTCTGCGCTATCGGCCGTTTCGTGCTTTGTTGGCGGTTTTTCTGGCAAACGGCATCGCCAGCGCGTTGCCTGCGACGTTGATATTGTTTTTTGTTCAGGACCGGCTGCAGGCGCCTGCGTCGATGGAGCCTTGGTTTTTAGCCAGCTATTTCCTGGCCGCAGGACTGGCGATGGCGCCGGTCTCGCGCCTAGTGGCCCGCTGGGGTTTGCAATCGCTTTGGTTAGCGTCCATGGGCTTGTCGGTATTGGTGTTTGCCTGGGCCGCGCAACTGGGTAGCGGCGACAGCCTGCCGTTTATCGCTATATGCGTGCTGTCTGGTTTATGTTTGGCAGCGGACCTCACCGTGCCTGGCGCTATGCTGGCTGGCCTGATCAGTAGCCAGCCCGAACCCGGGCGCGACAGCGGCATCTACTGGGGATGGTGGAATATGGCGGCCAAGCTCAATCTGGCGCTGGCCGCTGGCCTGGCCTTGCCTTTGCTGTCCTATGCTGGCTATGAGCCGGGCAGCCGCAGCGAAGAGGCATTGCGCAGCATCACCTGGGCGTATTGCCTGCTGCCTTGCTTTTTGAAGCTAGGTGCTGCGGCACTTTTGTATTTTTTCATTATCAGGAAAACACCATGAATCGACGTCGCTTGTTTGCGCTGACACTGGGCACCGGGGCAGCTTTGGCATTAGGTGCTTGCGCCTCTCAAAAACTAGATACCTATGCGAAGGAAAAACCGGCACTCGATTTGCGCCAGTATTTCAATGGCACCTTGGATGCCTATGGCGTGTTCACTGACTACACCGGCACCGTGGTTAAACGCTTCACGGTGGTGATGGTTTGCACCTGGACCGGCAACGAGGGCGTGTTGGACGAGGACTTCACCTATTCGGACGGGACCAAACAAAAACGCATCTGGCGCCTGACTGCTGGCCCGGACGGCAGCTACACCGGACGGGCCGATGATGTGGTGGGCATCGCCCAGGGGCGCACGCAGGGTAACGCCTTCCAGTGGCAATACACTTTGGCGCTGCCGGTGGACGGAAAAGTTTATGAAGTGCAGATGGACGATTGGATGTACCTGGTCGATGAGCGCGTGATGCTCAATAAAGCGCACATGCGCAAGTTCGGCCTGCCGCTGGGCGAGGTCACGCTCAGTTTTTACAAGCGTTAAGCCATGGCCTGGATGCAATCTCTGAACCCGCCCTTGCGCGATTGGCGCGGCCAATCGGTGTGGATACTGGGGGCTAGCAGTGGTATAGGGCATGCCACTGCTGCGGCGCTGCATGCGCAAGGCGCGCTGGTCACGGTGTCGGCGCGTAATGCGCAGGCCTTGCAGGCTTTTGTTCAAGCCCATCCAGGCAGCAGCGCCCGGGCCTTGGACTGTAGCGACGCGCAAGCCGTGGCGCAGGTGGCGCAGCAGTGCTGGCCGCGCAGTGCGCCGGCCATGGTTTTGTATTGCGCAGGCCACTACCAGCCCATGCGTGCGCAGGCTATGGACTTAGAAGATATGCAGCGCCATTGGGCGGTGAATTACCAGGGCGCGCTCAATGTATTGCACGCGGTGCTGCCCGCCATGCGCGCGCGCGGTACGGGGCATATCAGCCTGGTCGCCAGTGTCGCGGGTTACCGTGGCCTGCCCAACAGCCTGGCCTATGGGCCGACCAAGGCCGCCATGATCAACCTGGCCGAAAATCTGTACCTGGACTTACAGGCCGACGGTGTTGCGGTATCGGTGGTGAACCCGGGCTTTGTGCAAACGCACTTGACTGCAAAAAACAGTTTTTCCATGCCCGCCTTGATCAGCCCCGCACAAGCCGCCCAGGCTATGCTGCACGGATGGGCGCGCGGCCAGTTTGAAATTCATTTCCCGCGCCGATTTACGCTGTGGATGAAGCTGTTGCGCATCATGCCCCAGCGCTGGTATTTTTATCTGGTCGCTAAGGCTACGACATGAACCCGCCGGAACATCTGCCCATGCCCGATACGCCGAGCGATGCGGCACAGGCTGCACAGACCGCTGCCGTGGACGCGCTGGTGCAATGGTTCGAACATTTGACACCAGCCAGCGTGCAGCAGGTGTCCCAGTTTTATGCGGTAAATGCACGCTTCAAAGACCCCTTCAATGACGTGCAGGGTGTGCCTGCTGTGGAAGCGATTTTTGTGCACATGTTCGAGGCGCTGATTGCACCACGCTTTGTGGTGACTGGTCGCGTGGCGCAGGGCGCGCAGTGTTTTTTGACCTGGGAATTTCGCTTTTGCTTTCGCAATTTCCACCAGGGCCAGGAGCAAGTGATTTTGGGTGCTTCCCATTTCGTGTTCGACGCCGCAGGCAAAGTGCAGCTACACCGCGACTATTGGGACGCGGCAGAGGAGTTGTATGAAAAATTACCCTGGGTCGGCGGTCTGATGCGATGGCTTAAACGCCGCGCTAACAGCTAGGCCGGGTCGCCTACTTTCGCGCCTTGTTAAACCGGCACCGTGTCGGCGAAACTCGGCCGCTCGGACAACTTTTCATAGAGCTTGGCTAAATTGGCGTGGCGGGCGCGCCAGTCAATATGGGCAAAGCGAAAATCTAGATAGGCCAACGCGCAACCGACGGAAATGTCAGACAAGGTCAGGTGGATGTCGGAACAAAAATTGCGATCGCCCAAACCGCTGGACATGGCTTGTAAGGAGGCATCCACCTTGGCAATTTGACGGTCCATCCAGGCCTGGCTGCGCTCACTGTCTTTGCGGCCTGCCCAGGTCGCCTCCAAGCGGACCAGAATCAGCGCATCGAGTACGCCGTCGGCCAGCGCTTCCCAGGTCTTGACCTCGGCGCGTGCGCGTCCGGTGCTGGGTATTAATTTACCCACTGGCGACAGCGCTTCGAGGTATTCCACAATAACGCACGAATCAAACAAGGCTTCGCCGCCCTCCATCACCAGGCAGGGCACTTTGCCCAAGGGGTTGGATTGGCCGATGGTGGTGCCAGCGGCCCAGACGTCCTCAGTGACAAAAGCGTAGTCAAGTTTCTTTTCTGCCATGACCACGCGCACTTTGCGCACATAGGGGCTGGACGTCGAGCCTATTAATTTCATATCGGGTGTTTGTTCCAACTAGGGAAGGGCATTCTATACAGGGTGATCAGCCTACAATTGCCGGATGAATTTTTCCCCCATCGATGCGATTTCGCCCTTGGACGGGCGCTATGCCAATAAGCTTACTGATTTACGCCCCTTGATGAGTGAATTGGGCTATATGCAGCGCCGCGTTCAGGTGGAAATGGCCTGGTTTATTGCCTTGAGCGATGCGGGTTTTCAAGAATTCAAGCCGCTTAGCACCGGTGCACGCAAATACCTGCTGGGCCTGGCGAAAAACTTTTCGGTGGCTGACGGGCAAGCCATTAAAGAAATCGAAAAAACCACGAACCACGATGTCAAAGCGGTGGAGTATTGGATCAAATCCAAATTCGAGGCGCGCCCCGAGTTGTTAGCCGCCGCTGAATTTGTGCATTTCGCCTGCACCAGCGAAGACATCAACAACACCAGCCACGCATTGCAATTGCGCGCGGCGCGCGGCATCGTATTGCTGCCGCAGCTCGATCGCTTGGTGTTGATGCTGCGCGATATGGCGCATGCCTATGCCGACGTGCCCATGCTCAGCCGCACCCACGGCCAGACTGCTAGCCCGACGACGGTGGGCAAAGAAATTGCTAACGTCGTGGTACGCCTGCAAGCGGCCTGCGAGCGCATTGCCAGCGTACAAATCATGGGCAAGATGAATGGTGCGGTCGGCAATTACAACGCGCATTTATCCGCCTGGCCCGACTTTGACTGGGAAGGCTTTGCCCGTCGCGTCGTGGAAGAACCCGAGCCGCGGGGCCTGGGCCTGGTATTCCAGCCCTACAGTATTCAGATCGAGCCGCACGACTATATGGCCGAGTTGTTCGACGCGGTAGCCCGCACCAATACGATTTTGATCGACTGGTCGCGCGATGTTTGGGGCTACGTGTCCCTGGGCTATTTCAAGCAAAAGCTGCGCCCCGGTGAGGTCGGTTCGAGCACCATGCCACACAAAGTGAATCCGATTGATTTTGAAAACGCCGAAGGTAATTTAGGCCTGTCTAATGCGCTCTTGCGCCACCTGAGCGAAAAGCTGCCCATTAGCCGGTGGCAGCGCGACCTTACTGACTCCACGGTCTTGCGCAATATGGGTGTCGCTTTGGGTTACGCCTTGCTGGCATACCAGTCGATGCAGGCTGGTCTGGGCAAGCTAGAGATCAACCCGGCAGCGATTGCGGCCGACCTCGACAATTCTTGGGAAGTGTTGGCCGAGCCGATTCAAACCGTGATGCGCCGCTACGGCCTGCCCCAGCCCTACGAGCAGCTTAAAAACTTTACACGCGGCGCCGCCATGACGCGCGAACTGATGCAAGACTTTATCGCCGCATTGGCCCTGCCTGACGATGAAAAGCAACGCCTGCTCGCTATGACGCCAGGCAGTTACACCGGCAAAGCGGCTGAGCTGGCACGGCGCATCTAAGCCGCTGGCATGAGGGCCGCGTTTCGCTTGCAAATGCCCCATCTGCTTGCTTAGCGTTTGCCTAGCCAGGCGCTGGCGACTGCCCGTCCTGTTGCTTCAAAGCGAGTGCTCTTTCGTACAGCGCATTGCGCGCTTCGCCGCTGATATCGGCCGCCAATTTGACGGCGGTTTTTAGGGGCAGCTCGGCCAGTAACAAGCGCAGTACCCGGTCGTCTTGCGTTTGTTCAATGGGTGCGTGCGGGGCGTGCACCACCAGGGTGAATTCACCGCGCAAACGCATGCTGTCCGTGCCTAGCCAGTCGCCCAGGGCATCGGCGCGCATGCTGGCTATTTCTTCAAACTGCTTGCTTAGTTCGCGGCCCACCGTCAGCGTGCGCTCGCCCAGGCTGGCAAGTGCATGCGCCAGCGCCTGCATGCGGTGCGGCGCCTCCAGCAGCACAAAGGCCCGTGATTGGCTTGCGAGCGCGTCCAGTGACTGCACCCGCTCGCCGGTTTTGCTGGGCAAAAACCCGGCGAACACAAAACCTGCGTCCCCCTCGCTACTTTGCACTGCGCCCGCTGCGCTGAGCAAGGCGGTCACGCTGCTGGCACCGGGTAATGGCAGCACCCGCAAGCCCTGCGCCCGTACGTGCGCAACCAGGCGCGCGCCAGGGTCGCTGATGCCTGGGGTGCCGGCATCGCTGACGCAGGCCACGCGCGCGCCTTGGCGCAGCAAGTCCACCACGGTGTGGGCCGCTTGTGTTTCGTTGTGCTGGTGCAGCGCCAGCAACTGGGCGCTACTTTTGTCGATGCCGTAGGCGCGCAAAAGTGTGCGGGTGTGCCGCGTGTCCTCGCAGGCAATGTGGTCAGCCAGTGACAGGACATGCAAGGCCCGTAGGCTGATGTCGGCTAAATTACCGATAGGCGTCGCCACCACATAGAGCGCGCTTTTCGGATAATCCTGGGCACCGGCCGCCTCGTGGGCGGCCTTCAGGGTGGAGTCAAATAATGCAATCACGCAAGGATTTCCTTGGGGCGCAACGTGCCCAGCCTAGCAGCAAAAAAATCGGCGATGCCGCCGAGGACGAAGCCCTGCAGTATTTGCAGGACCAGGGCCTGCGTCTGCTGACGCGCAATTATCGGACACCGGGGCGCGGCGGCGGCGAGATTGATCTGGTCATGCGCGGGGCTGATGGCACGCTGGTGTTTGTCGAGGTACGTAAGCGCCTGAGCATGCGCCACGGCGGCGCGGCGGCCAGCGTGGGATGGGTGAAACAAAAACGCATAGTGCGCGCGGCGCAGCACTACCTATTGGCGCTGCCACGCCTGCCGCCCTGCCGCTTTGATGTGGTCGAAATTGATAACGAGGGCGTGCACTGGCTACCCGGCGCCTTTGATGCGGGATGAAGTAAAAGCCTGTAGCCTGATCCTGTGTTCAACTCACTTATGCCGCTTACCGTGGCCGCAAAAAGTAGCCTAGCCTGCGGCGATGTAATGATGCCAGCGCTGCCATTTCAAGGTTTACAGAGATTTCCCTGAGTAAATAGGGCATGGCTTGACAAAAGGGGCTTCATGCTTGGCGGTTATCATTGGCGGATGCTTGAACAACGCATTGAACAACATTTTATCGACAGCGCCGACCTGAAGTACCAAGCCGCGCAGGTGCTCAGCAAGCCGATTGCACAAGCTATTGGCGCCATACTGGCCAGTGTGACTAGCGGTGGCAAAGTGCTCGCGTGCGGCAATGGCGGATCAGCGGCGGATGCGCAGCATTTTTCGGCTGAGTTTGTCGGTCGCTTTGAGCGTGAACGGCCCGAGTTAGGCGCCATTGCCTTGACGACCGATAGCTCCATCATTACTGCTATCGCCAACGACTACGATTTCAACTCGATTTTTTCGCGCCAGGTACGGGCCTTGGGTCAGGCCGGTGATGTTTTGTTGGCCATTTCCACCAGCGGTAATTCAGCCAATGTGCTAGCGGCCATCGAAGCGGCGCACCAGCGCGATATGGTGGTGGTGGCGCTTACCGGGCGTGGCGGCGGAAAAATCGGCCAGGTTCTGCGCGATACCGATGTCCATGTTTGCGTGCCGCACGAACGCACTGCGCGCGTGCAGGAAGTCCACATTTTGACGCTCCATTGCATTTGCGATGGCGTAGATGCCCAATTGATGGGTGAACATGAAAGTGCGTTATGAAAGCTCTGCTTCGTTATTTTGCGCTGGGCGCTGTCCTGCTGGCCACGCTGCTGTCGGTGAGCGCCTGCTTTCCGTTGGTGGCCGGGGGCGTGGTGATGACTGGCTTTGTGGCGGTGGATCGCCGTACCTCGGGTGCGATGCTGGAAGACCAAGCTATCGAGGTCAAAACTTCCGCCCGTATCCGCGACGCATTGGGCGAGCGCGTGCATGTCAACGTGACCAGCTACAACCGTAAAGTACTGCTCACCGGCGAAGTGCCAGACGCGCAAGACAAAGAGCGTGTGGCTGAGATCGCCAAGAATATTGACAACATCAGCAGTGTATGGAATGAAGTCGGGGTCACCGCCATCACAACCATGACGGAGCGGACGAATGACCTGATCGCAGCGGGGCGCATTAAGGCCGATCTCATTGACGCCAAAGACTTGTTTAGTAACGCCTACAAAGTGGTGGTGGAACGGGGTAACGTCTATGTGATGGGGCGCATCACGGCGCGCGAGGCCAAACGTGTCTCTAGCGTTATCAGCGGCGTGATGGGCGTAAAAAAAGTGGTCTTGGTACACGAAACCATCACCGAGGACGAGCTGGCCAATTTGCAAGCCAAGCCTGCCAACTAACCAGTCCGACCAAGGGCCCAGGCCAACGCTTCTAACTATCGCGCCGTCTAGATGCGCCTCGGCTTATTCGGCGCTATCGCAGGCGCTTGATCAAGCTGGACGTATCCCAGCGCCGCCCACCCATTTGCTGCACGTCGGCGTAAAACTGGTCCACTAACGCGGTAACAGGCAGTCGAGCGCCATTGTGTTTTGCTTCGTCCAAAACCAAGCCTAAGTCTTTGCGCATCCAGTCCACCGCAAAGCCGAAATCAAATTTATCGGCCACCATGGTTTTGCCCCGGTTGTCCATTTGCCAGCTTTGGGCAGCGCCTTTACCGATGACCTCTAGTACCTGCTCCATATCCAAACCGGCTTTTTGTCCGAAGGCCACGGCCTCGCTCAGGCCTTGTACCAGTCCGGCAATAGCGATCTGGTTGACCATCTTGGCCAGCTGCCCGGCACCGCTCTCACCTAGCAGAGTAAAGGCGCGGGAGAAGGCCATGGCGGTGGCTTGGGCTGTACCAAAGGGCTCCGCCTCCCCGCCACACATTACGGTCAGCATGCCGTTTTGCGCGCCTGCCTGACCACCCGAAACCGGGGCGTCGACAAAATGCAATCCGAGGGTCTGTGCCTGGGCGTGCAGCTCACGCGCCACCTTGGCCGATGCGGTGGTGTGGTCCACCAGCACTGCGCCCGCATGCATGCCGGCAAAGGCCCCATCGCTGCCCAGCATCACGCTGCGCAGGTCCTCGTCGTTGCCCACACAGCAAAACACGATGTCCGCACCTTGTGCCGCCTGGCGCGGGGATTGCGCGCTGGCATGGGCGCCTAAGGTGCTGGCGTGACCGGCAAACTCCTGCACCCAGCTTTGCGACTTGGCTGGTGTGCGGTTAAAGACCGTGACTTGGTGACCGGCCAGCGCGAGGTGGCCGGCCATGGGGTAGCCCATCACGCCCAGCCCTAAAAATGCGACACGCCGCGCAGGTGCTGGGGCATAGGTTTTGGGATTTACGGAGGCGTTCTGTCTCATACATCTTCCTTATTGAACGGGTTACCAAAGCACGCACTTTAGACGATCTTTAGGGGCAAGTCATTGTCCGCATCAGCGTGACGTAAGGCCTCTTCCTAGTCAGTCGTGGTCTTTGAAAGCCTCAGGCGCTCTGGCCTTGCTGCCCGCCTCGCCCCAGCTAATACGCTTGGACTTGGCCAGGGCCATAAGGCTCTGGTCCAGGGTTTGCATGCCTTGGCCATGACCCATTTGAATGGCGGAATACATTTGTGCCACTTTGCCTTCGCGGATCAAGTTGCGAATGCTGTTGGTGCCCAGCATGATTTCATGCGCCGCCACGCGCCCGTCATGGGCTAGGTTTTTGCACAATGTTTGCGCGATCACGGCTTGTAGCGATTCAGACAACATCGCGCGGACCATTTCTTTTTCGTCGCCAGGGAAGACATCTATTATTCGGTCTATCGTCTTGGCGGCACTCGAAGTGTGTAAGGTGCCAAATACCAGGTGTCCGGTTTCAGCGGCGGTCAACGCCAAGCGTATGGTTTCTAGGTCACGCAACTCACCGACCAAAATCGCATCCGGGTCTTCGCGCAAGGCAGAGCGAAGCGCTTGCGAAAAACCAAGGGTATGGGCTCCGACCTCGCGTTGGTTGATCAGGCACTTGCGCGAAACATGGATAAATTCAATCGGGTCTTCAATCGTCAGGATATGCCCTTGCGCGTTTTCGTTGCGATGCTTGACCAGGGCGGCCAGCGTGGTCGACTTACCTGAACCGGTAGGCCCCGTCACCAACACCAGACCACGCGGCTTGAGGGCGATGTCGGCAAAAGTAGCGGGCGCGTTGAGCTGCTCCAGGCTCAAGATCGTGCTCGGGATCGTCCTAAACACCGCGCCGGCGCCGCGCAGTTGGTTGAAGGCGTTGACCCGGAACCGTGACAGGCCCTCAATTTCAAAGGAAAAATCAAGTTCCAACAGTTTTTCAAAGCGCTCGCGCTGGGCGTCGCTCAAGATGTGGTGAATCATGGCCAACACCTCTTGGTGCTCCAGATCGGGCAGGTTGATGCGCCGCATATCGCCGTGAACCCTTAACATGGGTGGCAGACCGGCCGAGAGGTGCAGGTCCGAGGCTTTATTTTTGATGCTGAAAGCCAGTAGCTGCGATATATCCATGGTGCTGGGTTCCCTTGCGCATTCATTGCTTGGCAAGCAATAGGATAATTTTTAAATGCATACATTAAATCATGTTGGAAATTGAAACTAATTTGCAATCTATCTGGCTGCGTATGGCTAATGCATGCAAAGCCGCTGGACGCGAACCGGCCTCGGTGCGGCTGTTGGCCGTCTCCAAGACGTTTCCCGCGCAAGCGGTGGTCCAAGCGCATGCAGCAGGGCAGTGCGACTTTGGAGAAAACTACATCCAAGAAGGCGTGGAAAAAATCCAGGCGCTGACGCATTTGCCGCTGGTCTGGCACTGCATAGGCCCGATTCAAAGCAATAAAACCCGCTCGGTGGCCGAACACTTCGACTGGGTGCATTCGGTAGATCGCCTCAAAATCGCGCAACGGCTCAGTGAGCAAAGGCCGTCGACGCGCCAGCCACTGCAGGTGTGCATCCAGGTCAATGTCGATGGGGGGCCAACCAAGGCTGGTGTGCCGCCCGAGCAGGCGGCAGAACTAGCGAGTCAGATCGCCAGCCTACCTGGCTTGCGCCTGCGCGGCATCATGAGCATCCCCGAACCGGTGCCAGACTTTGCTAGCGCCTTGGCGGTGCATCAGCGCAGCTTAGCCCTGTATGAGGCCCTCAAAGCACAAGGTTTTGAATTGGACACCTTGTCTTTGGGCATGAGTGCGGACATGGAAGCGGCCATTCACGCGGGCAGCACCATGGTGCGGGTGGGGTCGGCGATTTTCGGCGCACGCACGCCCCGGGCATAAAAAAAGCCCTTGCTAAAAAGCAAGGGCTTGCTGCTTTCAAGATCAGCGATCTGCCGGTCCATCCGCACCGGCGTCAGCCTTAGAACTTGGTGCCTATTGTGATACCGTAAGACGCGGGGTCCAGCGTAATGTCCAGCGTTTGGCCGGTCGAAAAAGTATTACGGGTTTGCAGCATTGATTTGCTGTAAAAAACATCAACAAATAACTTGTCGTCGATAGCGTAGGTCAAGCCGATCTGGGGTGTCACCGTGAACTTCGAATCGACCTTGATCGTTGTCGTCGGCCCGCCTGGATTCGTCATGGCCGTGAGTGCCGCTCCGCCTTTTTCGTTAAAGAAATAGGCGTACGTGGCGCCTAAGCCAAGGTAAGGGCGAAACTGGCTGTTGGCTTCCAAAAAACGGTATTGGAAAAACACCGTCAACGGCAAGGCCTGTACTTCCCCGATTTGCCCAGCCCCGGCCAATGCGCCCGCGCCGATGAGTTTGTGGGTGAAAGGCAATGCCAGCGGCACGTCCACGGAAAAATTATCGGTGTACATGTAGGTAATGCCGCCGCTGACCTGGCTGGCCGAGCTGACGTCCGATTTGGTGCCGGCAAAGCTGGGCGCCGACATGTCGCCGCTGGTGACTTGCGGTGCAATGCTGGTCATGCCGACGCGGCCCAGCCAGCTGCCAGCCGATTGGGCGCTAGCCATGGAAGCCGCGAGCGCAAGTGCCGAAAACGTGAGAAATGGAATCGATTTTTTCATGGGTAATTCTCCGGACATGCGTACGATTAAAGCCAACCAGCCAAGACCAACTCTTTGCTGACAAATTGCGCAAGCAATTTATGGCCATAGGGTGTGGGGTGTACGCCGTCTGCAAACAAATAGCGGGAGGTATCTCCAGCAATCACGTTGCTGGGGTTGCAAAAGAGCGAGCTTCCAGAGGGATTGGTCACACTATCGACCTTGCACACCTTGTCCGACACATTGCTAAGCCCGAACTGTGACGGCATGGCAAACTGTTTCTGGTTCTCTGCGAAGGCATCAACAAAGAGTACACCAGGCACACCGGCGAGTTCAGCTTTCAGGCGCGTGTTAAAGGACTGGGTCATCGCAAGAATCAGCGGTTGCTGCTGTGGCCCCGCGCTCACCCCGTAAGGCGTTTGGCTGGCATCGGGGATGTTCAGCACCACAATTTTTTTCGCTCCGTTGGTAAGCATGGACTTGACGGCATCTGCCAATTCTTTGCCGGCAGTGGACATATTCGCCAGAGCGATGCCAGCGCCAGTACCAGCAGCGTAGTTGGCGCCGGCCAATGCGCCGGCCGCATTTGCGTCCGCGGTGGCTCCTGCGACCAAAGCAGCGCCACTATCGCCTGCGGGAGAGGCCGCATTTGCCACTGCATTGGCATAGCCGTTGGTACCGGCATGGGTGAGCGCTGCCATGACCGCTGCGCCAACCATTTGCTGGACTGTAAGACTGCTCGCGGCAGCTACAGCGGCGCCAATAGCAGCTTGCGCCGCGGTGCGCGTGGCGCCAACAGGCGCACCGGCGGCGAGGCGGCTGATGATCGCCGGCATAAACGCGGCGTTACCAGCCGTATTGCCAGCTGCTGTTGCCGCCGCCGTCAGAATGTCGGCCTGGGCAAACATGTCATTGGCGCCGCCTTGCACGGTAATGAGTTCGGTGCCTTTAAATTTGCCTGCGTTAGCCGGTAGCGCGAGAAAATTTTGAATTTGCGCGACCACTGGCTCGGTCAAAGCACCCGTGGATTTTCCGGAGCCGTTAGCGTCAGTGACCCGCGATCCGCCTTGTGCGTAATTGGTACAGCCCGGCACCGGCGCTACCGAGCCCGCAAATCCCACGCGCGCCGCGCAGGAGGGTGTGCCCACGATCGCCGCCGCCACCAATTGCGGCCACACATAGCTGGGCGCGGTGCTTGCGCCAATGGCGCCATTGATACCGTTGACGGTAAACATGCCACCGGCCAAGGCAATCTGTCCCACTTTATAAGCCCCCGGATCGCTCAGGCTATCGCCAAAAGACACTACGCTGGAATACGTCACCTTGGCGGCTTGCTCCGATCCGCCACCGCAGGCCGCAAGCAGCGCTACCGCGATCGAACCGAGTGCCAACTGTTTTACAAATCGCATACTGAATGTCTCCTTGGCTGTTGAGGGTGTTGTAATT
>Ga0187843_10001460_pt1 | contig 14882 bp, 9 predicted proteins | sample SpaLakP09_SKY_43_FD_134516 | JGI IMG/M metagenome (GOLD analysis project Ga0187843, IMG submission 134516) | Oligotrophic lake water microbial communities from Sparkling Lake, Wisconsin, USA - SP09_SKY_43 | ecosystem: Environmental > Aquatic > Freshwater > Lake | place: USA: Sparkling Lake... | reverse complement strand
GGTGCTCTGCTGGTCGCGCCAGTAGGCGGTGTCGCGCCGCTGGCTCAGTACATAGTGCAGCTTGAGGAAGTCGATCACGCGCTCCCAGCGGTAGGTGAAAGTCTCGTTATAGCGTGCCGCTACGATGTCCATGGCGGCGCGGCTGGCCGGCAGTTCGTCCGCCACCATGGCGGCGCCCATTTCCACCAGCGCCAGTGCGGACGCTTCCAGCGGTTCGATAAAGCCGGACGACAGGCCGATGGCCACGCAGTTGCGCTGCCAGAAGCGCTGGCGGTAGCCCGGCTCGAATTTGATCTGGCGCACCGCGCCCGCGTCCTGCGGACCGCCGCTAGCGCGGATGTACTGGTGCAGTGCCGCTTCCGCCTCGTCGTCGCTGATGTAGGCGCGCGCATACACGTGGCCCACGCCGCGCCGCGTGGGCAGGCCGATATCCCAGATCCAGCCCGCATTCTGCGCGGTGGAGGTGGTCTGTGCGGCGATGGGCGTGGTGTCGCTGGCATACGGTACCTGTATCGCCAGCGCGGTATCGTTGAACAGCACATGCTGCTGCGAGATCAGCGGCACTTGATAGTGCTTGCCGAGCAGCAGCGACTGCATGCCGGTGCAGTCGATGAACAGATCGCCTTCCAGTACGCCGTTGCACGCCGTCTGCAGGCTGGCGATGTCGCCATCGGCAGCGCTGTTAATTGCCAGCACATGGTCAGCCAGATAGCGCACGCCCAGCTTGCGGGTGCAGTGCTCGCGCAGGAACAGGCCGAACTTGCCGGCATCGAGGTGATAGCCGTAGTTGGCCACGGCGGCAAATTCCGGCGTGACGGCCTGCTTGGGGGCGCGGCCCTGCACGCACAGGTGCGGCTGGCAGCTCACCAGATCGGCAAACGGAATGTCGGGATGCTGTTGCTGCCAGTTGCGTGGCAGGTCCACTTCGCCCCAGCCTTGCGGCATCACGAAGGGATGGAAATACACGTCGCCGGCACTGCCGTCGACCCAGCCATTGAAACGTGAACCCTGTTTGAAGGAAGCGTCGCACTGGCGGAAAAAATCGCTTTCGCTGACACCGATGCGGCGCAGCGTGTCGCGCATGCTGGGCCAGGTGCCTTCGCCCACGCCGATGGCGGGGACGTCGGGCGATTCGATCAGCGTGATGTCGATGGGCGTGCCCTGTTGCGCCGCCGCGATCAGGCCGGCCGTCAGCCAGCCGGCGGAACCGCCGCCCACAATCACGATACGTCGGATCATCTTGTTCGCCCTGTGTGGATGTGATGGTCTGAAAGTCTAACCGAAAAGGGCCGCTGATACGTAGAGACTCAGCGGCCCTTTTCAGTGCTGCGCTACAGGCTTAGAACTTGTAGCGTACGCCGACCATGTAGCGTGCACCTTGCTGCGTCACGCCTTCCAGCTGTTGCTGGGTGCGGCTGTGGGTGCGGGTAATGCTGTTGGTCAGGTTGATGCCTTCGAACTGGAAGCTGAGCTTTTCGTTGTAGGCATAGCCGACGCTCAGGTCCACCTGGCCGTACGGTTCCACATATTGCGGGTTGGGCCCGGAGCCGTCGAAGGTCGAGGACAGGAACTCGCCGCGCCAGTTGTAAGCCAGACGCGCGTTGAATTTCTTGTCTTCGTAGATACCCACCACGTTGGCCGAATTCGACAGACCCACCAGTGCGAACTGCTCGCCTACCGAAGCATTGTTGTACTTCAGGCCGGAGTGCACATAGGTGTAGTTGGTCGACACACCGAAGCCGCTGTTGCCGAACATGTGCTGCAGATTCACTTCCAGGCCATTCAGGCTGGCAGCCTTCTGGTTGGCGAAGGAGGTGATCTGGAAGTTGGCTACCGGATCGCTAGGCTGGCCGGTGATGGTGCCGGTGGCGTTGCCGGTGATGGTATCGTCGGCGCCGCGTACCACGCCCGGCTGGCCGGCGAAGTTGCGGAAGATGTAGTTACGGATACAGGTGGTGTCCGCCGTGGCGCAGCCGTTAGCCAGCGCCGCGTTCCAGTACTTTCCGCCTACCGGTGTATGCAGGTTGAACGGCGTGGCGTTGACCATGGACTGGCCTGCGTAGTTTTCCAGATTCTTGCGGAAGTAGCCCAGCGAGAAGAAGTCCTGCTTGCCGTAGTACCACTCGTAGGACAGGTCCAGATTCTTCGACTTGACCGGTTTCAGCGCGGGATTGCCTGCCGAACCCGTGCCGCCATTGGCGCGTGCCAGCGAGTTCAGGGTGGTGCCGCCCTGGATCTGGTCCCAGCGCGGACGGCCTATGGTTTCGCCCAGGCTGAAGCGTACCTTCTGGTCCGGCGTGAGTTCGATGTCGGAATCGAAGCTAGGCAGCAGGTTGTGGTACTTGCCGGTCAGGGTGGTGAAAGTCGGATCGCCGAAAGTGATAGGGAATTCGTTCTGCGATACCCAGTTGATGGCGGTGGCTGCCGGCACCAGCGCGCTCGAGACCACGTCGGTGGTTTCATAGCGCAGGCCGACAGCAGTGCGGATCGGGAACTTGGTATCCCAGTCGGTATTGAACTGGATGTAGCCGTTGTTGGACTTCTCTTCGGTGCGGGAATCGTTGTCGAAGCTAGTCTTGGGCAGGTACAGCGCCGGCAGGCCAGACGCCGTGGCGGCCAGCTGGCGCACCTGGGCGAAGTTGAAGGTGTAGAACTGGTTGAACAGGTTGGGGTTGCCGCTGCCATCGATCTTGTCGAAGTACTGGCGCACCGATTCCGGATGCCATACGCTGCTTGGATAGTCGGAAGGCTTGGTGGCGCCGCCCCAAGTATCGCGCTGCTGGTTGGAGAAGGCGGAACGGTTGGATACCTTGGTGATGCCGCCGCCGAATTTCAGCTCGGACGCTTCCAGCACTTTCCACTGGCCCTTGACCTGGGTCTGGTCGACGATGCCTTTCATGTACTGGTTGGAGAACACCGAGCCGGTGACTTGCTGGCCGTATTTGGTGAAGTCGGCGCCGTCTATGCTCAGGACCGGGAAGTCGTGACTGAAGTCCACCGTGGTGTTGCCGCGGCTGAAGCTGGCCGTGCCCAGCGTGTTGCTGGAACCGAATGGGCTATCGGCGCCCGATTCTGCCGTCGAATGGTGGGTATCGAGTTCCAGACGCAGGGTGTTGGTCGGTTTCCATACTGCGTTGAAGCCCAGCGATTTGTTCTGGGTCTTGGTGGCGAAGTCGGCGCCGCCCATGGCGATGTCGCTGTTGGACACGAACTCCTTGTACATCAGCGGGCTGGAGACAGGGCCCTTGGTCCACGAGCTGGCCGAATCGCCGAAGTTGAACCAGGCCGAAACGTCGTTACGCTTGGTCTGGATCTTGTTTTCCGAATAGGTGTAGTCGAGCGTGGTGACCAGCGTATCGGCCGGTTTGTACTGCAGGGTCAGCTGGGCGTTGGTGCGCTGGCGCTGCACGCCGTTGAAGTTGTAGTTCAGATTTTGCGGCACCGAATACAGATCGGTGGCACCCGGGCGGTTGGTGATGTTGGCCGCACCCGGAGTGCCAGGCTGTGGAATCGTGCCCCAGTTGTTTTCGTCGCCGCGGAACGGGCCGCGCCAGCCGTTCGAAACGGCGGCCGTGTTGTAGCCCAGATTGCGTTCCTGGTAGCTGCCCGTCAGCGCCACGCCGAACTTGCCGTCGGCCGTGGTGTTGGAATAGATGCCCGAAATTTCAGGGGTGGTGGAGCGGCTGGCTTTGACATCGCCCGGCAGGTTGCCGTTGGTGCTGTCGTACACGCCTTTGGCGCCCAGGCTGGCGTGCAGGCCGGGACGTTCGAACGGACGCGCCGTCATCACGTTGACGGTGGCGCCGATACCGCCGGTGGGCGTATCGGCACGGCTGGTTTTATACACTTGCAGCTGGGCGATGGCTTCCGAAGCCAGGTTGGCGAAATCGTAGGCGCGGCCGTTCAGGTCGCCCAGATTCGAAGTCGGCATCTGGCGGCCGTTGAGCAGTACCAGATTGAAGTCGGGACCCACGCCGCGCACGGTGATCTTCGAGCCTTCGCCGATGGAGCGGTCGATCGATACGCCGGAGATACGCTGCAGCGATTCGGCCAGATTGGTGTCGGGGAATTTGCCGATGTCTTCGGCCACGATGCCGTCAACGATACCGTCCGAGTTACGCTTCAGGTTCATCGACGATTGCAGACTCTGGCGCAAGCCGGTGACGACCACGCTCTGTGGCTCGTCGGCCGCTCTCACGGCTTCCTGCGCCAGCGCCGGAACAGCGCCTGCGCAAGCGCTGGCCACCGCCAGCGTCATTAATTTCAGTCGTGCCTTTGGATAATGCATGTTATCTCCTGTGTTTTTATGAACAGCTAGCTTCCCACTTCCCCCAACGACACTGGAAACCTTTCCATTCTCTGTCGTCGAATAGTATGATTGACGTTCCTTTTTGTCAATCGCCGCCCCGTCAACTGGCCTGTGCAGCCTGGTCAGGCCGGGGTTTTGCTCCGGTTGTGTTGTAAAAAATCGCTTAGGGCTGGTACACCCGCACGTGCTCCACTTCCATCTGCTGCGGCAGGGCAGAGTCATCGACCTTGCCCCCCAGATCGCCGCCGATGGCCAGATTCAGCAGCAGGTATTGCGGATTGCTGAACGGCCATTTCCGGTAGTCCCCGTCGCCGGGGTTAATCAGTTGTATGTAGTTGCGGTTGTCCACGCCGATCACCACGCGCCCGGCATTCCAGGTCAGCTGGTAGTTGTGGAAGGCGCTGCAGGCATCGCTGACCGTGGTGCTGGCGGTGTTGGGGGTGCCGGCCGGCCAGTTCTGCGCTGCCGTGTAGATGCTGCCCAGTATCTGGCCGGGGTTCTGGCCCACGTGTTCCATGATGTCGAGTTCGCCATCGTCGGGCCAGCGGCCTTGGCTGCCCAGCATCCAGATGGCCGGCCAGGTGCCGAGGCCGCAGGGCAGTTTGGCGCGCACTTCGATGTAGCCGTAAGTCCAGCTGGCCAGACCGCGCGTGATCAGGCGCGCCGAGCTGTATTGCTGGCCGCCATAGTCGGCCATGGTGCTCAGCGCTTCCTTGCGTGCGGTGATGATCAGCCTGCCGTTTTCCACCCGGCTGTTTTCCAGCCGGCCCGCGGCGTAGTACTGCAGCTCATGGTTGAACCAGCCGTTGCGGTTGAACTCGGTGTCGTAAGCCCATTTGCTGGCGTCGGGCAGGCCATCGTGGTCGAACTCGTCGGACCAGACCAGCTTCCAGCCGTCCGGCTTGCCGCCGGCCGGCAAGGCGGACGATGGCGCGGCGGCGGGGCTGGCTGCGGGCGCAGGCATGGCCACGCCGGCAGCGTTACCGCCGCCACCGCAGGCACACAGCGCTACCAGAGCTGTCATCGTCGCTAGCCGTCTCATGTCTCCGCTTTCTGAGATTCTTTTCTTGTTTTGGAAAGGTTTCCAATCAATCTGGCAAATATAGCACCGAAAGAATTTCAAAGTCAATTTGCAACGCCGCAAAGGTGGCCCGCTTAAGCGTTGACAGGCGAAATTAAGGCGTGCAACATGTGGGAACGTTTCCAAAATGAGACACTTAGCGACTCTGCGATGCGAAAAATCTGCCTTCCGGCCCGGTTCTGCCGGCTGCCACCGCGACCAATACTGGAATTCCATGTTCCGCAATATCATGCGCTGCGTGCGCACACAGGAGGATGCTGATGGCCACCATTAAAGACGTGGCGAAACTGGCCGGGGTAGGGCTGGGTACGGCTTCGCGTGTGGTGAGCGGCAAGGGTTCAGTGTCGCCGGCCACGCTGGCGCGGGTGCGCGCCGCCATCGACCAGCTGGGCTTCCGGCCCTCGCATGCGGCGCGCACGCTGCTGTCCGGTTCCAGCCAGATGATAGGCGTGTACATCCCGGTGCTGAGCGGTACCTTCTACACACCCATCCTGCAGATCATTGATAACGAATTGCGCGCGGCCGGCCTGCACATGGTGGTGGCTTTCGGCGCCGGTCTGGGCGATGCGCGCCAGCAGGCGGTGGAGGGCATCAGTTTTCTGGTCGAGCGCGGCTGCGACGGCCTGATCCTGATGACCAATCTGCTGCAGGAAGAAGATCTGGCTGCGCTGGAAACCATGCACAAACGCATGGTGGTGCTCAACCACAGTTTTGCCGGCATTGCCGCGCAGTGTTTCACGGTCGACCATGCGCAGGGCGGGGCGCTGGCGGCGCGCACCCTGCTCGATCTGGGACACCGCGAAATCGCCATCGTGGCCGGGCCCTCGCGCCTGCCCGACAGCGTGCTGCGGGTGCAGGCCTTCTGCGCCACGCTGGCCGAAGCGGGCATCGATACGGCCAGCCTGTGGCAGACCGAGCGCGATTTTTCGCCCGCTGGCGGCTGGTCGGCGGCGCGCGAACTGATCGCGTCCGCGCATCCGTGCAGCGCGTTGTTCTGTGCCAATGATGAAATGGCGGTGGGTGCGCTATCGTATTTTCAGGAAGCCGGCATCCGCGTGCCGCAGCAGCTCTCGGTGCTGGGCTACGACGATACGCCGAGTGCAGAATTCTCCGCACCGCGCCTGAGCACGGTGCACATGCCGTGGCGCGAAATGACGCAGAACGGACTCAATGCCCTGCTCAATAGTTGCTACGATTTGCGGCGTCCGGTGACGCGCGACTACCCCGTCAGCATGGCCTTGCGCGCCTCGCTGGCAGCGCGTTAAAGCTGCTGCATATACCGCTTGCATACCAGTGATTTTAGGCATTAATTCATCACTAAAAAGCGTGCTAATTTTGCATTGGAAATACGTACTCTAGTTGTTTATTTGCCGCATGTTCAAGAGTTTCCGGGCGGCGTATGCGGGAAACCGTAGACGGGCTGAAAGCGTGTCTATACATTCACCCCTAGCCGACTCACAAAGTTGGCGCTTGCCGCAGTCGCATATAACCATAAATCCGGAAGAGCACAGACATGAAAAAAAATTTCCCATTCGCAGCGCTGCTGTTGTCGGCCAGCCCCTACGTGCTAGCACAGGCAACGGCGGTAGCGCAAACTGCCGCAGTGCAACCGGCGGACGAAGCCACGCCGGATGATATCCAGAAAGTAGTGATTGTCTCGACCGGTAGCCGCGGCTCCCAGCGCACCTTGGTGGATACCCCTGTGCCTATCGATATCATCGGTGCGCGCGATCTGAGCAAGACGGGCCAGGCGACGCTGGATAAATCGCTGCAGTTCCGCGTGCCATCGTTCAATACGGTGCAGACCCCTGTGAATGACGCCACCTCGCTGCTCGACCCCTACGAAATCCGCAACATGGGGCCTAGCCGCGTGCTGATTCTGATTAACGGCAAGCGCAAGAATTCCAGTGCACTGATCTACACCCAGACCTCGCCGGGCCGCGGTGAAAGCGGTGCCGATATTTCCGCCATTCCGCCTGATGCGATCAAGCGCATCGAGGTACTGCGCGACGGTGCTTCCGCCCAGTACGGCTCCGATGCGATTGCCGGCGTGGTCAACATCATCCTGAAAGATAACGCTGAAGGCGGTTCCGTGACGGCCCGTACCGGCATGACCCACGAGAGCGACGGCAAGATGGGTGGCCTGAGCCTGAATCAGGGCCTGCCGCTGGGTGATCGCGGCTTCGTCAACTACACGCTGGACGTTTCGAAAATCAACCTGTCCAACCGTCCCGGCGTGTCAACGCCAAAGGCGAGGCAGGCGATTTCGGCGCCGACCTGAACACCCAGGTACTGCCTTTCCTGACCGCGCATCCGGACGCCGGCAACATCAACGGTTCGCCTGCTACCCGTGCTGCCAAGGCGGAAGTCAACACCAGCTACGACCTGAGCGATACCACCAAGATTTACGGCAACGCTGCCTACGTCAACAAGCGCATCAATTCCTTCGCCAACTACCGTACCCCATACTGGCGTCCGACCGACTACGGCCTGCTGCATGCTAGCGGCACGCCTTATGTCGGCTATGTACCGACCTTCATCGGTACGCTCGACGACTACAATGCGACCGGCGGCACCAAGTTCCTGCTGGGCGACTGGAACGCCGATGTCAGCCTGACTTACGGCGGCAACAAGCAGAGCTATCAGGTGACCAATTCCGTCAACCGCGGTATGCAGGAAGATTTTCTGGCAGGCAAGATCAGCACGCCTTCACCGACCAGCTTCGATGCCGGCGGCGTGAAATTCAGCCACTGGGTGCTGAATGGCGACCTGTCGCAGCAGATGAGCAAGGACGTCAGCGTCTACGCCGGTACCGAGCTGCGCCATGAAAACTATGAAACCATCGCCGGCGATGTCGGTTCGACCTACGGCAGCGGCGCTGATTCCTACGCCGGTAACTCGGTGCAGAACTCCTTCCCTTCGTCGCGCTCCAACTATGGCGCGTATGCCGGCGCTACCTGGGATATCAGCCCGGCCTTCCTGGTCGACGGCACTGGCCGTTACGAGAAGTACACCGACTTCGGCAGCGCCTTCGTGTGGAAAACCTCGACCCGCTACAAAGTCAGCGATGAGCTGACTCTGCGTGCCTCTGCATCGACCGGCTTCCGCGCACCATCGCTGGCCCAGATCTACACCCAGAAAGCCCAGTACTCCTTCGTGGCCGGTGGCGGTATTCAGGTATCGGGCCTGGTCAACAACGTTTCGTCGGCTGCCGCTGCTCTGCAAGTGCCCAAGCTGAAAGCGGAAAAGTCGGACAACATCACGCTGGGCCTGGGCTTCAAGCCGGATAGCAACACCAGCATCACGCTCGACTACTACAACATCAAGGTCAAGGACCGCATTGTGCTGAGCACGGAGATCACCCCGACCGGCGTGGCTACCAATCCGCTCGACGTGCAGCTGAACAAGGCCGGCATCGTTTCGGCCAGCTTCTTCGTCAATGCCCTGACCAGCCGTACCGAAGGGATAGACTACGTGGCTTCGCGTAAGAACATTCCGTTCGCTGACGGCAAGCTGACCCTGAACCTGTCCGGTAACTACTCGCTGAAAAACGAGCGTGAAGGCGAAGTCAACAATCCTGCCCTGATCGCAGCGGCGGGCCAGTCGGTGCTGAACGCCACCACGGAAGCGCTGATGTTCACCTCGCGTCCGAAGTTCAAGACCATCCTGGGTGCAGACTGGGACTACAAGCAGTTCAACTTCTCGCTCAACAACACCGTGTTCGGTCCTACCCATTTCCGCAATGCCGGTATGGACGACAATCTGGAAGTGGCGTTCAAGACCAAGACTGTGACCGACTTCGCTATGAACTATGCGCTGACCCAGAACACCACGCTGTCGTTCAACGTCAACAATATGTTCAACGTGACGCCTAGCTGGCACTTCAATGCGCGCAATGCGCAAGGCCAGGCTCTGCTCGACAGCAAGACCATCGATCCGACCTATGGCCTGACGCCGGTGGAAATCCAGCGCAATCTGGTGACCTTCAATGGCCGCTACTCGATGGTGACCTACGATGGCTCGCAGTTCAGCCAGCTGGGCCGCACCTTCGCCGCTGCGCTCAACTACCGCTTCTAAGCCTTCGCTATAATGAGGGCCGCCGGCTGCTATCAGCCGGCGGCTTTTTTTATGGAGTGTCGCGATGGTTTCCCTACAAGATCAATTGCTGAAGGCCGGTCTGGTCAACAAGACCAAGGTTAAACTGGCTAATCAGGACAAGAGCAAACAGCAGAAAGAGCAGCGCCGCAGCGGCGTGCAGAGCGTGGACGAAGCCAAGCTGGCCGCGCAGGAAGCCCAGCGGCAGCAGGCTGAGCGGGCCCGCGCGCTGAATGCCGAGCGTGATGCCGCCGCCCAGCAGAAAGCCATCCACGCCCAGATCGTGCAAATGGTGCAGCAGAACCGCCAGCCGGCCGGCAAGGGCGATATCGCCTACAACTACACCTTCCAGAACAAGATCGAGCGGCTGTATGTTTCGCCCGAAGTGCAGGGCCACCTGATCGCCGGGCGGCTGGTGATCGTGGTGCTGAACGGCGCAACCGAACTGGTACCGCGTGTGATTGCCGACAAGATCGCCGAACGCGACGCCGCACTGCTGGTGCGCGTCAAGCAGAGCAGCAACGTGGTCGATGAAGATGATCCGTATGCAGCCTTCCAGATCCCCGATGATCTGATGTGGTAAATGCAGTCAGGGTGCGGGCAGTGGCGCGGGCCGGCCCAGATGGTAGCCCTGCAGTTCGTCCACACCCATGGTGCGCAGCATGCTGGCCTGCTGCGCGCTTTCTACCCCTTCCGCCACTACCCGCAGCCCGTATTTGCGGGCGATCAGCAGGGCTGCTTCGATCACGGTCAGAGATTTCTCGTCCATCTCGATGACAAAACTTTTATCGATCTTGAGCGCATCGAACGGTAGTTGGTGCAGGCGCGACAGCGACGAATAGCCGGTACCGAAATCGTCCAGATGGATTTCCACGCCCAACGCATGCAGCGCGCTCAGGGTGGCGCTGGCACGGTCCATATTGCGTTCGTCCAGCACACTCTCGGTGACTTCGATGATGAGATGCTGCGGCGCCAGCCCGCAGGAGCGCAGGATGGCGTCCACCTGCACGCTGAAGTCGGGCTGCACCAGCTGGCGGATCGAGGTATTGATGGCGATGTGTGGCGGCTGCAGCTGCCCGGGCGGGGCAGTCCAGCCGGCCGCTGCACGGCAGGCCTGCTCCAGCACCCAGCGCCCTATGGTCTGGATGGCGTTTGAGGATTCTGCCAGCGGAATGAATTCGTCAGGCACGATATGGCCGTATTCGGGATGCTGCCAGCGCAGCAGCGCTTCATAGCTGGCAATATGGCGCGCGTCGGCCGTGTAGATAGGCTGGTACAGCAGGTACAAGCTGCCATCCCGATGGGCCTGAGCCAGTGCCAGTGCCAGCTTCAGACGGCGCCGCTGCAGCGTATAGGAAGCCTCGGAATAGAACGAGATCTGGCCGCGGCCGTTTTTCTTGGCCTCGCTGGTGGCGATGTCGGCACAGGCCAGGGCTTCCTGCATCTGCGGCAGGGTCGCGGTAATGCTCTCGAAGATGCCTATGCTCAGGCCCAGATGGACTTGATGGGGGCCGATGCGGTAGTCGGCCGAGAGTGCATCGTGCAACTGACGGTAATGGGCTTGGCCGTCATCGTGCTGGTCGACTGCGCGCAGCAGACACACGACGAATTCGTCGCCGCCCCAGCGGCAGATGGGGTGGTCGCTGGCGCCGATATAGTGGCCCAGTTTGGCCACTTCATGGCTCAGACGCTGCGAGAAGGCCTGCAGGAGCTGGTCGCCCTGCTCGTGGCCCATGCCCTCGTTGATATCTTTGAAGTGGTCCAGATCGATGAAGATCAGGGTCTGGTGGCGTGCGCCGCTACCGCTGGCGTAGCTATGCGACAGGAAACCGCGCCGGTTCAACAAGCCTGTGAGCGGATCGTGATTGGCGAGGAATTCCAGGGCCTGGGTACGCTCTTGTATGCGTTGTTCGAGGTGAGTATTGACGTCGGAAATGTGGCGGTTGTTTTCCGAGAGCTGGCGTATCAGGGCTTCCTTGTCGTCCGTCAGGCTCAGGGTGCGTGACAGCAGCTTGAAGTTGTTGCCATGACTGTTGAACATGATGAAGGCAAAAATCACCCCCAGCACAGCCAGTATGGCCAGCTTGTCGTCGCCGCTGTACCACATGGCCAGACAGGTGGGCAGCAACAGGCTGGCGATGTACAGCTTGCCGACGATGCGCATGCTGGCCAGGGTGCCGGTGGCGCCGCCGGCCAGCGCCGAGATGATAATCATGACGGAGAATTTTTCATTGGCGCTGTAGTGCGGCAGACCGATCACGGCATTGAGTGACCACATCAAGGCCGAGCTGATCAATCCGGCGGCCAGCAGGCCGCGCTGCCAGTGCGGAACCGGGCGCTGCGGATGTTGCCGCAGATCGCGCAGACAGTAGCATTCCAGTCCATAGCGCAGGACGCACAGCAACAGGGCTGCGCTAACCCAGCTGCTTTGCCAGGTGAGCGAGCGGGAATCAATGATGAAGCTGTGGCCGAGAATGGCCGCGCCATTCACCACGATACCCTGGGTGTGATTGGTCAGATTTTCGCGCCAGAGTTTTAGGCTGTACGACAAGATCCACTCCCTGTTGGGCGGCCATGGCGGGCCGCACACGCTGCCACGGCTGCCGTCTCTGCGGCGGGGTGGCGGCAGGTGGACGCAAGTCTGGCCTGGTTGCGCAGGCGGCCAGCCTGATGGGCAGGGCGGCGCGCTAGGGCGACAGGGATGAGGTCGTCTCCGGAGAGCTTAGCATAAAATTTCCGCAGCGGGATGTTGCAATTGTAGTTTGGAAACTAGTCGCAAATTGACGCTGCTTTTGTGTCCCACGGGCGGTATGGGCCCTATCCCCGCCTTGCTGCTGCCCGCCTGATGGTGCCGGCCGGAGGTTGAGCCGGTCTGCTTAATCGAAATATAATGGGGGCCATTTCCTCACTGGTTCTCCTATGACGTCCATGCCGATGCGCCGTATTGCGGTGCTGATACCCTGCTATAACGAAGCGGCCACCATTGCCGCCACGGTGCAGGCATTCCGCCGCAGCCTGCCGCAGGCGCTGATCTATGTGTTCGACAATAACTCCCAGGACGCTACGGCCAGCATCGCCCGCACGGCGGGAGCCGTGGTGCGCCATGTGTCGGAGCAGGGCAAGGGCAGCGTGGTGCGGCGCATGTTTGCCGATATCGAGGCCGACGCCTATGTGATGGTCGACGGCGACCACACTTACGACGCACAGGTGGCGCCGCAACTGGTGCAGCAGCTGTTCGATCAGGGGCTGGATATGCTGGTGGGCAGCCGCGTCAGCGAGGAGCAGGCGGCTTACCGCTTCGGCCACCGTTTCGGCAATGCCTTGCTGACGGGCGTGGTGACGGCGCTGTTCGGGCGCAGCTTCACCGACATCCTGTCCGGCTACCGGGTGTTCTCGCGCCGTTACGTGAAGTCGTTTGCGGCCCATTCCACCGGCTTCGAAATTGAAACCGAGCTGACCGTACATGCGCTGGAATTGCGCATGCCAGTGGCGGAAGTGGCCACCCGCTACGGTGCGCGGCCGGAAGGCTCGTTCAGCAAGCTCAATACCTACCGCGATGGCTGGCGCATCCTCGGCACCATCGCCCGCCTGTTCAAATCGGAAAAGCCGCTGGCCTTCTATTCGCTGGCGGCCGGCGCCTGCGCGCTGCTGTCGCTGGGGCTGGCGTGGCCGCTGGTGCTGACCTATCTGCACACCGGGCTGGTGCCGCGCCTGCCCACGGCCGTGCTGTGCGCCGCCATCATGCTGTTCGGCGTGATGCTGCTGGTGTGCGGCATCGTGCTCGATGCCGTGACCAAGGCGCGCATTGAACAGAAGCGCTTCGCCTATCTGGCCGTTGCGCTGGCGCCGCCCCATGCGTAGCAGCCTGCAGCAGCTGCTGCGCTTTGCCTTCAACGGCGTGCTGGGTTGCGCAGCCGATGTGACCGTGCTGTATCTGGCCATGCAGGCGGGAACCAGCTTTTATTCGGGCCGGGTGCTGTCCTTCCTGTCCGCCGTATGGCTGACGTGGCGGCTGAACCGGCGCTACACCTTTGCCGCCAGCGGCAGCAGCGCATGGCAGGAGTGGTGGCGCTATCTGACCGTGATGCTGGGCGGCGGCGCCGTCAACTACGGCATTTCCAGTCTGCTGGTGCATAGTCTGCCGGCGCATTTCTGGGTGCCGGCGCTGGCCGTGGCGGTGGGCTCGCTGGCTGGCATGTCGGTGAATTTTGTCTCGGCGCGCTATTTCGTCTTCACCCGGAATAAACAGGAGTAGTCTGTGCTGAATGTATTCGAGCGGCTGGAAGCGTGGTTCCTGCGCCGCAGCGCCATGCTCAATCATCCCCGTGCACCGTTTTATGCGGCGCTGATCGTGCCGCTGCTGCTGGCGCTGCAGTCCCTGCTGCTGGGGCAGGACGACGGCTGGGACATGCGCAACTACCACCTGTACAACCCTTACGCGCTGCTCAACGGCAGGTTGGCGCTGGATTTTTCACCGGCCGGTTTCCAGAGCTATTTCAACCCGCTGCTCGATCTGCCGTATTACCTGCTGACGCGCTATGCGCCGGGCGCTGTGGCCGGTCTGGTGTTCGGCTGGCTGCATGGCTTGAACTTCATTCCGCTCTCCCTGCTGGCGCGCCAACTGCTGCCGGGGCGCCAGCGTGCGGCTTTGCTGCTGGCGCTGGCGGGCTGTCTGGGGGCCGGTTTCCTGTCCGAACTGGGCAACAGCATGGGTGACAATCTGACTTCGCTGCTGGTGCTGTCGGCACTGGTGCTGGTTCTGCGCGATGGCGTGGCAGCCAGCGTGCGCACGCTGCTGCTGGCTGGTCTGTTGATGGGCGCGGCGTCCGGGCTGAAACTGACGAATATTAACTACGCCGTGGCGCTATGTCTGGCCCTGCTGGCGTGGCCGCAGGCGTTCTGGCGCCGCATCGGACAGGCGTGGTGGTTTGGCGTGGGCGTGCTGACGGGGCTGGCGGCAACGGCGGGCTGGTGGTGGGCCACCATGTGGCGGCTGTATGGCAACCCCTTGTTCCCGCAATTTAACGACATTTTCCGCAGTCCGCTGGCGGCGCAGCTGGGTGTGCTCGATACCGGGCATCTGCCGCATACGCTGACCGAGGCACTGTTCTGGCCATTCGTGTTCACGCGCGATATCGCGCGCATCGCCGAAGTGCCGCTGCGGCAGATGATCTGGCCGCTGCTGATGGTGCTGCTGGTGGCCTATGCGGCGCGGCAACTGTGGTGCCGCTACCGCGCTGCTAGTATTCCTGCCACCAGGTCCGCTGCGGCATCAGCACTGGCGCCGGCAGCGCGTGTGCTGCTGGTGTTCATGCTGCTGGCCTATCTGATCTGGCTGAAGCTGTTCAGCATCTACCGCTATCTGGTGCCGCTGGAGCTGCTGGCGCCAGTGCTGGT
>Ga0187843_10001458_pt1 | contig 14895 bp, 14 predicted proteins | sample SpaLakP09_SKY_43_FD_134516 | JGI IMG/M metagenome (GOLD analysis project Ga0187843, IMG submission 134516) | Oligotrophic lake water microbial communities from Sparkling Lake, Wisconsin, USA - SP09_SKY_43 | ecosystem: Environmental > Aquatic > Freshwater > Lake | place: USA: Sparkling Lake... | reverse complement strand
GACATCAGGCGGGTCAGGCCGAAGCCGCTCAGGGCCGCCGCGATCGCCGAATCATTGGTGGTGGTCAGCAGGCGTGGCACCACCCGCACCCCCCTCGTCTCGCCATCCACCTTGAAGCGCCACTCGGGCGCGGGCGTGACCGCATTGGCCGAGATCAGCGTGTGGCCCAGCAAGTCTTCAGGCTGTTGCGGCTCACCGTGTGCTTCCAGGTAGCTGGGGGCCGCACAGATCACCCGGCGCACACTGCCCACCCGCACCGCCTGAAGCGATGAATCGGGCAACTCACCAATGCGCACGGCCACATCCACGCCCTCGTCCGTCAGGTTCACGACCCGGTCCAGAAACCAGCACGAGGCGGTGACTTCGGGATAGCGCTGCAAAAATTCTGTGACCACGGGCGTCACATGCAGGGCGCCGAACAGCACCGGCGCCGTGACGGTCAAACGACCTCGCGGGGCCCCATGCAGGCCGCTGACCGACTCATCGGCCTCGGCCAGCTCGGCCAGGATGCGCCGGCAATCCTCCACATATCGGGCCCCCGCCTCGGTCACCCGCACCACGCGCGTTGTGCGCGTAAGCAAGCGGGCCCCCAGATGGGCCTCCAGCTCGCCAATCGCCCGTGTGACAGCGGGCGGTGAAATCCCCAGCTTGCGGGCCGCGCCGGCAAAGCCCCCCACATCCACCACCGCCACAAAGACATTGATCAGGTGCAGTCGATCCATTATTCCTCCGCCCGTAATGGTGAATTGGATATGGCGGTGATTCTAATCACCCAACGATTCAACGACAGTTCATCCATCCGCTGCGAAACCAGCGGGTGCCCAAGCTGAAACCCCTTTCAACCTTTTGGAGAATGAACATGTCCCGCCTCAACACCCCCACCGTCGAACAATCCCTGCCCGCCAGCCAAGCACTGCTGGCCGCTGTCGAAAAGCAACTGGGTGTCGTGCCCAACCTGATGAAGTTGCTGGGTCAAAACCCCATCGCCCTGGAGGGCTACCTATCGCTGAACGGCGCCTTGAACAAGGGCAAGCTGGGCCTGGCGCTGCGCGAACGCATTGCGCTCACCGTGGCCGAATTCAATGGCTGCGATTACTGCCTGTCGGTGCACAGCTACCTGAGCGCCAACGTCGCCAAGCTCCCCCAAGGCGAGATCGATGCAGCCCGCGACGGCCGCTCAGACGACCCGCGCACGGCCGCCGCCCTGCACTTTGCGCGCCGTGTCGCCGAGTCGCGCGGCCAGGTGTCTGATGCCGATCTGGCCACCTTGCGTGCCGCAGGTTACGACGAGGCCGCCGTGCTGGAGATCGTGTTGAACGTGGCGGTCAATGTGCTGACCAACTACGTCAACAACGTGGCCCGGACAGACATTGATTTTCCGGTGGTCACTGCCAAGCAGGCGGCCTGAACCTGAGGGGGGGCCGAGGCTGGCTGAGCCCAGCCTGAAGCCCAACCCTGGTCCGCGCACGAAGCACCCGCGCCGGAGACTACTTTGGCGCCTCCGCCTGCACGGCCCGCTTCACCTGGACCGACACCCCGCACGGGCTGCGTGCCCTGCAGACCGGTGAACACACGCCGGCCCAGGAGTTGGAGCCTGGGTTGGACCGGGTGCAAGTTAAGGCGCTGGTGCAGAAATGGTGGGATGCGATGGCCGACATCTGACACGGAAGGCCCTGGCCTCCAGGTTGAAGTGCCATAGCCCTCCCCAAAGCTGAAAGGCCCGGTGCTTGAAAACACCTTTTCGTAGAGTGGCGAAGCCTCTCGACATCGAAGCATCGGCGTGCCCCAACACGGGCTCATGACCTGCTTGGTGACACGCGCGATTTCAGGCGGGAGGTGCAATCGCCGATTGTCCATCGCAACGTCCGCATTTTGCTCGACCGGCCTTTGACTGGACACAGGTGCCCGTCCGATTTCAGCCTGAACCAGACATGATCAATTGGTTTTCAGCTCTGGGAGAAAGAAGATTTTCAGCGCCGAACCACAAGTAAAGATCCAGCAATCACCCCTAACAGACCCAGGACATGCCAAAGGGTGATCTGCTCATTGAAGAACAGTGCACCAAATGCCACTCCAAAAATGGGCACCCATGACAGGTAGGTGGCGGTTTGCCCGACGCCGATGACCGCGATGCCTCTGGACCAGACAATCGAGCCGACGCCCGTGGCAAGCACAGCTGAGAAAGCGGCCGAGGACCATTGCCACGCGCCCAATGATGAGATCTGGACCATCGGCGCCTTGACCACTGAGCCAACATGGATCCATAGCAAAGTAGCCCCCAGCGCGTGGACCGCCAAGCTCACGAGGAGTGGGGAGACCTCTCGTGTCAACCGTTGAACGAACAATCCCCCCAACGCAAAAAACACAACGGAGCCAAAGATCAGCAGGTCACCCCAGGCCGCAACAGAGAGAGTTGCATGGGGCCGGTTCAAAACCACGGCCGCAACGCCCATGAGTGCCAGCATCACCCCAAGCCATTGAACCCAATACACAGGTCGTCGATAGACCAAGGTCTCAAGGCCCAGCGAAACTGCAGGTCCAAGCGCCATGACCAGTGCAGCGTTGGTGGCGGAGGTGCGTGCCAAGCCGGCCGCAAAAGCGATCTGTTGGCAATAAACCAGAAAGAATGCAGCACAGACCAGCGGCAACCAGATGGTTCGGCCTCGCAGCGGCCACGGACCTCGTGCCCGAAAAGCCACCACAACGAGCACCGCAGCAGCCATCACCATCCGTAGCGCGGCCACCAACAAAATGTCTAGCGACTCCGTCAAGACTTTGACGGCTGACAGGTTCACACCCCAGACCATCATGGTCAGGAACAAAGCCAGGTGAACTCTTGCCGTGTGTGAGCGTGAAGCTGGGGTCACTCTGGCTTCTTACCGAGACGGTTCAGGCTTCAGACGACGATGAAAGGCTCGACCAGAAACGTCGTGATCTCATCAATGAAGGTCGTGGCATGCTGCATCGTCTCCACCCCTTGGAGAGAGGAAAACGCAGCATCCAGCGTGGCTGTGTTCTCAAACCACAGTTCAACAATGCCGTCGATGGGCAGCCGCTCGTAGTCAACAACATGCCCCTTGGGCGATTCACGGTGGGTGATCACATTCTGGCGATAGCCCAACACACCCGGCAATGTCTTCACCAAGGCGGCGTGCCTGACGTTCCACTCATAGAGAAACTCATCGTGGGTCACGTCGGCGCGCCGGCGCAGGAACGACATGCGCTTCAGAGCAGTCCCGGGAGCCGGTGGAGCAATGACCTCCAGTGGCTTGGCCGTGACGATGCGCAAGTGACTGATGAAGTGTTTTTCATCGGCGATAAGCTTTTCACCGAGCGCAGCGGAGAAGGCTTGATCCATCCCGTGGCTGTCATCGAACCATAGTTGGGAAATGCCATCGACCGATTCGGGACCCCGCTTGTAGCTGATCCCTCGTTGCGCAGTGTCGGTGACGTGGTTCTGCTGGTAGGCCTTCAAACCTGGCAGTTGGGACGCGAGCTTCGAATGCTCCTCACGCCAGTATTTGCGAAACTGCTCCGAAGACCAGTCGCTCTTTTTGTTCAACAACCCCATGCGGACTTGCATTGATCGACTCCTGTTTGGCTTCTGGTCTGAATCAGATCAACCTTCGAGCGACAGCCACATCTGGCGATCACGCTCTGCCGTCCAAATACGGGGATCCGGGAACTGTGTCGCTTCGTCGTAGGCCCGGGTCACATCAAAGGGCATGCAGTGGTTGAAGATCACCCAATGGCCATATGTGGGTTGGAGCTTGGCAAACGTTTCCTCATAGACCTGGCGCAGTTCCTTGCCAGCCGCCGCACCGGCCTGAACGCTCTCATAGAGGTCACGGATGAAGCCGCGAGTACCGGAAAGGCCTGCCTGCACCTGTTCTGCAGTCTGCAGGGAAGCGCCACGGCCAGGGACCAGTTTTTCAGGCTTCAAGGCGGCCAGATTGTCCAGCGTCTGCGGCCAATCCTTGAAATACGCATCGCCGGCATAAGGGGTTGCGTCAAATTCGACCAGGTCGCCACTGAACAGGATCTTCTCAGACGGAATCCAAGCCACCGTGTCACCCTTGGTGTGGCCTCGGCCCAGTTGGATCAACTGCACTTCGAGCTTGCCCAACCAGATGCTCATCTGGCCGGTGAAAGTCATGGTGGGCCAGGTCAAACCTTCAGGCACGCTCTCCACGTTCTGGAACAGCCGCGGAAATCGGCCAATTTCGCTGTCTTTGTCGAATTGGCCGCGCTCGACCACGAGGTCATAGGTGTCGCGACTCGCGATGATTTGCTCACCACCCTCTTTCATGTAGGCGGAGGCGCCCAGCACCCGCACAGCGTGGTAATGGCTCATCACCACATATTTGATGGGCTTGTCGGTCACCTCACGGATGCGGCGGATCACGTCTTGCGCCATCACCGGCGTGGCCTGGGTGTCGATCACCATCACGGCGTCGTCACCGATGATGATGCCGGTGTTGGGGTCGCCCTCGGCGGTGTAGGCGTAGGCGTGTTCGGACAGCTTGTCGAACGAGACCTTCTTTTCTTCGAGGTCGGCTGCAGAGGCAAATGTCTTGGTGTTCATGATTTCCAGGTGGGTTGGTCAACGTTGGCCGAAGTCGGCGGTCAGTTTTGAGTTGCGGATTGGAGGGCAGCCATCAAGGCTGGGTGTCTTTTGGCAAGCCACACGCCATGGCGTATAGGCCAGTCCCGATAAGTCGGGTCAGGCTCCAGTTCCGCTTGTGCGTGAATAGGCCAATAGGGATCTATCAGGGCTTCGCGTGCAATGGCGATCAGGTCAGCTTGCCCGTCGCGCAGGATGGCTTCCGCTTGTTGTGCATTCACGATCATTCCGACAGCCTGTGTCTTGATCTGGGCTTCTGTGCGGACGCGGTGTGCAAATGGCACCTGAAAGCCCAAGCCTCTGGCGACAGGCAGGGCTGCACCTTGTTCCGTCAGCCCACCAGAGGAACAGTCGATGACATCGACACCAATGTCTTTCAATGCCTTGGCCAATATCACGGTGTCGTCCATGCCCCACCCACCCAGCGCCCCATCAACGCAGGAAAGTCGGCAGAACAAGGGTTTGTGTTGAGGCCACTCCCGCCTCACCTCCCTGGCGATGCGCAGCGCCAAATGCATGCGCCCTTCAAGGCCCAGGCCGTATTCGTCGTCTCGCAGATTGGAGACACGAGACAAGAAACTTGCAACCAAATAGCCATGTCCATAGTGCAGCTCGACAACGTCGAAGCCAGCCCGCTCGGCCCGGATGGTGGCGAGTACAAACTCTTCAACCACGCGATCGATGTCGTCGACGGACATGACCTGAGGACTGGACCAACCTGGCGCTGGCATGAGGTCGCTGGGTCCCATTCGAACCCAGGTCGGATCGACAGCCTGCATTTCCTCAACACTCAGGGGCGTTCCACCCTCCCAAAGAGGGCGGGTGCCCGCCTTCCTGCCCGCATGCCCCAATTGGACGCCAATCGAGCTGCCACTGTCATGCACAAAGTCGACGACGCTGCGCAGAGCCGGGACTTGCTCATCGGACCACAGGCCGAGGTCGTTTTTGCCACCGCGGGCACTGGCAGACACAGCTGTGCTTTCGGTCAGAATTAATCCAGCGCCACCCAACGCAAACTTACCCAAGTGGACCAGGTGCCAGTGATTGGCCATCCCCTCTTTGGCAGCGTGTTGCATCATCGGCGCGATCACGACCCGGTTTTTCAGCGTCAAGCCTCGAATCTGAAGTGGCTGGAACAATTGCGTGGTCATGATCAATGCGCCCCCAAATAGGCCGCTCGAACAGCGGGGTCTCGGGCCAACTGAGCACCGGTCCCTTCAACAGTCACGCGTCCGGTTTCAAGCACGTAGGCCCGATCTGCCACTGCCAGCGCTTGATTGGCCATTTGTTCGACCAGCAAAATGGTCAGGCCCGATGCGCGTAACGCCACAATGGATCGGAAGATGTCCGCAATGATCAGCGGCGCCAAACCCAGTGAGGGCTCATCCAGCAACAGCAGTTTTGGCTCGCTCATCAAAGCCCTTGAAATGGCGAGCATCTGCTGCTCGCCTCCGGACAAGGTTCCGGACAGCTGGTTCTGCCGCTCTTTGAGCCTTGGGAAGCGTTGAAACTCACGCTCCATCAAGCTTGCGATCTTCTCTGGAGAAAACTTGCGCCCGTAAGTACCCAAGAGCAGGTTTTCGCGCACCGTCTGATCTGCAAAGACCCCTCGCCCTTCCGGTGACAAGGCAATCCCCAGGCCGACACGTTCATGGGCTGGCACGCGGGTGAAATCCTGCCCCTCGAACACCATTCGCCCGGAGGCCAGGGGTTCCAATCCAACGATGCCTTTGAGCAAGGTCGTTTTGCCCGCACCGTTGGCTCCGATGATGGACACAACCTCCCCTGCTTTGACCTCCAAGGAAACACCCTTGACTGCCTGGATGGCGCCGTAGGACAAGGCAACGTTATCTAGTTTCAGCATGTGATCACTTTCCAGTTCAAGCCGCGATAGCAACCGGCTCATCGGTACCCAGGTAGGCGGCAATCACCGCGGGGTTGTCCTGAACCTGCTGAGGTGTTCCCTCAGCGATCTTGACCCCATAGTCCAGAACGATCACGTGATCCGAAACACGCATGACCATGTCCATGTGGTGTTCCACCATCAGGATGGTGATACCCTTGCGAGCAATCTTCACCAGCAGATCACCCAGTTCGTCGGTTTCTTGTGGATTCAGTCCGGCCGCAGGTTCGTCCAACAGCAACAACTGTGGGTCTGTGGCTAGCGCCCGAGCCAATTCAACGCGACGTTGCAAGCCATAGGCCAAGCTGCCAGCAGGCATGTGAGCCAAGTGGGCCAAGCCAACCATCTCCAGCAACGACAACGCCCGATCGCGTGCAATATGTTCCTGTCGGTGTGCCGAGGGCAGACCGAACAAGGAACTCAGGAAACCATTGCGCATCCTCGAATGTCGGCCGAGCATCACGTTGCTGAGCACGGACAGCTCTCCAAACAAACGCAGGTTCTGGAAGGTCCGTCCCATGCCCAAGGAACAAATGACGTGCACAGGCAGTCCCACTGTGCTCTTCCCTGAAAACTGGATGTTTCCCGAGTCCGGGCGCAAGATACCGGTCAACATGTTGATCATCGTGCTCTTGCCCGCACCATTAGGACCGATCAGGGCATGGACATGACCCCGTTGGAGTCGAAACGACACCCGCTGAGCCGTCTTGACGCCGCCAAAGGCTTTGCAGAGATCCTCCACTTTGAGCAACTCGCCAGTCCCGCAAGACGGAAAGGTGATGTTTGACTCTGTGGAAACCGCAGTGCTCTGGTTGGTGGCACGGCCCTTGGACTTGGCACGATGCCAAATTTGCACAATGGCGCCAGTGACACCTGCAGGCATGACATACAAGGCGAACAACAGCAGCGCACCGTAGACAAAGTGTTGAATCGACGGCCAGCTTGAAAGAGCCGAGTCAATCAATGTCAAAGCCACGGCCCCCACCAGCGGGCCGTAGATGTTGCCCATCCCGCCAAACAGGACCAGCAACAAAATGAAGATCGACAAATGGAAGTTGATGAAATCGGAGTTGATGTACTGGTTTTGTTGAGCAACCAATGCACCAGCGATCCCGCAGGTCACAGCAGCCACAACAAAGGCCATCACCTTGGCACGGTAGACCCGCACGCCGACAGACGCCGAAGCAATCTCATCAGCCTGTAGGGACAGCATGGCACGCCCGATGCGGCTCATCGACAGGTTTCGAATCAGCAAATGGGCCACAGCCGCAAAGGCGATGCCCACCCAGACCCATTGCTGGCTGGTCAGAGGGACATCGTTCCAGGTCAGGGGGCGAATACCGAAGATGCCCTGCGCACCGCCAAAGACATCGGTCCATTCAGTCACGATCTTTTCGACCACGATGCCAAAGGCCAGAGTCACCATGGCCAGGTAAGGTCCTTTGACCCGCAACGATGGCAGAGCGATCAGGACGCCACACACCCCCGCCACCACAGCGGACAGCAGCAGCGCCAACCAAGGATTGATGCTGGTCATGCTGGTCAGGAGTGCGACGGAATAGGCCCCTGCCGCAAACAAGCCAGCCTGTCCCAACGATTTCTGCCCCGCGAATCCCACCAGCACGTTCATGCCGGCAGCACAAAGGTAGTAAACGCACATCATGAAACCGATGCGCAGGTAGTAGTCGTTGTTCAGTGCGCCTGCGACAAAGCACAGGGCCAGAGAAACAACCGCTACGCCAAAGAGGTGCTTGAGAGCCTTCATACCTTTTCCACCATCTTGGTTCCAAACAGACCGTTGGGTTTGAAGGCCAACACCAGGATCACCAACCCGAAGATGGCAACCTCACGCCACTGCGCCGACCAGAGGTTGACAAAGGACTCCAGGACACCGAGCAAAAAGCCACCGATCACGCAACCCCGGGGGTTGTTCAAGCCCCCGACCATGGCGGCGGAAAAGCCCTTGAGCCCAACCGCCAGCCCCATGAACAACGAGGCCTGGGCAATCGGGGCCAGCATGAAACCCGACAGGCCCGCGAGGGCCGAACTGACCATGAAGGCGCCGATCATCATCTTGGTGACGGGAATGCCCATCAGGCTGGCCACGCTCGGGTTCTGCGCAACAGCGCGCAACGCGTTCCCGATCAGGGTGCGTTGCATGACAAAGTCAAAGACCAACATCACCACCACTGAAACTGACAGCATGAGCAACTCCTGAGGGCGGACTCCCAAACCGAAGAAATGCAGGATGTCGTCACCCACCGGGCTGGGCACCACCACCGGCTTGGGGCCCCAGATGGCCAGGCCCACACTCTGCAGGATCACCCCGAAGCCCAGCGTGCTCATCACCCATGCCATGCCGGGACGGCGCGCAAAGGGCCGGACGCCCAATACAAACAAAAGCCAGCCAATCAGGCCCATAACGGCCAAAGCGGCGGCCAAGCCCGACAACTGCGCCAGAGCCCCCGGGTCGACGCCGCCAAACGAAGTTGACGTCAATGGCTTGCCGACCGCCAGGAACAAGACACTCATTCCGATGAATGCGCCTGCCGAGACAAACTCGCCATGAGAAAAATTCAGAGTCTTGGTTGTTGTGAACGTGACGCTGAAACCCAGCGACACCAGCGCATAGGCACTGCCCACGGCCAGCCCGCTCAACAGCGCTTGAATTAGTGCAATAGTCATAGAGTCCTCACCTCAGCCAGCAACGGACCGCGGTCCACTGCAGGCGTGGTTCTCAACATCAGCGCTTGAAGTCCGCGGCCGTTAACGACTTGGTGATGGCATCGCTGAATTGAATAAGCTTGTCATCACTCCATTTCACGAAGGCCAGGTCGCCCGCTTTCAGCGCCTCGTGCTCGGTCTTGGAGAAGGGCTTTTCGTATGTTTTCATGACACCCTGGACCGGGGCATTCAGGTTCTCAAGCGCCTCGCGCAACTTGGTACCGTCTGTGGTGCCGGCTTGCTTGATGGCCGCGACCACCAGCAGCGTAGCGTCATAGCCATGGACCACAAACGGAAACGCGCTGGGAGCGGCCAGTTGGCTGCCGGTGCGCTCATAAAGCTTCTTTTGCGCAGGCGTGGACGGGTTGACCATGGTCCGCAGGAACACGGGCTTGCCGGCAAGGTTCTTGCCAGCCGCATCGAAGAAAGTGATGTTGTCGGCCGCCCAGGAGGTCAGCATGGTGGGAAAGTAATTGATCTTTTCCATGCTGCGGATCAACTGACCCGTGGGTGTGCCCTGTGCCCAGACCAGCACGGTCTCGACGCCAGCCGCCTTCATCTTGTTGAGCTGGGAGGTCATGTCGGTGTCGGCTACGCCAAACTTTTCGACTGCCAGTGGAGCCAGGCCTTGCAGCTTTGAGATCTCTTCCAGGTCTTTCAGACCGCCCTGACCGTAGCCGGTCGTTTCGCCCATCAACCCGATCTTGGCGGCTCCGCTCTTCTTGGCATAGGCCACCAACGCGGCCACTTGCTCGCGGTCCACCATCGAGGTGCGGAACATGTAGTTGTCAGCGCCAGGACTCATGGGTTTGGTGATGTCCGTGCCCGAGCCGATCATGCCCATCGAGATGACCTTTTTCTGGTTCGGAATGTGCCGCCATGCCAGCGCGTTGCCCGAGTTTGTCGGGCCGAAGACCGCCACCACCTTTTCGTTGTCGATCAGATCACTCATGTTCTGGATCGACTTCGGCGGTTGCGATTGGTCGTCGCGAACCACGAGCGTCAACTTCTTGCCTAGCACGCCACCTGCGGCATTGATGTCATCAATGGCAGCCTGGATGCCGATCACGCCGGCCTTGCCGCTCTGGGCGGATGGCGAAGCGGACAAATCTCCGTTGAAGCCCAGCTTGATGTCTTGGGCTTGAGCCATCGCGGCCACGGTCAGGCCGGCGACCAGCGCTGTGCGCTTGAACAGGTTCAGAACTTTCATGGCGTCTCCTATTGGATTGAGCTCGGGGGCTCTTTATTGATGGACAAACACTTTTTACTTAAGTGGCTACTCAAGCGGCCAGGAAGCCGCCATCCACGGGCACCGTCACGCCGGTCACGTAGCTGGCCATGGTCGAGGCCAGAAACACAACCGGACCGACCAATTCTTCCGCCTGGCCCACCCGTGCCATCGGGGTGCGGGCCATGAACTTTTCCAACTTTTCTGGCGCCTCACGGGTGGCAGCCGTCATCGGTGTTTCGATCACACCGGGCGCGATGGCATTGACACGAACACCGTCTTTGGCCAACTCGACGGCCAGGGCCTGAGTCATCATCTTCACAGCCCCCTTGGAGGGCGAGTAACCGAAAGTGCCCGCCAGGCCAGCGCTGGCCGCGATGGAGGCCACGTTGATGATGCACCCCTGGGTAGCCCGCAAGCTGCTCAACCAGGCTTTGATGGGGTAGTAGGAGCCGAGCACGTTGATGTCCAACATGCGCTCCAGGTTCTCGGCCGACTTGGGGCTGTCTACCCCTTCACGGATGATGATGCCGGCGTTGTTCACCAGAAGATCCACCCGGCCGATGTCCTGCTCGACCTTGGCCGCCAAGGTCTCGCACTCGCTGAGGTTCGCGACATTCAGAACAAACGACCAGGCCTGGCCGCCGCTGCGCTGAATTTCTTCGGCCACCTGAGGGGCCGTGGCGGGGTTCATGTCGGTGACGATGACCGAGGCCCCCGCTTTGGCCAGGCCCAGGGCAATGGCTCGGCCATTGCCTTGGCCAGCACCGGTGACCAATGCCAGACGACCCTTTAGAACCTGGGGAGCGATTTGATCCGTGATTTGCATGTTGCTTTCCTTCAGGCAGCCAGGGCTTGCGCGCTGGTGTTGTTGGACGTCGTGACGTCGTTCTGGGCCAGACTCATCCCAGCCACGTAGCCAAACGTGAGGCAAGGGCCCAACGTGATACCGGCACCGGGGTAGTTGCCCCCCATGATGCTGGCGGCGTCGTTGCCGACGGCGTACAAACCGGGGATGACCGCACCGTCCTTGCTTGTCACGCGGCAGGAGGCATCCGTAGCCAGGCCGGCAAAGGTTCCAATTTCACCAATCACGATCTTCAGCGCATAGAACGGACCGGTTTCAATCGCTGCCATGCAGGGGTTCGGCTTGACCAGGGAATCCCCCTGGTAACGGTTATAGGCAGTGCTGCCTTTCCCGAACTGGCTGTCCGCACCGGCTGCAGCATCCTTGTTGAAGGCTTTCACCTCTTGCGCCAGCGCCGCCGCAGGCACGCCGATGGTCGCCGCCAGCGCCTCCAGAGAAGCACCGCGCTTCAAATAGCCGGAGCGAAGGTGGCGGCCGATCGGCAGCGGAAACTTGGCAACGCTGCCCAGGCCGTACTCCCGAAGGTGCTTGTGATCGCAGATCAACCATGAAGAGAACTCGCTCTGCCCACGCGCCTTGCAAGCCTTCACCAGGTCTTGCACAAAGTCGTGATATGACAAAGCCTCGTTGGTGAAGCGGCGACCATTGGCCGTCACTGCGATCACACCGGGCTTGGCGCGGTCGATGAAGTGGGGCATGACCCCGGTGCTGCCGTCCTTGCGCGGGACGATGGAAGTGGGGCACCAGGCGGCGGCATTCGGAATCGTCGGATCCACCCAACCACCGACCTGCTCACCCAGGCGCAATCCATCACCGGTGTTCAACTCGGGCGAGGGAGTGAAGTGCTCGCGGCCCGTCGGAGCGTGAGGGAACAATTGCTTGCGGCGCTCAACGTCATGCGGAAAGCCGCCAGCCGCCAGCACCACCCCGCGCCGCACCCGAACCTCCATATCGCGACCTTCGCGGCGCACGACAGCACCAACCACCTTGTCGTTTTCCACAATGAGCTTCTTCACGGGAGTCGACAACCAGACCGGGATTCCCGCATCCATTCCGGCTTTGGCCAAACGCCCTGCCAGAGCGTTGCCGTTCGTCAAAGTCATGCCTCGGCCATGGCGCAGAACATCCAGCAAATGCCCTCCAAATCGCTTTGCCACATAGAAGAAGGACTCGAAGGACTTGAAGGCGCGCAGAAAGTGCCACAACTCCTTGCCAGAGCCCAACATCATTCCGAACACTGTAAGTTCCTGCACCGGGGGCGCCAACTGAGCCAAGCGCTCACCCAGTTCACGGCCATCGAATGGGCGGGTCACCATGGAGCGCCCACCCTGCAGGCCACCCGGGGCTTCGGCGTGGTAATCGGGGAACACCGGCGGCATATCGAACTGCACACAGGTCTTGCTGGTGAAAAAGTCGATCGCTTTGGGACCGTTTGCAATGAAGGCATCCACCCGCTGCGGGTCGAAATGGGTGCCCGCCTCGTGCTGCAGATAGGCCCGGGCCGCGCCTGCCGGTTCATGGATACCTTGCTCGATGGCCAATTTGGTGCCGGGCACCCACAGCCATCCACCAGAACGTGCGGTGGTTCCCCCATACACCGGCGCCTTCTCTACCACCAACACTTTGAGGCCCTGATGGGCTGCGGTCACTGCGGCAGCCATGCCCGAAGCCCCTGTGCCTACCACCAGCACGTCGAAATCCCGTTCCTGATCCTTGCTCATCATGCTTGCATCCTCAGCAGATGCCCCGTGTTGAAATTGGCGCTAGTTTATGTTGAGCGCATATTTTTCTATCTAGTGATTAACCCTAATCGTATGCGCTTGTCATTGTCTAGCGTCAATAATAGGGGCTAATCAAACACAGATGGCACAAGACGATGGGCACTAGATTGAAGGAGACACAAGCGCTGGACGCTCCCTCAGAAAAGGAGCGCAGAGGCATTCAGTCGATCGAAGTGGGCAGTCAGTTATTGCTGGCACTCGGGGCTCATGGCCGCCCCATGCCTTTGAAAGATCTGTCCAAAGCCACGGGCATGCCAACCGGGAAAGCGCACCCCTACCTGGTCAGCTACGCGAAGGTCGGGTTTGTGACCCAAGACGCCGTCACAGGCTATTACTGGCTGGGGCCGACAGCCATCCAGTTGGGTCTGGTGAGCTTGCAGATGCTCAACCCGGTCCGCGAGGCATCGGCCGATGCAGAGCGACTGGCCGAAAACATGGGGCACAGCGTGGCCCTGTCGGTTTGGGGCAACCAGGGCCCAACCATCGTGCGGTTGGTGGATCCCATCTATCCTTTGCACACCAATTTGCGCACTGGCACCGTCATGTCGCTGGCGGGTACGGCCACGGGCAGATTGTTTGCTGCCTACCTGCCCAGGCAATTGGTCATGGAATCCATGAAGAAGGACTTCCAGCGCCTGGGCCCTGACATTGCCACACCGCTGCGTCCCGAGCAGGTGGAAGCCGAACTGGTTGAAATCCGCAAGCATGGTCTGTCACGCTCAATTGGCAATCCCACACCAGGCGTCAATTCTTTTGCGGCGCCGGTGTTCGACTACTCCGGCAACATTGTGCTGGGGGTGACTCTGATGGGGTCTGCTGGGATTTTCGATCCCTCTTGGGAGGGCCCACAGGCGCTGGCCGTGAAGTCAACTGCTGCAGATATCTCGAAGCGCTTGGGGTTTCGGGGAAGCAACTCAGCCACGAAAACCTGAACCAGGGCGCGGCGAACGGCGCGGCAGATCGGAATCATTGTTCAGAGCAACTGGGTGACCTTTTTGCTCGATGAGTTCAGCGCCTCGCCAAACAGTCCCCGACGCGCGCAAGATCAATCAGTCCGCGGATCTGCCTCATCCACCATTGCATCACAGACAAAAATCCACGTCACAGTCAACACCACGAGGGAAAGCGTTGCCGGCATCCAATGCAAGGTGCTTTCCCATCGTCCCAACAGCCACAGCAGCGCAAGGTTCGCTAAGGAAATAATGAAGGCGCCTTGTGCTGTTGTCATTACGTGTCTCCTCAGTTTTTTCTGCCCAAGAACTTATCTCGAACGATCGTCACCTTGCAAGCGGGGCTTCCCAGCCTTCCAGAGTTTGGGGCGCCATGATTCTGTGGACAATCGCCAGAGTTGCCATTCGAGCGTTGGCGGACCTGCCCTGCGGTTGAGTGACCGGCTTCACGACCGAAATTTTCGATTAGTGACTGTGGAAATCAATGCCCGGTATTCGTGATTGCGGCCGTTCAGGCACTGAAAACTGAATGACTCCTACCAGCCTGAGACATCAACGCATCTCTCCCCACACGGTCCCGCCCCAAAATCAACGATGCTTTAACCGGTGCACCACGAAAGCATGCCAATCGGTACATGACCCACGACCGAATCTGCTTTCAGGCCATGAAATCATTTGGACGATCAGGACCCGTTGTGCGCAGCCGCCCAGGGCGGGCGTTACGCCGCAGGCTGGGTGGCAAATTCCTTGGGGTTCACGCCCAAAACCTCCAGCTTTTTCGCATACGAATCCCTGCGTTTGGCGGCCTTTGCCGCGG
>Ga0187843_10001456_pt1 | contig 14898 bp, 19 predicted proteins | sample SpaLakP09_SKY_43_FD_134516 | JGI IMG/M metagenome (GOLD analysis project Ga0187843, IMG submission 134516) | Oligotrophic lake water microbial communities from Sparkling Lake, Wisconsin, USA - SP09_SKY_43 | ecosystem: Environmental > Aquatic > Freshwater > Lake | place: USA: Sparkling Lake... | reverse complement strand
CTCAAAGTCGACCAACTGAGCGTGGCCTATGGCGGCATCAAGGCCGTCAAGGGCATCAGCCTGGAAGTCAACGACGGTGAACTGGTTACCCTGATCGGCGCCAATGGCGCCGGCAAGACCACCACCCTCAAAGCCATCACCGGCACGCTGCCCGCTAGCCGTGTCGATGGCCACGTGTATTACATGGGCAATCCGTTGAAGGGCAAGAAGTCCTTCGAGCTGGTCAAGGACAAGCTGGCGATGGTGCCCGAAGGCCGTGGCGTCTTTACGCGCATGAGCATCCAGGAAAACCTGTTGATGGGCGCCTACACCAGCAATGACAAGGGCCAGATCCAGGCTGACGTCGACCGCTGGTTCGAGGTCTTCCCGCGCCTGAAGGAACGTGCGGCGCAGATGGCGGGTACCTTGTCGGGTGGTGAGCAGCAGATGCTGGCCATGGCGCGCGCATTGATGAGCCATCCCAAGCTGCTGCTGCTGGATGAACCGTCGATGGGCTTGTCGCCGATCATGGTGGAGAAGATTTTTGAAGTGATCCGCAATGTGTCTGCCCAGGGCATCACCATCCTGCTGGTGGAACAGAACGCCAAGCTGGCGCTGCAGGCGGCGCATCGTGGTTACGTGATGGAGTCGGGCCTGATCACCATGGAAGGACAGGCGCAGCAGATGCTGGATGATCCGCGGGTGAAGGCGGCTTATCTGGGTGAGGGGTAAGGCTATCCATCAATTCGTAAATGATATAAATCATTTGTGAGGTATCGATGAAAAAAAGCGCAGCTTCGGCTGCGCTTTTTTTACGTCATCCGAACACGATGACGCTCCATCAATGAGGCTTTGCCTCATGCCGTCTTGCGTGCCCGCACTTCATTGCGCAGGCTGCGCACCTTGTCATGGTTGGCCAGCACGCCCTGGTACTGGCGTTCGATGACCAGGCGAATATCGGTGGGCAGGTCTTCGCTCAGTGCCTTGCGATAGGCATTGACGGCCGCGTCCTCGCCGCGTTCGCATTCTTCCAGGATGCTCTCGTCATCCCGCCCGGTGATGGCGCTCTTCAGGTTGACCCACTGGCGATGCAAAGTGCCGCCCAGCGTGCTGTGGCTGGCCGGTTCGCCGCCCAGGCGCTGCACCAGGTCCTGCAGGTCCAGCGCTGCCTGCGCGCACTCGGTGGCGCGCAGCATGAAGGTTTCCTTGTAGGGAATGTAGCGCTCCTGCGCGTCATCGGCACAGGCACGGAAGCCTTTTTCGCCATCGATGGAAATCTGGATCAGGTCGTTCAGGGTGGAAATCAGGTGGTCATTGTTCATGTTGCCTTCCTTTCTTTTGGCTTGCCGCCCGTGGCGGCAGCGGGTTGGTCAATGTCTCAATGGACGAAGAAATAGATCAGCACCAGCAGAAAGACCGGTACGCCGCATAGCCATGCCAGGAAATACTTGCCCATGATGTTCTCCTTGTCTCTATAGGGTGAATGGTCAACAGTCGCGTTCCGAGCGGATGAGCCGATCGGCAGAGGCGGGACCGTCGTTGCACATTTCCATCGTAGGACCCCGGCGTGCCTGATTCCATCGGACGGGTACGCAAGCCCGTGTAGGAGACGGCCGCGCTTTTGCCTGCCGCAAGCGCGACGGTAACGATTGCCTGACCCGCCGCAACACCAATGCCGACAAGGCTTTCCGGTTTGTCCTACAAAACAATCGGCCGCCGTCCTATAGAGCACAGCAGTCGCCTCTCGCTATCATTTTTCCCATGATGTTCAGCTTCAGAAAGCGGCAGCAAATGCTGCCACTGCAGATGCCGGACATGTCCACGCAAGACCTGCACCGCCCCTGAATCCATGTTGAACCCTTGACCACGAGGAAACGCACCATGAACAAGAAGACGATTACCGGCCAGTTCAACTTTGCCTTGGGCAAGTTCCAGGAAAGCGTGGGATCCGCACTGGGCAACGTGCAGCTGCAGCGCGCCGCACAGCGCCGTCAGATGGACGGCCGCATCATGCACGCCGTAGGTGAAGCGCAGGACCTGATCAAGCGCTCCCTGCGCCAGCGTGCCGGTTCGCTGTAAAGCGCAGCCATCACCGCCAACGCCAACGCAAGGAGAGAGTTGATGAGATTGGCCAAGACATTGTTGTGGGCCGCCGGCATGGCCGGTGTAGCCGTTGGTGCCAGCCTGCGCATGCTGGCGCGTCAGGCACAGCGTCGTGAGCAACGCCAGCAGGATACGGCCTTGCAGCGCTGGGAAGACGAGGGCGGCAGCGCCCGTGCGGTGGCGCAGCGTCGCCCCAGGTGATACAGGGCAATGCCGGTCGATGGCCCTTTGTCCTACACGCCAATCGGGCTGACTCCGATACAAAGCGCAACAAGGCATCGGTATCGTGCACCTGACTCGCCAAGGCAAGTGAGCGAGCGCATCAGCCAGCAGATACCGCGCAAGCAGCACAGTGCAATACAGGTAACAGACCAGGTAATACAAGGCACAAGGCAACACCGCAGCAGGACAGCACCAACGAAGGCGCCGGAATTTGCGTCGAGACAGTCCGCAACCGCCCGGCATGACCAAGAACAAGGGAGGAGATCATGGACAAGCTCGTACTCGGATGGCTTCTGGGTGTGCCGGTGCTGATGCTGATCGTGCTGCAGTACCTGATGTGAGCAACACGTGAGCACGCCTCACCCCGGGTGGCCGGAACAAGCCCGCCGCCCCGATCAAACCGCAACGCATACCAGGAGGCCAAGCATGCAAGCCAACAAATTCAAGACCGCCCGTACCGACGTGCAATCCCTGCTGCAGCAAGCGCAGGACATGTTCGCCGAAGCCACCAGCGCCACCGGCAAGAAAGCCGATGACCTGCGCGCCGGCGCCCAGGAACTGCTGGAGCAGGCCCTCAACACCGCCCAGGACGCTCAGGCTGCGGTGGTCGAGACCGGTCGCCAGATCGTCACCAGCACTGACGACTACGTGCAGTCCAATCCGTGGCGCGCCATTGCCATCGGCACTGGTATCGGCCTGCTGGTTGGCCTGGCCGTGGGCCGCAGCGCAGACCGCTACTGAGCACAAGCATTTTCCCGGAACCCGGTGCCGCCTTCGGGTGCGGCCGGATCCAGCCAGGCGCGCGGCTGCCCGCCAGACCGCAGCGCATTAGTCAAGAAACCGGAGAGAAGGAATGACCATGACCAAGAATCCACCGAAGACCGACGTCAAGAGCAAGCAAAGCTTCCACCTCGACAAGGATGCCATTCGCGCCGCCGCCAAGAAGATCGATGACGGCGCCGTCACCGAAGGCTATCGCGGCAACCGCGAGGAGGTCGTGGCGATGTTGAATGATGCCCTGGCCACCGAGCTGCTGTGCGTGATGCGCTACAAGCGCCACTACTACACCGCCAAGGGCCTGAACGTGGAAGCGATCAAGGGCGAATTCCTGGCGCACGCACAGGAAGAACAGAACCACGCCGACCAGATTGCCGAGCGCATCGTGCAATTGAATGGCGAGCCGGATTTCAACCCCAAGACCATCGCCGAGCGCAGCCATGCGCAGTACGACGAATCTGAAGACATCAAGGACATGATCCGCGCCAACCTGGTGGAAGAGCGTGTGGCCATCGAAGCCTATCGCCAGATGATCGAGCGCATCGGCGACGACGATCCGACCACCAAGCACCTGCTGATCCAGATCATGGCGCAGGAAGAAGAGCACGCCGATGACATGAGCGACCTGCTGGGCCTGTAAGCCGCAGCAGCGAGCCTCTGGAGCAGAAGACCATTCCGGGAATTCTTTCCCCAACCGTCACAAGGAGATCGACATGAACTGGGACATCGTTGAAGGCAACTGGAAGCAATTCAAGGGCAAGGCCAAGGAACAGTGGGGCAAGCTCACCGATGACGATCTCGACGTCATCGCAGGCAAGCGCGACCAGCTGGCCGGCCGCGTGCAGGAAGCCTACGGCGTGAGCAAGGACGAAGCCGAAAAGCAGATCCGCGACTGGGAAGACCGCAACAAGGATTGGCGCCAGTAAGTATCGCTGAGGCGAAGGCGCAGTCCGGCCGCAGGCGCGCAGTCCCTGCGGCGGGACGAGCAGCAGTTGGAGTGTGTGAGTGTGAGTGAGTGAAAGTGCAGGACGCAGGCCGGTCACCATGCCGGCCTGCATAAGAATACGGCCCCAGGCCGCAACCCAAGCAAACCATGAGGAAGGACACAATGAAAAAAATCATCGCAACCATGATCTTCGGCGCAGCCGCTATCGGCATGCATGGCGCAGTCTTCGCAGCCGATCCGGCGGCGGCCCAGTACAAGGCCGACAAGTCCAAGGCTGATGCCGACTACAAGATGGCCAAGAAGAAGTGCGGTCCTTTGAAGGGCAACGACCAGGACGTCTGCGAGAAGGAAGCCAAGGCCGCGCACGAATCGGCTGTCGCTGACGCCAAGGCCAAGCGCAAGGGCGTGGAAGCCGACAAGGACGCCATGAAGGACAAGAACGACGCCAACTATGACGTCGCCAAGGAAAAGTGCGACGCCATGAGCGGTGACGCCAAGGACAAGTGTGTGGCCAATGCCAAGGCCAAGTACGGCAAGTAATGCTGTGCAGCGCGCTTGAGCGCAACTGCAACTGATTCGTGCCGGGCCAGCGGCCCGGGCGGATCGGCCGCAAAAATCGTTATCCCGTTCCTGTCGCAGTCACCCGATTGCGCAACACAACTCAAAGGAGTTTTATTATGTCGCTGACCAAAATGTCCCTGACCAAGCGTTTCCTCGGTTTCTTCCTGGCCCTGTTCATGGTTTCCCTGGTGGGCTGCGCATCGAGCCCGGGCAAGGAAGGCACCGGCGAATACGTCGATGATGCCGTCATCACCACCAAGGTGAAGGCCGCCATCTTCAACGAGCCGAACCTGAAGTCCTCGGAAATCAACGTCGAAACCTACAAGGGCGTGGTCCAGCTCTCCGGTTTTGTCTCCAGCTCGACCTCGGCTGCTCGTGCTACCGAACTGGCCCGTGGCGTCAAGGGTGTGGTCTCGGTGCGTAATGATCTGCGCCTGAAGCAGTAAGGCGGGGAACTTGCAAGCGCGTGTCCGGTCTGTTGACCGGTCCGCGCTTTGCCTGCTTGTGGACTTTCCGCTTGCAAAGCGCATCGAGACGATCCGGTGCGTTTCGCAAGAAGACAGGTCAGGGCCTGTCAGGTATAGTTGGAACCCGTTGCTGCCGGGCAGGGGCAGGCCGCCGGCCTGCCAGGACAGGGAGGCAGCGATGATCGCCGTAAGCCGCACATGGATCGTGTACAGATTGCTGTACGGAATCATGTGCAGCATCCGGTGCAGAATCGAGTACAAACATAAAACAGGTCCAAGCAGCGCCCACGGCGCTGAAGTGACAATTCACCGCTCAAAAATGCCATGACAAAAATACTTGTAGTCGATGACCATGCGGTCGTACGGGCAGGTGTGCACCACTTCATTTCAGAAATCCCGTCGATGGAAATCGGCGGCGAGGCCAGCACGGCCGAAGAAGCCATTCGCCTCGTGCGCACCCAGGATTGGGATATCGTCCTGCTCGATATCGCCATGCCCGACAAGAGTGGCGTGGAAGTGTTGAAGCAGATCAAGCGAGAGAAACCGGAGTTGCCGGTGCTGATGCTGTCGATGCACCCCGAGAGCCGCTATGCCGTACAGGTGCTGCGCAGCGGCGCCTCCGGCTACGTGCAGAAGGAAGCGCTGGCCACCGAACTGGTCAATGCGATCAACACCATCCTGCGCGGGCACAAGTACATCAGCTACGGTGTGGCCGAGCTGCTCACCAGCGAGCCGGTAGATTCCGAGAAGCCGCTGCACGAGACGCTCTCGCAGCGCGAGTACGAAATCTTCTACAAGCTGGGCCAGGGCCAGGGCGTGACGCAAATCGCCGACGAGCTGTGCCTGTCGGTCAAGACGGTCAGTACCTATCGTTCGCGCGTGCTGCAGAAGATGAGCATGACCAACAACGCGGACATCATTTATTACGCGATCAAGAACAACCTGATCGACTGAGGCCTGGCACCCCGGGCAGATATGCCACTGACGGGTCAATCAGGCCGGTCGGCAGGCAGGGAAGAGTGGTACGGCGCATCATGGACGACAATCTCAACAGCAGGCCCCAGCGCGACAGCGACGGGACGCCCTTGCGGATCTTCCTGGTGGAGGATTCGGAGGACGTGCGGGACCTGATCGTGGAGAGTCTGGCGGAGATCGCCGGCGTGCGCCTGGTGGGCTATGCCGAGACCGAACTGGACGCCTTGCGCGACCTGCAGCAGAACAGCTATGACGTGCTCATTCTCGATATCCAGCTCAAGCAGGGCAACGGCATGAGCCTGCTGCAGTCGCTGGCGCGCTCCAATACGCGGCGCCAGAGCGAGGTCAAGGTGGTCTTCAGCAATCACGTCAGCCCGACCTACCGGCGCGTAGGCGTGCAATGCGGGGTACAGCACTTCTTCGACAAGTCCTCCGAACTGCCGCTGCTGTGCGACCTGCTGGAAGAGTTGGCCGCGCAACGGGCAGGCAAGTCAGGGCGGACTTCGTCAAGCAACAATTCGCCACAGGGCCCGGCCCAGGCGGGGGGACTTTAAGGCCTCTTTTTGCTGCATAATTCGCGCAGCCAAGCATCCTGCTGCCAAGGCATTTCGGCGCAGCACGGATGAAGCAGACAACGAGAACCGATCATGGCCAGCGTGCCGCCAGCGATGGCCGGGGCGCGGCACGGGTCGCACTACAGCAAGGGATTTCCGACGATGCAGAAGAACAATGACGGCCTTCGTCCGTCCTCCGCCGATCTCCAGAACAGCGCATCGGTGGAGTATTTTGCCGCGTCCCACGCGCATTACAGCAGCATGGTGACGCTAGCCATGGGCCTGTCCATGGCGGTGATCCTGCTGGGCGTGGTGGTGCTGGTGACAGGTCTCTTGGGCGAAGAATATCGCCGCCTGCTCTCGGGCTTGCTGGCCGTGCGCGAAGTGACGGCCGGTGGTTTCATCCTGGGCGCGTCGGCGCTCTACCTGCGCTGCATGCATTCCGGCACGCGCCGTGCGTCGCTGCGCAAGCTGGCCACCGGCCTGGCGGTGCTGCTGCTGGTGCTGGGTGTGGCCTCGCTGGTGCAGGGCTTGATGGTCACGCTGGGCTGGCTGCCACTGGATGGCGCCCATCCGATCTCGCCGCTTTCCATTCCGCCCTTGCTGTCGGTGGGCTTCGTGCTGATGGCGCTGGCCTTGCTGCTGCATGACTGGCGTCTGCTGGGCGGCTACTATCCCTCGGAATACCTGGCCTTCACGCTCATGGGCCTGTCGGCCATTCCGCTGGTGGGCTACCTGTACGACGTCAGCCAGTTCATCTATCTCGATTTCCCGCTGCCGATTTCGCTGCTGTCGTCGCTGGTATTTGCGCTCCTGGGCGCGGCCTTGCTGATGGCGCGTCCCTCGCATCCGCTCATGGCGGTGATCCTGCGCATGGCCCCCGGCGGCCAGATGCTGCGCCATCTGCTGCCGCAGACCCTGTTCCTGCTGCTGGCCTTCAGCCTGTTGCTGAACTGGGGCATGGCGCATGGCTGGATCCTGCCGGAACTGGTGCTGCCGACGCTGACGCTGATCAACGGCGTGATCGTGCTCTTCATCTTCTGGGGGTCGGCCAGCCGGCTCGACAGCGAATACGGCGAGCGCACGCGCAATGCCCAGAAGCTGGCCGAGACCAGCGCGCTGCTCAATGCCGTCAGTGAAAGCACCAGCGACCCGATCTTCGTGAAGAACCGCCAGGGCCTGATGATCTTCGCCAACCCTGCCACGCTGCACAAGCTGGGCAAGACCTGGGAGGAGACCATGTACCGTTCCAGCCGCGAGCTGTTCCTGGTCGAGGAAGAGGCCGATACGGTGGACCGCGACGATCGCCGCGTCATGGCCTCGGGCAAGCCGGAAAAACTGGAACAGACCATGCACCTGCCCGAAGGCGTGGTCACCTTCCAGACCGCCAAGGTGCCCTGGTTCGGCAAGGATGGCAGCGTGCAGGGCGTCATCGGGATCAGCACCGACATCACCGAGCGCAAGCAGGCCGAGGACGAATTGCGCGAGCGCGAGAGCCGGCTGGAAAAGACCGTCATCGAACGCACGGCGCTGCTGCGCGAACTGACCAATCACCTGGAAACGGTGCGCGAGGAAGAGAAGCGCGCCATTGCCCGCGAGCTGCACGACAACATGGGCGCATCGCTGACGGCCCTGTCGATGCATCTGGAAGGGGTCTACCAGATCCTGCCCCAGGATGAAAAATGGGCCGACCGCAAGGTCCGCATGCAGGGCCTGATGAAGTCGCTGGTGGCTACCACGCGCCGCATCCAGACCGAGCTGCGTCCCAATACGCTGGACCTGTTCGGCCTGAAGGCGGCGATCTCGGAACAGCTCGATGAACTGCACGAACGCACCGGCATTGCCTGCCATGCCAGCCTGCCCGATGAAGACGTGGACGTGGGTCACCAGATGGAAATCGCCATCTACCGCATGCTCCAGGAAATGCTCAACAACGTGACCAAGCACGCCAAGGCCAGCAAGGTCGATGTCATCCTCGATGTCGACGAGGACCACGTGGCCTTGACCGTACGCGATGATGGTGTGGGCATTCCCGAAGAGCGGCGCGACAACCACAAGACCTACGGTTTGCGCGGCCTGCGCGAACGTGCCACTTTCTTTGGCGGTGAGGTCGATATCCGTTCCACGCCGGGCAAGGGCGCCCTCATCAGCATCAGCCTGCCGATACGCCCGGAGCTGGCCGCCAGCGACACCTGATTGTGCTGCCGCGCACCCGTTTCAAGTGCGCGTCATGATCCCCGAAAGCCGCCTCCAGGGCGGCTTTCTGCGTTTTGGTGAGCTTCTTTGCAAGAGCGTTTTTCCGGCACGATTTTTCGTTTTTTCCTACGCGTGAAAGGGCGACTCTCTTATGTCGGCCGGACAGGCTCATCGGTACCATGAATTCATCGTCACTCACCGCCCGAACGGGAGGCCAGGGTGGCGGGACCGGCAAGGAGCCGAACTCTGCGCCGGGTAACCCACAGACGAACAACGCAAAGGAGCCATCATGAACAAGGATCAGGTCAAGGGCAGCTTGAAGGAAGTCGCAGGCAAGGTGCAGGAGAAGACCGGTGAACTGACCGGCAACACCAGCCAGCAGGTCAAGGGTGCCGCCAAGCAGGTCGAAGGCAACGTCCAGAAGACCTATGGCGATGCCAAGGAAGCGGCCAAGGACTAAGGTCCTGCAGGCCCGTGTTCCGGTGCCTCGCTGAGGCGCCGGCAGCACCCGCAGGCAGGGCGCGAGGACTCTCTGAAGCATGCAGCAGGGCGCATGTAGGAAAGCGCCTACACCAATATCGGAAATGGCTGATTTTGTGATGCAGCAATTTCCGCGACCATGTGGTCATGGTGCTGGTAGAGCCGGGAATTGCAAAAGAGTTCACGGTTTGCCGCATGAAATTTTGCTCACCGCCAGAAGGGACCCCTGAAAGGGCAGACCATGAAAAAAACAGTCGGTATTTGCATGCTGGCAGCCGCTTCGGCTTTCGCCTCTCACGCTTTCGCAGAAACCTCTCAAGCCGTCGACAGCGCTGCGCGCTGGTCGGCTTCCACGATGGACCGTCACATGCCGGTGGATGCAGCGCGTCTGCACAAGCTGGGGCAGAAGAAATTCCGCTACATGGACATGGCCGAGAGCAAGCGCTCCAAGTCCCTGCAGAACGCCGTGCTGCTGTTTGGCGCACGTGCCGACGGCAAGGCTGCGGCAGCGCAACGCGACCCGGCCAAGGCTGCGCCCAGCGCACCGGTTTATCGTGATCACGCACAACCGCCCAAGGCCCCGCGCGTGATCATGCGTCCGTCGACCTGATCGGCGGCCGTATTCCCCTATTCCACAAAGAGGAAGGAGTCATCATGAAGACCATGCAAAAACTGGCAGTGACCTCGGTAGCCATCTGTGCCTTTGCCGCCCTGACCGGCTGCAGCGGCATGACCCAGCAAGACAAGAACACCGCCATCGGCGCCGGTGCCGGTGCCGTCGGTGGTGCCGTCCTGACCGGCGGCAGCGCCATCGGGACCGTGGGCGGTGCCGCCGTGGGTGGCGTGATCGGCAACCAGGTCGGCAAATAATTTGCTGATCGGCTGATCATGGCCCGGCGCTGCACCTCGCGCGAGGAGCAGCCACCATCAACAACGCCGCGACACGGGTGACCTGTCGCGGCGTTGTTGCATTCAGGGCCGGATGTGGGTGAGCTTATTTGGCATCTGACATGGCCCCGTGCTTGTGGACCTGCTTGCCGGCCTGCTTGCGCGCGCCCTTCTTGGCCGGCGCAGCGGCGGGAGCGCCGCCCTGATAGTCATCAAAGATGCGCTTGGCCCGTGCTGCATCCTGCGTCTTGGCTTGGGCCGCCTGCTGGCGGCATGCAGCAGCGTCCTTCCCCCTCAGGCTGCGGCAGGCCTGCAGCGCTTCGGCATAGGCCGCTGCGGTCTCCTTGTTCAGGTTCTCCAGACGGCCCTTCGCGCTGTTGTCTTCCTGGTACCAGCGCTGGGGATCGGCTTTGCTGACATCTTCTTCAGCAGCGTGCACGGCGCCGGAAGCAAGGAGGGCGAGGGCCGCCAGGAGAGCGGGCAGGGGAGAAGCGAGGAATTTATTGTTCATCTGATGTCAGCCTCATCACGGTACGGGTACAGGGAGAGCCGTGTGCGTGAGCTTGACCCCATTGGAGATGAGGCTGCGTCCACAAGCAAACGGCGCGGACGGTGACAGGCACCGTCCGCGCCGTTTTCCCGTCCGCCACCGGATGGTATCAGGCTTGCGGGAGGGAAGGGAGCGTCAGAAGGGAGGGGCGTTGGCCGTCGCACCGAACAAGCCGGCGGCCGCCCCGCCTTATATCTTGCCCAGCAGCAGCAGGATCAGCAGGATGATGACGATGGTGCCAGCGATACCGCTGGGACCATAGCCCCAGCCTCGGCTGTGCGGCCAGGCCGGGATGACGCCGAGCAGGATCAGGATCAGGACGATGAGCAGGATGGTGCCGAGGGTCATGGATTTCTCCTTTGTTATTGAGTTCGTTCTTGCCCGCCAGGGTGCAAGCGCCGGTTGATTCATGAAGCTGGGCTCATCTTAGTGCCAGCCCGTCAGCGAGACGATCAGCGGCCCTCGCAATGTGCTGTAGGAAAATCCGGCAAGCGCGAGTAGGCGGCCACGCGTGCCTGACAAATCGCTGCCAACTTGGTGCAAGGCACAATCGAAGTGCGGGCCGCGCCCGTTTTGATCGCGTCGCGCCACCGTAAAGGGCCAGCAGGATGCGCCGCCCTTTCCCCCGCAAGTCCAGACCCCGTGCGGCTTTGCAAGCCCTGCGGCGGCTCTGGCACGCTCTTTGCTGAATCCCCGGCATAAGCGCAGCAATGCGCAAGCAATGTGAAGGTGTGGCCAATGGCGGTCGCGCCGTCCAGGACAAAGGCGTCTTCCGGTATGGGTCACCCATGGCGGAATACGCCTTTTTTTCGTTCGGGCTTTCTTCAAATCGCAACGCAAGGGGAACAGTGCTATGGAATCCAAAGGTCAGGCAGGCAAGGCAGGCGCGCTGGAAAGCTGCACGCCAGTCGTAGAGGACAGCGCAGTCAAGACAGCCGACGGTGTCGACGGCCGTCGCCGCACCCTGCTGCAGGGCGCGGCACTGGCCGCCGGCAGCGGCATGCTGGGCCTGGCCCCGGGCGGCGCCTGGGCGGCCGGCTCCGACAAGCCGGAGAAGGAAGAAGTCAAGATCGGCTTCATTCCCCTGACCGACTGCGCCTCGGTGGTGATGGCCTCGGTGCTGGGTTTCGACAAGAAGTACGGCATCAAGATCGTCCCCAGCAAGGAGGCCTCCTGGGCCGGCGTGCGCGACAAGCTCACCAACGGCGAACTGGATGCGGCCCACGTGCTGTATGGCCTGATCTACGGCGTGCAGCTGGGCATCGGCGGCCAGAAGAAGGACATGGCCGTGCTGATGGGCCTGAACCATAACGGCCAGGCCATCACCCTGTCCAAAAAACTGGCCGACAAGGGCGCCGTCGATGGCGCATCGCTGGCCAAGCTGATGCAGGCCGAGAAGCGCGAATACACCTTCGCCCAGACCTTCCCGACCGGCACGCACGCCATGTGGCTGTACTACTGGCTGGCCGCCAATGGCATCAACCCGATGAAGGATGCCAAGGTCATCACGGTACCGCCGCCGCAGATGGTGGCCAACATGCGGGTGGGCAACATGGATGGCTTCTGCGTGGGCGAACCCTGGGGCCATCGCGCCATCGTCGATGGCGTGGGCATCACCGCCATCACCACCCAGGACATCTGGAAGGACCATCCCGAGAAGGTGCTGGGCACCTCGCTGGAGTTCGTCCAGAAGTACCCCAACACCTGTCGCGCGATGATGGCCGCCATCCTGGAGGCCAGCAAGTGGATCGATGCCTCGCTGGCCAACAAGAACAAGATGGCCGAGGTGATCGCCGACAAATCCTATGTGAATACCAGCAAGGACGTGATCGACCAGCGCATCCTCGGGCGCTACCAGAATGGCCTGGGCAAGACCTGGGACGATCCCAACTACATGAAGTTTTACGACGAAGGCCAGGTCAACTTCCCCTTCCTCTCCGACGGCATGTGGTTCATGACCCAGCACCGCCGCTGGGGCCTGTTGAAGAGCGATCCGGACTACCTGGCCGTGGCCAAGTCGGTCAACCAGATCGATCTCTACAAGGACGCGGCCGCCATGACCAAGACGCCGCTGCCCAAGGATGTCATGCGCAGTTCCAAGCTGATGGATGGCACGGTGTGGGACGGCAAGAATCCGGCGGCCTACGCGCAGTCGTTCAAGATCAAGGTGTAAGCGGGTGCGGCCAGCAGCCGTGTCCATCAAGGTGAAGTGCATAGAGCAAGGGGAAGATGATGAGTGCAGTCGCAGAAAGCATCATGGGTGACAACGCCAAGCCCGCCGGCGTGCCCGCGGCCAGCGAGCCGCTGCGTGCAGCGGCCGCCAACGAAGCGCAGGTGGTGCCTGCGGCCAGCGCTGCTGCCAGCGTGAAGACACGCAGCCTGCGCAAGAAGATCATCGCGGGCGGGCTCTTCATGCGCGTGGTGCCGCCCCTGCTGGGCGTGGCGTTGCTGGTACTGGTGTGGCAGATCATCGCCTTGAAGACCGCCAGCTTCCCTACACCGTGGGTGACCCTGAAGGAAGCGGGCGTGATGTTTTCCGATCCCTTCTACCGCAACAGTCCCAATGACCAGGGCATAGGCTGGAACGTGCTGGCCTCGCTGCAGCGGGTCGGCATGGGCTTCGGGCTGGCCGCGCTGGTAGGCATTCCGCTGGGCTTTGCGATCGGGCGCGTGGAATTCCTCTCGCGCATGTTCGGCCCCATCATCAGCCTGCTGCGTCCGGTCTCGCCGCTGGCCTGGCTGCCCATCGGCCTGTTGGTGTTCAAGTCGGCCAATCCGGCGGCGATCTGGTCGATCTTCATCTGCTCGATCTGGCCGATGATCATCAATACGGCAGTCGGTGTGCAGCGTGTCCCGCAGGACTACATGAATGTGGCCCGCGTACTCAATCTCTCCGAATGGAAAGTGCTGACCAAGATCCTGTTCCCTTCGGTGTTGCCTTACATGCTGACGGGCGTGCGTCTTTCCATCGGTACGGCGTGGCTGGTGATCGTGGCCGCCGAGATGCTGACCGGTGGCGTCGGTATCGGCTTCTGGGTCTGGGATGAATGGAACAACCTGAACGTGCCGCACATCATCATCGCCATCGTCGTCATCGGGGTGGTCGGGCTGGTGCTGGAACAATTGCTGGTGGCGCTGGCCAAGGCGTTTACCTACGAGCAGGTCAACAACTGAGGAGGGCGGGATCATGGACAACATCAACGGCAAGTTCATCGACATCCATGGCGTGGAAATGGTGTTCCACACCAAGAAGGGCGTCTTCCATGCACTGCGCGAGATCAACCTGACGGTGGCCAAGGGCGAGTTCGTCACCTTGATCGGCCACTCCGGCTGCGGCAAGTCGACCTTGCTGAACCTGATTGCGGGCCTGCTCAAGCCCAGTGATGGCGTACTGCTGTGTGCCAATCGCGAGATCGGTGGTCCGGCCCCGGAGCGTGCGGTGGTGTTCCAGAACCACTCGCTGCTGCCCTGGCTGACCTGCTACGAAAACATCTATCTGGGTGTCGAGCGCGTCTTCGGCGCGACCGAGAATCGTACCCAGCTGCGTGACCGCACGCGCGCTGCGCTGGCGCTGGTGGGACTGACCGCAGCCGAGGCCAAGCGCCCCAATGAAATCTCCGGCGGCATGAAGCAGCGCGTGGGCATCGCCCGCGCACTGGCGATGGAGCCCAAGGTCCTGCTGATGGATGAGCCCTTCGGCGCGCTCGATGCATTGACGCGTGCGCACTTGCAGGATGAGTTGTTGAAGATCGTCGCCAAGACCGAATCGACGGTGGTGATGGTGACCCACGATGTGGACGAGGCAGTGCTGCTGTCGGACCGCATCGTGATGATGACCAATGGTCCCGCCGCCACCATCGGCGAGATCGTGGAAGTGAAACTGCCGCGTCCGCGCGACCGTGTCACGCTCGCGCAGGATGCGCAGTATGGTGCCTATCGCACGGCGGTGCTGGAGTTTCTGTATCGCAAGCAGGCGCATCCGGCGCGGGAGGCAGCCTGAAACAGCATTAACGCCGGTTTAATGCTCTCGCGAAGAACCTTAAGCGCAGCTTAACGGTTCTTCAGCGCCGCCCATGCCACCAGCAGCCATGCTGCGAGGAAGGCCACACCGCCAAACGGCGTGATGGCGCCAAGGATGCGCGTGCCGGTCAGGGCCAGCAGGTAGAGGCTGCCGCTGAAGACCACGATGCCTGCCAGCAT
>Ga0187843_10001454_pt1 | contig 14916 bp, 14 predicted proteins | sample SpaLakP09_SKY_43_FD_134516 | JGI IMG/M metagenome (GOLD analysis project Ga0187843, IMG submission 134516) | Oligotrophic lake water microbial communities from Sparkling Lake, Wisconsin, USA - SP09_SKY_43 | ecosystem: Environmental > Aquatic > Freshwater > Lake | place: USA: Sparkling Lake... | reverse complement strand
CAGGTGCCAAGCGTAGTGAACCCGGCGATCGCGATTCGGCCATTCCTTGAAGACAATCCCCCATGCTGCCCATGCGATAAAAAGAACTGCCAAATGCCGCAAAACTTGTGGCTCCCCAATCCATCGAGGGGGTGGAGCCCCCTGAGGAGGCGCCAGCCAACGGAGAAAGGTCCAACTAAGGAGCATCACCTCGACAGATTGGATTACAAAAAAGGCATATTCCTCAACCGGAAGCTTGCCGATTCGGAACCAAATCCGTTCGGGAGGAAAATCCCAGATCCTTTTGGCAACAGCCCAGTTGTCCCAAGGCGAAGTAAAGGCCACGACGATCCCTAGAATTCCTACCATGGCCAGAAGCATCTCCCCTGGCCAAATCCCTCTCCCCGACACAAAAAAAAGAAGCACGAGGAGTGGGAGATTAAAGACAAGATGGAACCTAAAATAACTCATATGGCACCTATCGGTTTCCTCCCTCCCACCTCCAAGCGCAAGCATGTTATTTCACCCGCCCTGACTTTCCTCTAAAAAGGAGTTGATGAATGTCCTTGTGATCAGCGGTCCGGCCTCGATCTATTTGGATCCTGCCCGAAAGATCCTCAATCAATCCACGGGAACAACCGGAGTGACAATCGCAGATATTCTCCAAAAAAACGGGTTCTCAGCAACTCTCTGGCAGGGGAAAGACGCGTCTTGCTCATTGCCTTCTGGAATCCGGATTTCTGCCGAATTCCAGACCGTCCCCGAATTGCAGCTCCTTTTAGCAGAAACGAATCTGGCCCAATTTCATGCCATCCTCGTTCCTGCAGCATTGCCAGATTATGCGCTGAAAGGCACCCTTGACCTGAGAGGCGGGGCATTGCCACCAGGAAAATGGCCTGGATCCCTCCCTGGGCTGCAAATCGAGTTGTCCCCAGGTCCTAGAATTCTTCCCACCCTCCGGGATTACGCCCCGAAAGCGAAAATCATCGGTTGGAAGTGGGAGGCACAAGGGGCTTTGACGGAGATCAGAAAGAAAGCTGAAAAACAGATCCAAACATGTCGGACGGATGGATGCGTACTTAATGGGCCAGCGTATGGAAATGGATACCTCCTGATGACAGTGGGGGGCAATTCTCTGCCCTGCCCCTCTTCGATTGAACTCGGGCACGCCTTGGCCCGATACTTAAAAAACTGATTTCTCGCTACAAGACGTACAAGATGGAATAGAGAAATATCCAGACCACGTCGACGAAATGCCAGTAATACCCAGTCAGTTCCTCAAAGGTGTGGGAAGGATTTGGAGTCTGAGCTGAAAAAAGCTTCATTTGACGCAAACCTGCGCGTGCGACAGTCACAAGAATCGCGAGGAACCCCAGAAACACGTGTAAGCCGTGAAAGCCGGTCATGGTAAAAAAGCAGGAACCATAGATTCCGTATGAGTTAAACCACATCCCCTCTTCCTTGAGATGCATCCATTCCCAGCCTTGGACACCAAGAAAGATAAAACCAAAGAGAGCGGTCAAAAGATAACCGATCAGCCCGCTTCCGCCCTTCCGCATCCTAGACTCACCCCAATGATACGTCAGACTGCTGGAGAGAAGGATGACGGTGTTGATAATCATCACCCAATTGAGGAAGGTTGGCGGAATTTTAACCCCGATTTCAGGAGCTCCGGGGGGTGGCCAGTTTCCGGGCCCTTGGGCGATCCGCAGGACGATGTACCCACCAATCAAGCCGGCGAAGAGCATGGCCTCAGAGGCCAGGAATACGAGCATACCAAACTGGGCCAGAGTAAAGCGAGGGCGGCCGGTCGAAACCGGAACTTGTCCATGGGTCGCAATGGCGGATGTGCTCATAAGAGAATTTGATTTAGGGTTGTATCGGTTCCTTGGCGATAATGAAATACACCCAGTAGGCCGTCATCGCCACGGTACCCAGAACAAGAATCGCCAACAATCGTAGATTGGATTTTTGAAGTGGGGTCATGCTCATCTTGAATCCGCCACCAGAAGAATTAAAAGTAGCGGCAAATAGAAAATGGATCCAAGAAATAGATTCCGAGCCGAATTCATCGTGGGTCTCCAGGCGAACCCCGCAGCTAGCAAGGCATACCCCACACCAAGCAGAACGGCTCCCAATCCATAGATCGGGCCCGCTGCTTGAAGGAGCACAGGCCAAATGGAAGCGGCAATCAGGGCCAGACAATAAATAAGGGAAACGAGTCCTGTGATCCTCCCTTTTTCATCCGAGCAGGGCAACATTCGAAATCCCGCGCGTCGGTAATCCTCCCGATGCCTCCAGGCAATGGCCATGAAGTGAGGGATTTGCCAAAGAAATAGAATCAAAAAGAGAGCCAAACCTTCCCTCCCGATTCTCCCGCGTCCGGCTGTAAACCCAATCAGCGGAGGAATCGCCCCAGGCACAGCCCCCACCAATGTGTTCAATACCGACCACCGCTTCATCGGCGTATAAACAAAAAGATACAAGGCCATCGTGGCTGCCGCCAAAAAAGCCGCAGGAGCATGAACCCCGAAGAAAAGAACAGCGAGGCCCAGACCGGCCATACCCGCCCCACCTAGGAGAGCCTCATCCGGACCGATCCTTCCTCCAGGAAGCGGCCGCTGCGCCGTTCTCTTCATTTTCGCGTCCAAATCCCTCTCGATCCACTCATTCAGGGTTGCCGCCGATGCCGCGACCAAAGAGGTCCCCACCAGAGTGAAAAGAGTTCTCCATGGATCAAGCTTCCCCCCTGACCCGCAATACAACCCCACTAAGGTCGTTAGCAAAACGAGAAGACTCAGCCTCGCTTTGGACAACTCGGACCAATCTTGAATCCATGCTCGAAATCCAGTCCGACAGGAAGTCGAAGGAATGACTGCTTCGTCCATACGGTTCATGCCACTCCCAGGGGTTGAATTCCACGAATGAAAGAACTCTTGGCCGTATTCTCTGAATTTTTCGTCACCGTCCGATAAGATGCCAAGCCCAAGAGCCAACCTGTCAGGGTTAATCCTGCTCCCACTAAAACATGCAGAGTGGCCAACTCAGGCAAACGACCGCTCCAGATTACGGAAATACCCAAAAGAACCTGCGCTAGGGCCAGAAGAACCCAAAAAACCACCCCGCGTTTCCACCAGAAAGGCGTCGAAGAAGACCGAACACTCCAAACGGCACCTACCAAGATACCTACTGCCGCCAGAATCCCTAAAGAACGATGCAAGATTTGCCCAAGGATCAGGATCGGGGTCGTCCCAGGCCATTGCAGTTTTTCGGAGCGAAACTGATTGATTTGGGCAAGAGTCGCAGAATCCCAAAAGGATGGAAACCATTCGCCATAGATCTTCGGAAAGTCCGGAACAGAAAGAAAACCCGGTCCCCCATGCCGCATCCATGCCCCGAGTACGGTCTGGAGAAAAACAACCCCTGTAAAAAACCAAACCATCCGACTCCGGCTCAATGCATGCTCATCGCCTTGGCCGGGATTCCTCCAAAATTCGGATAACACCAAGGCCAGACTTCCGGCGGTCAGTAAAAAAAGCTGGGCCAAACATCCGTGTAGGAGCCCAAGGACCCAGGAAGCCTGAATCACGCGTTGACCCCCTAAAATCCCCTGAAGAAGAACCAGAAGTGAAGCGGCTAAAGCAAGTCGTCGAGGCAATGCGGAAGGTTGGATCATCCATACGAGGACAGCAACGGCAAGAGTGATCAGTCCTACACCAGAGGCCACCAAGCGGTGAGAGTGCTCAAGAAAAACCATGGTGGAGGCTGTCATCTTGGACCAGGGATAAATGAACATGTTGTGTCCGAAAGTGGACGGCCAATCTGGAACAGCCATGCCGGCTACTTTTGTGGTGACCTGCCCTCCTAAAGTAATCAGAAAGAGAATGGATCCGACAAGGAAGCAGGCTGCCCGAAAATCAGGTCGCAACGCCAACCCAGAACTCATCCCGTCGGAACCGATCGTCGTGCTGTTGCCCCACCATGAATCGATTCCGATGTCGGAGGTTCATTCTGCATGATGAAATCCCGGGGATGCCCAGGAACGCTATAATCGTAGGCACCCCGATAGACGGTGGGAGTAACGGCAAAGTTTCCGTGTCCGGGAGGTGAAGCCACGGTCCATTCTAAGGTTGTGGCTTCCCAGGGATTATTTCCCGCAGGAGCACCATGCTTGAGACTGCGGAAAAAATTCCAAAGAAAGATGAGCTGCGAAAAGCCGAGACCAATCGCCGCCAAGGTAATGAATTGATTGATCGGTTGAAGAGCGCGCAGATGCTCATAGGCGGTTGGATCAGCAATTCTCCGCATCATGCCGGCAAGACCGACATTATGCATAGGAAAGAAGCACAGATTAAAAAAGACGAAAGTCAGAACGAAGTGAATCTTGCCAAGAGTCTCGTCGAGCATTCGCCCGAACATCTTTGGGTACCAGGTGTAGATCGATGCAAAGATGGCGAAGATGCTTCCCCCAAAGAGAACGTAGTGAAAATGCGCCACAATGAAATAAGTGTGGTGCACAAAAATATTCACCGGCGTAGATGCCATAAAGATTCCGGAGAATCCGCCAATCACAAACATCGCGACGAATGCCAAGGCATTCAGCATGGCAGTGGTAAAGCGAATGGAGCCGCCCCAGATCGTCCCGAGCCAGTTAAACGTTTTGATCGCGGAAGGTACGGCAATCACCATCGTGGATACGCCGAAGGCGGCCGAAAGGACCAGATTCATTCCGGAAACGAACATGTGGTGTCCCCATACGATAAAACCAAGAAAACCAATGGCGAACATCGCGAAAACCATCGCCTTATAACCGAAAATAGGTTTACGACTGAAAATACTGAGCACGTCGCTGGCCATACCCATGGCAGGAAGAATCAGGATATAGACCTCGGGATGGCCGAAAAACCAAAACAGATGCTGCCACAAAAGGGGTTGACCACCCTTGGCCGGATTAAAGAAGCTCGTGCCAAAATTCAGATCGAGAATCAACATGGCCCCGGCGGCAGAGAGAACAGGAACAGCTAAAAGAAGAAGAAAGGCCGTGATAAAAAGCGCCCAGACGGTTAAGGGAATTCTAAAAAACCCCATCCCAGGAGCACGCATGTTCACCACCGTGGTGATGTAATTGAAGGCCCCCATGATCGAAGCCAAACCATTAATAAAGATTCCGGCCGCCCAAAGGGTCTGCCCCATCTTCGTTCCATTGTAGGCCGCGACACTGCTGAGGGGGGCATAAGAGGTCCATCCGCCTGCGGCTGCTCCGCCTGCCACAAAAAAGCCGGCCAGCATGATCACTCCTGAAAGCAAATAGACCCAGTAAGACAATTCATTAATCAACGGAAAGGCCATGTCCCCTGCCCCAATCTTGAGAGGGATCAGGTAATTTCCAAAGGCTCCAATCAACAAGGGCATAACGACCAAAAACACCATCACGGTGGCGTGCATGGTGAATAGTGCGTTGTAAAACTGGGGGTTAATGAAAGATAGAGAAAGCGGATTGCCGACATCCCCGCTGGGCATCACCTGAGTCGATGGGTAAGCCAACTGCCAGCGAAGCAAAAGAGCCATGCCTCCCCCGATAAAAAGAAAAGCCAAGGAGGTGAAAAGATACTGCAAACCGATGATCTTATGATCGAGGGACCAAATGTACTTCTTCCAACCGGTGGCTTCTTCATGCCCATGGGCGTGAGTTTCTGAATGCAGGGTTGCGGTGCTCATGACAAATCCTCCTTAGCGACCCGCCATGACCACAGGAACCGTGGAGGTTTCTTTGGCGGCGGTGGGTTGCGGTGCTTTTCCCTTGGCCCAAGCCTCATATTCGCTTTGAGGCACAACGGAAAGTTTTCCAAACATTTTGTAGTGGCCCTGCCCGCACAGCTGGTTGCAGGCGAGCTGGAATTGCCCAGTCTGCTCGGCCTTCAACCAAACAAAGTCATAGATCCGGCCGGGCACCATGTCCTGATAAAGCCTAAATTCAGGAACATAAAAGGCATGAATCACATCCTTGGAGCCGAGATAAAGACGGACGGGGCGGTCGACCGGAAACACGAGCTCGCCATAGGTCGTGAAATCATCCAGCCCCGCAGGATCAGCCGAATCCACTCCAAATGGATTTTCCTTGGTGACGCTGGCAGCTGACATTTTTGCAAGTTTACCATCGGCCCCGGGGTAGCGGACATTCCATCCAAACTGCTCTCCGATCACCGCCACAGGCAAAGCATCGGCGGGAGGGGTTTTTAGTCGCATCTGCGTCCACTGCTCGTTCCCGTAAATGGCCAAAGCCAGAAAAATGAACACAGGAATCCCGGTCCAGATAACCTCCAAAGTGTTGTTGCCATGGCTATGAACCGCGGAAACGCCTGGTTTAGCCCGGTACTTCACAATGAAGTAAATCATCACAGAAAAAACCGCCACAGCCGTCACGCCGGTAAGAACTAGGATGACGTAAAAAATGAAGTCGATTTCATGGCCGAACATGGTCACGTTGCGGGGCAACCACCAGACACTGGTCTGCCGGATCTCAGCTTGGGCGCCAGAAATAGCCAGCCCAAGGAGAGTCAGGGCGAGGAGTGGGACACGGCTGAACAGGAATCGCATGGAGAGGAGTCTCCAATGGTTTTGGCAGATTTCAACCCCTGCCCCGCAATTTACACCCTTCCCCGGGCAGTCACCCTAGCCTGTTCAAAAATAAGAGCGAAAAGGGCTGTAAATAAAACTAATATGCAATGGCTTATGGTTAATACTTCTAATGCTTCCTTGATGAAGTGCGAAAGAACCTCCATTTTCAGATTACTCCAATATTCGGAATTCTTTTTGAAAAAACTACTCTAACCCCACCATGGCTAATATTTTTCCCCGCTACACCAACTGGTTGCCCATCAAGATTCTTGTCTGTTTGGCAGTGGTGGTGGCTAGCGTCGTTTCCGGAATGGCCTACTACTTTACTCCAAAATACACCCGGGTGGGATATCAACCCACCCAGCCCGTCGCCTTTGATCACTCCCTTCACGTGAATCAGCTCGGCATGGATTGTCGTTACTGCCATACGGGAGTGGAAAAATCCTCCCACTCGAATATTCCCGCCACCCAGACCTGCATGAACTGCCATACGCAAATTAAATCCCTCAGTCCAAAGCTTGCCGCCGTTCGGGAGTCTTGGAAGTCCGGCAACCCGGTTCCTTGGGTCCGCATTCACAAGGCCCCTGACTACGTTTATTTCAATCACGCCGTTCATGTAAACCGGGGAGTTAGCTGCGTAGCCTGCCACGGTCATGTGAACCATATGGAGGTCGTTTACCACGCGAAACCTCACAGCATGGGTTGGTGCCTGGAATGTCATCGGGCTCCGGAAAATCAACTCCGTCCCCTCGATCAAATCACCAATCTCGACTGGGAACCTCCAGCAGGAACCACCCAGCGCGAGATCGGATCAAAGTTCGTCAAAGAATGGAACGTCAACCCACCGGTAAGCTGCAGCGGGTGTCATCGCTAAAAAAATGAAACGCACCCTTCATCATCCCGAATCGAATACAAACGGCCGCACCTATTGGCGCAGTTTGGGTGAATATGCTCGAACCCCCGATTTCGAAGAGTGGCTCCATCGGGAGTTCCCCGCAGGGGCCGCCGAATGGGAGAATGATCCTCTTTCTCGTCGGAGCTTCCTCCGCCTAATGGGAGCTTCGCTGGCTCTGGCCGGGCTAAGCCTGACGGGTTGCCGCCGCCCGGAAGCTCATCTGGTGCCCTTCACGCAATCTCCCGAGTGGGTGGTTCCAGGAAAAAAGATGTCCTTCGCCACAGCCCAACCTCGTCGCCGCGGTTCGATTCCTCTTTTGGCCACGACGTTTGACGGTCGCCCCGTGAAAATGGAAGGCAATCCGCTACATCCCGTGAGCCAAGGGGCGAGCGATAATCACGCCCAGGCCTCAATTCTAGATCTTTACGACCCTTCCCGCCGCCAATTCATCACCCGCCATGGCAAGAAGGCCTCCGCCCAAGCGACCGAAGAAGAACTTCAAACAGAAATCAACCGGATCCGCACGGAATCGGCTTCCACCGCAGGGGCTTCCTTGGCGATTCTGGCCGATGAAACTCTTTCCCCGACCCGGGAAAGACTTCGCACCGAACTCCAGCGGCAATTCCCCCAGGCGACTTGGGCCACATATGAACCCCTAGCCCCAGGACGCGACCTCGAGGCCTCCGCCATGGTTTTCGGAGCCAACACCGAATTCCGTCCAAACCTTTCTGCAGCTTCAACCATCCTGTCCGTGGATTGTGATTTTCTTGGATCGGATGAAGGAGATCTTATCGATACGCGGGGCTTTGCCTCGGGACGGCGGACACGCAAGCCCGGCGACAAAATGAACCGACTCTATGTCGTTGAACCGAGATTTTCACTCACAGGAACCATGGCCGACCACCGACTCTCGCTTCGGGCAGGTGCCGCGAGCGCTTTCCTTCTCGAACTGGCGCGACAGATCCGGGCCATCCGTCCAAGTCCGGAACTCAACAACATCCTCTCTCAGGCTCCCGACCTTCCTCTGCCTTCCGGAGTTGATCCTGCTTGGATTCGCGAATGTGCCGCCGACTTGGTAACGAACGGCAGTCATTCCCTCATCCTTGTCGGGCGCCGCCATTCCGTGGGCCTCCAAGCTCTGGCGCTTGCCCTCAACTCTTCTCTTGGATCGATTGGGACAACTCTTTTCGTTCAACCAAGATTGAGCGCGACTTCCTCTTCCATCGATTCACTCGCCCAAAAGATCCGTAGTGGATCCATCCGGACTCTGGTGATTCTTGGGGGAGATCCGGCTTATAACGCCCCTACCGACCTCGATTGGCCCGGACTACAGGCGTCCGTCGAAACATCCATTCACCTCTCCCCTGTTTTTAACGCCACTTCTGTTCGGTCGACTTGGTTCGTTCCGGGGACCCATTATCTCGAATCTTGGGGAGACACTCTTGCAAGGGATGGCTCCTATCTCTCCATTCAACCAACGATCCAGCCTCTCTGGGCCGGCGAAAGCCAACTGGATTTCCTTTCTCGTCTTGCCGGTCGTCCCAAGGCGGTCGGACCAGCCTTAATTCGCGAGACCTTCACGACCAAGACAAATCTGGCCGGAGAAAAACTTGACCAGGCGTGGAATGATTTCGTCCGGGAAGGATTTATCCCGTCCCCCACACCCACATCCACGATCCGCTCGGGCAACCTGGCCCCCTTGGCCGGTCTTCTCTCACAAATGGAGGCCGCTTCACACGAAGAAACCGGATCCTTGGAAGCCGTCTTCATTCAGTCCGGCGCTGTGGATGATGGTCGCTACGCCAACAACGGTTGGATGCAGGAATGGCCCGACCCCATGACCAAACTCACTTGGGATAATGCCATTCTTCTTTCCAAGCAGACCGCTGAATCCCTGAACCTGAAAAACGAAATCATCAAAGGAATTTTGGTTGCAGACGTGGTCCAAGCCACTCTTGCCGGTCAAATGGTCGAAGCTCCCGTAGTCATTGCCCCGGGACATGCAAACTTTGCGGCCAGTCTCCCTCTTGGATACGGACAAGACATGTTGGGCCCGGTGGCCAAAGGATCCGGATTCAACGCCTATCGACTTCGTTCATCCAATACGGATTACTTGGGACAAGGACTCCAACTCAAGAGGACGGGCAGAACCACCCAATTGGCCGTCACGCAAGAGCATCAGGTCATGGAGGGGCGTGATCTTGTTCGTGAAGCTACGGTGGGTGAATTTAACGAAAATCCGGGATGGGCCAAAAAAGTCGGCATGGATGCCCACATTCCCCCAAATCAAACTTTTTACCCGAATCCAAAACTGGATGGTCAGCACCAGTGGGCCATGGTCGTTGATCTATCGACCTGCACCGGTTGCAACGCTTGCGTCACGGCATGCACCGCCGAAAACAATATCCCCATCGTAGGGAAAGATCAGGTCATGAAAGGTCGCGAGATGCACTGGATCCGCGTTGATCGTTACTACACGGGCGAACCGGAAGCTCCTGAATCAGTCTCTCAACCGGTGGCCTGTATGCAGTGTGAAAACGCTCCATGCGAAACCGTCTGCCCCGTCAATGCCACTGTTCATAATGAGGAAGGCCTCAATGTCATGGCCTATAATCGTTGTATCGGCACGCGCTATTGCGCCAACAACTGCCCGTACAAAGTCCGACGCTTCAACTTTTTCGACTACAACCAACGGGCGCTGGATAAACTGTACTTGGGACCAATCGCTCCGAAAGAAACTGCAGAGACAATCAAGCTGCAGAAAAATCCGAATGTCACCGTCCGGATGCGCGGTGTGATGGAAAAATGCACGTTTTGCGTCCAACGGATCGAGGAAGCAAAGATTGGCGCCCGTGTCCGAGCCCGGGATTCTGCGGACACCAAGATCCCTACCGGGACTCTGCAGACGGCCTGCCAGCAAGCCTGTCCTGCAGACGCCATCGTCTTTGGCGATCTCAAGGATGAAAAGGCAGAGGTCGGCATGCTCCGCGCCCTCCCGCAGAACTACTCTCTTCTGGAATATCTGAACGTACGCCCACGGCTCACCTACTTGGGTCGCATCCGAAATCCCAATCCTTTCATGCCTGGAGCCAAAATGAGCTACATCCCTTCCCACGGCCACGGAGAAAATCATCAAGAGGGAAAAACCGGGCATACTCCCACAGAGAAACACAGCGGAGAGAGTCATCCATGAGAGCGGATAACCCCTCAGCACAAGCCGCTTTTTCCCAAGCGTCCAACTATCTGGAACGGCGTCCGTTAGTCGCCAATGACAGGCCCCTAAGCTGGATCACCGATCACGTCTGCCGAATTGTCGAGCAGCCCGCCCCTAAGTGGTGGTGGATCCTGACCATCGTCACAGGCGCTGTTGCGACACTGGTTCCAGCCATGCTGACCTACCTTGTTTCAACTGGAGTCGGTGTATGGGGTTTGAATGTTCCTGTTTGCTGGGCATGGGATATCACCAACTTCGTTTTCTGGATCGGTATCGGCCACGCCGGAACCCTGATTTCCGCCATTCTTTTTCTAACACGTCAGAAATGGCGGACTTCGGTAAACCGATCGGCCGAAGCAATGACGATTTTTGCAGTGATCTGCGCTGGTATCTTTCCCGCCTTCCACGTGGGCAGGGTCTGGATGGCCTGGTTTTTGGCACCCGTCCCAAATGCCAACGCCATTTGGCAAAATTTTCGTAGTCCTCTTCTCTGGGACGTTTTTGCGGTATCGACCTACTTCACGGTATCCTTGATTTTTTGGTACTTGGGCCTCATCCCCGATCTTGCCTCCCTGCGCGATCGCGCTACGACCCGTTTCCGTCAAATGGCCTACGGCCTCCTTGCCCTGGGTTGGCGTGGATCCAACCGGCAGTGGACCCATTACGAAAAGGCGTATCTCGTTCTTGCCGGAATCTCGACCCCCCTCGTGCTTTCAGTTCATAGCGTGGTGTCTTTCGATTTCGCCACATCCATTGTTCCCGGGTGGCACACAACCATCTTCCCCCCGTATTTCGTCGCCGGAGCCATCTTTGGTGGATTTGCGATGGTCCTCACCCTCCTGATCCCTTTCCGGGAAATTTACGGACTCCATGACCTTGTCACAGACAAGCACATCGACAACATGTGCAAAATCATTCTCCTGACGGGCTCGCTCGTTGGATACGCCTACTCGATGGAATTCTTTATCGCATGGTACAGCGGGAATCCGTTTGAAATCTATGCATTCACCAACCGGGCCTTCGGTCCTTATTGGTGGGCCTACTGGTCCATGATTACGTGCAATGTCGCCGCCCCCCAGCTCTTCTGGTTCAAATACTGCAGGCAGAATCCATGGGTGGTGCTGGCGATTGTCATGTTCCCGAATACAGGAATGTGGTTTGAGCGATTCGTGATCATCGTCACATCGATTCATCGGGACTTCCTGCCGTCATCTTGGGGTTATTTTTCGCCGACTTGGGTCGATATCACCCTTTTTATCGGAACGATCGGACTCTTTGTCTTCTTGTTCCTTCTGTTCGTTCGCTTCCTCCCGATGATAACCATGTTTGAAGTGAAGAATGTCACCCCTCAGGCGGATCCTCATTCTGACAATTCCGACCACCATGGCACTTCCCTAGGCCAAGCCCACTCAGCCCAAGCACACGCATGAACCATCCCGCCAAAACATTGCATGGCTTGGGTGCTGAATTTCCCTCGGCTGCGGCTCTTCTGCACGCCGCCCAAAAGGTCCAAAGCCTTGGATTTCGCAGGTGGGATGTCTATTCCCCTTTTCCGATTCACGGAATGGACCAAGCCATGAACTTTAAGCGGTCCAAGGTATCTCTCTTCTCCCTTCTGGGAGGTTGCACGGGTCTGACCACCGCTTTTGTTCTGATTTATTACACGTCTGCTATCAACTACCCTTTGATCGTCCAAGGTAAACCCTACTTTGCCCTCGAGCCGTCCCTACCGATTTTCTTCGAACTGACGATTCTTCTTACCGCCTTTGGAACCATTCTTGGGCTACTACTTCTCACCTTAATGCCCCGCCTACACCACCCTGTGTTTAATTGGGATCGGTTTAAAAAAGTTTCGGATGATGGCTTCTTTCTCGTTCTTGAATCAGCGGACCCCCGGTTTGAAGCCGAGGCCTCCAGAAAGCTACTTAGGGAAATTGGCGGAGATCACGTCTCCGAGATTTATCAGGATCCTGAGGAAAATCCCCATCCGGCCCGCCCTGAATCGGAGGCCACCCAATGAAGGGGTTTATCCGAACCTTCCTAGCTCTTTTTGGAGCTTTGGGAATCGCCGTAATCGCGATTGCCGGATTCCGCGGGGATTTTACCCGTCGTACTCCCATTGAGATTTTCCCGGATATGGATCGCCAGCCAAAATACAAATCCCAAACACCGGACACCTTTTTTCCTGAAGGTCGAGTCGACCGCGTACCTCCCTACGGTACAATTCCTTTCCACGTTCAAACGGATCAGCCGTATCTCCTGACGGGTAAAATGGGCAATATGTGGGGAACCGGAATTCCAGTAACGATCGACCAGAAACTTCTGCTGCGGGGTCAGGAACGCTATCGGATCAATTGCCAGGTTTGCCACGGGGAAACCGGGGCAGGCAACGGTATCACATCCCAATACGGGTTGGTTGGAGCGGCCAGCTATCACAGCGACAAGTATCGTCAGATGGGGGATGGGGAAATTTTTAATACCATCACCCACGGCAAAGGACAGATGGGCCCTTATCACCATATTGATGTCAAGGATCGCTGGGCAATCGTCGCTTACATCCGAGCTTTGCAGCTTTCTCAAAATGCACCCGCCGATCTTCTCCCTAAAGAGGGAGCACCAACCCCGAACAAACCATGAGCCACCACCCTGCCCCCCTACCCCCTGCTGAAAAGCTGCGGATCGAAAGACTTGGAATACTTCCGGTACTCTTTCCTGTCATGGGAATTCTTGGACTCGCCTCCACCTTTATATGGGGATTCCTGGGCCATCGGGATCAACTCGCATTCTCCTACCTATTCGCATTTTCCGTTGGATTTACCATTTGCGCAGGAGCTCTCTTTTGGACGCTCCTTCACCACGCCTTGGACGCTGACTGGTCAGTCATCGTTCGTCGCATCCTCGAATCCATCGCCTCCTGCTTCCCCGTTCTCTTGGTACTCTTTCTCCCGATTGCTTTCCTGTTCCCACACGATCTGTGGCATTGGATGACGACAGATTTAGCCGAAGATCCCTTACTCGCATGGAAACGTCCTTTCCTGAATGAGCCATTTTTTTACATCCGTTGCGCCTTCTATCTATTCTTTTTCTCGCTGGCAGGGTTGCTCTATCGAGGGCTTTCAGTACGGCAAGACGTGGACGGCGATCCGCGTTTAACCCTGCGTCTGCGCCACACCGCTTATGGCTTTATCCCCCTATTTGTTCTCTGTCTGACGTTTGCCGGATTTGATTGGTTGATGGCGCTCGATCACCATTGGTACTCCACCATGTGGGGGGTCTATATCTTCGCCGGATGCGCACAGTCCTCCATGGCACTCCTCATCTTAATCAGTAATGGTTTGGTCAAGACAGGGCATCTAAAGGGTCTCTTTACCGTGGAACACAATCACCTAATGGGGATGCTTCTTTTCGCTTTCACTGTTTTCTGGGGCTACATTTCATTCAGCCAATACTTCCTCCAATGGTATGCAAATATTCCGGAGGAAACTTGGTTTTTCGTCTACCGCAACACGGGCACGTGGTTTTGGTATTCTATTTTTCTCGTAGTCGGACATTTTTTTGTCCCTTTTCTTTTTCTTCTTACGCAGCCCGCCAAGCGGACTCCTTGGCGAATCTGCTCAGCAGCAGGTTGGGTCATTCTGATGCATTTTGTGGATATTTATTGGATCATCATGCCGAACCTCCAATTGCAACAATCCAGGCATGCTGGGCATTCCGCAGCGACAACAGGATTTCAGCCGCACCTCCTCGACCTTCTCGCCTTGATTGGCGTTATCGGTGTCCTAGGTCATGCTTTTCTTTGGCTGTTCTCCCGAAACTCGATCTTTCCGGCTCGTGATCCCCGCTTGAGGGAAAGCCTGTCCGTGACCAACTGGTTATGAGCGAATCCCCACATTCTTTAAGCCAACGTAGCCATCCCTATCTTCCGGGTGTTTGGCTTGCTGTCGGCTTCCTCGGTCTGGCGAGCCTTGCACTTCTTCTGCGCCCTTTGGGAGTGACGCCTAACACGATCACCGAGTCGGACGCAAAAGCCCGTTTGGAAAAACTTACGAAACTGCGAGCGGAACAGGACCTATTGTCCTCCAGCTATGGTTGGACCGACAAAGAAAAAGGCATCGCTCGGATCCCGATTTCGAAGGCGATGGAGATGACCATCACCAGCTTACGAACCAACGCCCCTCATGCAGCCTATCCAATCACCACCATCCAACCT
>Ga0187843_10001452_pt1 | contig 14936 bp, 19 predicted proteins | sample SpaLakP09_SKY_43_FD_134516 | JGI IMG/M metagenome (GOLD analysis project Ga0187843, IMG submission 134516) | Oligotrophic lake water microbial communities from Sparkling Lake, Wisconsin, USA - SP09_SKY_43 | ecosystem: Environmental > Aquatic > Freshwater > Lake | place: USA: Sparkling Lake... | reverse complement strand
CAGATGGATAAGTACTGGCATGCAACAGCGTGCCGGATTATTATTCTTAGCTAAAACCACAGGTCGTATACTGCTGATCTTAGATGATGAGCGATGGACCGTGCCCACATTCCAGCGTAATAACAGCCTCTTAGAAGATGCAGATGAATTGTTAACTCAATATGCACAGGGCCGTATAGTTCCCATTGAACTATATTTGTCCGAAGATCGAGGTTTTGAATATGGCACATATGTGTGTGTGGTCGATCAAGAGTTTTTGACTCTAGCATCAAAGACTGTATGCTGGGCAGATTTAGATTGTTTGCCAAAACAACTGCACTCAGGGTTACGCACTACATTAAATAATCAGGTAATACGTGTAAAAATAGAAACTGTCATGGAGTTAATAAAAAATGCTACAACGAGCTGAAAGATTTCAAACCGATATAAAACATTATCGAGAAGCCATAGATAAGATTACAAATCCAGGAGCTAAACTTGAAGCTGAAAAACTTCTAAATAATTTAATTTTTGAAGTTAAAGGACTGGATATTACATTTACAGACATGGTCTATCAAAAACAATTGCCTTCCCAAGGCAATGAAATGAGAGAAAGAATCGCCGAGATAAGAAAAAAGTTAGATTCTCAAATTAAACATACTGCATGAACGATTCTAAATATTCGATTCCGATAGTCAATGATTCCGATATTTCTCCAGCATTTATCAAAGCTAATTCTTATTTGATCGAACATTCGTCTATTCTGTCTAGTGAAAAAAACGCATTGAAAGGTCGAGCAGTATTGGAAGAAATGTGGTTGACTGAATTTCGTGGAAAACTATTCTACGATCAAACTATGAAGGCGTGGTCCAGGATAGACTTTGATAGCGAACAAGACTTGACAATGTTTTTAATTAGGTGGGGCTGATTCTACCCAAATATTTTTTGACGGTAGCTCAATTCCAAAGACCGCTGCCTGCCTAGATACTTGTTCAACAGCATCTAGCCCACCGAACGTCTGTATTCCTTGATCTAAATGACTGAACAGGTTATACACAATCATGTAAAACTCAGCATACGGACTCCACGACACATATATTCCTAAACTTCCCGGTGCGTAATAAATCTGTTCCCAAAAAGCTACGTCGGGAACAGTAATTTCTCTATCTTGACCCCACCCAGGCGGAACTATGGTGTTCGTTGGTCGAATGTAACTAGAAAAATCTAATTTCCAAGGATGATTTAAAATATCGTGAGTGGATCGAATAATCAACATTTAGTTGTTGAGCTTGCCGCCATCTTGGGGGATAACTTCTTCAGGTAATCCTTCGATCCATGCCTGTCGTTTTTCACTCCATTGATACAACTTACGCGGTATAGGGTCATCAACACCTGCCGATGGATCAGGATTAGGAGTAGGAGCTTTCCATGCATGAGCAGCATCGTCAAATGTCCAGGAAGGAAACGGCTGCGGTCCTTTTGATGTAGTAACATCTGCACTCATATTTGCTATTTCTTTAGAGTCGCTGATAGTACCAACATAGGCTTCAACATGATACGAAAAATTCGCACCTAATAGTTGCATTGAAGTTCCGATCGTTGATGTTTTCATCAATTCGTATTTGATCGGTTCGATTGGATAACGAACAGAGTATATTTCGTTGCCGTCTTTTGTTAATTTTAATTTGAATTCGATGTTAGACACATCTCTTTCGATGTCGTCTTTAGAAAAGACATTAAATTGTATCTCTGTATATTCGTGGCCGATATCAGAGTCATCTATACTTAATGTTTGTTCTAAAATATCGTACGTGATTTTTAAAAAGTCCATTTATTCTTTCCTCAGAAATTATTACACTGTATTTAGTCAGGAATTTTTCCTCAATTATTTAGCCCACTAAATACTCAGCTATGCTAATCACTAACATTTTTTCTAATTTTATTGCCTATGAAGAATTAAATTTAGATTTAGAAAGACTCAAAAGCTACTGCTACGAACTTCAAAAGCAATCGACCGGGAGAACACTAAGCAATTACGGTGGATGGCAAAGTGACGATCTTACATTTGATGCCGTGGAAACTTCAGAATTTCGAAATGTTATCACTGATAAAATTTCAGAAGTATTGATAAACACAGGCTTGACTAAAAAATTTATTATTAGCAATTATTGGTTAAATGTAAATGGCAAAGGTGATTTCAATCGACCGCATATTCATGGGTTTTCTACTATATCTGGAGTATTCTATATCAGTGCTCCTCTTAACTCTGGAAAATTAGTATTAAGAAATCCTAATTTTGCTCATGGATTTGCAATTGATGCAAAAATAGTAACCGATTGGAATCCGTTTAATTCATATACTTGGGAAGTCGAGCCCGAGCCAAACAAATTGCTCATGTGGCCGTCATGGATAGATCATTATACACTACCGAACAACTCAGATGAAGATCGAATTTCACTTGCATTTAATATTTTAGTCACATGATGCTACAGGTATACGACAACATATTTGATGACAAATATATTTTTGAGCTCAATGAGTTATGTGATAAGCTGCCTAATATTCCTCATAACATAGCTAATAGCAGTACTTGGCCTTACGGAAGAGTTGGTACACATAATATTATGGGAGCTACTCTATTTAGAAAATTATCTAATTATGTTTATGAATCAGGGTGCCCGTTGCAGTTGATGTGGGCGTTTGATCATTTTGCAAACAATATATTAAAAGAATCCGTCGAGCTAAGAGAAATATACTCGAATATGCAAGTGATGGGCATGGATGGATCATCTCATACTGATACTGGTGGCGGATCTAAAACTGCTATATTGTTTACCACATACAACTGGAAGAAAGAATGGGGTGGTGAATTTCAAACTCTCGATCAACAGGGGAATGTTACTAACACCATTGAGTATGTTCCTGGAAGAATTTTATATTTTGATGCGGACATTCCGCATCGCGGGCTAGGGCCAACTGTTCCTGGTGTGTATAGGCATAGCATTGCTTATAGGATAAAATAATGAAAATCGCATTTTATACCGTGTGCGAATTACCTGTTGCAGTTATCGACGAATACTATGACAACCGTGCCTGTGATCGCATCTGGCAAGAATTATGCTTTTTAAATAACGATCAAGGAAAACTTCTAAACCCATCAGCAACCGGAAGTGCATTAGATCTAACGACCGGGGTTCCTCTAAAAAGAAACCATGGTATAGATCTGGAGAGCGTGTATGCAGACCATGCAATTTCAAATATTTTAAGAGAAAACAAAAAACTATTTAGAGATGAACTCACTGATCAATTAATGGGGCACCATGCTTTTTTTAGATATCTCAGAGGAGATCCAGAAAACAGCACATTGGTACAATATTATGAGAACGGAGATCATTATAAAAAACACACCGACGGTGCAGTTATAACTGCCATTACATTTTTCTATCAAGGACCTAAGTCGTTTTCCGGTGGAAATTTGATTTTTGAAGATAAATTACAAATAGACTGCGGGTATAATCGAACGGTAATTTTTCCATCTATATTGTTCCATGCTGTTGAGTCAGTTAGCATTAGCAGCTCGTTGGTAGGTCAAAATTTTGGCAGATATTCTATAACCCAATTTGTAGGTAATCCTATTGGGGATCAATTAATACAACAGAGGTAATACCATGGCATTATTAGTAAACAATCTTTTTCCTGGCCATATAGAGCCAGACACCGTTGTAGGTGGCTGCATTGATATTTTTGAAAACGCTTGGCCTAACTGGGCTGAAACAATTCAGGCAGTTGAGCAACAGGTCAAGAACACTGATTCAGGTGTGTATTGGGAACGTGCAGAAACTATGAATCTTGGTCCTTTTCAAAATCACAGAACCAATCAAGTCATGGAAATCAGTCACCTGGCCAATGTCGCTGAGAATAAACTATTGCAGAATGTTCATAATCAAATGAATTTGTTGTTGCTGGCCGCTACAAACTCCTATTCAAAACGCTACGGTATCAATGAAGGGTTCTGGCATGAGGGATATAACTTATTGAAATATAGCCAAGGTCAACAATATCAAGCACACTACGACGGCGGTACTGGAGTAGGCAGAGTGGTATCTGCAATAATCTACTTAAATTCAGACTATGATGGCGGTCATCTCGAGTTTCCAAATTTTAAAATAAAAATCAAGCCGGAACCTGGAATGTTAATTTTGTTTCCGTCAAACTATGCTTACAAACACGTTGCACACCCAGTAACTGGTGGTACAAAATATGCATTGGTAACATGGATTAAAGATAGACAGATGTCATGAAATATAAAATTATTGATAATTTTTTAGAGGAACAAGAATTTAAAAATATCCAACAGACAATGTTAGGTAATGCGTTTCCTTGGTATTTCAATGAAGGTGTGACCTATCAAGATCTGTCCAAAGATTATCTTCATAATTTTCAATTCACACACATGTTCTGGAATGTAACCGGTAGACTTGCTCAAAGTGAGTGGAGCTCGTTGTTGGATCCTGTGATTGCGAAAATTGATCCAGCAGCCATGCTTAGGATGAAAGCCAATCTCATGCCCGTGACTGCTGAAAGGATTGTTCATCAATTACACATTGATCTCGATCATATAAAATGCACAACTGCGGTGTTATATCTAAACACCAACAATGGGGCTACGATATTTGAAGACGGGTCAGAAGTGCAGAGCGTTGCAAATAGATTAGTATATTTTGATTCAACTGTTCGACATACTAGTTCATCTTGCACTGATAAAAAAGCAAGATGTGTTATCAACTTTAATTACATAGGTAAAGATTTACAATGAATATAGAATTTTTACCGTCATCTGAAGATGTTCAAAATTTTATTGAACCACCTCAACCTGGAAAATCAACAATCCCGCAGTGGTTCAAAGATATGCCAGGATTTAATCCCACTCGAGATCCGTTGATGTTTGACAATGAAGGCACGTTGGTAAACAAACATTTAAAAATGTGCATGCCGTTTATTGATGCCATAACTGGCGGGTTTGTTCAAAAGACTTGGTGTGACATTTATATTAAACCAGGTGGTAACGGAACTGCTACTTATAATTGGGCGCATAATCCTGCACCGTTGGGCGATCGAGGAAAATGCAATGTTCCAATCAGTGACAAATATTATCCGCTAGAATTCCATTGGATTGTTCCCTGGATACCTAAACTTCCAGACGGATACAGTTTATTAATCACGCATCCGCATAACAGATTAGATCTTCCGTTCACTACACTATCCGGAATTATAGATGCAGATAAATTTCATCACGTGGGATTTGGTCAATATCCTTTTTATATCGATCATAATTTTGAAGGTATTATTCCACTCGGAACTCCTATGTTTCAAATGATTCCTTTTAAACGTGATGACTGGAAATCAACAATAAAAGAATTTAATATCACAGAGCAAAAGAAAAAATCTTATCTATCACTAAGAGAATACTGGAGCGTCTATAAAAATCATTTTTGGCAAAAGAAAAAATATGACTAATTTGAATCCCGAAAAATTTAAAGAAAACGGATATTGCATCATAAGATCAGCAATATCCAACGAGCTGCGAGACATCATCACGCAGTATGCGTTGTTTGATGAAATGCAAGACTATTCAGCTGATAAAAATCAGGTCATCGGAGCTCATTCAAAATATGCTGATCCAGCAATGGAGGCGATATTGTTGCATTTGCACAGTATCATGGAAGCCAACACCGGTCTTACCCTACATCCCACATATTCTTTCTATAGAGTTTATCGCAGCGGTGATGAGTTAAAGGCGCATCGAGACCGACCGTCGTGCGAAATTTCAGCAACTCTGTGTTTTAATTACAGTTATAATGATGCAACATATCAATGGCCTATGTACATCAACGATCAGAATACCGCTGCTGATCTTAGACCAGGCGATATGTTAATTTATAGAGGATATGATCTTACCCATTGGCGAGAAAAATTTAATCCTCCCGAGGACAGTTGGCATGTGCAAGGATTTTTTCATTATGTAGATGTCAATGGTCCTTACGCCGACTACAAAAATGACGGGCGTGACACTATTGGTGAATCTAGAACTAAAAAAGCAACACCAGACAAATCCTACATAACATTTACACAATGATAATTGAATTTATTCCTTCTAGTAAGGCAGTGTTTGATAATGTTCCTATTCCAGAACGTGCAACATCTAACTTACCTCAATGGTACAAAGATGCACCTGCGGGAAGCACTGCCAAACACATGGAAGTCGATCAAGAAGGAAAAATAGTCAAAGGATTGAAATCCTGCACTCCATTTATTGATGCGTTGACTTCAGGATACATTCAAAAAACTTGGTGTGACATACATATCGAATTTAATAATGGTGAATTTAATTATCGTTGTGGTCAAGATCCTATAATAATGGAGCACCGAGACAAAGTCAACACCGAGATCACTGAGCAATACTATCCTATTGAATTCGCATGGTTGATGCCGTGGATTCCCAAACTACCCAAAGGCTATAGTATACTATGCACTCATCCTCACAATCGATTAGATCTTCCGTTTACAGCACTCACCGGGATCATCGACTCCGATGAGTTTTATCACGTTGGGTTTGGTAAATTTCCTTTTTATATTGAAAAAGGATTCACCGGTACCATACCTGCGGGTACTCCGATGTTTCAAATGACTCCATTTAAACGCGACTCGTGGGAATCTAAAAAAATTAAATACGAAGAAGAAGCACAAACTAAAAGAGAATACACATATCTTAGAGAATTTTATAATGTGTATAAAAATAAATTTTGGAAGAAAAAATCTTATAGGTGATTTATGAAAATAGTAATTGTAGGTGGCGGCACTGCTGGATGGTTAGCTGCATATTGCTTGTGTAAAGCACAACCAGGACAGCATGATATCACAGTGGTAGAGTCATCATCCATTGGCATCATCGGAGTTGGAGAAGCTACCACAGGACTAACCAAAGATCTGCTAAACGGCGTATTATTTCCAGCGGCAGTTGACATAAAAGATTTTATTAATAAAACTGATGCAACTAATAAAATGGGGATTTATCACAAGGGTTGGGCCAAGAATAAGGAGTCGTATTTTGCTCCGTTAGATGCCTCAAGTACATTTCAACTGAACAACGATTTTGTTTTTAAATATGCATTTCAAAAATTTGGTTACGATAAATTTCATATGGCGTCGAGGGCAGGAGTAAATTGGGAGAATCAAAATTTTGACGAATTCCATGCTTATCAATTTGACACACATAAAGTAGGCCAATTTTTTAAAGAAATATGTTTGAAAGAAAATATTAAAATTATCGATTCTGTGGTAACACAGGTAAATCTCAATGAGTCGGGTGGCATAGACTCTGTAATTTTAGAACAAGGTTATTCTGTTAGTGGTGATTTTTTCTTTGATTGCACCGGTTTTAAACGAGTGTTGATGGAAGCAGTTGGTTCTAAATGGATCTCGTATAAAAAATATCTTCCTGTTGATACTGCAATGCCGTTTCGATTAACTTATCAATCCAACGAAAGACCATTACCAATGACCACAGCTCATGCAATGTCATCTGGATGGATGTGGGATATTCCATTACAATCAAGACGTGGTTGCGGTTATGTGTTTGATAGCAATTTTATTTCCAAAGAAAATGCACAGAAAGAAATAGAAAGCTATCTAGGGATGGAAATTGAGCCTATCAAGTTCATTGATCTATCTAGTGGAAAGAGTGATACGTTTTGGAAAAACAATGTGCTGTCATTGGGCCTATCATCTTCTTTTGTGGAGCCGTTAGAGTCAACATCTATACACAACACCATTGTACAGATCATGGTTTTTATTGATGAATTTCTGTCTCCTGTTGCTGAAAAAACCGTTACAAAAGAAAACGAAAAACTATACAATAAAAATATTGATACATTATTTGAATATGTATTTGATTTTTTATCTCTTCACTATCAAGGTGGTAGGGATGACAGTGAGTTTTGGAGAAACATTAAAAACAATAAGATCGTGACTGACTACACCCAGATGTTAATCAACAAGTCAAAAGATAAAATTATCGGCGCCACCACATTTGATAATGCTAATCCTAATGCCCCAGGTGCTGCATTGTGGAATTGGGTCATGGCTGGTCTGCATATTATAACTCCAGAACAGGCTAGGCAAGAATTAATTGAAACAGGAATGATGTCAATCGCTGAACATCACTGGGATGATTTCCATACTAATTTACTGCACCAAAAGAATAGATCACACGCATGGTCTACCAAGCCATATGTTGAGTACACAAAATAATTTATGAAAATAGTAATTGTGGGTGGTGGCACTGCTGGATGGTTAGCTGCATATTGCTTGTGTAAGTCTCAGCCGGGACAACACACTATCACAATTATTGAATCGTTGGCAATTGGCATTATTGGTGCGGGCGAAGGTACTGTAGGATCCATGCATGACCTAATACACGGCGATTTATTTCCTGTTAAAATTGATGAGCAAGACTTTATTAACAAAACTGATGCAACTAATAAAATGGGGATCTATCATAGATTTTGGGGTAAAGGAAAGCATGAATATTTTGCTCCTTTAGCAGGGGGGCCTACAGCAAAATCAAACTGTGATTTTGTTTTTAAATATGCATTTCAGAAATATGGATACAATAAATTTCATCTTGCTGCGCAAGAAGGTTTACATCTAGAAGAAAAACAATACGACGAATTTCGTGCATATCATTTTGATGGACACAAAGTAGGACAATATTTTAAAGAACTATGTTTAAAAGACAATGTTGAAGTAATCGATTCAATAGTAAAAAAAGTAAATCTCAACGAACACGGCCATATTGCATCGTTGACACTTGAAGAAGGATATACAGTAGTTGGTGATTTTTTCTTTGATTGCACCGGTTTTAAACGAGTGTTGATGGAAGCAGTTGGTTCTAAATGGATCTCGTATAAAAAATATCTGCCTGTTGATACTGCAATGCCATTTATAATAAAACATAAAGAAGGAGATTCTCCTCTACCAATGACCACTGCCACTGCACTATCGTCCGGCTGGATGTGGGATATACCGTTGCAGACTAGGCGAGGTTGCGGTTATGTATTTGATAGCAATTTTATTTCCAAAGAAAATGCACACCGAGAAATTGAAGAGTTTTTAAAAGTAGAAATAGAACCCATTAAGTTCATTGACTTTACCAGCGGTAGGGGCAGTGATTTTTGGAAACACAATGTAATATCATTGGGACTATCGTCGTGTTTTGTAGAACCTTTAGAGGCTACATCAATACATAGCACAATAGCTCAAACTATGATTTTTATTGATCAATTTTTGTCATCAAATTTAAAAAATACGATTACAAAAGAAAATGAAATATTATATAACAAGCATGTTTCTTCTATCTACGAATCAATTTTTAATTTTATATCATTGCATTATCAAGGCGGTCGAGACGACAGCGAATTTTGGCGTTACATTACACACGATAACGTGATAACTGATCGTACAAGACTGTTACTAGACAAATCTAAGAATAAAATTTTAAGTGCATGGATGTTTGACAACGGTAGCCGATATGCTCCGGATGCATCATTATGGAATTGGATACTTGCTGGGCTTCGGTTTATTTCACCCGAACAGGCTAGGCAAGAACTAATTGAAGCTGGTCAGTTTGAGCAAGCTGAACGCTACTGGACTCAATATATTAAATCAGTGCTTGGCTAGATGATACATATAGTAAAGGAACAGCGATGGCTATAAATGTGTATTGGGCGTGTGTTGAAGATCAGTGGATGCTTGCCGAAGAGCCGCAGACTGTGTCTTCAGTGTTCTACAGTAAAAATTTAATAGACGATAATCGAGGATCTAAACTCAACTATTGTCCATCATTTAATAAAAATTTAAAAAACTTGTATGCTTTGAAATCTATATACGAATATGCATTTAAAGTAACTGATCAAGGGCTGGCTACCAACATGTACGATCAGAAATTCTTTGAAGATCATGTGGTTGTTAGGTCAATGGATAAAAAATTCTTTTCATATCAAACCAAATACATATTTTTTACAGATGCCCCTAGTCTTAATGTGACATTTTACGAGTATCCGTTTTTAGAAAACAACAATATTACTACTAGATGCATCCCTGTTGCTGGACAATTTGACATAGGAAAATGGTTTAGAAACACTGAGTTTGCATTTTATCTGAAACCTGAATACGATGAATTTAAAATTGAGAGGGAAGAAATTTATTCTTATATGAGATTTCATACTGAAGAAAAAATTAATTTCGTTCAATTTAGATACAACGACAAACTAAACAGCTATGTTGGTGACGGATTTGCACTGACCTTTGGTCACTTCTTAAAAAATCTAGAAGATTTTTATAAGCTATTCAAGAATAAAAAAGCCATACTAAAAGAAATAAGGAACAATCTCGTATGAGAAATGTAAAAAAACTACTGGTAGTAGGTGGCGGTACTGCAGGGCTTGTATCGGCCATCATTCTTAAAAGAAAATTAGACATTGAAATTGATGTTATGTATTCTAAAAATATTGGCATTGTTGGTGTCGGAGAGGGCTCTACTGAGCACTGGAAAGAGTTCATGGATGTTGCTGGTATTGATCAATACACACTAATAAAAGAATGTGATGCTACTTTTAAATCGGGTATCATGTTTGAAAACTGGGGCGATAAGACTTATTTTCATAATGTTATTGAACCGTTTTCTAAAACCAGCGGGCAATATCAATGCGTCTACGGCAAACAGATATCTGAAAACGGACCTGTTAATGCTCGGGGTGTATGGAATAGTGAAATCAGTGATTGGTTTGTTAACAAGCCAGACGAATATCATGCGTTTCAGTTCCATTTTAATACCAACAAATTAAATGACTTTCTGTTGAGACTGGCAGAATCGTTTGGCATTAATCTAATTGAAGATGACATATCAGACGTTGTGTTAGATGACGATGGATATATTAAAAATTTAATTGGCACAAAGCAACAGTATGCTTATGATTTTTATATTGATAGCACTGGTTTTAAAAGACTATTAATGAATAAACTTGGTGCTAAATGGCAATCCTACGGCAAGTATTTGAAAATGAAATCAGCAATAACATTTCAAACAGGAGACGAGGACAATTACAACTACTGGACTCTAGCTCGAGCAATGGACTACGGCTGGTTATTTAAAATTCCAGTATGGGGTCGACATGGCAATGGTTACATATTTGACAGCGATTACATCACTGCTGAACAGGCTCAAGCAGAAGTCGAGCAGCTACTTGGAAAAAAGATTGAGGTTGGCAGACAGTTTAAGTTTGATCCCGGAGCATTGGATCGACCGTGGATTAAGAATTGCTGTGCTATCGGGCTAAGTGGCAGTTTTGTTGAGCCGCTCGAAGCGACTTCAATAGGAACTTCAATCCAACAAAGCTTCTTGTTAGTACATAGATTAGTTAATTACACTGATAAGTCGGTTGAACAATATAACAAATCGGTCAACGATATTATGGAAAACATTAGAGACTTTATTATACTGCATTATATCACAAATAAAACCAACACTCAGTTCTGGAAGGATGTGGCAAATACAGAATTACCCGAGAGTCTTTATACAAAATTAATGCAATGGAAACACAGACTGCCTATTCGTGAAGATTTCAGTGGACTTTCTGATTATATTTTATTTAAGGCCAGTAACTTTATTGTTGTAATGGAAGGGCTTGATCTATTTGATCGAGAATCGATTAGAAAAGAATTTGAGTCGCACCATCAATTAGCTAGAGTGTATGCAGACCAAGCTATTGAAAAATATCATGAATATGAAAACTCCGTGGTCTCGATCAAGCACAAAAAATTTATACAGATAATTAGAGATTATGTCTGATCCGGTTACTCAAAAAAACATTTATCCGCTGTTTGCTACTGGAGTGTATAAGAACAAATTAAATATCACACTAACCAACAACGAATTAGCTGATATCTATGATCTAAATTCCTCTAAACAGATCCTAGGCACGAAACTGTCCAATGATAAATTTATATTAGAACGGCCAGAATTACAACGATTAAAAAATATTCTATTAGACGAAGTCAAAGAATATTTCAATACTGTCATGGGCTATGAATTTGAAATTTATATCACAAATTCGTGGTGTAATATTGCTGGACACGCTGAGGGGCAGACTTTACACAATCATGCCAACAGCGTGGTATCGGGAGTTTTCTATTTAGATGTTGATCAAAGCCAACCTTCAATAACCTTTGTTAATCCCACGCCTCCGTTCTTGCTGAACATGCGATCACAGCAGTACAATATGTTTAATTCTTTGGAGTTTGATATTCCGCTTGAAGATAACACAGTAATATTATTTCCATCACAGTGCTTTCACTATGTGAAATCTAATCCCACAACTAACAATAGAGTTAGTATTGCGTTTAACACTTTTGTAAAAGGTAATATTGGTGTTGAAACTGCTGGTGGTGATTTGGATCTACACTAGACAATAATAATAGATTTTTCTTCTGCAGGCAGTGGTTGATGCAGCCACATTTCACTGTCGTCGACCCATACCAGTGACGGGTTTAATAAAATTCCAAAATCTTTGGCTCGTTTAACAGCATGCATCTCTGCATTTGGGCCGTAAAATGTTTCAAAGGTTTTGTCCCAGTAGGGTATATGTGCTGTTTTTAGATTTCTATCTCTAAACATAGGACCATTCGTTGCATCAAGACCTGTGGTTATTAAATAATATTCTGCGTAAGGTAACCATGCAGCATAGAATCCTATGCCCCCGCTGCTTTCATACAGCACTTCCCAGTAGTCAATGTCTTCAACATGCAGATCTCGACTGTAGTCCCAATTGACTTTTGGGGGGAGAACGAGGGTATCTGAATCCATCCAATTGGGATTAAACGCTTCGTTCTCATCCGATACTTTTAAAATATTGTGTGTGGTTCTAAATTGTGGCATTGTATTATACTAGGTATCTCACAATAACAATTCCTGGGCCGCCTACACCTGAAACTCCTGCGTTGTCTGATCCCCCACCTCCACCACCAGTGTTTGTACCAGCGTTTGTACCGCCACGCTGTTGTCCACCGCCTTGTCCACCGCCGCCAGGACCACCAGATCCTTGACCAAAGTAGTTGTGGCAGCCCCCGCCCCCACCACCTGCATAAGTGTTCCATGAACCGTTAATGGTTGTGTTAATACCGCGACCACCTGATCCTGCACGTTGAGTTGGGCCCCAGTCACTGGTACCACGTCCGCCTGGGTAGCCTTCAGGACCTGCTGGCATTAGAATACCGTGGCTACCAACGCCATAACCTTCACCTGGCACATCATAGGCAACTCCTGGTCTGTTGTGATGGTTTGAGTTGGCTGCTGAATCACCGCCCCAACCGCTGGCTCCACCACCACCACCGCCTTGGTGATAACCAAAACCGCCACCACTTGCTCCTTCACGACCGGATCTTGGACGACTTGGATGTCCGCTGCCACCACCACCGCCTAGGCGTCCTTGGATGCCGTTAAAGCTGGAGGCGGTGCCGTCTGCACCGTCTGCACCAGTAGGAGCTCCGGGGCCACCGGTGCCAATGCCTATGGGGTATGTGCCTGCTCCGATCGAAGTTTCACCTTGTTTGAAGCCACCTGCTCCGCCGCCGCCGCTGCCGTGTGTTGAATGACCGCTGCCACCACCACCTACAATCATATATTCCACAGCTAGGTTAGTTGGTTGTAGATGTATAACTTCTTTGGGTGCATTATTTTTCAAAGCTACTTTTAATTGGCTTTCGCCTGTTTTGGTGAACATGTGGATTCTGTATCCGCCTGCTGTATAAACTATATCACCGCCCGTGATGTCAAATTTATCCAAAGTTTTTTCACTTTGTTTTAGTTTATCAACATTTCCTCTTACGCTACTAATAAATGGCATTTTTTTCTCCTGAATATTTTAAACAACAAGGTTGGCGCCGGCAGTGTATGTATGTACGTTGAATCCTGCGGCAACTGCTGGGGTGTTAGACGTTGCGAGTAGTAGTGTACGACTGTCTATTACCAGCCAACTGTTACTGGCTCTTTTACGTATGGTTATTTGTTCGTTGGCTGCAAATGTTCCAGTCTTGCTGAGGGTAACACCTGCACCCGCTGCCAATGTCAGCTTGCCTGCACCTGCTCTAAGTATGTGAACCACAGATCCTGTTGGAAACGCTGTAGAATCAGGAGGAACAGTGACTGTGGCATCTGAACTGTTAGTGAACAGCACACATTGATCTCTGTCAGTTAATGCTAGTGTATAGTTGCCGGTTTGTGCCGCAGTATCAGTTATTAGAGCATTCACAGTGCCTTCAATTACTGCACTGCCACCTGATATTCTTCCACTTACACCTATACCACCAGTGACTACTAGAGTACCAGTGATGGTGCTAGAGGATGCCACGTTATCAGTTAGCAGCACACTAGCGCCAGCTTTGGTACCTGCACTGGTACCTCTAATTGTAATGGTTCCGCTATTGGATGTGCTGCCGTATACGTTGGCAAAGCTGCCAATTGTGGCTGTTAATTCACCGGTGCTGGGCACAAATGCCAAGTTTGTTCTGGCATTGGGTACCAATGTAGTTGGTACTGCTCCAGACGCAGTTCCAAAAAATGGATAATGTACAGTGGCTGAGGCTCCAGGATCGGTAACTGGAATATTTCCACCAGCACTTGACCAACTTAAATTGCCGCTGGCATCTGAACTCAAAACAAATCCTGCAGTAGTTGAAACTGCTGCCGGCCAAGTGATGGTATAATTTGCGGCCATGGTGGCTGCGGCCTGCATGGCAATATAATTAGTACCGTTGGTAACCGCTTCTCTAAGTCGTAGATCGCCTTGGTTAGCTATTGTAAGATCACCTGTGACTGAAACATCCGAGGATATAGCGACTAT
>Ga0187843_10001450_pt1 | contig 14954 bp, 11 predicted proteins | sample SpaLakP09_SKY_43_FD_134516 | JGI IMG/M metagenome (GOLD analysis project Ga0187843, IMG submission 134516) | Oligotrophic lake water microbial communities from Sparkling Lake, Wisconsin, USA - SP09_SKY_43 | ecosystem: Environmental > Aquatic > Freshwater > Lake | place: USA: Sparkling Lake... | reverse complement strand
GCGCGTGTATGGTACTACGCAGAAAGTACAGTATTTTGAACAGCCTTCCATGATAGAAACGAATGCCGTTGGACCTTCAGCTTTTGGCTCTGGCAAACGATCGAATTTTTCAATTTCTGGGAATGACACGTCTACCACAGGCGAGCGATCACCGCGAACAGCATTAATCATCTCAGGCAAACGATGCAGTGTTTGTGGACCAAAAACTATATCGACATAAGGGGCGCGATCGCGAATTGCAGCGCCTTCTTGCGAAGCTACACATCCACCAACACCAATGATTAGATTTGGGTTTTTCTTTTTCAGTGGACGCCAACGGCCCAGCTGATGGAATACTTTTTCTTGCGCTTTTTCGCGGATAGAACAAGTGTTCAATAAAATCACGTCGGCATCTTCGGCTTCTTCAACCAAAGTAAAGCCATGAGTGGCATCCAACAAGTCGGCCATCTTTGATGAATCGTATTCGTTCATCTGGCAGCCCCAGGTTTTTATGTGCAGCTTTTTGCTCATGGTGTTCGTCAGCCTGTATCAATCAACAATCGGAAAAATGGCGCGTATTTTACCTGAGCCGTCCGCCAAGTGCTAGAGCTCAAAGCTAGGATGCTGAAACTAGCTGAATTAAAATCGCCAGACCAGCAATCGACGAAAAAGTTCGAACCTTCCCTTACATTCTTTTTATATGAACTACACTGCATTGAGAACTTGTTACAAACTGGAGCTGTGTATGAATCGATTATTGTTAGTTCCGCTGTTGTTTATAGGTATCAATGCGTTTGCCGAGGTTGCAGTGGTTGTTCACCCATCTAATGCCTCAGTACTGAACGCTGAGGAAATTTCGAAGCTATACCTTGGCCGTAGTAAAAGTTTTCCGGATGGCAAAGCAGCAATTCCGCTAGCGCTTGGGGATAGTTCAGGGGCTACCGCCATCTTTAATGAAAAAGTACTGAATAAAACTGGTAGTCAAATCAAGGCCTATTGGTCGAAGTTAGTATTTACCGGCAAAGGCACTCCGCCCAAAGAGCTTGCGACCGACCAAGAGGTGATTGATTTGGTTAGCCAAAACCCTAGTGTGATTGGTTACGTTGATAAAAGCGCAGTGAACGCTTCAGTCAAAGTTGTGGCAACGTTCTAAGGAGCTGGCAGATGAATAAATTGAATCGTATCACCTTGATGTTATTACCGATTGCCATTCTCAGTGCACCAACAGCCTTGGCGGTTGATTATAGCTATTCTGGATTTATGACGGTGGGGCTTGGGCGGGTGATAAATGGCAGTGTCAGTGGTCAAAACGAAGTCGGTCTCGATTGCCCTTGTATGATTTCTGATTATTCACAAGCCTCAGTGTATGGACCTGCTTGGGATATCAAACCTGATTCCAAATTAGGTTTGCAAGGATCAGTGTTGTTTTCGGATGATCTAATGCTGACTGGGCAAGTGGTTTCAAGAGGTTCCCGCGATTTTGACGTCAATTTGGAATGGGTATATTTAAGTTATCAAGTCAATGATAGCAACACAGTACAGCTTGGACGTAAACGTTTGCCGCTATTTTACTATTCAGAACAACAAGATGTTGGCTTTACTTATCCTTGGGTGCATTTGCCGGGCCAAACTTATGGCTGGGAAGCCGTGAACTACAATGGCATGAACTGGTCGCACAACTTGCAGCTAGGAGAATGGTCTGGCAACGTTAACGTATTCGGTGGCAGTGAAACGCGCAAAGATAGCGACTATTTAAAACTTTATAACGGTTTAGATAGTGAATCCGATACCAAGTGGTCTGGTATTTTTGGTGCTGAAATTGTGCTGAGCAAAGATTGGTTCGAAGGTCGCTTAATGGTGATGCAATCCGATACCCAAGGTCGAGTGGTTTCACAAGGGCAAGATTGGTCAGAAAAAACCATGCAGCAGATTTATGGTGCATCAGCATTGGTTGATTACAACGACTTTTTATTTACAACTGAGCTTTTTTATTCAGATAGAACAGAATCTTATGGTCGAGATTTAGCTTATACGCTCAGTGCAGGTAAACGCTTTGATGGTTTGGTAGTGTTGTTAACCCATGGCATGTATCAGCAAAAAATCTATCGAGATAATCCAGCAGAATTGACTGAGGATAGTCGCGAGAAACACCGTAATACTTCCATTGTTGTTAAGTTTGATGTGTCCGCCTCGTCAGATTTCAAAATCCAACTGGAACGCTGGCAAGATTATAGCGGCAGCTGGTTTAAACAGAACTACGGCGATGCAAGCACGCTGAGTATGGCTTACAATCTCGTGTTTTAATTCTATCTATGTTGTAACTGTTCAATAAAAAAAGCCTGAGTCATCTCAGGTTTTTTTATTGGCACAAGCTAGCAGGCAGCAAACCATAGCTTGCGACCACTTTATGCGACCACTTTATCCAATCATGGTTAGCGACTTAAAATAAGCGCTGGCGATGAGTGACATACCCAGCATAGATAATCAGCAGTACCCCGAGAAACCAAGCCATGCTGACCGGCTCTTGCCAAAACCAGTAACCAAAAGCCCCTGCGAATATCACGCTGCTATATGTCCACATTCCGATATCGGAAGCGGGGGCTAGTGCATAGGCTTTGGTCATAGCCATTTGTCCGGCCGCCGCTAAAAAACCCATGCCAATAAAAGCCCACCAACTAGACGCTGCAATGGGCTGCCAATAAAAAGGCACTGGGATAAACGAAATAATGGCCGTCAAAAGCGAAAAATAAAACACAATTCTGGCGGCAGGCTCAGTGTCAGACATGTAGCGAATTGTGGTTTTGGTGACTGCAACTAATACTGCTGACAATAACCCAATCGCTAATAACAGCAGGCTACCCGCTTCACCATGCACCGGAATAGCAACAAAAACGCCTATAAAACCAAGGAAGATAGCAAATAGCGTTAAGCGACTGGGCGATTCTTTTAGCCAGAATTTGGCAATCACAGGCACCACAAAGGGGGAGAGTAATAGCACAAGCATGGCTTGCGCTAAAGGCAGTTGGCTTATCACATAAAAAAAACAGTACATTGAAACAATGCCGGTAGTGGCCCGGCTTACATGCAAATACCAGCGTTTAGTTTTTAGGATTGACATGCCTTGCAACCAAATCCAAGGCAGCATGACGAGCAAAGCGAAGAAGTTTCGAAAGAAAACTACCTGCACTTGGTTCGCATCGGTACTGGTGAATTTTACCAGTGCACCTATCCCAGCAAAACAAGCCTCTGCCAGTAATAGCAATAAGGCGGCAAACAGTAGATTATTTTTTGCTGTCATCAAAAAACTCAGAACCAAACTGGCGAGAAAGGCGCTATTTTACCATAGCTTCGCAGTTGCAATTGGACACTTCGGCCGTTGCTTTAGGTTGTCAGCCGCTCATTGTGCATTTTTTGCAATAAATCCTCAGCGCGCATTGGCTTACCCAGCAGGTAACCTTGAATGAAATAACACTGACGCGCAGTGAAGAATTCGAGTTGTTGCTGCGTTTCCACCCCTTCGGCAATGCAATACATACCAAGGCTATTCGCCATGCTTAGCATCGCTTCAATGATGGTTTCGTCGTTACGGTCAACACCAATATCTTTAACAAAACTACGGTCAATCTTAATGGCATCGATTGGGAGCTCTTTTAAATATTTAAGCGATGAATAACCGGTACCAAAATCGTCTAATGCCAATTGCACGCCAAGCTTGCTTAGCGCGAGCATCGTAGCTATCGCGCTTTGATGATCTTGCATCAAAGCACTTTCCGTGACTTCAAATCGCAAACAACTCGCGGGAATTTTGAATTGAGTTAACAGGGCCGCTGTTTCTACGGCAAGCTGCGCTTGTTCCAAATGGCGCGGTGATAAGTTTACCGAAACGTAGACTGGAAATCCGGCTTCATGCCATTGCTGCAAATCCTCAAGCGCCCGCAAAAGCAGAGCTTGGGTCATTGGCACTATTAATCGCAGATCTTCGGCCAGCGGGATAAATTCTGCCGGAGGGACGATAATTTCCTCATTTTGCCAACGCATCAGCACTTCAACCCCAATCATTTGTCGACTACGACTGTCATAAATTGGTTGATAGAAATTGATAAATTGATCAAGCAGCAAAGCGCTGCGCAAGCGGGTTTCTCGAGCCAGTTGCATATGTGCTTTTTGGTTCATCTCTTCGATGAAAAACTGGAAGTTATTGCGCCCACTGTCTTTGGCATAATACATCGCGACGTCAGCATGTTTTAACAGCTCACGGGCATCTGCGGCGTCTTCAGGGTAGAGCGCAATGCCTATGCTTGGTGATACGCTGAGCGTTTGATTGCCTAGTTGCATCGGTTCGCTGATCGCTTTTAGCATTTTGCGGGCAACGTGGCTGACATTGTTGTCATCTTTATAACTTTCCAACAGCACCACAAATTCATCACCGCCCAGTCGAGCCACAGTATCAGTGAGGCGTAAAGTACTGGTCAGGCGCTTGGCGACTTGCTTGAGCAATAAATCGCCAACATCGTGGCCAAGGCTGTCGTTCACTTGCTTGAATTTATCCAAGTCAATAAAACATAAAGCTAATGAACGTTTTTCGCGTTTAGCTTGGTCAATCCCGTGCAGAATACGGTCCATTAATAAACTGCGGTTAGGCAGACCGGTCAACGCATCATAATTGGCTAAATAACGTAGGTTTTCTTCAGCTTGTTTTTGCGCGGTAATATCGGTAAATACTAGGACGAAGAATTCGACGCTATCTGATTCACCGACGGCTGAGACATTTATTAACGTTGGCAGTTCTTTACCATCTGGGCTAATGACTAATTCTTCGCCTTGCCAATGTTGATTGGCGGTCATGTTAGCCAGTAACCGTACGTAAAACCGCCGGCGATTTAAACTGATGCCAAGATCGTGTTTTTGCGGTTTATTAAGATACTCATCCATATTGCCAAAAACGTCGGTGAATGATTGGTTTGCCGCAATCACCCGTTGCTCTGGGTCAAGTAATACAACCCAATCTCGAGTTTGTTGGAAGGCTTCGCCGAAGAGTCGAGCTTTCTCTTTAGTTGCCCTCGTTTCAGTAATATTGCTGTAAGTTCCGATGACCCGTAGCGCTTTATTGCCATCAGTTTCAGTCACCTTGCCAATATCGCGAAACCATAACCAATGGCCCGTTTTGTGTTGCATCCGATAGGTGTGATCGAAGGTGCGATCGATGGCCGCTAAAAACTTGTGCCACGCGTTGAGGTAACCATCTTGATCATCAGGGTGAATCAAAGTGACATGCTGGGTGAGTGATACAGGGTTTAACTCTTCGCTATAGCCCAGCATCACGTGCACCCGCTGGGCATATATATTATTGCGACGTTCGTGCCACTCCCACACCCCAGAGTTGACGGCGTCCAAGGCTTGCTTTAAACGTAACTCACTGACTTGTACTTTACTCTGAGCCGAAGCTAACAGCCGTTTATTGGCACGACGGTTATATAGCCAAAAGGCCGCTAGAATAAGGGCAATAGCGCCATAGCTGCCAATTGCAAAAAAGGAAAACCAAGGGGCCGGCTGGATCCGAACCGTTAAGCTTGCAACAGGACTGGTAAGGCCGGTGGTTTGCGAAATGGCTTGGACTTTAAATTGATATTCGCCAGCAGCTAATTCAGGGAAAATCACCGAAGGCGTTACCTGCAGCGGGTAATGCAGTTCTTGTTGGCCTTCTAACCAAAATTTGTAGCGAATTTTACTCTGGTCGCGAAAATTTAAACTGGAGAATTCAATCTTTAATCCCTGAGCTTGATAATCAAATTCAAAAGTCTGATTACTGATATCCGTAAACGTGGTCGCAGCTTGTTGATTTAGGGCTTGAATTGACGTGATGACAATATTAGGGGCTTGCGGCGGTTCTTGCAGTAACGCGGGATTAAATCTTGTGACGCCGCGATTGCTGCCAAATACCAAGTCACCATCGGCCAGCCTCGCACTTGCAGCAAAGATAAATTCATTACTCGGCAAGCCATCTTTTTTGGAAAAATGCTCAACTCGTAAGTTAATTGGGTCGAATTTTGAGATCCCAACATCAGTGGATAACCAAAGATTACCGCTGTTGTCTTGCTCTAACGCATTTAGCCGATTGCTCTGTAATATATTGCCCGTGTTAAATTGATGCCGTAATTTAAAATCAACGGAATCAAAGCCAAGTAAGCCAACACCATCGAAGGCAACCCACAAAATGTTATTGTTATCCACGATCATCGCGTGTGCAAACCGGCCGAGCAGCGGTTGATAAGGGGACACTTGGTAAACACGGTTAGCACGCTTGGTTTGTAGATTAAACGTCCAAAGCTGGTCTGTGGCGCCAATGAGCAGCAATTCTGGTTGATTGGGCAAAGTGCCAATAATTTTTCTGGCGTCACTGACAGGCAACTGCTCCTTTAAGCCGTCCACCACGGTCAAGGCGCCGCTTGCAGGTTGATAGCGGTAATAATCCGTTTGGTTAAAAAACCAAAACTCTTGTTCTGGACTATACCAAACGCCAAGGACCTGTTGCTGCAGGAGCTTGAGTTGCGCTTGATCTTGCAGCGGCAATGCTAAAAATTCTTGGGTTTTTGCCGAAAAATAATGCAGTCCAAGCCCAGCTCTCAGCCAAAGATTTCCTTGGTTGTCTGGATATAAGCGATTGACTCTATTTCGAAAGTTTTCTGGCAGTTTGGCAGGGTAAGGATGCACTGTGACCGAGTTGTGCTGTAAATCGATCGATTTGACGCCATCATCATTGCCCACCCAAAGTTGCTGCTCCAACCCTACCGCTAGGGTCGACGCGCTACTAACATTCATGCCAATTAAGTTTTTTTCAATGGGTGCAAGTGTAATGCTTTGAAACAACGTGGTTTTGGGATGCCAGTAATAAGCGCCATCATCAAGGCTTGCTAACCAATAACCACCATCTGGGCTTGCGATAAGCTGAGTGATAATGTCTTGGCCAATTTCATTATGACTGTCGGTAAATCGCCATAACAATCTCGCTTGGTTACTGTCCGTAGGCAAGCTAAACAGACCAGTATTGCTGCCAAGTAAAAGGCCTTCGTTGGACTGCAGCATATCGTTGATTTGAAGGTCGTCGAGGATTTTTTGCGGATTGTGCAGTTGTCCAGTCTCTAGTCGATAAAGCGCTTTTCCTTGTGCAACCCAAAGCTGTTGTCCGGCAATCAATATCGACCGTATCGACAACCCCGGCTTACCAAGGACAATTTCAGTGTGTTTGCTGGACGCTAAATCCACACTAAATAGCCCAAGCGAAGTGGCTATAAATAACTGGCGTTGATGCAAGACCAGCTGTCGAATTCGCGACATGATGTTATTTGGGGCATCAAATTCAAACAGCTTTTGCAGTTGACGGTGTTTAATATTAAAACGATAGACGCTACGATTGATTGCCAGTAGTAAATGCTCGTCGTCTTCTACCACTAAATCGTACAGAACCGCGTTCACAATGTTTTCTTGTGCGGATAATGCGAGCACTAATTCGGTTGCACCTGTGGTTTTATCTAACTGAAAAACACCGACGTTACTGGCGGCAATCCAAAAACGATTTGACTCATCTTCAACCAATTGCACGATGCTTAAATCTTGGAATGAGTAGTTCTTTGGTGAAAATTGTCGTACTTGGGTGCCGTCATACAAGTTAAGGCCACTGGCAGTCGCTACCCAAAGAAAGCCTTTGCTGTCAATGTGCAGTTTTTGTACTGTGCCTTGCGACAAGCCTTGCTCGGTGGTTAAAGGGGTTAATAGTGGCGAAACGGCGTAAATTTCAGCAGACAAACAACCACAAATCAGCAATAAAAATCGGCAAAATCGGATCATGCTGCTGAACTTTTGGAAAGTGAAATGATTAAATTCTGTCGCATTTTTAGCATGATCCAAATTGTATTCACGCATTGACTCCCTGCGGAGCACCGCTGTGTGTGTTCCTATTTTCCCGATTTTATAGTGCTGCCATCTTTAGCGCAACCAAACCGAACACTAGCAACAGAGCAATATGTTGTAGCTCGTTGGTGATTTTTAAAGCTTTGCCAAGCTCGGCTGCGCTAGGTTGGCGTTCTGTGCCAATTCTTACTCGGGGGATTTTGGCTTCTTGGTAATAAACAGGGCCAGCGAGACTGGTTTGTAGCGCTGCGGCCCAGGCGCTTAACAGCCAACGCGCAGAAAAACTGAGCTGTAAATCTTTACTGTATTTATGAAACTTTAGGGTATCGCCGATATTGACCCAAAGCGCTAAAAGCAGGGTGTTTAGCAGTGCAGGAATCAAACTTAGCGCTTGTTCCAGTAGCGCAATGAAAGCCCCAAATTCTCGTTGTCGAGCTAACTTTGGGTTCCATTGTTGTTGTAGCTCGAGCAAGAGTCGGTAACAGCAAGCAGCAATACCGCCACCGACGAGGTACCAAAACAACACAGCAAACCAATGCTTACACAGCCTAAGCGCTAAAGTGTCTAGTGCCGCTTTAGCGATACCTGCAGCAGACAACTGGCCAGTTTTGCGCAGCAGCATTGGCGCGAGTTGATCTCTGGCCAAACTAAGCTGTTCTTTATGTAGGCTTTGCTTCACTTGCTGCAATTGATTGGCAAAAAATTGCCAATCAAGCGCCAAATACAGCAAACATGCTTCAAAAAATTCCGGCCATGCCGACAGTTCATCGAAAGCTATCAGCAGTACAACAAAAGGCACGAGTAACACCAATACCGACAAAGTCCCAGCCAAAAACTGTTGTTGTCGATCATTGTTTGGTTTGGCGACTTTATTGCGGATAGCATTTGCAATTGCTCGGATAAAAAACCAAAGTTGATAACTTGCTGGCAATGGAGCAAAACGACTTAACAACAACACAACCAGAGCTAACATTGGTTGTTGAAAGGCGCTTTGCTCAAAGAGCAGCCAGAAGTCATCAAGTGGCATTACAACGTGACCTGAGCCAATTCAGTCAACAGTTGCAGCACCATGGCGCAGCTATTGCGGGACGCGACTTCTAAGTAAGCTTCGAAAGAGCTTGGGGACTCTTTGCCAGCGATATCGCTGAGACTGCGGATCACCACAAATGGGGTTTCTAATTGGTAACATGTCTGGGCGATTGCGGCCCCTTCCATTTCTACTGCGAGCATCGTTGGGAAGGTTGCACGTGTTTTTGCCACACGTTCAGGATCGCACATAAACACATCACCAGTGGTGATTAATCCGTGTTTAGTTTTGCAAAAACCAAGCGATGCAATGCTGCGATCGGCAGCGGCAATGAGCGCTGGGTGTGCCGTAAAGGCAGCTGGCAAGCGAGGCACTTGGCCAGGCTCGTAACCAAAGGCTGTCACATCCACATCATGGTGGCGTACTTCGGTTGAAATCACGATGTCGCCGACGTTGAGCTCTGGATCAAAACCGCCCGCCGAGCCCGTGTTAATGACACAAGATGGCTTAAATAATTGAATTAAAAGCGTGGTCGCAATAGCGGCGGTCACTTTACCGATCCCACTTTGTACCAACACTACGTCACTGCCGTTCAGTTGGCCATGGTGAAATTCAAATTGTGCAACTTTGGTCGTTTGCACATTTTTAAGTTGTTGTTTTAACAGCGCAACTTCTTGTTCCATTGCGCCGATAATGCCGATAAGTTTCATCATGCGGTTCCTGACTGAAAAAATGCCATTATACCGTGAAGCCACCGCAATGTGGCGATAGTTTTTTGTGCAAACTATCGATGCACTCAGCTCAATTAAAGTTCAGTTGCGCTGCGGCGCCGTCAGTTAGTGTTCCCGCTTGATAGTCACGAATGGCTTGATCGATTTCAGCCACAGTGTTCATGACAAAAGGACCGTATTGTACAATCGGTTCGCCAATAGGCTTTGCCGCTAACACTAATAAACGGACTGGCTCGGTTGCGGTTAACGTCAGTAAATCGCCGTCGGTTAAAATTGCCGCTTCATGGTTGGCAATGGCAGTAAGCTCAGCGCCAATTTTGATGTTGCCCACAAAAGGGTAAACCAAGGCGTTATGGCCAAGCGGTAGGGCAAAACTCACTTGGTCACCTGCATTTAAACAAAAATCTAAATAAAGCGGGGCAGTACTTAGTCCTTGAACTGGGCCTTTCACGGGACTGCCATCTGACTTCTTAAATTCTCCTGCAATTACTTTGACCCAGCTGTCAGCACCGAGCGATAGTTGAGGAATTTGTGCTGGGCTTAAATCGACATATGCCGCGGGCTTCATTTTTTCTGCGGCTGGCAAATTAAGCCATAATTGGAACCCCTGCATCAGCCCTGATTGTTGCTGCGGCATTTCAGAGTGAATGATTCCGCGACCGGCAGTCATCCATTGCACGCCGCCACTTTTCAGGTGCCCCTGATTACCCAAATGATCCTCATGCAGCATATGCCCGGCCAGCATATAAGTGACAGTTTCAAAGCCGCGGTGCGGGTGCGCGGGAAAGCCTGCAATATAGTCTGATGCTTGTTCTGAGCCGAAACAGTCGAGCATTAGAAATGGGTCAAGCCGCAAATGCTGCTGAAGTCCGATGCTTCGCCGGATTTTAACGCCCGCGCCATCGGATACGGCTTGTGCTTTGATGATTGAACGGATAGTACGTTGACTCATAATAACTGGGCTCTTGGCAGTGAACTTCATGAAGACAATAGTAAACCTTAAAATCAGTCGATGAAAAAGCGCGAAAATTCCCATAAATAGTTCGAATTTGTCGAACATTTGATTAACCCATTGATTAACCCATTGATGAACTCATCGTCGTGCTATGGTCGAGCCAGGGTCGAGCCAAGTTCGTGCCATTGTCGAGCCAAGGTTTAAAGTTAAGTCAGATTTGTCGTTTGTTCATGGTTTAACAACCAGATTTTGCGGGATAGTCCACCAGCATAACCCGTCATACTGCCATTTTGGCCAATAACACGATGACAAGGCACAACAATCGCGAGCGGGTTGCGGCCGTTGGCGGCACCCACCGCACGAACCGCTTTTGGCCGAGCAATTGCTTTGGCCACATCAGCATAACTACAGGGTTGTCCGTAATTAATTTGCTGCAGCTGTCGCCACACTTGCTGTTGAAACTCGGTACCTTGAGGGGCTAATTGCAGCGCAAAAGTGCGACGTGTCTGAGCAAAATATTCGCTAAGTTGGGTTAAGGCATGTTGCAGATTAACCGTGATCGTTGATGTGATCTCAAGATCTAGACTTGCAGCCATGTCACTTGGCAACAACGTTGGCTTTTGAAGTATCTGGCAGTGAATAGCTTGGTCGATTGGCTGTTGCATTGCAGCTTGAGGTTGGCGTAATTCGTGTGCAGTGCTCGTTTGAGTGTTTGTATATTCGTTACTCGCTGCATTTGCAGATTGCCCATTCGCGTATTGCTCATTCGCTAATTGTCCGTTAGCTAATTGCTCGTGAACAAATTGGGCATTCATCACTGGAGCCATCCGAACATTCGCTAGTTGTCGGTCTTTGTCAGCATGTACCTCAATAAATTCGATAACACAAAGCCCTTGCTCGCTCGCTACTAGCCTTAAATCGCCAATCGGGGTTCGCAGGATTGCAGTCATAGTTTGCATATGATTTTCCTTAGGCGTTTTCTTCAACGTGAATTGTAGGGGGGATTTGTTGATCTTTGCTCAATTGGCTTTTGCTCGATTGGCTTTTGCTCGTTTTTGCCGGCAAATTGAACCACAGTTGTAAAGTGGCATAACTACGCCAAGGAGCCAACATAGTTTCGGTGATGGGAGTGGCTCTTTGCTGTAACGCTTTTTGGATCCCTAAATCACCTGCGAGCCAAATATCGCTATCGCTGATCCCTCGCATTTTGGCATAAGCAATGGTCCATGGACCGATCCCTTTAATGCTGAGCCATTCACTTGGATCCGCCTCGGGTTTTTCCAGAACGGCTGCAGCCAGTGCTTTTAACGTTGCCCTGCGAGCTGCGGGGACTTTGATCATCGCCAAATCACTGGCTGCAACCGCTTGGGGCGTTGGAAATAGTCGCATTGGCATGCCGCTTGGGCTGATTTCATTGATTATCGGTTCGCCTAGTTCGGCGCATAACCGATTTAATTGCGCGCGCGCGCCTGCGACACTGACCTGTTGACCTAACACCGCTCGAACTGCGGCTTCCCAGCGGTTCCACACGCCTGGAATTCGAAGCCCCGCAATATGTGAGTTTGGAAAAAAACTATGCAGGTGATCATCAATTTGTTGCATATCTGCGTCTAGGTCGAGTAATCGTCGTAGCTGCGTAATCACTTGCGCCAAGCCATCGGGGTAGGGCCAATGCAAGGATAAATACAAGATAGGTTTGACTGGATCTGGGCGCACTTCAAACCAACCTTGGCGATGTTCAAGGCAAAATGTTCTGCCATAACGGTTGTCCTCTTGCCATTCCATCCCTGTTAAGGTGCGAGCTTGCCAAAATTGCAACAGTTGTGACCACGCCAAAGGTGGGCGATAGGCGAGCTCTAAATTTAATAATGGTGTTGCATGCGTCATGCGATTGCCTCGAATTTGACTGGGCGTTAGTGTTAATTGTCGTTTGAATTCGTCTTGAAAGCGTCTAACACTATGAAAGCCGGCATGCAGTGCCACAGCTGCCACAGGCAACGCCGTTTGATGAAGTAGCTGTTTAGCAAACAGCACTTGTTGGTAGAGCGCATATTGTTTGGCAGAAATGCCAAGTCGTTGAAATAGTTTACGCAGGTATCGATCAGAGATGCCTAGCCGCTCGCAGAGTTGTTGCTGGTTGCCATCAATCAACGCACCTTGTTCGATGAGTTTAACGGCGCGACGCAAAGTCGTATCGCTGCCAAGCCAGGCTGGAGAACCCGGAGCACTGTCTGGACGACAGCGCAAGCAAGGCCTAAAACCAGCAACTGCGGCGGCTATGGCACTTGGAAAATATTGCACATTGGCTTCTTTGGCTGCAGGCGCAGGGCAGATAGGTCGGCAATAAATCCCAGTGCTTTTGACTGCAACAAAAAATAAACCATCAAATCGGGCATCACGGGCAAGTCGAGCATGTTGATAACTTTGTAGCTTGTCCATTCAATCCATCTCCAGTGCGAGAAGGCCAGTGTAACGGAAAACTCCGGTGACACTAGCCAGATCCGGCACTGAATGGGATTAAACGTTTAAATCGACTTGTTGCATTAAGCCAACTTCCCCATGTTCTTGCAGGAAGATACCGCTTCTTGCAATCTGTGCTTGCAGTTTGTCACTATCATATAAGCCAAATGACGTGGAAACGGACATCGTAGATATCGCGGCTACGCCCATTTGCGATAATGTTTTTAGTTGCTCGCCAGGCTGCCAAAGCCCCAGTTTTGCCCAACTGCTGTCATTTTCATCAATAAAGCCATTTTGGTCATCGTCTAATTTGGCTAGCTCCTGATAACCTTGGCCTGTGGTTGGACCAAACAACTCAGCGCCATTATCGATCCGTTGGTTTTGATTGCGATCAAATGTTAAGTAGTACTGCGAGCTGGCAAGACCGGCTAATTGTTTTGTCTCGCCATTGGCGAAGAAATCAAATGCATGAGTCTCCCCAGTGTAGCGAAATGGCGTTTGGTCAAAACTCAGTACCAGCGGATCTTTAACCGCTGCTGTTTGTGAAATACTCATTGATAAATGTTCGGACTGCATTTCTAAGTCGAACGACCAACTAAACGCTCTGCCATCGGCAAGTTCGACCGCGCCGCTAAAATTGGCGCTAACTTGTTGATAGCGATAAGACATTTCAAATACAGTGCTGCCGTTGCCGTTGCCGTTGCCGTTGCCGTTTGGCGGTGCGTTGTCGTTTGGCGGTGCGCTGTCCTGCGCTGGGGCCGCCTGTTGTTGCGCTGACTGGGCAAAAATTTTATCTAGATCAGAACCTTTGATCCAAGATAATAATTTGCCAGAGGTTAGCTGTTCCAAAATGCGTTTGACTGCGCCTACGCTAAGTAGTGCATTAAACTGTTGACTGTCTTCATTTTGTTCATCTGATGACGTAGACTCAGGAGCGGGTTCGGCAATTGTCGTTGGCGCAAAATCCGATCGGTTAATCTGCGCTGGCGGCGTTTGCTTTAAACCAGTAGCTAAGCTGGCATTGGCTCGAGAGCTGTCGCTCCGAGAAGTGTCATTCCGAGAGTTATCACTCCGAGAGCTGTCGCTCCGAGAAGTGTCATTCCGAGAGTTGTCATTCCGAGGGAGCTCAAGTCGGGTGTTATAAGCTATATATTGTTCTGACGACGACAAATTTTGATGGGCAGCGACGATTTTCATCATGGAACTCCAGTGTTTTCTGGTTTGCTGCATCTTTTATCGACAGTTATTGGTTAAACTTTAGGCGGTTTCTTATGTTAGAAGAATTTTTCCTGCAACTCAGTACCGATCCCGAGAGCATTACCTTTGAACAAAGCATTCAGCTAATTGATACTTTGTATGAATTTAGGCCTACAGCTTTCAAAAATGGCGCAGTTGATAATGCCGCTGGTGAAAATAATGGTTCATGCAAAATTCTGTCTTTTGCCGCGTTACACCAACTCTCCGAGCCACAAACTTTGCAGTTATTTGGAGATTTCTATCGGTTGGAAGTGATGCCGGATCTCAAAGGGCACAATCATGCCAATATCCGTAATTTTATGCGCACTGGTTGGGACGGAGTGAGTTTTAGCCAACAAGCTTTAAGTGGCAAATCAGCAGAGATAGAGTAGCACTTGGCTTAGGTGGTTGTGCTAACGCAACCTAGCCATGACCAAAGTCACCAGTGTTTGTCATTATTAGAACGGCAACAAATTGGAGTTTATAGCGGTATATCAACGACGTGCTAATGGTTTTAGCTCGGTTAGACTGTCTTTGCTAAACTTTGACCGACGTTTCGCTTACTGCATTTCACTAGAACTGATTCAATCTTTTTGGCAGAAAAGGGTTTTGCAATAAAACCACAGGCACCCGCTAAAATACTTTGTTGGACGTTTTC
>Ga0187843_10001448_pt1 | contig 14974 bp, 14 predicted proteins | sample SpaLakP09_SKY_43_FD_134516 | JGI IMG/M metagenome (GOLD analysis project Ga0187843, IMG submission 134516) | Oligotrophic lake water microbial communities from Sparkling Lake, Wisconsin, USA - SP09_SKY_43 | ecosystem: Environmental > Aquatic > Freshwater > Lake | place: USA: Sparkling Lake... | reverse complement strand
CTATATGAACTATATCCATTGCCAGATGCTGTGCCTACAAACCAGTGACCACCATCATATGCCCCTTGTACTCCTGGAGGCATGGGTCTAGCTGTTGTAGTTGTTGTTGTAGGTGGCAATGTTGTTGTAGTTGTAGTTGTTGTATCAGTAGTTAATCCTTCTTTGAAATTTAAATTATAATTTAATCCTCTAAATAATAGATATGCTACAAAACATATAGCTAAAAACATAAATAAATTCATCAACTCTTTTTTCATTTATATATATTATACTTTTATTTTTTCAATAAAAATTTTACAATATTTACAATACATGTTTTGTTGATTTTTCTCGTTTGACCCTTTGTATTCGTATAACTTATATCCTTAAAACAATCCGTATTTGTTTCTAATTCTTTTAATAAATTGGGAATTGTATTGAATTTTTGCATTATTGCCAAAGCGGTAACTGAACTAATTCCTGGAATTTGACATAACATTATTTCACCGATGTTGTCAGGTGTTATGTTTTCCTTTTTCACCTTTTTAATAACATTAACATAATCTTTGGCGCTTGGTTCTATTTCTGCTTCTACTTCTACTTCTGTTTCCAATGTAGTATCATTTGTTTCTTCTACAACATTAGATTTATTATTTGTTGATTTATTGATATTATTTTGATAAAAACCTTTTCTACCACTCCCAGATGACTCTTTTTCTAATTTATGAGCCATATTACAAATGACCAATGCTGTTTCCTCAATATTAAATGTTCTAAAAACAGAAAAACCTTTGTAATAATTGAGAGAAAACATTGCAGAATAGGAAGTAAGTTTTTCAGTTTGGTTATCTTTAAATCGATTAACTCTGTTTACATCACCTTCAATAAGGTAAATTATATTATGATTATGATGTTCTAGACCATTTAATCTATACGATTGCTCTTCATATCTTCCATCTTTGATACTCGATAGCAAGTCATTTAACGATTTTCTCTCTATAATTAGTTTTTCTTCCTTTTCATCGGAAATTATTATATCGCCTAAAGGTAAATTTTCAGTTACAACTTTCAATTGTTTAAAAATAGGTATAAATAAAACTAATTTATTAATATTTGATAATAGTTCTGGCTCACGAGTATCAATCTTAATTATCATTTGCTATGTAATAATTTAATAATATCTTATTAAATCATTTTAAAAGAATAATAATTTACCAATAATACCAAATAATATTATTATTAAAAAAATATTATTAAAAAATAAATTATTAGTTTTAACCCATATTGCCTCCAATTGTAGCACGGTATCCATACTTTTGGGTTTGGATAGTGTAGTTAGGAACACAAATAGCAGGATTATTTTGAGGAGCTCTCAATAAGAAAGGTTGACTAGACATAAACCAACCAACACGAGGAGCAGTTCCTGCTTTCTTGGGACCACCGCATACGTTAGTTCTATTCACAATTGACGCTTGGTTGCGACTCATTTTACTGCCAGAATTGTAGACCATAGTATATACTACAAAAATATTTTTATTTTTTATTATTTTAAAAAATAATATTAATCTAAATATTTCCAAATAAATCCAGAAGCTGTTTTTCTATAATTTTTTAAAACACCTTTTATAGAAGATGTTGAAATATTTACTTCTTTTGAAGCTGAAATAATAGATATATGTTCCTTAATTAAAGTGTCATTTAAATTATATTGACCTATTTTTCTTGTATAACTATTTGCTAAACCATTTTGAACTTTGTGTATTTGATTTTCTTTATTGGTGCACCATTCTAAATTTTGAATAGAATTATTTAATTTATTCCCGTCTTTATGATTTACCTGTTCTTTATTTTCATGATTTTCTAAAAAGGTTAACGCGAGTAATCTATGTAAAGTAAACGTTTTTTTATAAATATAAACTCTTATATATCCATTTTCGTTTACTTTATAATTTTCCATAATTTTACCATAACTATTTTTAAATCTTCCTAAATTAGAAACAAAATAAGTTTTATCTAATTTACAAGTTTCACCAAATATTTTTTGTAAGTTTAATTCTCTCCATTCTTCATTTTCTAAATTATTATTTTCAACATTCTTCCATTTATAACCGTAAGCTGTGTTAGAAAGCCCATTTACACAATTGCCTATAGCATTTCTTCCATTATGTGAATTAGAGGTTAACTTATTTTCTACCGCCCATTTTCCAGCATCTTCTATTGAATTATACTCTTCTAATATTTCATTATTATTTTTATTTATACGCAAAATCGGTATATTTTTATTTGATTTATAAATTAGACCAATTGACCTATGATGACTATTTTCTAAACGTGTATTCCATTCAAGATTAGTAACATTATTGTTTAATTTGTTTTTATCTTTATGATTAACTTCTGGTTTATTTTCGGTATTTTCAATAAATGATAATGCTACTAATCTATGAACTTTAAAATTATTTTTCCCTACATTATTAACTAAACAAATATGTTGATATCCGCCTTTAATGCCTATTTTCATTATTCTATTCGTTTTCTTATTCATTACGTTTCCAAAATTACTTACACTGTAATTTGGATAATCATTTATTACGCGCCACTCCTCCATAGTAGTTATATACCATTCAATCGTTTAAACTCTTTTTACAAATAACATATCTTGAAACTATATAAAGTTATCTACATATATAATTATAATGACCGAAGCAAAGATAAATCTAGAAGATATTATTAAAACAGAAGAAGGACTTGTATTTAATCCATACAATCCCTTAAACGTAAAGATTACATTGTGCGAAGTACAATCTATTCTTTCTAAGTATAATGTTCCTCCTATCGTGCATAATATGTCTCTCTATGAAAGAGCCTTTGTTCACGAATCGTATACAAAACACCCACAATTTGAAAATATTAAGCAAAACATTACAATTATGGAACGACCGCCAGACTGCTTACCATTAAGCAGTAAATCCAATCAACGTCTCGAATTTTTAGGGGACGGAGCATTGGAATTTGTTACTAAATATTTGCTTTATAGACGTTTTCCTAAAGCCGATGAGGGGTTTATGACAGAAAAAAAAATTGCTATTGTTAAAAATGAAGCAATCGGTAGAATCGCTCTTGAAATGGGATTGCATAAATGGTTAATTATATCTAAACATGCAGAGGAAAAAAAGGTTCGCACGAATTTAAAAAAATTAGGTTGCCTTTTTGAGTCTTTTATTGGGGCTTTATTTCTTGATTTTAATAAGATTACAGTGAAGGACGACGATAAATGGTTTGAAAATATTTTTCTTACTGGACCAGGCTTTCAAATGGTGCAAAAATTTATCGAAAGTGTATTTGAAAAACATATTGATTGGATTGCACTTATTCAAAATGACGACAATTATAAAAATATTCTTCAAGTTAAAATTCAAAAAGAATTCAAAGTAACGCCACATTATTTAGAAATTGAACATGATATCGAATTAGGATATAAAATGGGTGTTTATTTATGTTTGGGACAACAAATTCACACATTATCACATAATAATTCGGTTGATATTTCCTTTTTTAGTAATTTTAAAGCTATCCAAGATTTCGTTTCTGAAAATGGGAAAGTATTTATTTTTATGGGAGAAGGTCAACACAAAATTAAACGCAAGGCAGAACAAATAGCTTGTAACGAAGCATTAAATTATTTAGATAAGGTATAAGATAAGGTATAAGATATAGTATTACTATGTATAATAAATATTATACATAAAAATATAAAAATTTATATATTCAAATTATATAAGCAATGAATCCTTTAGAAGCATTAAAACAAAAATTAAAGGTAAAACCAATTATTCAAGAGAGAGAACGAGTTGCTATTATAATAAAAGGTGAAAAGGGAGCCAGAAAAAAAGAACAACCTAGAAAAGAAGAAGTAGAGGAAAAAGAAAAATTAGAAGAAGGTGAAGAAATAGAAGAAGGTGAAGAAGTGGAAAAAAAAGTTAAAAAACAAAAAGTAAACGAATCTTTGGAAGAAGGAGAAATAAGTGAAGAAATAGTTGTTAAACCTAAACTAAAACCAACTGCTATTGTAGATGAAACATATAAAGGCTTTGACCGTGATGCATTACTTAAAAAACTTAAAGAAACCAAAATGATAAAAGTAACTGTAAAACCAGAAATTGAGGAATCTGAAGAAAAAAAAATCATTGAACCTATACAGCAAGTTATACCAATTAAAAAGGCTAAAAAAGTTCAAATTAAACAACCACTTATTATTGAAGATGAAGAAGAAGAAATCGTTAAACCTGAAGAAGAAATAAAAGAAAAATTTGTCGAACCTGTATCTCCTGAAGAAATTATGATTATACGTAAAAAAGAGAAAAAAGAACTACAAAAAGAAGGTGAATTACAAGAAAAAGAAGCACAAGAAGTTATACCTATCGTAATACCTGCTAAAAAAGAAAGAAAAACTCAAAAAATGGAAAAAGGTGTGGCTATTTTGGGTCCTGAAACAGTTATTCAATTTGGAGATACACCATTAACTAAAAGATTGCCCAAAAAATCGCCACCCGTTTTAATAAAGGTTTCAAGTTATTATATGAATAACAGAGAGATATTTGTTAATTTTATCAATTCTATTTTTGAACCATATCGTTTAGAGCTTCAAGCAAACAAAGAAAACATAACTTGTGAAAATATCGGCAAAACCTCTAGCAATTTCTCTCTACTAACACATCAGAAAATCGTGAGAGATTATATGAATCTTTATACTCCTTACAGAGGATTACTTTTATATCACGGTTTAGGTTCTGGCAAAACGTGCACATCTATTGCTATTGCAGAAGGTATGAAAAACAGCAAACGAATTATAATTATGACTCCAGCATCTTTACAGGCAAACTATAGAGAGGAACTTAAAAAATGTGGCGATTTATTATACAAAAGAAACCAATTTTGGGAGTGGATTTCAATTACAGATTATCCGGAAGCAGTAGAACCTATTTCAGCCATTCTAAATCTACCTCGTGAATATATTAGAAGACACGGTGGGGCGTTCTTTATTAATGTTAAAAAAAAGTCTAATTATGATGAACTAAGCGATAATAGTAAACAAATATTAGAGCAACAATTAAACGAAATGATAAATTATAAATATACATTTATTAATTATAATGGTTTGCGTAGTACTCGTTTAAGTGAAATGACATCTGAATTTACAAGAAATATATTTGATAATGCTGTCGTTATAATTGATGAAGCGCACAATTTGATCAGTAGAATTGTAAATAAATTAAAAAAAGAAAAAACTATAACGGAGGATGAAAATAGAAAAAAACCAGGAGAAGAAAGCAAAGATAATATATTTGGCGAACAAACACCATTAAATTTAGCTACTAAATTATATTACATGCTTTTGAGAGCTCAAAATTGTCGTATTATATTGTTATCTGGAACACCTGTTATTAACTATCCAAACGAATTTGGAATACTTTTCAATATTTTAAGAGGTTATATAAAAACATGGAAAATACCACTTAATGTTAAAACTGCTAAAAAAATAGATAAAGAAGTTCTTCGTGAAATATTAATTGGTCAAAAAACATTAGATTATTTGGATTATTCACCCTCCGGTAAGATGTTAACCATAACGAGGAATCCTATTGGGTTTAAGAATGTCGTTAAAAGAGAATCAGGATATCAAGGGGTTTCCAATTCAAAAAAGGATGAAGCTGGTAATACATTTATAGATGAAGAAATCATTCCGGATGACGAGTTTGAAAGAAAAATCATCTCTTCTTTACGTAGAAATGATATTGATGTGATTCCGGATGGTATTGAAGTTAAAAATAAAAAAGCATTACCTGATACACTTGATGAGTTCACAGACAGATATATTGATTATTATACGAAGAAACTTCAAAATGAAGATGCATTAAAAAGACGTATAATTGGGTTATCATCCTATTTTAAAAGCGCGCAAGAAGGGTTATTACCTAAATATGATAAATTACTCGGAATGGATTATCACATTGTAAAGATACCTATGAGTGATTTCCAATTTAAAATTTATGAAGAAGCAAGAAGACAAGAGAGAGAAGTAGAAAAAAATAATGCTAGAAAAGGTAAACAACAACAGCAACAGAATGATAATGCTATGTATAAAGAACCTACATCAACCTATCGTATTTTTTCCCGTTTATATTGTAATTTTGTTATGCCTGAAAGACCTACACCTAAAATAATACAAATGGAAAGATCATTAGAACAAATGGGAGAAATGATGCATTTCGAAACTGTGTATGAAAAATTACAAGAACAAATGAAACCAGTGTTTGATTCTATTTTGAATGAAATAGAGGATACAAAAGAAAGAAGAGAATGGGAAATTAAAGTAGATAGAGAATTGCGTTCTTATATGGAAGATGTGATAAAAGCGAAAAAAAAAGGGAAATCTGCTTCTGACAAAAAATTTATGAAAATTTTAAGTGACCTTCAAAAAGTAAAAGAAATCATCATGAAAACAAAGAAAACACAAAAACACAATGAAGAAGAGATTCAAAATGTTGGTAAAAGATTAGAAGATTTTGATTTAGAACAAGCTTTATTAGAATCTGGATACAATCCTCAAGAAAAAGAAGTCGACCCAGGAGAAAGAAGTAATATAGCAGCCTTATTAAAAGAAGCAAGAAATGAAGAAATAAAGCAAGACCTTAGTGATGGACAAGAAGGTGAATTCGAAGGAGACGAAATACTTAACAAAATTGGAGGAATAAAATATAAAGAACTGCTTGAAGCGGCTATAAAAAATATTGAAGACAATTCAAATGATTTTTTAACTCCTGAAGCACTTCAAGTATTCAGTCCAAAATTCTTACATATGTTGGAAAATATTAAAGACCCTGATTATTTGGGCTTACATTTAGTGTATAGTCAATTTAGAACTGCGGAAGGCATCGGACTTTTTAGTTTAGTTCTTAACAAGAATGGTTTCACAAGATTTAAAATTAAAAAAAACTCATTGAACCTTTGGGAAATTGATATTCCGGAAATAGAACAAGGCAAACCTACATATGCGCTATATACCGGCACTGAAACAAGTGAAGAAAAAGAAATTTTACGTCATATATATAATGGTGAATGGGACCAAATTCCCGATAGTATCGGCAATGAATTAAGAAGCAAATATATGAATAATAATATGGGTGAAGTTATTAAGGTATTTATGATAACATCATCCGGTTCAGAAGGTATTAATTTGAGAAACACGCGTTATGTTCATATTATGGAGCCTTATTGGCATCCTGTCCGTGTAGAACAAGTTATTGGACGCGCGAGACGTATTTGTAGTCACAAAGATTTACCTCTTGCTTTACAAACAGTGGAAGTATTTGTTTATATAATGATTTTCTCTCCTCAACAATTAGAAAGTGATGAGGCAATTGAATTAAAAACACATGACGTTAGTAGGGTCGATTTTAAAACAGTTCAAACAAGCGACCAATATCTTTATGAAATTTCCGAGGTTAAAGCCAACTTAACATCACAACTTACAGATTGTATAAAACAAACCGCGTTTGATTGTTATATTTATTCTAACGGAAAATGTGTTAATTTTGGCGATCCAACTAATACTAAATTTTCATATGTCCCTGGTTACGCAGAGCAAGAAAACGAAACAATTGTTAAGGCAAATAAGGTTGCTATAGAATGGGTAGGTAAAGTAATAAAATTAAATGGAACTGAATATGTTTATCGCAGAATGAGTCCTACACTTCTTAATATATACGATAAAGCTAGTTATGAGGCTGCTTTGGAAGATTCGTCAATCATACCGTTACAAATTGGAACACTTGAAACTCTTGATAATGGAGAGAAAAAATTTAAACTAATAACATAACGATACTAACACTTCTATTATTGTTTTTTCGTCTTCAGATAATTCGTTATAACTATTCATAGCAATACCAGAGGAAGCTATTGCCTTATTATAATAAATATCAGACACATTTCTGATTTTCTTAATAATTTTTCCTATTTTTTTTTCTTTAAATACAACAAATCTTAATCCTATATTTCGTAATCTTGAATTATTATTAGAAATACTTGTAACAAATTTTAATTGATTTATTAGATTTATTAAATTTATTAAATTTAACAAAAATAATAACTGCAAAATATTAATCATTATATAATATATAATACAAACTATTTATTTTGTTTTAACAAATTTATTAACATATCCATTTTTATATTTAATTCTTTCATTTCAGTTTCTAAAGTTGTTATTCGATCTTCCTTTGAAACATTTATGAATGGTTCTTCAAAAGTCATTGTAGGTTCTACATTATTTATTTTTTTTAATTTTTTAAATATATTATCTTCTATTGAATTTGAATTACTAGTTACAGATACATCTAATTCTGATATTTCACTGTTTGTGCCCCATGTAACATTTTTCTTTTTATCAGTACTATCCAAATTAACTTCTTCATTATCTATTTTAATATATTTTAACCTATTATTACTATTTTGTTCTAATTGTAATACAGAGGAATTCATATTTTTATCATTCTTAATAGATGTTTCCTGAGGTTTTAACCAATTATCGTTTTGTTGATAGCTTCTATTTATTTGTTCAACTTCATAATTTCTCTGAGCAGTCATTTCTTTAATTATTTTTTCCATTTCGGTAATAGGAACCTCTTTAATTTTATCTCCAAATTCTGGAACACTTGGAACGGGAAGTGACATAGAATTAGTAAATTCCTCTTGACGTTTATTTAAATCTTTTTCAAATTGACTTTTTCTATCATTTTGGATTTCTTCATATGTTATTAAATCTTTTTGGATTGAAGCTTGCGAAATCTCTTCTAGTATCTTGATTTTATTAGGTTGTTGATTAGGATAATTTTGTTTAATATAATTTAATATTAATACTATATATTTTTTATTTATATCTATTAAATTTTTGCTTTGATTGCTCTCATTATCAAAAAAACCTTTTAGATTGGTAGTAAAAACGGATGCTATTTTTTGTTGAATATCCTTTGATAAAAATTTAAACATATCTTCGTCACTAACAACATCCCAAATCATAGATATATTTTCTTTACTTAAAAAAGTTTTTGATGACATGTAAATATATAAATATAGAACGTTATTTTTATATATTTTATACGTAGTTTATTTTAAAGTGAATCATTAAAATATATGTGTCTAAATTTTTCCATGTATTCATCCTTTAATATATGTGTTTTTAAATAATGTTCTGTTGTTTTATCTTCGAGCATATGAACTATAAAAAATAATGAATAAACACCACATTCAGTAGCTCCGTATTGGTGTTCTATACCTTCATTATTATCATAAATAAATTCCATTTTTGGATTTAAAGCTAATCCCTGTTTTTTCACTCTATCTATAAATTTTTTTATTTGGGCAGGCGCTTTATCTCCTGTGCTATCAAAAAAGAATATCTTTTTTTTCTTTATATTAATAAATAATGAAATCCAATGTTTTCCTGGTTTATTATGTGGGTCTGTATTAAAAATAACTCCTATTTTTGTTTTACCCTTTTTTAACTGATTTTCTAGACTAAAATTACATAATTCATCCCATACACATTCGCCATATAATTTTTTGGTATCAAAATCTATAGGTGAAGGCCCTAAAAAATCAAAACATTTATAAGCTTTTTCATATTGTTTCATTACATTTATAATATCTTCGCTTGATAACCATTCATTGGGATTTTTTTTCCATTCAGGCGGTGATTCAGGAGCAAATGATTCTGAAAAATCACTACTTACAGGACCAAAAACTGCTTTTTGTTTTAACCAACAAGATTCGGTATTACATACGTTACTCAATTTTTTACTTAATAAATCGTGGATTTCTTGTGTAGAATTTGAGTTAATTTTTGAATCAGGATGCCTCGCATTCCATAAATCACGGAGTTTATACAATGAGTTATCTGTATAACACGTAAATTCTTTCATTTCACCTTTAGGTTTGGGACTACAATTTACTTTTTTTAATTTTGACTTGTTTTTATATGAAGAACCGCCATTTATTTTTTTAGCACTGTTCTTTTTCGTTTTTATATGTTTCCTTGTCTTTTTTCGTATTGTCCTCATATGTATTAGTGATATTTTTCTTTTTTAGCCCTTTATTTTTTAATTCTGGGTTCTGTAGATTTATATTTTTTTGTTTAGGTAATATGATGGTTTCGTTCTTTTTTGTTGATATCCTTTTTACATATTTATCTAAAGTAGGAACATCCATTTTAATTGAACGCATTAATATCTTGTCTGCTTCTTCACTTTTGCTAAAATTTAATTCCGATAATATGTTTTTTCCCGTATTTATATTATTAGTCTCTATATTAGTCTCTATATTGGTATCTATATTGGTATCTATATTGGTATCTATATTGGTCTCTATATTGTTAACGGAATCCATTTCATTATATTCCGCCTGTATTAAATCATTATTGTCTATCGTTTTGAAATAATGAATACACGAATTAATAAAATTATTATAAGCATATTTAACATCTGGTAATAGTTCTCTTGGCTCATTTCCTGTTATTAACTCTTTAAATAACCCAAAAATGCGTTTTTTATAAAATTTAATGTCTTGTTTATTTATTGATTTGGATTTTTGATTTTTAATATGTTTGATAAATAAATCTTTATTTAACAGACAGTCTAAAGTTACTTGATTCACATACGCTTCTGACATTCTATTAATGTAAATTATATATTAATATTTTATATATAATTTATTATGTGCAATTTGTGTGTTTTGTCATATCTTTTATTTGAGCTCTTGTAGAGTTCATAAACATATTGGCACCTATTATAGCTGGACTAGGGTTTGGATTAAAACTAGAAAAACTTTCATTTTGATATAATAAATAATGTGGGTCTTGTTGTGTTTTTGTTTGAAAATTATATGTGTACAGATCACTGCTACTATTTGGAACATATACTGATTGACTGCATTTTTGTAAAGCAAATATTTGATTTCGCAATTCGGATTCTTTGTTTATGTTAGAAGCAAATCCCGACCATGGTGACTGTGTATTTCCAGGATTAAATACCTTGTTTACATTATATGTTGGTAATTGTTCTAATGGAACCTTTATTTCTTTTCTAGGTTCTACAATTGGAAAATAGGAATACTTTGTTAATGCTGGTCTTACATCTACATAAGGTTGTAATAATTGAGAAGGAATATTTCTATCATATATTCTTTTATTCGTCTCACCTTGTATTTGAGAGTTGCATATATTACTTTCACTATATGGGTTATTCATTGATATAAATATATATTATTTTATTTAATAATATTTTTAAATATATATAAAGATTTATATATATAAATATATAACTAGATGTGCGGTATTTTTGCTCTCCTAAATAGCTCAAAAAAATATATGGATTATATTTATGACGAGTTTAAAAAAGGTCATCGACGAGGTCCTGAATTTTCTAAATTAGAAACAGATTATATGAAAATGATATTAGGGTTTCATAGATTGGCTATTAATGGTTTAAATGAAGAATCGAATCAACCATTACTAATTGATAACGTTGTTTTAATATGTAATGGTGAAATTTATAATTATAAAAAATTATATGAAGATATTGGTGTATCACCAAGAACACAATCTGACTGTGAGGTTATTATTCATTTGTATATGAAATATGGTATTGAACAAACACTTACTATGCTAGATGGTGTTTTTGCTTTTGTTTTATATGATAATCGCATTTCTGAAGATTTAAATAATAAATTATATGTAGCTCGTGATCCATTAGGGGTTAGACCTTTATATTATTTAAAAGGTAATGAAACTACTAATAATTTATATGGCTTTGCATCTGAATTAAAGTGTCTTGTAAATTTGTACAATGAAAATACAGAAGATTATTCAATTGAACAGTTTGCTCCTGGAACATATAGTATTTTCAATTTATCTGATAAAGTATCTTCTAATTGGAAACCTGTGAAAGAAAACATTCCTTATTTTATTCCTACCTTTTCCTATAGTTTTGCTATTCTACAAGATGGAAGTTCAATTAAAAATATTTTAGATGGAATATCAGTTTCGGTTGCTAGTTTTTTACAATTTGCAGTTCAGAAAAGATGTTTAACTACAGAGCGTCCGATTGCTTGTTTATTGTCTGGTGGTCTTGATAGCAGTTTAATTTCTGCATTAGTTTCAGACTATTATAGAACGAGTAATATGAATAAACCGTTGGAAACATATAGTATCGGATTGCAAGGTTCTGAAGATTTAAAATATGCTGCTATTGTTGCTGATTGGATCGGCAGTAAACATACAGAAATTATTGTCACCGAAAAAGAAATGTTTAATATTATTCCAGAAGTTATTCAAACAATCGAAAGCTATGATACTACAACTGTAAGAGCAAGTATTGGTAATTATTTATTGGGTAAGTATATTGCTGCACATTCTGAAGCAAAGGTTATATTTAACGGCGATGGTTCTGATGAACTTTTGGGAGGGTATCTTTATATGGGTAAATGTCCTGACGATATTGAATTTGACAAGGAAACTAGAAGACTATTAAAAGATATTCATCTTTTCGATGTTTTACGTTCTGACAAATCTATTTCTTCTAATGGTCTTGAACCAAGGACACCCTTTCTAGACAGAAATTTTGTGAATTTTATATTGTCTATCCCGCCATATTATAGAAATCATAAAAATTTTAATGCACCAGAAAAGAATTTATTGAGAGAAAGTTTTCGATACAAGACTCAAGAACCTTTTTTAAATTTTAGTGATAATAGAGGTAAACAAATTTTACCAGATAGTATTTTATTTAGAAAAAAAGAAGCCTTCAGCGATGGTGTTAGCTCACAAGGGAGGTCATTATATGTTATACTTCAAGAAAATATTGCGTTATGTTTAAATAAAGAAGAGAATACAAATAAATACACACTTTGTATTGAAACAGAAAAATATTATTACAAAAAATTATTTGATAAATTTTATCCTAATTGTTCACATATTTTACCTTACTTTTGGATGCCAAAATATACTGATGCACAAGACCCGAGTGCAAGAACGTTACACTTTTATAATGATGAGAATAATTAAAAAATAAAAAAATGTATCCTACAAAAAAACATAAATGAAATAATCATCATTAATTTACTATAAAAAATTGTGTTTTGTTATTATATAATGATTACAAAACAAAAAATAAATAATTTTCAAGAATTTTTTTTTAATATTTTCGTTGTTGTTTCTTATATATTAATATTTATTTCTGCGTTAGATTTATCTTCACAAGCACCAATATATCTTACTACAATAGATTATTATGTGAGAATCTATATTTGTTTATTTTTGATTTGGCGTTTTAATCCATTTAGAAAAAATATTGTATTCACAAATTTAGATAAAAAAATTGCATTTAGTGCTGGTTTATTTATATTAACTACTACAGCATTAAACAAATATCTAAATTATATTAAAGGCAACGCGAAACATATTATTCACTCCAATTAATTATTATGCCTGTACTTTTTGAATTAATATCTGAATAATCTTCATATATTTCAATAATACTATCAGGAAATAACTGTTTTAATTGTTTTATTATTTCATCTTTTATATCATGTATTGAAGAAATAAAATAATCATTATAAATTGTTTCTCCTTTTTTAGCATTTTTAATTACATTTTCTTTAATATAGTCAATAACTTTTTCTATTTTTATCTCTCTATTTATTTCTTGATGTTCAAAAAATAAACTGCGTAAGTTTTCACGAGTAAATATCATTTTTATTATTATAAAATAATATTTAATATACTATTTTACGTTTTATTTTTTATTTTTTTGTGTTTTATTTTTTTTATATAACATCATATTTTTATATGTTTTATTTTTTTTTGATTTATTAAAAAAATCTTGTAAATGTACGATTATCTGTTTACCTAAAACGTTGTCTACTTCATATTCTTTTGGGTTTTTCTCTCTAACAGTGTAATTATATTTTTTAAATTCTTTAATCATTAAATAATCAAAATCACTTATATCATCACCTAGGATTTTTTTTCCCTCTTTATTATTTCTAAATGTAGATAACATATAATTAAAATTTAAATCGTGATAATAAGGTTCTATATTAATATAATAAATATTATCATTTGCCATTTCAGGATAAAAAGTATCATCTAAAAAACATATTTCAGCATTTAATGGTATCTTCGTACATCTAATAAAATCCTTATGTGTTTTATTATGTGATGTTCGACAAATTTCTACCCTTTTACCATTTACCTTAAAAGCCGCGATTATCTGGTCAATTAATTTAAAATTTATTTTTGATTCAAAATAGCCTATAATATGGTGCGCCCATTCACTCGGACCCGTATTATTTGTGTATATCATCATTTTATTACAACACTTGGAATTTTTTCTGCTCTTTAAGTAGTTTAAAATAGTTATTATATTCGGGCGCAAAAATTCTGGAAATAAATCTAAAGTATTATTGAAATCGTCTTGTGATAATTTATTTTTGTTTTTAAATGTCATATATTTTATAAGACAATCCCAAAATATACCATATTCAGTAAAATACCCCATCGTTTCGTCTAAATCAAACACAACTATTTTCATACTAATATATGTTTAGCTTTTAGATTTTTAAAAATACTTAATCCACGTATAAAAAAATATATTATATCTAAATAATATATAATATATGTCTGAATTAAATGATAATGATTATAAACTAATTTTAGACTATTATAATAAAGACATACCTAAATCTAAACGTCTACTCCGGCTAAATGCTGAAAAAATATTAGCTGAAAAACTATGTAGATGTATAAAAAAAATTGAACCGAAAAATGAAAAACGTGCTATAGGTATTTGCACAAAGGCTGTAATCAATCGTAAGGGTTTTACAAGAGGGAAATTTAGTTGTAGAACTAAAAAGTCAATCACTATAAAAAAATATAAAAAAATAT
>Ga0187843_10001447_pt1 | contig 14974 bp, 7 predicted proteins | sample SpaLakP09_SKY_43_FD_134516 | JGI IMG/M metagenome (GOLD analysis project Ga0187843, IMG submission 134516) | Oligotrophic lake water microbial communities from Sparkling Lake, Wisconsin, USA - SP09_SKY_43 | ecosystem: Environmental > Aquatic > Freshwater > Lake | place: USA: Sparkling Lake... | reverse complement strand
GTGCAGATTCTTCAACTCGATGCGCATCTGCACCCGCAACGCCGCATCCAGATTGGACAGCGGCTCGTCAAACAGAAACACCTCCGGCTGGCGCACAATGGCGCGGCCTATCGCCACGCGCTGCCGCTGGCCGCCGGACAGCTCCTTCGGCTTGCGCTGCAATAGCGGCTCAATGCGCAGCACGGCCGCCGCCTGCATCACTTTTTCGCGGATGGCGTCAGGCGTCAACCCGGCCAGCTTCAGCGCAAAACCCATGTTGTCGTACACCGTCATGTGCGGATAGAGTGCGTAGCTCTGGAATACCATGGCGATGCCGCGCTGTGCAGGCGCCACATGCGTCATGTCCTTCCCGCCGATCAGCACCGCGCCTTCGTCGGCAGTTTCCAGCCCGCAGATCGTGCGCAGCAGCGTCGACTTGCCGCACCCGGACGGCCCGACGAACACCACAAACTCGCCATCGGCGATACTCAGATCAATACCCCGCAAAATCGGCTGCTGGCCGAAGCCCTTGCGCACACCTTGAATTTCCAGTCCTGCCATGTGTATCTCCTTACCCCAGCAACACGTCGATGCGGTGCGTTCCACCGTCGCGCGACAGCGGAATACGCGCCACGCCAGCGGTCACCTCCAGCGGCGTGCCATTCAGTGCGACGCCCACCACCTGTGCGGCAGCGCGCTGTGGATTGCGCACCATAATCTCATAGCAGCCACCCTCGGGCGCGTTGTAGCGGATGCTGAACTCCGGCCAGTCATCCGGCACGCGCGGCGCCAGCACGATGTGCGTGCCATCCTCAATGCTGAAGCCCAGCACCGATTCCAGCCCCACGCGGAACATCCAGCCGGACGACCCGGTGTACCAGGTCCAGCCGCCACGCCCCACATGCGGCGCCTCGCCATAAACGTCAGCCGCGATTACATACGGCTCGACCTGATAGGTCGCAACGGCGGCAGGGTCCAGCGCGTGACTGACGGGACTAATCATTTCCAGCAGGCGCGCGGCACGATCGCGGCGCCCTGCTTCGGCCATGGCGCGCACAGCCCAGCATGCGGCATGCGTGTACTGGCCACCGTTCTCGCGCACACCCGCCACGTAACCCTTGATGTAGCCGGGATCATTGGGCGTATCGACAAAGGCAGGCGTGAGCAGCCGGATCAGGCCATCCTGTTTGGACACCAGGCGCTGCTCCATCGCGTCGAGCGCCTGATTGGCGCGCTCCTCCGGCGCCGCGCCGGAGATCACCGCCCAAGCCTGGGCCAGCGCATCGATCTGGCATTCATCGCTGTCTTTCGAGCCGATGACTGCGCCGTTATCGTAAAAGGCGCGGCGATACCAGGCGCCGTCCCAGCCATCGGCATTCAGCGCGTAATCCAGATGGTCGTGATAGGCGCGATAGATGGTCACGCGCGCATGGTCGCCACGCTGTTCGCAGATCGGCAAGAAGTCTTTGATGATGCGCGACAGGAAGAAGCCCATCCAGACGCTTTCGCCACGGCCCTCGCGGCCAACGCGGTTCATGCCGTCGTTCCAGTCGCCGGTGCCCATCAGCGGCAGGCCATGCGCACCTTGCGTCAGCGAGCGGTCCAGCGCGCGGCAGCAATGCTCATAGATGTCGGCACTGGCGCCGGATAGCTCAGGTTTCAGGTACACCTCGTCCTCGCCCTCCTCCAGCAGGCGCGCCGTCAGGAAAGGCTCCACCTCATCCAGCACACTGCGGTCGCCGGTAGCGTTGACGTAGAACGCGGTGATGTACGGTAGCCACAACAGATCGTCGGAGAAGCGTGTACGCAGCCCCTGCTCCATCGGTTCGGTGTGCCACCAGTGCAGCACATCGCCTTCCACGAATTGATGGGCGGCGTGGATGCGTATCTGTTGGCGCGTCAGATCCGGGCGCGCGTAAATCATGGCGCTGGAATCCTGCAGCTGGTCGCGGTAACCCAGCGCGCCACCGGATTGATAAAAGGCCGAACGGCCCCAGATGCGGCAGCTCAGGTTCTGGTAGGTCAGCCAGCCATTCAGCATCAAGTCCACTGCCGGTGCCGGCGTGCTTACCTGCACCGCGCTGACAGTGCTGCGCCAGAAGGCGGTGATCTCGTCATAAGCCTGCTGCACCGCGCCCGGTGCGGCATAGCGCTGCACCAGTTCCAGCGCGGACTGGCGCTCGACCGTCTCGCCCAGCAGGAACACACATTCCAGCGTGGCGCCCGGCGCCAGCTCCTGCACGACCTGCAAGGCTGCGCAAGGATCAAGTCCGGCGCCGCTGGCGCCATCCAGCCGGGGCGCGGCCAGCGCTGCCGGATGCGCGGTGCTTCCATGCAGACCGATGAAAGCGGCGCGGTCGGCGCTGTGGTGTACTGTGGTGCCATCTGCGGCCAGGGCGGCGGCAAAGGTCAAGCCGTCGGCAAACACACAGGCCAGCGGATTGGTCGCCAGCAGCACGCCAGCTGGATCATGCTCGGTCACGACAAAGCGGCTGCTGTCCGCCGGCGTGCCACCCAACACCAGCCGCTGATATGAGAACAGCGACAGGCGGCGCGTGGTGGCACCGCGATTGGTCACCCGCACACGCACCAGTTTGACCGGGTCGTGGCGTGGCACGAACATGGTGGTTTCCTGCTCCAGTTCATGGCTGATATGACGGAAGCGCGTGTAGCCAAAACCGTGCGCCGCTTCATAGCCTGCGGACGCTGGCGCGGGGCCGGGTAATGGCGACCAGTATTGGCCGCTGTCTTCATCGCGCAGATACAGCGCTTCACCATGCGGATCGCGGATCGGATCGTTGTACCAGGGCGTTAGCCGGTGCACACGGCTGTTGCGGCTCCAGGTGTAACCCGCGCCACTGTCGCTGACCAGAAAGCCAAAATGCTCGTTGGAGATGGCATTGGTCCATGCCAACGGTGGCCGGTGTAGGCCGCGCCGGCCGTCCCAGTCCATGCGGATCACATATTCGTCGCCTGCCTCCGTGAAGCCGCCGTTACCGTTGAAGAAGTGCAGCGCAACGCCGGCGTCCACCGCTGCCGGACCAGCGGCTTGCCCCGCATGCGCCGCCGACGACGGCGCGGTCGATGCGGACCGCGCCGCACCGTCCGGCGTATCCAGGACAGGCAGGCCATCGCGTACCACCAGTAGCGCGTTCAATTCTATATGCGCCAGGTCCGTCGTCGACAGACCAGCGGGATCGCGTACATGTAGGCCGCCGTCGGTATCCCATGCACCCTGAGCACACAGCAGCAGCACGTTCAGTCGCAAGCCGAGTGCAGCCCAGTAGCGGCGCGCGTGCAGCATCAGCCCAATCGCCGAATCGCCCGGCTGCGTAGCCCACAGCAGCACATGAATCGGCGGCAGGCCAAGGGCCGCCGCGCCCACCACGTCGGCAGTGTCTGCGCGTCCGGCGATCAAGGCGCTGGCCACGGCCGCAGTCGCAGGCGGCACGCGCAAACCCGATTGGCCATACAGCAGCGCGCCAGCCAGACGTTGGCAGTATGCCGCCTGCTCCGCGCTCAGGCCTATACGCTGCCGCAGCGCTTCGCCGGCAGCACGTGCCGCCAACAACAGCGGCAGGCCGTCGCCAAGCGCAGCGCCGGCCAACGCCAAGGCTTGATCGCGGCTGCGAGCAGCACCTAGCACAAAGACCACGCGCGCCTGTCCGCCCGGCGCCAGCGTTACGCTGCGGCGCAGACTGAAAGCTGGGTCCAGCACATTGCCGGCGGTGCCGGACAATGCGCCATCCATGCCGGCTGGCGCGCGCAGATCCCGTCCACGGCCGACAAAGCGTGTGCGGTCTGTTTCAAAGCCAGCCGCCTCGCCGCCGACAGCGGCATGCACCATCCACAGTCCCGCCTCGCCTTCACCCCGTGGGCGGCGGCGCGCCAGCAGCGCGCCGCTGGCGGCATCATGCTCGGTCTGCACAAACAATTTGGAGAATGCCGGGTGGGCGGCTTCGTCGGACTGCCGGTTCAGCACCACTTCCAGATAGCTGGTGACATCGATGCGGCGCGCGTGGTCCGACAGATTACTCAGCAGGATGCTACGCACCTCGACATCGCGTTCAGGATCGACCGCTGCTTCCAGTCGCGCCTCGATGCCGTCACAGGTCGCACTGATCCAGCAACTGCCGGCGTCGCCGCCCGCGTTGCGCTGTACGTCGTCAGCGCCGCCGGGTTGTTCGCCCAACGACCATAGGCGTCCGCTTTGCGCATCGCGCAGGTAGAAGAAGTAGCCTTCCGCATCTTCTATCCGGTCGCCGTTCCAGCGCGACAGCATGGTATCGCCGACACGGCTGAAACCCGTACCGGCGCCGGTCAGCAAGGTGGTGAAGCTGCCGTTCGACAGCAATTGCGCGTAGCGCATCAGTACATTGGTCATGATCGTTATTCAGTTGGATTCAGACAGGCGCCATTGCTGGCGACGATATCGGCATACAGGTAGGCGCTGTCCTTCAGCGTACGCTGCTGCGTTGCGAAATTCACGTGGACGATGCCGAAACGCTTGGCAAAGCCGAGCGACCACTCAAGGTTGTCCAGCAGCGACCACACCATATAGCCGCGTATATCAACGCCCTGCGCCAGCGCATTGCTCAAGGCTTGCATGTTCTTGCGCAGACTATCGATCCGCAGCGGATCGTGTACGCGGCCGTTCTCCGCATTCGGCGGGTCGTAGAAGGCCGAACCGTTTTCCATGATGTACACCGGCACCGCACCGTAACGCTGCTTGAACGTCGTCAGCGTGTCAGTCAGGCCTTGCGGGAACACTTCCCAGCCGGTTTCGGTGTAGATCGCCTGCGGCTGGCGCACCGGCGCCACCTTCAGCGGCCAGTTGGAAGGCTCGTTGCGCACCACGCTGCGGGTGTAGTAGTTTATACCGACGAAGTCCAGCTTCTGGCCGATCAGACCGAAATCGGCGGCAGGCCAATCAGGCCAGGCGTCATCGAACATCTGCTTCAGTTCCGGCGGATAGCGGCCAAGGAAAATCGGATCGAGATACTGGCGATTCATATAAGCGTCGGCGCGACGGGTCGCGTCCAGATCTTCCTGCGACTGACTGGCCGGGTACTTCGGTTCGATGTTGACGACGATGCCGATCTGGTGCCGGCCAATTTCGCGATAAGCCTTGACGGCGCTGCCGTGCGCACGCATCAGGTTATGACTGGCCAGCGCTGCCTCGTGCAAGTTGCGATGACCTGGCGCCAGCGTGCCGTGCATATAGCCGCCGTCGGTCACCACCCATGGCTCGTTCAGCGTGGCCCAGGATTTGACGCGGCCATCGAAGGCTTTGAACAGGATGCGCGCATAATCGGTGAACCAGTCGGCGATGTCGGGATTGAGCCAGCCACCGCGATCGTCCAGCGCCGCCGGCAAGTCCCAGTGATAGAGCGTCACCATCGGCTCGATGCCATTTGCCAGCAGTTCGTCTATCAGATTGCTGTAGAAATCCAGGCCAGCCTGATTGATCGCACCGCGCCCTTGCGGCAGGATGCGGCTCCACGATACGCTGAAGCGGTAGGCCTTCAAACCCAGTTTGGCCATCAGAGCCACGTCTTCCTTGTAGCGGTTGTAGTGATCGCAGGCGATGTCGCCGCTGTCGCCGTCGCGCACATTGCCGGGCACCGCGCAGAAGCGCTGCCAGATGCTTGGTCCCGCGCCGTCCGCCAGCGGCGAGCCTTCGATCTGGTAGGCAGAGGTGGCGCTGCCCCACAGGAAGTCGGACGGAAATTGGATGGTTGGTCTCATGGTGTGGTCAATATCCCTGAAAGTTAAATCGGTGCGCCATCGATATGCAGGACCGCTGGCAGACGGGTAATGGTGATCTGGCGTCCCTGCCACTTCACCGGCTGGCCGTCGAGGCTTGCCGCTGCGGGAGCGGTGGGCCACGGCCAGGTGTAGATCAAGCCGCCGGGCGGCAGGTTCGGCATCGCGTCAACGCGCAACGTGACACGACTGCCCTGCCGCGCCAGCGTGTAGCTGAGCGGCCCATATGGGGTGCGCAAGCCGTTCAGGCCAACGCCGTCGCCGGCCAACCAAGCGGTGGGGACGCCTTCCGCCAGCAGTAGCGCGTGGTCGGCCTCGCGCTCGTAGGCAAAGGAGTCGAGTGCCGCGCGGATGTAGTCGGAGGAGATCCAGCCATGCGGCATGTCGCCGAGGAAGCGCGGCTCGCGCGGGACGCGGCCCACCACCTCGGCCCACTGGTTCCAGGCGCGCGGACGCTGGTCGGCGTAGAAGTAGTCCAGCAGCTCGGCCGCGCGCTCGCGCCAGCCCAGGCGGATAAAGGCGCTGACGTTGCGCAGCTCATAGGGTGTGTAGTCTTGCCAAGCCTTACTGCCGTCGCGGCGGGCGCGAAAGAAGTCCCAATACCTCTCGTATGTGGCTTGCAGCAGTGCTGGCGGCAAATGCTGTTGTTCGCCGCCCGGCGTCAGGCCGATGGTGGAGGACGTCGGGTCGAAGTCGCCCAGTTCCGCCGCGCCAGGCAGATAGTCGATGCCATGCGCGCGGGTGCTGGCTTCCAGTGAAGCATACAGGTCGTGACGGAATTCGTCACGCTGCGCGGCCAGCCTTTGCGCGGCGTCGCTGTGACCCAGGATGGCGGCAATGTCGGCGGCGTCCTTGTAGCCGCGCATGGCCCAGAAGTCGTCCCAGTAGGAATGCATCGGTTTTTCAGAGTAGCCTTCATGGCTGATCGACGCCGGCATCAGTCCAAACAGCGCTTCGCGGCCGGCGGTGCGGTTAGCTGCCGTGCGTTCGGACTGTCGCAACGTTTCCATGTAGTTGGCGGCGGCTTCGATGCGTGGCCACACGGCGGCCAATGCCGCCTTGTCTTGTGTGTAGCGATACAGTTCGGCAGCCAGGAATATCAGTTCGCCATGGCTGTCGTTTTCGGGCACAGGATCGGCGCCACGCAGGTCTACACAGCATGGCACTTTGCCGTTGTCGAACTGGTATGGCGCGTACCAGCGCAGATAGCTGGCGGCGGTTTCCGGTTGTCCGAGGCGCAGCAACGCCTCAGACATCATGGCGCCGTCGCGTATCCACGAGCGGCGGTAAGAACGGGTTCCCGGCTGCAGCGCATCGCCTTCGCGCGTCATCAGAATGTGCGCCAGTGAGGATCGCAGCGTGTCGGCCATGTGCTGGCCTGCGGACGGCAGCGTCAGCGTGACGTGATTGAGTTTGGCGCGCCACTCCGCTGCCACCTGACTTTGCTGCGCGATGAGCCATGCGGCTGGATCGCCTTGCGATGTCGGGCTGATTACCACGCCGGCCATCGGCAACATGGCGCCCAGCACGATGGCGCCGTGTGGTGGCAGCGTGATGTCGTAGCTGAGCGCAGCGGACGCCATGCCGGCATCGTCATGCACGGCCTGCGCTCGCGTGCCGTTGGCCGTCACCGCGCGCACCACAGGTAGCAGGCCGGCATCGAACGCGGATAGGGTCACGCTGGATGGCGACACGGCAGGATAGACCTTGCTGCTACCGTTGATGGTGAGCGCCTTGCCGTCCCACTGCACATCGTTAATGGCGCTGTAGCCGCCGGCGGTGTTGAGGAACTGGCGCGGCGCATTGACCTGAAACGGGCGCACGGCCAGCACCAATGTCAGCTTCTTCGCCGTCGCCTCCAGATTGGTCAGTTGGTAGCGCGCCAGCAGTTGCGACGATGCGGGCGTTCCCGCAGCAGCGGCGGTAACGCTCATCGTCCATGACGAATGCCGCCATATCACCGTTGGCACCGGCAGATACCCCTCGGCCAGGCTTTGGCTGATTTGCATGTCAGCCCAGCTGAACAGACTGCCGCCATCGCGCACGAATGGCTCCAGCGAGAAGCCGCCCTGTTTTGCTTCCAATGCGCCGTCTTCGGAAATCAGTGCGCTGTGATCGCCGCCGCCGTCAACGCCGACCAGCGTCCAATATGGCTGCTCGCCGATGAAGCCGCGCGGATACAGGCCGCGTGGTGCGCTCATGGCCACCGCCGACAGGAACTGGTTTGGCGTAGCGCCCCAGGCCAAGTCTTTCAATTCCACTTCCGCCAATGCGTAGCCAGCGCGCGGGGCGGCGGTGGGACCAGTGTGCAGCGACAGGCGAATGTAGCGGGCCTCCGATTCCGGCAACCGCAAAGGATCTTCGCCGCCGTTGCCCGCTGTGACGCGGCGCACGGTGCGCCACTCGCGGCCATCGTCGGAAAGGGCGACGTCATAGCGGCTTGCGTATCGGCTGCCCTGCCAGTGCAGCAGCAAGCCGCCGAATTCCCGCTGTGCTCCAAGATCGATGGTGAGCTGCTGCTCGCCGCCGGCGCTGCGCCATGCGCTGGCAGGGTTACCGTCCACCACCATCGCGGCGCCACCCTGCGGCAGTGCGGAAGATGCGCGCGCGGTTGGTTGCAGCCATGCAGCGGGCGGCGGCGGCAATTCGCGGATGGCCAGCTGACGCAAATAGATTGAGCCTTTGCCGCCACCACTGCCGGCGCTGACCACGAATTCCAGCTTGTCGGCGTGAGTCAGGTTACGGTCCTTGATCGGTCCCCACGCAAAGGCGATCTGGCGCTTTTTGATACGCACCAACTGCCATTCTTTCGGGAAGGCGTAGTTTTGCTGCTGGAACCACCAGACATTATCGCCACTGGCGTCGGTCAGCTTGAATTCGAAGTGGTTGACCGGCGCGTCAGCCCGGACGTAAAACGAAATCTCATAATTTTCCGGCAGGTCCAGCGGCAGACTGCGGCGCGCGAAGGCATAGCCTCCCCTGCCGGCGAAATCGAAGTCCAGCCGCAGGCCGCCATCGGCAGCGGTGGCGCGAGATTGCACACCATCGGAGGCCTGTGCCTGCCAGATAGCGATGCTGGAAAAATCATCCAGCACGCGCGGCGGCGCGGCCGCCATGACGACGGTGGCAGCAGCAGCCATTATCAGGGATAGCAGTGCGCGCATCATCTTCATCCCTTGACGCTCCCCACCAGCAAGCCCTGAATGTAGTAGCGCTGCAAGCCGAGGAACAGCAGCAGCACCGGCAGCACGGTCAGCACCGAGCCGGCCATCATCAGTTCATTGTCCTGCACGTGCTCGCGCGACAGCGACGCCAGTGCCACCGGCAGCGTGTACAGATCCTTGTCGGTCAACACGATCAAGGGCCACATGAAATCGTTCCATGTGCCGAGGAAGGTGAAGATGCCCAGCGTGACCAGAATAGGCGTCAGCAGCGGCAGCACGATGATGCGGAAGATCTGGAACTCGCTGGCGCCGTCCATGCGCGCCGCTTCCAGCAAGGCGTCCGGGATAGTCAACGCGTACTGGCGCACTAGGAAGATGCCGAAAATACCGGCCATCGCCGGCACCAGCACCAGCACCGCGCCGTAAGTATTCACCAGCCCCATATATTTCAGCAGCAGGAACAGCGGCAGCATCGCCACCTGGCTCGGAATCACCAGTGCGCCCAGCATCACCTTGAAGATCCGCTCGCGGCCCTGGAACCGCAGCTTGGCAAATGCATAGCCGGCGCTGACATTGAACAGCAGCGAAAGCACCGTCGCCGCACACGACAGCAACACACTATTGAGCAGATACTGGCCGATGCCAGCATGACTAAACAGCTCACGGTAGTTGAACAGCGTTGGCGACTGTGGCAATACTCGTATGGGAAAGCCGCTGGATTCACCCGGCGCCATCAGCGACGCCGACAACATCCACAATAACGGGAACAGCGTCAGAAGACCAGCGCCGAGCATCAGGCCATTCAGCAGCAAGGCGCGCGGCTTCATACCTCGCCTCCTTTGGCAAAACGCAGCTGCAGCAGCGTAACGCAAAACATGATCGCAAACAGCACGAAAGCCACCGCCGATGCCGCGCCGAGGTTCCACCACTTGAAACCCTGCTCATACATGAAGTACAGCACACTGACGGTACTCTGCACCGGACCACCCTGCGTCATCACATAAGGCTCGGCGAACAGCTGGAAGTAGCCGGTCATGCTCAGAATGCTGACCATCAGCAGCGTAGGCCCCAGCATCGGCCAAGTGATATAGCGAAACTGCTGCCAGGTGCCTGCGCCATCCAGCCCAGCCGCTTCATACAAGTCTTCCGGAATGCTTTGCAGGCCAGCGAGGAAGATGATCATGTTGTAGCCGAAGTTCTTCCACACCGCAAAAAGAATAATCGCCGGCATCGCCCATTGCGGATCATTGAGCCAGTCTACGGCCGGCAGTCCCAGTTCCTGCAAGCCGTAGTTGATCATGCCGTAGCGCGTGTGCAGCAGGTAGCGCCAGATCACGGCCACCGCCACCAGCGAAGTCACCACCGGCGCAAAGAACGCGGTGCGGAACAACCCCTTGAACCACGTCAGCCGCGAATGCAGCAGTAGCGCCGCGCCCAGCGAGGCTGCAATCGACAGCGGCACGCCCAACACCACGAAGTACAGCGTATTGCCCAGCGCCTGCCAGAAGAGCGGTGTTTGTAGCAGCTCCACGTAGTTGCGCAGGCCGACAAAGCGCAGATTGCGCAGATCCGCCAGCGCGTAGATATCGAAATCGGTCATGCTCATGATCAGCGCCGCCAGCACCGGCAGGAAGAAAAACACGCTGATGACCAACAGCGCCGGCGCCACGAAGCACCAGGCGGCACGTTGCGTATTCATCGCCTCTCCTTCCGCGCCAGCATCCAGCGGCGCTTTTCCAGTATGTGATCGGCCTTGGCGTCCAGCAGCGCGGCCGCCTGGGCGACGGTCAGTTCGCCGTGCGTCACGCGCTCGGTGACCAGCCGCATCTCGGTGGCGATCTGTTCCCACTCCGGTACTTTGGGCGTTGGCCGTACGCGTTCGAACTGCTGCGCGAATGCGCGCGCGTAGACGTCCTGCGCCAGCTTGGGCATGGCCCAGTTGCTGCGCCGTGGCGGCAGGTCGCCAGTTAGCTCGTGGAAGCGCGTCAGGCTGTCGGTGCGCGACAGATATTCGATCAATTGCCAGGCCTCTTTCTGGTGCCGCGAGGACGACGCCACCACCAGGCTGGAACCGCCAGCCACCGACGCCGCCGGCCCGGTTGGTCCCGGCAGGATGGCGGTCATCCATTTGTCCTGCTGCTCCGCCGGCAGGCGGCGTTTGAACTCGCCCATATTCCACGGACCGGAGATATAGAAGGACACATAGCCCATGCCAAATTCATGATAGACGTTGGTGATGCGGTTGAGTGGCGCCAGCTTCTGTGTGTACATGTCGGCATATAGCTGAAGGCTGCGCTGGAAGCCGGCGCTGCGGAAATTGCCATAGCGGTCGCCGTCGCGCAGCAGCGGTTCGTTCTGCTGCAACGCCAATGCCAGCAGCGGTTCGAATTCATCGCTGGGCAGCAGGATGGCGTAGTTGTCCGGGCCGACGATGCGTTTGATGGCAGTCATCGCTTTCATCCAGTCTGCCCAGGTTTGCGGCGGCGTGTTGAAGCCGGCGCGTTTCAGCAGGTCCTGACGATAGAACATCACGCGCGTATCCACATACCACGGCAGTCCCCAAAGCTTGCCGTCCACCACATTGGTGTCCCAGATGCCGGGGAAGTAGTCATCCTGCCTGACTACCGCCGAGGTGCGCACGTAGCCGTCCAGCGGGGCCAGCGCGTTGAGCACTTCAAACTCCGGTATCCAGGTATTCCCAAGTTGGAAAACGTCCGGCATCACTTCACCGGCAAAGGCGGTCAGCAGCTTTTCGTGCGCGGCGGTCCACGGCAGTTGCTGGACTTCGACGCGCACACCAGGATGCGTACGCTCGAATTCCGGGATCAACGCCGTCACCACCTCGCCCTCCCGCCCCATGGCCCAGAACTTCAGCACCACGCCCTGCTGCTGCTGTTGCGTGCAGGACGACAGCAGCGCGGCCAGCGACAGCAGCAGCAACGTGACGAAAAAGCTGGAAAGCCGTCGCGTCATTTCGCCAGCCAGCCGCCGGTAAAGCCGGCGCGTTGTAGCCCAAGGCGAATTGCCGGATGCCGCCGCATGGTGCGCCATACCAGTTCATTGCGATAGTTTTCCGTCATGGCGATGATGGGCCCCTGGTCGATGCCCAGGTAATCCTTGTCCACCCAGCCTTTGCCGGCGACCACCTGCCCTTGCGACACCGGCACGTTGTAGGTGAAGCTTGGATTGAAGGCGTCGTAGAAGCCGTAGTCGCCGTAGATGAAGTCACCATAGCGCTGCTTCATCTCCAGCACCGCCGGCACCACAATCTCCGGCGCGAACGGGAGCGAGGAAGCGGCGGCGGTTGGCGCCAGTGTACAGTCGTCATAGGTTTTCAAGCCGCCCACGCCGCGCGCCGAATACGTGCGGAACGGCAGTTGCATGCCGTTGTATTCCAACACCTGATCGACCGGGCCATCGCTGGCGGTGATGCCCCAGACATTCTGGCCATAGCCTTTACAGCGCAGTGGATTGGCCACCGCGTAGGCCTGCTGGGCATAGGTGGCGCGCCGGCTGTTCTCGAAGTAGTCGTAGCCGCGTTCGCGCATGTACTCGTCGCGGATGCCGCGGAAGTCGATCCACACATGACTGTACTGGTGTACGAACAACGATGGGAAGCCAAGATGCTCCTCGCCACGCTTGCCTTCCAAGCTCTTGTCGTAAGTGCTGGTCCAGGCCTTCCAGGCGTCCGGCTGCACCGGGTGAGTCGGCGAGCCCAGGGCCAGCACGTAGATCAGCATCGCTTCGTTATAGCCCTTCCAGTCGTAGCCGTGAAAACCGGATTCCGGCTCCCAGCCCAATGCGATGGACGGCGAGCGCGCCTGCGCCCAGCGCCAGTCGACCCGCTCGTAAATTTCCCTGGCCAGCTTGCGGATTTCCTGTTCGCCTGCATCGCTGCCGTCGAAGTAAGATTCGCAGAACAAGGCGCCGGCCAGGAACAGCGCGGTGTCGATGGTCGACAGCTCCACCTTGTCGTTGTAGCGCAGGCCAGTCTTCATGTCGAGGAAGTGATAGAAAAAGCCCTTGTAGCCGCTGGCCACCGTGCCTTTGCCATCGCTCTGCGGCGCATTGCGGAAGAAGCGCAGCGTGGCCAGCACGCGGTCGCGCGCCTGCTGGCGTGTGATATAGCCGCGTTCAACGCCGATCGGATACGCGGTCAGGCCGAAACCCACCGCCGCCACGCTGGAAAACGATGGCGTCGGATAGCGGTCCGGCACCAGACCGTTGGCCGGATTGGTGGTTTCCCAGAAAAAGCGGAAAGTACGCTGTTCGATGTCGTCGAACACCGGCGGCAGGGAAGTGTCGCGGGCCAGCGCCTGCCCTGCGCCGAGCAGCGCGCAGGAGGCCAGCAGCCAATTCAAAATGGTACGGTTGCGCATAAGGAACTCAGAAAGCATAACGAGCGCTGAACTTCACGGTGCGCATAGGGCCGCCGACGGAATTTGGCGTGCCGAGGTTTTTGTTGTCGCCACCGAGGCGGTTCTGCGGATTGCCCGGACCACCACCCCAGCCGTCATAACCGCCGTAGTTGATGCTGTTGAACAGATTGAGCACGTCGGCGCGCAGCGATACACGACCGAAGCTGAACGCCACTTCCTTCGACAGACCCACGTCCACCTGATGGAAAGCGTCTCCATTGCCCTTGGCCGATACGCACTGGTCGAAGCCTTTCGAGCAGTCGGTGATGCGGTACGGCAGGCCAGAACCCAGCGTCAGCTTCCCGGACATCATCAGCCCCCATGGCAGCCAGCCATCCGACACGCCGGCGACCACCAGCCGGTGACGCTCAACGTCGGTCGACGGGTTCCACGCGTATGGATAGCGGCCGTAGGTCCAGTTGAAGATGTTGTTGGTCCATTCCTTATTGGTGGTCTCGGCGCGGCTGTAGGTATAGGTGGCGCCCAAACTCCAGGTCGAGGCCTTGGTGTAGGGCTTGTCCGCTTTCAGGTACAGCGAATCGGTCTTGGCCTGGCTGATAAAGTCGCCCAGCACTAGCGTCGAATAGCCTGGCACCGATCCCCACAGAGGGTCGATCGGGCTTTGCGTACCCCAGCCGCCTTTCGGATCGCGGTTGCCGCCGAACCAGTTGAACTGATTATGGCTGCGCGAATTGGTGTAGCCCACTTCACCGTTCCAGATGCCGAGCGCCTGACGCAGGCCCAGGCTGTACTGGTCGGTGTACGCCATCTTGTGGTCGTTCTTGATCAACCAGACCTCACCACCGGCCTGCGCGTTCTTCTGCGCCTCGTCCAGCGCGTGGTTGGCGATGGTGCGGTCATACGCCCGGCCCCATCCCGCGAACAGCACCGACGCACGGTCGCCAAAGATATCGTAGGACAGGCCAAGGCGCGGCGCCCACGCATTCTTGAACGGCTTGCGGCTATTGCCGGTGCTGATGTAGTCATTGATATTGACGCCCCCCTTGGCCAGCGACTGCGCATAAGTCTGGCCGGCCGGTGCGCCATCGCGTGGATCCTGCTTGTTGAAGATGGCCACGCGGTCGGCTGGCGTGACATAGCTGTCGTTCAGCATATTGTCTTCGTAGTCGTAACGCAGGCCGAGATTCAGCAGCAGCTTCTCATTGAACTGCCAGTCGTCCTGGAAGTAGATGCCATACTGGTTGTTGGCGAAGTCCACGCCGGACGCCGGAATCGCCAGATCACTGCGGATGATGCTCGGCTGGCCGGTGACGGTGTCGATGCGTTCGTAAATCTGATCCACTGCGCGCGCCGTGCCGGACAAGTTATAGCTGATATGCTTGACCTTGAAGCCGCCCTTCATCGTGTGGCCTTTGATGCCGGTCCAGGTCAGGTCATCCTGCAGCGTCTGGCCGCTCTGTTCGCGGAACTGATTGTTGGGCGAGCCGCCGGTAATCAGCACGTCCACCACATTGTTGTCGGTGTTGCTAGGCGAGACCTGGTAGCGAATGTAAGGCTTGACTGCGGTCGAATGCGGATTCCAGGTGTACTTTTCGTAGCCCAGCCGCGCTTCATTCAACCAGCCATTGCCGGTCCACTCGTGTTTGAAATCGAAACGGTCTTCGTCGTTGCTGCGGTTGAGGCTAT
>Ga0187843_10001446_pt1 | contig 14983 bp, 12 predicted proteins | sample SpaLakP09_SKY_43_FD_134516 | JGI IMG/M metagenome (GOLD analysis project Ga0187843, IMG submission 134516) | Oligotrophic lake water microbial communities from Sparkling Lake, Wisconsin, USA - SP09_SKY_43 | ecosystem: Environmental > Aquatic > Freshwater > Lake | place: USA: Sparkling Lake... | reverse complement strand
GTCGAGCAGCAGGACCTGATCACCTGCCTGCTGGCCCACACCAGCCTGGAGACCTCGGCCTCGATCAACATGACCATGATTGGGGCCGACGGCCGGCCGACGCAGAAGAGCCTGCGCCAGATCCTGGTCGAATGGCTGGGGTACCGCCAGGCCACGGTGCTGCGCCGCACCCAGCATCGCCTGGCCAAGGTGCTGGATCGCATCCATGTGCTGGAAGGGCGCCAGCTGGTGCTCTTGAACATCGATGAGGTGATCCGCATCATTCGCAATGCCGATGAGCCCAAGCCGGCGCTGATCGAGCGCTTCCGCCTGAGCGACCGGCAGGCGGAGGACATCCTAGAGATCCGCCTGCGCCAGCTCGCCCGGCTGGAGGCGATCAAGATCGAGCAGGAGCTCAAGAGCCTGGGCGATGAGCGGGCGAAGCTGGAAGACATTCTGGGCAACCCGGGCGTCTTGAAGCGCACGGTGGTGAAGGAGATCGAGGCCGACGCCAAGGCTTTTGGCGACGAGCGTCGCACCTTGATCCAGGAGGAGAAGCGCGCCACGGCCGAGGTGAAGATCGTCGATGAGCCGGTCACCGTGGTGGTGTCGATGAAGGGTTGGGTCCGGGCGCTGAAGGGCCATGAAGTCGACCCTGCCGCGCTGGCCTTCAAGTCCGGTGACCAGCTCTATGGCACCTTCGCCTGTCGCAGCGTCGACCCGCTGATCGTCTTCGGCACGAATGGCCGCGTCTATTCTGTGCCTGTGGCCCTGTTGCCAGGTGGCCGCGGCGATGGTCAGCCGATCACCACCCTGATCGAACTGGAGTCCGGCACCCAGATCGCCCACTACCTGGCCGCTGGCAGCGCTCAGCGCCTGGTACTGGCCGGTACCGGCGGCTATGGCCTGATCGCCCAGGTGGGTGACCTGATCAGCCGCCAAAAAGCCGGCAAGACCTTCCTGAGCCTGGAAGGCGAGGAAGTGCTGCTGCCGCCCGCCCTGGCAACTACCGGGCCGGCCGCCGCCGTCAATCTGGCCTGCCTGTCACGGGAAGGCCGCTTGCTGACCTACGCGCTGGATGAGTTGAAGCACCAACCCAAGGGCGGCCGCGGCCTGACACTGATCGACCTCGAACCCAAGGATGCCCTGCTCAGCGTGGCTGCCTTCACCCAGAACCTGCTGGTGCTGGGCTCAGGCCGCGGCGGCAAGGCGAAGGAGGAGTTGTTGAAGGGGGTGGCTCTGGCGGGCTATGCCGGCAAGCGGGCACGCAAGGGTCGTGCGGTGGAGGGTTTGCAGAAGGTGTTACGCGTTTTGGTGCCCTAAACTCACCGAAATGGCGACACTGGAGCCAATCTGGTGCGAATGGGTTTGGCGTAGACACAGCTTGAAACAATTGAAATGTCGGCGCCCCTAAGCTGAGGGGGGGCAGCGTGATGCAGTTCTCGATATTGCAGTGCACAATGAGTTGTCAGTCTGTTGAATCTGCTTGTCCAACCCTCCGGGAGTCTCATTATGAATCTGAAGCCATTAGTCGCTACCTCGCTGCTAGCCCTTGCGTCGCTCGGCACCCACGCCGCCACCACTGACTGGGGTACGCATGGCTTGCTCGAGAGCTCGCTCGGCCTGACGGCTGGGGGTGTCATCTATGACAAGTTCACTTTCACCTTGCTCGAAATGTCCACGGTGGCCAGCAGTGTCACCTCATTGGGTAACATTGCTCCGGCGTCTTATGGCATTTTCAATGCCGACGACACGGCTACGCCGTACTCGTGGAATTTTGGTGGTGCCCCGACGGTCAATGAGGTGACTTTGTCCGCTGGCAGCTATTACTACTATGTCTTCGGCTTTGCGCCTTCGGTGGCTGCGTATTCGATCAACTCCGCTGCCGTGGCCACGCCCGTGCCGGAACCCGAAACTTACGCCATGCTGCTGGCTGGTTTGGGTGTCGTGGGCTTCGTCGCCCGCCGTCGTCGCGCCGACTGATCGGCCTGTTTTGGTAGTACTGAAAAGCGGACTTCGGTCCGCTTTTTTAATTTCACCACTGATTGAAGGGATGCGCGGCCAGGTTCGAGTTGAAGTAGCGCGCTTCCTCCGTAACTTCGTCGCCGACCCTGTCCGGCTTGTCGAACCGTTGTTCGGCCGAATCCAGTTCAAGCTCGGCCACCACCAGTCCGGCGTTGTCGCCAAGGAACTCGTCTACCTCCCAGACCATACCGTCATGCGACACGAGGTAGCGGCGCTTTTCGACACAGGGACCATCGCAAAGCGCCAGCAGTTCGCGTGCGTCCGCTACCGGCAAGGGGTATTCGAACTCGGCGCGAGTGACGCCGATGGATGGACCCTTGATCGTCAGCCAGGCCTGCTCACCAACGACGCGAACCCGCACCGTGCGCTGCTTGTCGCGGTTCAGATAACCCTGACAAAGGTATTGACCCTCGCCCTGGCGCCAGGCCTCGCCGATGACGAGGAACTTGCGTTCGATTTCGATGCCCATGGTCAGGATCGCCCGGCCGCCCGAAAATTCTGACGCGCCACCTCTGATGGCATTGAACGAAGTGAGCGCGGCGGCATTGTGTCTAGACTCGGGCCAGGGCCCGGGCGCATTCGCTGACAAGGGCCGGACCCTTGTAGATCAGTCCGGTGTAGATCTGCACCAGGTCTGCCCCGGCCTGCAACTTGGCGCGGGCGTCGTCACCGCTCATCACGCCGCCGACGCCGATGATCGGGTAGCTGCCGCCCAGCGCCGAGCGCAAGAGGCGGATGACGCGGTTGCTGGCCTCGAAAACCGGCTGCCCGGACAGGCCGCCCATTTCCTCGGCATGGGCCATGCCCTTAACCGCATCGCGGGAGATGGTCGTGTTGGTGGCGATCACGCCGTCGATGCTGTTGGCCTGCAGGGTCTGGGCGATCACTGCCACCTGGGATTCGTCCAGGTCCGGCGCGATCTTGACGAACATCGGTACCTTGCGGCGGCTTTGGGCCTCGAGCTTCAGCTTGCGTTCCTGCAATTGCGACAGCAGCGCGTCCAGCGCTTCGTCGCTTTGCAGGGCGCGCAGGTTCTTGGTGTTGGGGCTGGAGATGTTGACGGTGATGTAGTCGGCATGCGGGAACACGCCGTCCAGACCGAGCAGGTAGTCGTCCACCGCGTTCTCGATTGGTGTGGCGGCGTTCTTGCCGATGTTCAGGCCGACCAGGCCGCCGGCCGCTCGGAAGCTGTGTGCACGCTGCACATTGGCCAGGAAGCTGGCCAGCCCTTCGTTGTTGAAGCCCAGTCGGTTGATCAGGGCCTGGGCCTCGGGCAGGCGAAACATCCGCGGCTTGTCATTGCCCGGCTGGCCCTTGGGCGTCACCGTGCCGACCTCGATGAAACCGAACCCCATGGCGCCGAGGCCGTCGATGCAGCGGCCGTTTTTGTCCAGGCCGGCGGCCAGACCGATGCGGTTGGGGAACTTCAGGCCGGCCAGTTCCAGCGGATCGCTGATCCGGGCCTGCGACCACAGGCATTGGGCCGGGGTGTTCTGCAGCCGGGCGATGGCGCCGAGGGTCAGTTCGTGGGCGTGTTCGGGGTCCAGGCCGAACAGAAAGGGGCGGGTGAGGGCGTAGGGGATCAAAGACATGCCTGAATTGTCTCATTCGCCCGCCGATAATCAGTGGCTACTAGGAGCGCTGCCATGAAGCCACTCGACGACCCCGCGCACGACCGTGAAGTCGGTTCCCGCGATGCCACCCGCGACACCACCCGCACCGACGACACCCGCATCGGCGCTGTGCGCCCGCTGATCTCGCCCGCCCTGCTGCTGGACGAACTGCCGCTGCCCGACACCTCGCTGGAACTGGTCGAGCGCGCGCGACAGGAGATCAGCGCCATACTGCATGGCCAGGACGACCGGCTGCTGGTTGTTGTCGGCCCCTGCTCGATCCATGACCATGACCAGGCGATGGACTACGCGCGCCTGCTGAAGGACCTGCGTGACGAGCTGCGGCAGGACCTGCTGGTGGTCATGCGCGTCTACTTCGAGAAGCCGCGCACGACGGTGGGCTGGAAGGGGTACATCAACGACCCGCGCCTGGACGGCAGCTTCCACATGAACGAAGGCCTGCGCCTTGCGCGCAAGCTCTTGCTCGACGTGACGGCCCTGGGTCTGCCGGCGGGCACCGAGTTCCTGGACCTGCTGTCGCCGCAGTACATCTCCGACCTGATCGCCTGGGGTGCGATCGGCGCACGTACGACCGAGAGCCAGAGCCACCGCCAGCTGGCCTCGGGCCTCTCCTGTCCGGTCGGTTTCAAGAATGGCACCGACGGCGGCGTCAAGGTCGCCTCCGATGCAGTGCTCGCCGCCAGCGCCAGCCACGCCTTCATGGGTATGACCAAGATGGGCGCGGCCGCGATCTTCGAGACCCGCGGCAATGCAGATTGCCACATCATTCTGCGAGGCGGCAAGGCCCCCAATTACGACGCGCCCTCGGTGGCCGCTGCCTGCGAGGCGCTGAAGACCTCCGGCCTGCGCGAGCAGGTGATGATCGACTTCTCGCATGCCAATTCGAGCAAGAAGTTCGAGCGCCAGATCGATGTGGGCCATGACGTGGCAGCTCAGATGGCCAGCGGCGACAAACGCATCACCGGCGTGATGATCGAAAGCCATCTGCAGCCCGGCCGGCAAGATCTGGCCCCGGGCCAGACCAAGAGCGACCTGAAGCCCGGCGTGTCCATCACCGACGCCTGCCTGGGTTGGAGTCAGACCGAGCCGCTGCTGCGTGTGCTGGCGGCTGCCGTGCGTACGCGCCGTACCGGCCGCGACTGACGCTTCTTCTTCTCTTTCTGCCTGCATCTGGCGCCGTGCCTGGTCGTTTCGCGACCAGCCACGGCGCCTTGTCGCTTGGTGCTGGGCGCCCCGGCCGCCGCTCCCTAGAGTTCGTTCACCCCAACCTGAACTCCGAGGATGCGATGAAAAAAGTCCTGTTGATTTCCCTCCTGGCCCTGAGCGCTCTGTCGGCCCAGGCTGCTGAGCTGGAGCTTGACGTGCAAGGCCTGGGCCATGGCGGCGGCCAGCTGCTGGTGGCCGTGTTCAGCGCCGAGGGCTGGCTGCGCAAGCCCATCGCCGTGGCCCGGCAGGACGCCGCCATCCAGCAGAGCGGGGCGCTGCGCCTGGTGCTGAAGGACGTACCGGAAGGCCTGGTCGGCGTCAGCGTCGTCCATGATCTGAACGGCAATGGCCGTCTGGACATGAATGTCATGGGCATCCCCCAGGAGCCGACCGCCTTCTCCAACAACGCCGTCGGCCAGTTCGGGCCGCCGCGCTTCGATCAGGCCAGCTTCGAGCTCACGAGCGCAGGTGCCCGCCACACCATCAAGCTCAACTGAGCCGGGAGAACTCATCATGCTTTTGCGACGTGATTTTCTTGGTGCTGGCCTGGGTACGCTGCTGGGCACGGCCGCTCAGGAAGCGCTGGCCCTGGGGCTGCCGGCCGCTTTCGATGCCGGCGCGGCGCCCGAGCTTCGGCCCTTCGCAGGACTGGCTGGCCAGGACCCCCAGCCCGGCCCGCTGCGTATCGAAGGCCGCATCCCGGCAGCCCTGAACGGCGTCTACTACCGCAACGGCCCGGGCCTGATGGCGCGTGGCGAGGAGCGCTACCGCCACTGGTTCGATGGCGACGGCCTGGTGCAAGCCTGGCGCTTCGAGAATGGCCGCGCCAGCCACAGTGCCAGGTTCGTGCAGACCATCAAGTTCAAGGCTGAGACACGCCAGCGGCGCTTCATGGTGCCGGCAATGGGCACCGCCATCCCGCCGCGCATGCCTGTGCATGGCCCCGACAGCATGAACGCCGCCAACACCAGCGTGCTGCGCCAGGCGGGCCGGCTCTATGCGCTGTGGGAAGGTGGCAGCGCCTATGAGCTCGACCCTATCAGCCTCGAAACCATGGGCCCGCGCGCCTGGTCGCCCGAGCTGGCCGGCGTGCCCTTCTCGGCCCATCCCAAGCAGGAGGCCGATGGCACGAGCTGGAACTTCGGCACGGCCAACGGCCGCATGGTGATCTACCAGCTCTCGCCGGCCGGCGCCCTGGTCAACAGCGCGGTGTTCGCCATGCCGGCCTCGGCCTTAGTGCATGACTTCGCCGTCTCGCAACGCTACCTGGTCTTCCTGCTGGCGCCGGTGCAGATGGACATGCCGGCCTTGAAGGCAGGCGGCAGCATGATGGATGCGATGCGCTGGCAGGCCGATGCGCCCACGCGCGTGCTGGTGATCGACAAGGCCGATCTGAGCCAGCGCCGCGTGCTGGAGATGCCGGCTGCTTTTGTCTTCCACTTCGGCAATGCCTGGGACGCCGACGGCGTGATCCACCTCGACTATGTGCAGTCCGCGCCGCTGCCCGAAGTCAATGCCGGTATGGAGCTGCAGATGCGCGGCCTGCGCCCGCCGCTGCGGCATTCGACGCCACGCGTCCTGCGCATCGCCCTGGCAGGTGACAAGGGTGGCCGCATCAGCCTGCAGTCGCGCGACGAGGCGGTGGAGTTCCCTGTCGTCGACCCCCGCGTGGTGGCCCAACGTCACAGCAAGGTCTGGTACCCGACCGCCGTGGGCCTGAGCGAGCGCTGGGGCTTCAATGGCCTGATGGGCCTGGACATCGAGAGCGGCCGCCGCGAGCGCTTCGTCTTCGGCCCCGAAACCGTGATCGAGGAGCATGTGCTGGTGCCCAAGCCGGGCAGCAGCAAGGAAGGCGAGGGCTGGCTGGTCGGCATGGGCTACGACACGCGCCGGCAGCAAAGCTTCACCAGCATCTTCGACGCCCAGGCCCTCAGCGCCGGCCCGCTGGCGCGCGTGTGGCTGCCGTACTGGTTGCCCTATGGTTTCCACGGGCGTTTTTATCCCACATGAGGTGGCTTGAGATAATCGGGTTTTCGACAGCCGTGGTGCATTGCGATGACTCAAGACGAACTGAAAACCCTGGTTGGCCAGGCCGCCCTGCACTACGTGACGCCGGGCAGCATCGTCGGTGTCGGTACCGGCTCGACGGTGGACAAGTTCATCGATGCGCTGGCGGCCAGCGGCATGAGCATCGCAGGCGCCGTTTCCAGCTCGGTGCGGTCCACCGAACGGATGAAGACCCTGGGCATTCGGGTGCTGGAGGCGGGTGAGGTCGACGGCTTGCCGGTCTACATCGACGGTGCCGACGAGATCGACCATGGCGGCCACATGATCAAGGGCGGCGGGGCGGCGCTGACGCGCGAGAAGATCGTCGCCGACCTGGCCAAAACCTTCGTCTGCATCGCCGACGAGAGCAAACTGGTGGATGTGTTGGGCGGCTTCCCGCTGCCGGTCGAGGTGATCCCGATGGCGGCCGCGCAGGTGGCGCGCCGTTTTGCTTCTATGGGCGCCACGGCGACCCTGCGCGCCGGCGTCATAACCGACAACAGCTGCCAGATCCTCGACGTGCGGGGCTTGGCGATCACGGACCCGAAGGCCCTGGAGGCAGACATCAACCAGTGGCCCGGGGTAGTGACGGTGGGCATCTTCGCCCGCAACCGCGCCAGCGTCTGTCTGCTCGGCACGGCGGCCGGGGTGAAGACGATCAGCTTCGACTGATCTTGCGGATCAGAAGCTTTCCCACTCGTCGCTGACGCCGGCGTTTGCGGTGCTGCGCGGGGCCAGAGCCGGAGCCGGGGACCGTGCTGGTGCCGTCGCGGGGCTGGCGTGTGACGGAGCAGGCCCAGCCTTGGCCGCTACCGGTCGGGCCGCTGCCGGGCTGGGCGTAGGGGCTTTGCTGACCGGCTTGCCGGCCCTTTTGCTGAGCGGTTTGTGGGCAGGGGCCGGGCCCCTGGGCACGGCGCCGTCCTTCAGCCGGAACACCGAGATCGCCTCCGACAGCCGGCCCGACTGATCGCGCAGGCTCTCGGCCGCAGCGGCCGACTCCTCCACCAGCGCGGCGTTCTGCTGCGTCATCTGGTCGAGCTGGGTCACCGCGGCATTGATCTGGCCGATGCCGTCGCTCTGCTCGCGCGAGGCGGCGCTGATCTCGGCAATGATGTCCGTGACCCGCTGCACGCTGGCTACGATCTCGGTCATGGTGTTGCCGGCGTCCTGCACCTGTCGCGTGCCGGATTCGACCCGCTCCGCGCTGGCGCTGATCAGGGTCTTGATCTCTTTGGCCGCCTCGGCCGAACGACCGGCCAAGGACCGCACCTCGGATGCCACGACCGCGAAGCCGCGGCCCTGTTCGCCGGCACGGGCCGCTTCCACGGCCGCATTCAACGCCAGGATATTGGTCTGAAAGGCGATGCCGTCAATGGTGCCGATGATGTCGCTGATGCGGCGCGAGCTGGCGCTGATGTCTTCCATCGTCGCCACCACCTGTGAGACCACGGCGCCGCCGCGCTGGGCCACGTCGGTCGCCGAGCTGGCCAGCTGGTTGGCGGTGATGGCGGCGTCTGCGGTCTGCCGCACCGTGCCGGTCAGCTGCATCATCGATGCAGCGGCCTCCTGCAGGTTGGCCGCCGTCTGTTCGGTGCGGGCCGACAGGTCGTGATTGCCCAGGGCGATCTCGGTGCTGGCCGTGCCAATGCTGTCGGTCGAGCTGCGCACGTCGCCGATCAGCTTGAGCAGTGCCGACTGCATGGTCTGCAGCGAGGCCATCAGGCGGCCTGTCTCGTCGCTGGTGGTCACGGTGATTGGGCGAGTCAGGTCGAAATTGGCGATCGCATCGGCGACGTCGCCGGCGGCGCGCAGCGGCCCTGTGATCGAGCGGGTGAGCCAGACGAGCAGGGCGGCGCCCAGGGCCAGGGCGCTGAGCGAGAACACCAGCAAGCCAAGGCGCGCGGCGCTGTTGGCATCCTCGATGCGTTTCACGGCCTCGTCCAGTTCGTCGCGCTGCATCTGCACGAGGGCCTTGATGGTCTCCTGGTAGGTGACCGACGTGGGCCGGAACTTGCTCTCGAAGATTTGCTTGGCCTTGTCCATGTCGCCGGCCTTCTTGGCAGCGGTGATGGTGTCGCGTGAGGCGATGTATTCCTTGCGCACGGCACCCAGCTTGTCGAACAGCTCCCGTTCCTTGGGTGAGCTCAGCTTCGTGTCGAGTGCCTTCTGCAACTCGGTCGAATTGCGCGTTGATTCGGCGGCAGACGCGGCGAACAGCTCGGCCAGGCTCGGGTCGGCGCTGGCGGCGATGGCCGTCGTGCGGAACACGCCGCCGCTGATGTTTCGGTACCAGTCGCTGGCGATCCGTTCGGTGTCCAGGCTGTTTTGATGCAGATCTGTGGTCTCGCGGGCTGCTTTGGCCAAGGCCCAGTAGCCGAGGCCGGAACCGGCGAAAGACACCAGCAGCACGAGGCCGAGCACGGCGCTCAGGCGCTGGCCGATCGAACGGCCCTGGAACAGTTTGGCTGACATGGCAGTCCTTTGATGAATGACGCACACACAATGAAAGCCGCCGCGCTGCGGCAGGCATTTCGTGTTCTATCGGCACCGAGTCACCGGACTTGAGTACTGATTCGCCGAGCCCGCACGGCGAAGCGGGCCGGGTCGATCGCGTCGAGCAGGCCGGCCTCCAGCGGGCTGGGCGCACCGGTGACCTGTGCCGCCAGCACCTGGCCGCACAGGACCGCCCAGGTGATGCCGCGGGAGCCGAAGGCCGTGCAGACGGCCAGGCCCGGCAGGCGCGGGATCAATCGGGGCTGGTCTGTGCGTCCTTCATACCCTGGCAGAGGCAGGCCGCCGACCAGCGGCAGGCGGTCGGGGGTGGCCAGCCGCCAGCCGACGCGGCCGGCCAGCGGATGCTCCTGCATGGCCGTGCCGGACAGGCGTGCCCACTGTTCGAGGTTCTTTTGCTGATCGCAGGCGCGCAGTTGCGGTTCCATGTCCTCGTCGTCGCTGGTCGCGCCCACCCACAGGCCCCCGGCACGATCGGCCACCGCATAGCCCAGGCCGGCCACCGGCAGGCGAGGCCCGGCGGTGGCTGACAAATGGCTGAGCTGGCCGCGTTGCCTGAGCAGGGGCAGTCCTTGTGGCAGATCTGGGGCCAGGTCTTGCAACAGGCGTTGACCTTCATGGCCACCGGCCAGGATGATCAGCGGCGCCTCAGCCAGCGCCACACCGGCATCGTCCAGCGCCTGCCATTGATCGGCTTCGCGGCGCAGGCTGGCGACCCGGCAGCCGAAGCGCTGCTTGGCACTTGCCGCCTGGAGGAGCGCCGCCACCAGCGCCGCCGGCGGCAAGGCGCCGCCGCCTGGGTAGAACCAGGCCGGCTGCTGCAAAGACAAGCCACTGGCGGCGCCGGCCGCTTCTGCCGAAAGCGCCTGGACATAGTCCGCCGGCAGGGCCAGGCGAGCCAGCAGCGCTTGCATCTGCGGCAGCTCGCGGGCCGATTCCAGGCGCAGCAGGCCCTGCTGCAGCCAGGGCAGGGCAGGCAGGCTGCGCAGTGCGCGTTCGGTCGCCAGCGCGGCCGCACGGTTGAATCGGGCATGCAGGCCGTCGTCCGGATTCAGGGTGCCGTGGAACAGGCCGGCCGGGTTGCCTGAAGCCGCCTGGGCCGGGCCGGACCGGGCATCGAGCACCGTGCACTGGATGCCCTGCTGCGCCAGTGCCCAGGCGCATGCGGCGCCGGCAAGACCTGCCCCCAGGATCAGAGCCTGCTTTGCAACTGGCGCCAGCGGCTCGCGGCCGGCCGGGCGCTGGTGCCGGTGCTGTGGATGGTGGCGGGCCACGGCCATGCCGCCTTTATTGGCAAAGCCGCGTTCGCGTTTGACGTCGAAGCCCGCGGCCGCCAGGCCTTCGCGCACCAGGGGTGCCACGCTCCAGCTGGCGGCGGTGGCCCCGGCTGCGGCGCGCCGTGCCAGAGCCTTCAGCACATGGCTGTCCCACATCGCCGGGTTGCTTGCCGGGTTGAAGCCGTCAAGGTAGAAAGCATCGACCTCGTCGGCCACCAGTTCGCGCGTCCAGCGGTGCACATCGCCCAGGGCCAGCAGCAGTTGCACCCGTCCGTCCTCGAAGCTCAAGGCATGCAGGCCCGGCGTCAGTGGCGGCCAGGCATCGACCAGTTGCGCGGCCAGTTCGTGCAGTGCCGAGTCGGCATGCGCGCGCTGCAGATCGGCGCGCAGCAGCGGGTGCTTCTCGATGCTGACGAAGACCAGGCGCTCGCAGCGCGCCGGGTCCTGCCGCCAGGCGTTCCAGGTGGCGAGGAAGTTGTTGCCCAGGCCGAAGCCGGTTTCCAGGATGACGAAGCGCGCCCGGCCAGCCCAGCGCTGCGGCAGCTGGTTGCCGCCCAGGAACACATGGCGGGCCTGGGCCAGCGCGCCGGCACGGCTGTGATAAACATCGTTGAAGGCGGGCGCGCCGGGTGCGGCGGCGTCGCTGAAGTCGATGTGGGCGGGGACGAGGGGTTCGGACTTCATCTGAGGGCGGCGAGTATCCCCCAGAGCACGGCCGCGGCGGCCAGCAGCGACAGCGCCAGCATGGCTGCAAGCGGGCGCGCAAACGCCGCACCGCCGGCGGCCCAGGCGCCCAGGCCTCGGGTCAGGCTGCTGCTGGCGATGGCCAGCAGCATGCAGGCCAGCATCTGCGGCAGGCTCAGCTGATCCGCCTCCACCAGCGCCGCCAGAGGGGCCAGCGGGGCATGGGCATCGGCCAGGCCCGCCAGCGCCACGCCGAGGTAGACCCCGGCATTGCCAAAGTGCCGCTGGCCCCACCCGACGCCGAGGCTGACGCCCGTCAGTAGCAGCGCCAGGAGGAGGGTCTTGCGCAGTTGCAGCGGACTGCTGGCGGGCGTGTCCAGCCCTTGCCGAGGAGCGCTACGGGCCAGCCAAAGGCCGGCCACCAGCGCGATGCCGGCGCCGGTGAGGGCCACCGGCAGCCACAGCAACGCGGCTTGCGGGGCCAGCGCCAGCAGCATCACCAGCGCCTGCAACCAGGTGCTGGCGCAGGACAGCAGGGCACCGGCCGCGCAAGCCCGGCTCAGCGGGGGCTGCAGGCGTGCTCGCGCGGCCAGGGCCAGCACGGTGGCGGTACTGGACACCAGGCCGCCCAAGGCACCTGCCAGTAGCAGCCCCCGGCGCGGCCCGACCAGGCTGACGGCCAGGTGACCGAGTATCTGGAGCCCCAGCAGCAGGCACAGAAAGCCCAGCAGCGCGGCCGGTCGCAACCCCGCCAGGGCCGGCAGCGGCTGCGCCGGCAATAGCGGGATCAGGGCGGCAAGACACGCCAGCAGCAGGATGCCCTTGCACAGCGGCCGCAGCGCGGACAAGTTCACAGCGTGACCGTCTCCCCGTGCTGGGGCACGCGCACCTGCCAGCCCAACTCGTCCTGGATGCGGGTGCGCAGCGCGTCGCTAGCGGGGGGCTCGCCGTGCACCACGAAGACCTGCGACGGGGCCGACTTGAAGCCGCGCAGCCAGGCCATCAGGCCATCGGCGTCGGCATGGCCGGAGAAGCCCTCCAGATGGCTGACCTCGGCGTTGACCGGCAGGTAGTGGCCGTGCAACTTGATCTCGCGCTCGCCCTGGACCATCTTTGCGCCGCGGCTGCCACCGACCTGGAAACCGGGGAAAACGATGTGGTGGCGGGCTTGCGGCGCCAGCGTCTCCAGATAGTTCAGCACCCGGCCGCCGGTGGCCATGCCGCTGGCCGAGATGACGATGGCGTGCTGTCCGCGCGGAGAGGCCAGCTGTGCCGCCAGCTTCAGCGATTCGGCCGGCTTGGTAATGAAGCGCACCCCGTCGCACAGGCCGGCGGCGTCGGAGGCACCGATGCGCAGCAGCTTCTTGTGCCTGATCGTCAACTCGGTCGCCTGCACTGCCATCGGGCTGTCAAGGTAGATGGGCACGTCCAGCGCCAGCTCGCCTGCCTCGCGCAGGCGCTGCAGCACCAGCAGCAGGGCCTGCGCGCGTCCGACGGCAAAGCTTGGCAGCAGGACGCTGCCGCCGCGCTTGAAGGTCGTGCGCAGCACCTGTGCCAGCCGCGCCTGCACGTCTTCCGGCGGGTGCAGGCGGTTGCCGTAGGTCGATTCGATCAGCAGCACATCGGCCTGCTCGACCCGCTGCGGCGGCGGCATCAGCAGGTCATTGCTGCGGCCCAGGTCGCCGGAGAAGACCAGGGTTCGGCCCGCTGCCATGACGCTGATCGCGCAAGCGCCCAGCAGGTGGCCGACCGGGGTGAAGCGGATGTCGGCGCCGCCCAGGCGCAGCCGGCCATCGCGCGGCAGGCCGACGAAATGGGCCAGTGCCTTCCTGGTATCGGCCACCGTGTAAAGGGGTAGGGCAGTCTCGTGCCTGGAGGTTCCGTGGCGGTTGGCGCGGCGCGCGTCTTCCTCCTGCAGCTTTGCGCTGTCCAGCAGCAGCACCTCGCACAGGTCGCGCGTGGCCGGGCTGCAAAAGACCTGACCCTGGAATCCCTGGCGGCGCAGGGCCGGGATGTAGCCGCTGTGGTCCAGATGGGCATGCGAGAGCAGCACCGCATCGATGCTGGCTGGAGCCACGCCCAGGCCGGCCCAGTTGCGCTCGCGCAAGGCCTTGTAGCCCTGGAACATGCCGCAATCCAGCAGCAGGCGCTGCCCGTCCAGGTCGAGCAGATGTCGCGAGCCGGTGACCGAGTCGGCCGCGCCGAGGAATGTCAGCTTCATGGAGCCCCCAGGCTGTGCAGATGCCCGGATTCCAGCACCGTCAGGGCCGGGCCGGCTTGCGTCAGCGCAATTGCCAGCGCCCGAGCCACCCCTTCGGCCGGTATTGGCCGCCAGCGCATGGGGATCAGCGGCAGCAGCGGGCGGCTGAGGCGCTCAGCCCAGACCTCGCCAGCCCGCCGCGGCTGGCCCAGCGCCGCGCGTTCACCCAGCAGCAGCGAGGGCCGGGCGATCACCAGGCGCTCGAAGCCCAGCGCCGCCAGCGCGTCCTCCATCTCACCCTTGACGCGGTTGTAGAAGACCTTGGCGTGGGCATCGGCCCCCAGCGCCGACACCACGGCGCAGCGGCTTGCTCCTGCCGCTCGTGCCGCGCGGGCCACGGCCAGTACCGCGTCGAAATCCACGGCGCGGAAAGCTGCTTGCGAACCGGCCTGGCTGATGGTTGTGCCGAGCGCGATATAGACGGCCTGTGGCGCGGGCAGGGCGCTGGTGTCGAGGCGGGCGAAGTCGGCCTGCAAGTGCACATGCAGTCGAGGGCTTGCGGGCAGGTCGGCCACGGTGCGGCGCAGCAGGGCGTGAACGTCCAGCGGCTGCCGCAGCAACTGCGTCAGCAGGGCCCGGCCAACCAGGCCGCTAGCCCCGGCAATCCAGACGGTGTGCGTGATGTGACTCATGCCCGGCATCCTAGGGCACAAGCAAAAAAAAAGCCCGAGCGGGGAGGCTCGGGCTTCTGTGTAGCGGCCGAAACTCAGCGCTTGGGCGAGGGCGGGCGCGGGCCGCGGCCACCTCCGCCACCTCCGCCACCACCGCCACCACTGGCAGGGCGACCGCCGGCAGACGGGCGTCCACCACCACCGCCACCCGCGGGGCGCTGGCCCTGCGGTGCGGCATTGCGCGAACCTTCGCGCGGGGCAGGGCCACCGGGCGCGCCACGCGGGGCTGCGGGACGGCCACCACCGCCAGCGCCACCGCCACCGCCACGCGAATCACGGCCGCCACGGCCGCCGCCACCACCGCCGGAGCGGGTGCCGTTGCCGTTCAGGATCATGCGGCCCAGCACGATGGGCTCGGGCTTCTCGCTCGGGTCGGGCGCGAAGCCGGGCACGATTTCCTTGGGGATCTCGCGCTTGATCAGCTTCTCGATTTCCTTCAGGAAGCCGTTCTCGTCCACGCAGACCAAGCTCACTGCCTCGCCCAGGGCGCCGGCGCGGCCGGTGCGGCCGATGCGGTGCACATAGTCTTCTGACACGTTCGGCAACTCGAAGTTGACGACGTGGGGGAGCTGGTCGATGTCGATGCCGCGGGCGGCGATGTCGGTCGCCACCAGGCAGGTCAGGTCGCCGGTCTTGAACTCGGCCAGCGCCTTGGTGCGGGCACCCTGGCTCTTGTTGCCGTGGATGGCC
>Ga0187843_10001445_pt1 | contig 14984 bp, 10 predicted proteins | sample SpaLakP09_SKY_43_FD_134516 | JGI IMG/M metagenome (GOLD analysis project Ga0187843, IMG submission 134516) | Oligotrophic lake water microbial communities from Sparkling Lake, Wisconsin, USA - SP09_SKY_43 | ecosystem: Environmental > Aquatic > Freshwater > Lake | place: USA: Sparkling Lake... | reverse complement strand
GGCTTCTTCAGCAGGATCTTCTTGACCCAGCCCTCGCCGCGGCCCGACTGGACCTTCAAGAAGCCGTTGCGCTCCTCGCCGAGGTAGATCACCTCATCGCTGCGCTGCAGCGACTGCAGCTCGGGCGCGCCGTCCTGGGCCTGGCGTAGCACCTTGGCGCCGGAAATCTTGGGCACCATCACATCGCCCTCGGCGGCCGCGCCGGCCTGCACGCTGGCGGCGGCATTCTGCTTCGAGGCCGTGCCCGACGTGGCCTGGATCAGCGAGGGGTTGTTGCGGATCGCGCGGACGATGTTGTTCCAGTTGTCGATGAAGGAGGCCACCACGACCTTGCCCTCGTTGGTGCTGGTGTAGCCACCCAGCGAGGCGCCACCGCCGCCGCCGAACAGCGCGCCACCCAAAGCAAAGTCGGTCTTCTCGGCGCTGCCCTCGGCCGCCGCCACCTGGATGCCCGAGCGGGTGTCGACCAGCAGCATGCTGGTCTGCGCCTGCTTGAATTTCAGGCCGCCAACCAGGCCACCGATCAGGCCGGCGCGCCCGCCCAGCAGGCCCAGCACACCACCACCGACGCCGCCGGCATTGTTGTCGGAGAACACCACGCTGGGCGTGACGATGAAGTCGGCCGCCACCATCTGGCCGGCGCCAACGTTTTGCCCGCCCTGCATCTGGCCCGACTGCGACAGCGCGCGCTCCTGCATCATGTTCTGCATCGCCGCTCCGCGCTCGACGATCTGGAAGCAATTCGACTGCTGCACCAGCATCCGTATCACCGCCGTCGGCGAGCCCAGGCCGTAGCGCTGCAGATTCATGCCGACCTGGTTCTGCGGCTCAACCACCGCCAAGGTGCCCTTGGGCGTTTCGCAGCGCTCGAGCTGCGAGTTAGCGTTCTGCGCACCGTCGGGCCCGGCGCTGCCGCTGGCCATCGAACCACCCTTGCCCAGTTCCTGCGCGCCCGCCAGCAGTGGCATACCGGCGACCAGCATGCCCAGGCTCAGGCGCTGCAAACTGTGGAACTTGGACATGGTGGAGGCTCCCGCTGAGGCGTTGATTGATCTCGTTTGATTCTATCCAGCTTGGCGTCGCGACGATACCGCGATGCCCGCCGCGATCAGCACAAAGGCGGCGCCATGGAACCACTGCGGCCATTCGCCGAGCAGGGCCGCGGACAGCAGGGCGGCAAACACCGGCGTCAGATTGCTGAAGAAGGCGGCCACGGCCGGGCCGACGGCCGTTACGCCCAGGCCCCAGCAGCGGTAGGCGATCACCGAGGGGCCGATAGCCACATAGGCCAGGGCCAGCAGCAGCCACGGGCTCCAGACCACCGTCATCGGGGTCAGTTCATGCTCGATGCCGGCGGTGACGCCCGAGAAGAGCAGGCCGAACAGCGTCTGCACCAGCAGGAACTCGGCCCAGCCCCAGGCCGGCCGGGCCTCGGCCTGCATGCTGGCCGGCGGCCGCGCCAGCAGCCAGCTGTAGCCACCCCAGCACATCACGGCCACCAGCATCAGCAGATCGCCGGCCACGAAGTGCACCCGCGCCAGTGCGGACAGGTCGCCGCGCGACAGCACCAGGGCCACGCCCAGCAGCGACAGCAGGGCGCCGACCAACTGGCGGCGCTGCGGATGCTCGCGGTAGAACAGCGCGCCGATCAGCAGCATCCACACCGGCATGCTGGCCGCGATCAGGGTCACGTTCAACGGCGTGGAGGTGCGCAGGGCCATGTACTGCAGCGAGTTGTAGCTGCCCACGCCGAGCAGGCCCAGTGGCGCCAGATAGCGCCAGCGGCGCAACACCTCACCCGGCCGCGTCAGCGCCGTCCAGCCCAGCGGCAGCAGCAGGGCCAGGGCCAGCAGCCAGCGCAGCAGGTTCAACATCAAGGGCGGAATATCGGCCACGACCAGTCGGCCGACGATGGCGTTGCCGGCCCACAGCAGGGGCGGCAGCAGGAGCAGCAGGGCGATACGTGGCGTGAGTGTCATTGGGGTCGGTAAAGGAGCGTGGCCAAGCGGGCGAAACGGATTGCTGGCACGATACCGGAGATCAACTTCTGATGTGGAGACAGGACATGAGCAGCCGCGAACGCGCGATCAAGGTACAGCAGCCCGGTGACGCCGATGCGATGCAGCTGGTGGAGGTCGAGGTCGGCGACCCGGGCCCGGGCGAGGTGCGTATCCGCCACCAGGCCTGCGGCATCAACTACATCGACATCTATCACCGCAGCGGGGCCTATCCGCTGCCGGCGCCCTTCGGCATCGGTGGTGAGGGGGCGGGCGTGATCGAGGCGGTGGGCGAGAGCGTCACGCACCTGGCCGTAGGCGACCGCGCTGCCTATGCCAGCCAGCCGCCGGGCAGCTATTGCACGGCACGCGTGATGCCGTCCCGCAATGTGGTGCGATTGCCGGACGCGATCGACTTCGAGACCGGTGCGGCGATGATGCTCAAGGGCCTGACCGCCCAGTACCTGTTGCGCCGCACCCTCCCGCAGGGCGGGCTGCAGGCCGGCGACTTTGTGCTCTTTCATGCCGCAGCCGGTGGCGTGGGCCTGATCGCCTGCCAGTGGGCGCGGGCCCTGGGGCTGCAGCTGATTGGCACGGCGGGCTCCGACGAGAAATGCGCACTGGCCGCTGAGCTGGGCGCGGCGTTCACGATCAACTACCGCACCGAGAACTTCGTCGCCCGGGTGAAGGACATCACGCAAGGCCGCGGCGTCAAGGTGGTCTATGACTCGGTCGGCAAGGACACCTGGGACGGTTCGCTCGACTGCCTGCAGCCCTTCGGCCTGATGGCAAGCTTCGGCGCTGCCTCCGGCCCGCCGGCGCCTGTTGCCGTGGGCACGCTCGCCGCCAAGGGCTCGATCTACCTGACCCGGCCGACACTGTTCACCCATATCGCCACGCGCGAGAACACGCAGGCCATGGCCGACGAGTTGTTCGAGGTGGTCACCAGCGGCCAGGTCAAGATTCGCATCGATCAACGCTATCCGCTGGCCGATGCCCCCCGGGCCCATCGCGATCTGGAAGCACGCACGACCACAGGATCAAGTGTGTTGCGGCCCTGAGGTCGCCGTCGCTTCGGCTTCGACGCAGGCGCGCCGGAGCTGCAACTCGAAGCTGAAGCAGCTGCCCAGACCGGGCAAGCTTTCGACCTCGATCTGGCCGCCCATCAGCTGCACCAGTCGGTGCACGATGGTCAGGCCCAGGCCGGTGCCACCGTAGCGGCGGGTGATGCTGCTGTCGGCCTGGGCGAAGGGGTCGAAGACATGCTGGACCTGCTCGCGCGTCATGCCGATGCCGGTGTCATGCACGGCAAAGCGCAGGCGCTGCAGCGCGGGCGCGCCCGCCTCGGCCGGTCGGTCTTCCAGCATCTCGACCTCGACGCGCACCTCACCCTCTTCGGTGAACTTCACGGCATTGCCGACCAGATTGATCAGCACCTGGCGCAGCCGAAGCGCGTCGCCCAGCAGCTGATCGGCCACGGCCGGCTGCACCAGCACCTTCAGCGTGATGCCGCGGTTATGCGCCTGCAGCAGCAGCGGATGCAGCGACTCGCGCAGGCAACCATGCAGCGAGAACGGCGCCTGGTCCACGACGATGCGGCCCGACTCGACCTTGGCCACATCCAGCAGGTCGTTGATGATGACCATCAAGCCCTTGGCCGAGTTGTGCGCCAGTTCTATGAACTTGCGCTGGCGTTCGTCCAGCTGCGTCTGCAGCACCAGCTCGGTCAGACCCAGCACGCTATTCATCGGCGTGCGGATCTCGTGGCTCATATGGGCCAGAAAGCTGCTCTTGGACTGGCTGGCCGCCTCGGCCGCCTGGCGTGCGGCCTCCAGCATGGCCTGCGTCGCCTTCAGGTCGGCGATGTCGCGGGCATTGAGTTGCAAAACCACTTCGCCGCTGACCGGGTCGCGCATCGGGCGGGCGTCCAGCCCATGCCAGCGCCGGCCTATGGTGGTGACCAGCTCCAGGTCGGCGCTGAAGGTCTGGCCGCGCCGCACCTGGCCGAGGATGCGCGCCGGCACCTCGGCGTCGGCAAACAGTGTGGCAAAGCCCACCGCGTCGCGCCCCTGGTGCAACGAGCCGAAGGCGGCGGCTGCGGCCGGGTTCAGCATCAGCGCCTTGCCGTCGCGCAGATTGAACATCGCAATGCGCACCGAGGTGTGCTGCAGGGCCTCGATGCCGCGCAACATCGCCTTGTCGAAGCTGGTAGACAGCGGGTCGGAGGCGAACAGCATCACCTGCCGGCCCTCATCGGTGAGGATGCCGCGCGACACCAGCGTGGTGGTGACCGGGTGGCCCTTGGGATAGAGCGTCCACTGCTCGCGTATCACCTGGCCCTTGGCATGCTCGGCGGCGGTGAGGTTGAGGCGCAATCGCGCGCTCTCGCTGGCGTCGGACATGTCGCGGGCCAGGAACTCGGCCTCGCTGTCGGCCCGCCAAAGGCCCAGCGCCGCCGCATTGGCCCAGAGGTTGCGCTGACGGGCGTGATCAAACACCCAGACCGGCACATCCAACCATTCGTAGTGCGTCAGGCAGGTGAAGTCGAGCATGGATTCAGAGCGAGTGGCGCGCGCTGCCCATCATGCCGCAAGCCAGCCTCTTTGGGGTTCCACACCCCTAGTTCACATGGAGGCTTGAGTGGAGGCGACAGCAGCCCGATAGGCATGCCAGCTGGCATGGCCCAGCACCGGTCCGACGACCAGCAGGCCGGCAAAGCCTGGCAGCATGGCGAGGACCACCAGCGCAGTGATCAGCGCGCCCCACAGCAGCATCACGCCGGTCTGGGTCAGCACCAGGCGCAGACTGGTCAGGCCGGCGGTGATGGCGTCCACCTGCTGGTCCAGCATCATCGGGATCGAGATCACGCTGACGGCATAGATCAGCCCCGCAAAGACCGCTCCGACGCCCAGGTAGGTGATGATAAAGCCCAGGTTCTCGGGCGCCAGCAGCTGGGTGATGGAGCCCGACAAATTGGGCATGCCATCGAAACTGACGGCAAAGATCACCAGTGCCGCGCGGGCCCAGATCATCTCCAGTATCAGCAGCACGCCGCCGAAGATCGCCATCTGGCCCATATGGGTGTCCCAGGCGAGGATGGAGTCGCCAAGGTCGGGTGCTGCGCCGCGCTCCAGCCGCATGCTGACCTGGTACAGGCCCATGCACAGGAACGGCCCCATCAGCAGGAAGCCGGCCGACAGCGCCAGCATATAGGCCGGCGCACGGTGGTAGACGGTCAGCAGGCCCCAGCCCATGGCCATGAAGCAAAAGCCATAGAACAGGCCGATGCCGGGATGTCGCAGAAAGTCCTTGCAGCCCAGACTCAGCCATTGAAAGGGCTGGCGCCAGCTCAACGAGTTGAGCTTGATCGTGAATGGCGAGGCCTCGTCGGCCTGCTCAGCAGCTTGCTCGGGATCGGTCATCGGCCAAGGCTAAGCCTTCATGCGCCGAGGCGCCAGCCGTGCTTGTCCTAGGAGCCCCTGCGCACGCGCCGCAACTCGTCCCAGATCAGCAAGACGGCCCCCAGCGTGATCGCGCTGTCGGCCACATTGAAAGAGGGGAAGTACCAGCCGGCCCAGTGGAACTGCAGAAAGTCCACTACATAGCCGTGCAGCAGGCGGTCGGTCACATTGCCCAGGGCGCCGCCCAGGATGAGGGACAGCGCGGTGGCAAACAGGGTCTGCTCCCCATGCTTGCGCAGCATCACGACGATGAACACGGTGGCCACCGCACCGAGGCCCACGAAGAACCAGCGCTGCCAGCCACCCGCGCCGGCCAGAAAGCTGAAGGCCGCGCCGGTGTTGTGCGCACGCACGAGGTTGAAGAAACCGGTCACGAGGCGGCTGTCGCCATACTGGAACTGACCCAGTATCAAGGTCTTGGTGAACTGGTCGGCCAGTATCACGATCAGGGCCAGAGCCAGCCAGGTCAGCAGGGGACGAGAAGCGACGGAGTTCTTGGGCATGGGTGCTATCAGAATGGCAGGGTGCGTTGCGCGCCGTACTGTACAGGCAAGGCAGGCCCATCGTCACGCGCAACGCCGGCGCGGCAATGCTGCTACACTCGCGCCTTCGGTGTGCGGCCTTGCGTATTGTGCAAGGCCTAGGACGGTAGGCTCCCCCAAAGCCCCTGTCCGATGAAAACAAGCGAACATTCTTCAATGAACACCAGCGAACGAACAGCAGCAAACTGCGCCTACGCTGATCCGCCCAGATCAAAAATAAAGTGTCGACCCATCGGCACCCCCTGAGATCCCACCTCTGAGCTTCTAGCCGGCGCGCCAACGCCTCAGGCTTCACTGTTCAGCGCCCGTTCGGCCATCAGCGCATGCCAAGCTGCCGGCCCGACCCGACCGAAACCGTCTCGACCCGCAGATTGCGGGTCGCGTTTCACCCTGAACTGGATGCCGTGATGTCGAATCGCGGCCCGCACCTCATGAACAACATCTATAAAAATGTTGAGGTGGGCAAATACCTTGTCTCACCTCTGTCCAAACTGGCCGACAACGGCCACTACCTCGCCTCGGTCTCGATTCGCTCGGGCCGCGGCAGCGCCACCCACGACCGCGTGTTGCGCTTCGTTCAACCCTTCACATGCCCCGACGCGGCGGCGGCCTATGCCACCAGCCAAGGCCTGGCCTGGGTTGACGAGCGTCGGCGGGCCCTGCTCAACTGAGCAGCTACCGGTGCCGGGTCTTGCCCGGCCCCGGCGCTTGATGTTCCTCAAGAACAGGCGTAAAACTGGCTTCTGCCTTGCCATGCGGCGCACAGGGCTGCCGCAGACATGGGCTTCACTCATCACGAGGAGCCATCATGCGCAAACGCATCTACTGGTTGTTGCCCGACCTGAACAGCGCCACTCGAACCATGAATGATCTGTTGCTGGCCCGTATCGGTGACCAGCACATTCACTTCATGGCCGACGAGGGCGCCGACATGAACGGCCTGCATGCGGCCAATGTGTTGCAAAGCTCGGATCTGATACAGGCCGCGCAGTCGGGCATGTTGATCGGTGCCGGCCTGGGCAGTGCGGCCGGTGTGGCTGCCGCCTACTCCCTGGGCAGCATGGCCGCCCCGGCGGCGGTGGTGATTGCGATGGCGGCGCTCGGCGCCGTGCTGGGCACCTGGTCGTCCAGCATGATTGGCAGCTCCACGCCGAGCCGGCGCCTGCGCCGTTTCGAGGCGGCGATTGCCCAGGGCCAGTATCTGCTGATGGTCGATGTGCCGCGCTCGCGCGTCAGCGAGATCGAGGCCTTGCTGAAACGCACCCATCCCGAGGCACATTTCGAGGGCATGGAGCCGAATGTGCCGGCCTTTCCCTGAAGTTTCTTCCTCCATGACAAAGGGCGCCGAAGCGCCCTTTGTGCTTTTTCAGCTTGAACTCATGCGAAGCGTCGCGCTTCGCCGTCGCCAAACAGATTGCCGACGCAGCGCCCACAGATGCCGGGATGCTCGGGCGTCTGACCGACGTCGTCGACGTAATGCCAGCAACGCTCGCACTTCGCCGCCGTGGCCGCCGCCACCTTGACACCCAGCTCGGCCGCATCGACCAGGCTGGCGCCCGAGGTGATGGTGACAAAGCGCAGGTCCTCGCCCAGCGAGGCCAGCAGCGCGCGGTCGTCGGCATTGACGCCAATCTCCAGCACTGCCTGCAGCGAGGCGCCGACCTGACCGGCCGTGCGCAGCGCTTCGATCTCCTTGTTTGCCACATCACGGATTTCGCGGATGCGTGTCCACTTGGCCAGCAGCGGCTCGTCGGCGGCCTCGAAGGTCCAGTAGGTCTCGGTGAACACACTCGGTGAGTCGCTGGTGGCGCAGAATTTCCAGGCCTCCTCGGCGGTGAAGCTGAGGAACGGCGCCATCCAGCGCAGCATGGCCTGGGTGATGTGCCACAGCGCGGTCTGCGCCGAGCGGCGGGCCAGGCTCTTCGGCGCCGTGGTGTACAGCCGGTCCTTCAGCAGGTCCAGGTAGAAGGCGCCGAGATCCTCGGAGCAATAGACCTGCAGTTTGGCCACCACTGGATGGAACTCATAGACCTTGTAGTGGGCAAGCACCTCGGCCTGGAACTGCGCCGCGCGCGACAGCGCATAGCGGTCGACCTCCAGCAGCTGGTCCAGTGGCACGGCGTCCGTTTTGGCGTCGAAGTCGCTGGTGTTGGCGAGCAGGAAGCGCAGCGTGTTGCGGATGCGGCGATAGCTGTCGACGACGCGGGCGAGGATCTTCTCGTCGATGGCCAGGTCGCCCGAATAGTCGGTCGCGGCGCACCACAGGCGGATGATCTCGGCGCCCATCTTGTCGCTGACCAGCTGCGGCGCGACGGTGTTGCCGACCGACTTGCTCATCTTGCGGCCCTGGCCGTCAACGGTGAAGCCGTGGGTCAGCAGGCCGCGATAGGGCGCGCGGTCGTTGAGCGCGCAGCTGATCAGCAGCGAGGAATGGAACCAGCCGCGGTGCTGGTCATGGCCCTCGAGGTACAGATCGGCCTCGGGGCCTTCATCGTGTGCGGCGCCGGCGTGGCTGCCCTTCAAGACATGCTGGAAGGTCGAGCCGGAGTCGAACCAGACGTCCAGGATGTCGCTGCCCTTGGTGTAGTTCTGCGCTTCGTCGCCCAGCCATTCGGCCGCGTCCAGCTTGGCCCAGGCCTCGACGCCACCGGCCTCGACAAGGGTGGCGGCGCGCTCGATGAAGGCCAGCGTGTCCGGGTGCGGCAGACCGGTGTCCTTGTGCAGAAAGATCGGCAACGGCACTCCCCAGCTGCGCTGGCGGGAGATGCACCAGTCGGGCCTGCCGGCGATCATGTCGCGCAGCCGGGCGCGGCCGTTCTCGGGGTAGAAGTTGGTGGCGGCTATGGCTTCCAGCGCCGTCTGGCGCAGCGTCTTCTCGGCCTTGTCGGCGGTGAAGACACCATCGCCCTCATCCATGCGCACAAACCACTGCGCGGCCGCGCGGTAGATCACCGGTGTCTTGTGGCGCCAGCAATGGGGGTAGCTGTGCGTGATCTTGGTATGCGACAGCAGACGGCCGGCATCCTCCAGCGCCTGGGCGATGACCGGGTTGGCCTTCCAGATATGCAGGCCGCCGAACAACGGCAGCTCGGCCTCGTACTGGCCATTGCCCTGCACCGGGTTGAGGATGTCCTTGAAGTCCATGCCGTGCGACACGCAGGACTGGAAGTCGTCCAGGCCATAGGCGGGTGCGGAGTGGACGACGCCTGTGCCGTCCTCGGCGGTGGCGTAGTCGGCCAGATAGACCGGGCTTTCGCGGTCGTGGCCGGCATCCACATGAGCCAAGGGGTGCTTGAACTTCAGCAGCGCCAGGTTCTTGCCCAGCGTCGTGGCCAGCACCGAGCCTTCGAGCTTCCAGCGTGCCAGGCATTTCTCGACCAAGGCCTCGGCCACCATGAAGATGCCGCGCGGCGTGTCGACCAGCGCGTAGCTGAGCTCCGGGTTCAGGTTCAGCGCCTGGTTGGCGGGGATGGTCCAGGGCGTCGTTGTCCAGATCACCGTGAACGCCTCCTTGGCCAGCGAGGGCAGGCCGAAGGCGTCGGCCAGCCTGGCCGGCTCGGCGCTCAGGAAGGCCACATCGACCGCGGGCGATTGCTTGTCCGCGTACTCGATCTCGAACTCGGCCAGTGAGGAGCCGCAGTCGAAGCACCAATAGACCGGCTTCAGGCCGCGGTAGACGAAACCCCGCTCGAACAGGCGCTTGAGCACGCGGATCTCACCGGCCTCGTTGGCGAAGTTCATGGTCTGGTACGGGCGGTCCCATTCACCCAGCACGCCCAGGCGCTTGAAATCGTTGCGCTGCTGATCGATCTGCTCGGTGGCGTACGCGCGGCTCTTGGCCTGCACCTCGTCGCGCGGCAGGCCGCGGCCGAAGGTCTTCTCGATCTGGTTCTCGATCGGCAGGCCGTGGCAGTCCCAGCCAGGGATGTACGCGGCGTCGAAGCCCTCGAGCTGGCGCGCCTTGACGATCATGTCCTTGAGTATCTTGTTCGCTGCGTGGCCGATGTGGATCTGGCCGTTGGCATAGGGCGGGCCGTCGTGCAGCACGAACTTGGGCGCACCGCAGCGGGCGTCGCGCAGCTTTTTGTAGATGCCCAAGTCATCCCACTCCTTGACCCAGCCCGGCTCGCGCTTGGGCAGGTCGCCGCGCATCGGGAAGGGGGTGTCGGGCAGGTTCAGGGTGCTGCGATAGTCGGGCTTGACTTCGGGCTTGGAACTTTGATCGGTCATGGCGGAACCTGGATGGGTGTGGGCCTGGCCGCCGCTGATGGCTCGCCGCAGGCAATGAATGACTTGGACTTGACGCGCCTTGGGGCATGCAGCGCGTGAACCCCTCAAATCTCGATCAGTTGGGGACAGAGCACTAGGTGGTCTGTCCCCAACGGATCAAATTCGGTCGCGGGTGGTCTGGCGCGAGCGCGATGCGTGCGTGGCAAAGAAGCTGCGCGCGTTGTCGGCGTCCTGGCGGATGGCGGCCGTCAAGGCCTCCAGACCGTCATAGCGGGCTTCGTCACGTAGTTTTTTGAGCAGTTCCACGCGCAGGAGTTTACCGTAGCCCCCGTCCAGGCCCAGCTCGGCCGGCCAGTCCAGGCAATTGACCTCCAGCAGCAGGCGGCCGGCGTCCTCCACCGTGGCCGCACGCCGAGAGACGCCACACCGTCCAGCGGCTTGTCCGTCAGGCCATGGGTGCGCACTGCGTAGATGCCCATCGCCGCCGATCTGGCATGGTCAAAACGCAGGTTGAGCGTGCGAAAACCCAACTCCCGCCCCAGCTTGCGGCCATGGATCACATGACCGCTGATGCTGTAGGGCCGGCCCAGCAGGGCGGCAGCGGCGTCCATATTGCCGGCCACAAGCGCCTCGCGCACGGCCGAGCTGCTGACGCGCTGGCCATGGACCTCGTAGCTCATCATCCGCGCCACATCGAAGCCCTGCAACTGACCCGCAGCGTCCAGCATCTTGTAATCGCCCTGGCGCCTGGCGCCGAAGCAGAAGTCGTCGCCAACCAGTACATACCGGGCGCCAAGGCCCTGTACCAGTACCTGGCTGATGAAGTCCTGGGCCGGCAAGGTGGCCAGTGCCTCGTCGAAGCGCAGCACGATGACCTGGTCGACGCCGCAGCGCTCCAGCTCGCTGAGCTTGTCGCGCAGGGTGGCAATGCGTGCTGGTGCCATCTCGGGTTTGCCCAACTTGGCGGCAAAGAAGTCACGCGGATGGGGCTCGAAGGTCATCACGCAGCTGGGCAGGCTGCGGTGCTGGGCCTCGGAGCGCAACAGCGCCAACATGGCCTGGTGACCGCGGTGGACGCCGTCGAAATTGCCTATGGTCAGCGCGCACGCGGGTGCGATGCCGGGGTGGTGGAAGCCGCGAAATACCTGCATGGCGCCCATTATCGACGCTGACACCGTGCCCGGCCGGCCTGGGGCTTCAGCCAAACTTGAGGGGTTGCGCCGCTGCCACGGCGCCTGGGCGCCGGCCGTTCGTCGGCAGTTCGGCGGCCCATATGAGGTATCTTGCTCAATATGGCAGACCTTACCTTCTATTGGCACGACTACGAAACCTTTGGCCGGGTGCCGCGGCGCGACCGGCCCTCGCAGTTTGCCGGCATACGCACCGATGCCAATCTGAACGAGATCGGCGCGCCGCTGATGCACTACTGCAAGCCCGCGCCCGACTTCCTGCCCGACCCCGAGGCCTGCCTGCTGACCGGCATCCTGCCCCAGACTTGCCTGGAGCAGGGCCTGGCCGAGCACGAGTTCGCCGCCGCCATCGAGCATGAATTGGCGCTGCCGGGCACGGTGGGCCTGGGCTACAACACGATTCGCTTCGATGACGAGGTGACCCGCCACCTGTTCTGGCGCAATCTGATCGACCCCTACGCCCGCGAGTGGCAGAACGACTGCGGCCGCTGGGATCTGCTGGACGTGGTGCGCTGCTGCTATGCCTTGCGCCCCGACGGCCTGCAATGGCCCAAGCACGACGACGGTCGGCCCTCATTCAAGCTCGAGCACCTGAGCGCTGCCAACGGCCTGGCGCATGAGGCCGCCCACGACGCGCTGAGCGATGTGCGCGCCACGATCGCGCTGGCGCGCCTGGTGCGGCAGAGCAACCCGAGGCTGTGGGACTTCTGCCTGAAGCTGCGCAAGAAGGACGCCGTGCTGCAGGAATTCGGTCTGGGCCAGCCGCGGCCCGTGCTCCATATCTCGGGCATGTATCCGGTCGAGCGCGGCTGCCTGGCAGTGGTCTGGCCGATTGCCCAGCATCCGACCAACAAGAACGAGATCATTGTCTGGGATCTGGCCCATGACCCGGCCGAGCTGCAGGGCCTGGATGCCGCCACCTTGCGCCAGCGAATCTTCAGCAAGCAAGATGAGCTGCCCGAGGGCGTGAGCCGGCTGCCGATCAAGAGCGTGCACATCAACAAGTCGCCGGTGGTGATCGGTAACCTGAAGGTGCTGAGCGCCGAGCGGGCTGCGCATTGGGGGCTGGACGTCGATCTGGCCCTGCGCCATGCCGAGCGGGCCGCCGAGTTGCCGGCGCTGCCCAGGCAGCTCTGGACCGAGGTCTATGCCCGGCCGGCCAGCGAACAGTTGCCCGATGTCGATGAGGATCTTTATGGTGGTTTTGTCGGCAACGAGGACCGCCGCCTGCTGAACCGGCTGCGCGGCCTGAGCGCTGACAAGCAGGCCGGCCAGCACCCGGCTTTCGAGGACGGGCGCCTGGACGAGCTGCTGTTCCGCTACCGGGCGCGCAATTTCCCCGACAGTCTCAGTGGCGCGGAACAGCAGCGATGGCGGCAGCATTGCAGCGAACGTCTGCACCTGGGGGAGGGCGGTTTCAGCAACCTGAGCGCATTCTTCGAGCGTATTGACGTGCTCAGCGAAGATGCCGACGAGCGCGGGCAGGCCATTCTTGGCGCGCTGTACGACTACGCCGAGCAGATCGCGCCGCCGCACCCCTGAGGTCGGGCCGCGCGTACGCCCTCATGGCCAGCACTTCGTCGTTCAACCCCAGCGGCACAGCTGTCGAAGGCGCGCCCTCGCGCCGCGCCGCCGTCTGGGCCATTCCGACCCTGGTGCTTGCCATCGGCCTGGCGCTGACGGTGCTGGGGGTGTACTGGTTCCAGGCCGGCCTGGACGTGGAGGCCCGTGCCCGCTATGAACGCCAGGCCGCACGCATTGAAGACGATCTGCTGCGCCGTTTCAATCTGCCCGTCTATGGCCTCAACGGCTTGCGCGGTCTGTATGCCACCAGCGGCCGGATCGGACGCGAGGCCTTCCGTGATTTTGTCGAGTCGCGGCACCTGAACATCGAGTTCCCGGGCGTGCGGGGCTTTGGCTTCATCGAACGCGTGAAGCGGGAGGACCTGGCGCGCTTTGTGGCCGCCGAGCGCGCCGACGCCGCCCCTGACTTCGAGGTGCGGCACAGCGCGGGAGGCGACGACCTCTACATCGCCAAGTTCATCGAGCCGCTGGCCTCCAATCGTGCCGCCTGGGGTTTTGACATCGCCTCGGAAGCGGTGCGACGCGAGGCGCTGGAGCGCGCAGCGCGCACCGGCGAGCCGACGCTTAGCGGCCGCATCACCCTGGCGCAGGACGGCAAGAGAGGCCCCGGATTCCTCTATATCGTGCCGGTCTGGCAGCGCCAGGTCGATCCGGCCTCGGCTCACCCAGACATCAATACGCTGCGGGGTTTTCTGTATGCGCCCATCGTGGTTGGTGAGCTTTGCACCGGCATCGCCAACGTGGCCGATATGCAGCTGGACTTCGAGCTCTATGACGCGGGTCAGGTGGATCCGGCCCGCCTGCTGTTCGGCACCGAACTCCAGGGCGACGGCGACCCGGACGCCGCGCCAAGGGTCGCATCGACGGGGCCGCTGTTCCAGAGCGCACGATATATCTCGGTGGGCGGGCGCACGCTGGCCCTGCGCACCAGCACCACGCCGGCGTTCGAGCGCGGGCTGGATCGCACCACGCCAACCCTGCTGGCCGCCGCCGGCACCCTGCTGAGCAGCCTGCTGGCGCTGGCCGCCTGGCTGCTGGTGTCGGGCCGGGACCGCGCCGAATCGCTGGCGGCCGAGATGACCGCCGATCTGGAGCGCCTGGCCAAGGTCGTGCGCCATACATCGAACTCGGTGGCGATACTGGATGCGCAGCGCGACATCGTCTGGGTCAACGAAGGGTTTGAGCGTCTGTTCGGTTTCACCTTGGCGGAGGCGCGGGGTCGCAAGCCCGGTGATCTGACGCACAGCGAGCGCCTCGATCCCGAACAGATGCAACGCCTGCGCGCGCTGCTCGACGCCGGGCAGGCCTTCCGCGGCGAATTGCAGAAGCGGCGCAAGGATGGCCGGGAGATCTCTACCCATGCCGAGGTGCAGCCGCTGCACGATGCGCAGGGTCAGCTGACCGGCTTCATGTCGATAGAGTCGGACATCACCGAGCAAAAGGTGGCCAAGGAGCGGTTGGAGGCGGCCCTGCGTGACACCGACGTGCTGCTGCGCACGATCAATCTGCATGCGATCGTGTCGGTGACCGACCGGCGTGGTCTGATCCTGGAGGCCAATGCCGCGCTGGTGCAGATCAGCGGCTATGCGCCGGAGGAACTGCTGGGCCAGGACCACCGCCTGCTCGGTTCGGGCCAGCATCCGCGCAGCTTCTGGATCGAGGTCTGGCGCACCATTGCCAGTGGTCGTTCGTGGCGTGGCGAGATCTGCAACCGTGCCAAGGATGGGCGGCTGTATTGGGTGGACAGCATCATCGCCCCCTTCCTGAATGCCCAGGGGCGCATCGAGAAGTATGTCGCCATCAGCAATGACATCACCGCCAGCAAGACCGCCGCCACCGAGCTGGCCCTTCAGCGCGAACGGCTGGCCAACATCATCGAGGGCACGCACGTCGCGACCTGGGAGTGGAATGTGCAGACCGGCGTCAGCCACTTCAACGAGCGCTGGGCCGAGATCGTCGGCTACACGCTCGATGAGCTGC
>Ga0187843_10001440_pt1 | contig 15001 bp, 15 predicted proteins | sample SpaLakP09_SKY_43_FD_134516 | JGI IMG/M metagenome (GOLD analysis project Ga0187843, IMG submission 134516) | Oligotrophic lake water microbial communities from Sparkling Lake, Wisconsin, USA - SP09_SKY_43 | ecosystem: Environmental > Aquatic > Freshwater > Lake | place: USA: Sparkling Lake... | reverse complement strand
GCCTTGTCCAGCAGGGGCATCCAGCGCGCCAACGCCCCGTCGCGCCGAACGGCGACGTGGACCGGCTGCTGCGCCAGCGGCTGGCGGCCGATGACGAACTGATCCGGGTCCGCCCCGGCAGCGCGAATGCGCTTCTGCAGCTGCGAACGTTCGCGGTTGTAATGGGTGGCCAGCAGCACGTCGCAGCGGCCGGCACTGAGCATGCGTAACCGGACGGCAAAGTCGCCCCCGGCGGCCAGTGCCCGGAAGTCCCGCTGCGCCGCGTTGTCGATGGCCTCGCCCAGTTGCGCATCGCGCCACACACACACGTTCAGGCCCTTGAGCTGGGACATCGAACTGGCCTCGTGCGGCGAGTCGGCCCGGCTAACACCCCAGACACCGCTTTCGAACAGCGGCTGGGAGAAGTCCAGGGTGCCCACCCGGGCCGGGGACGGCGATACGCCGAACCCCAGAGCAGTTCCCGCTCTTGCCATCCGCACGACGCGGGCAAAGGGCACGCGCAGGACCTGCCACCGAATTCCCATCGCCGCGGCCAGTTCGTCCAGCATTGCGTCGACGAAAGGCACGTTCACGGACACAGAGACAGCTATTGGCACTTCGGCGATGGTCGCATCTGCTCGACCCGCACCTGCGAAGAGCAGAGCCACCAGGCAGCGGCGGCGCGTCAGTCCGTTGAAGCTGGCGCCGGGGAAGTGGCGGGCGGAATTCAGTGGACGAAAGGCACCGGCCATGTCACCTGGGGAAACACGTCAGAGGCGTGTAGGTTGGCACGGGAGCGGCGGGACGGCAAGGGACATCCCGACACCAAGGGCTTCGTCAAGCTACGTATTTCGGCGAACGTGACCGGTCGTTTCGGTCATCGTGACCGACGCCGATGGAAGGCGTCGGCGAGGTCGTTTCGGTATCGTGACCGCCGGGTCGGCGGCGGTCGCTGCGTAGGTTTAGAAGTCTAGGGTTGCGGCGGGTCGCCCAGGTCAAGATTGGTCCTCCTGAGCTGCTGATTTCGTCTTGCCGGGCGCGCGCGCCGCGCGCCCCGTGCGACGGCATTCGCCCTCTAGGTTGAAGCGCCGGCAGCGCTGCATGAGCCGGTCCAGGGTCGCGTCGGCTACCGTCGGGTCTCCCGGCCACGCGTGCCAGTGCTCGACCGGGAGCTGGTGCGTGATGATGGTGGCGCGCTGCGCTGAGCGATCGTCGAGCATCTCCAGCAAGTCGGCCCGCTTGCCCGCGCACAAGCTTCCGGCGAAGAGTCAGTTCTGACGTCCCTGCGCTATAGGCCGGATGCGGTTCTCCACCCAGTTGTTGTCGATGGACAGGTCAGCGTCACCTCCGATGCCGGAGCCGCGCGTCTGCCACACGGAGAACTTCTGCAACAGCCACAGACCCAAGGCAGCCGCAGCCGGCCAGGAGCGGGTGTCGTGCTCAGCAGGTGTGGGCAGAGCTGCCCGAGCAGACCTGGCGGTACATCGGCGGGGCCTACAGGTACCTGGTGCTGGACAACCTCAAAGAGGGCGTCATCAAGCCCGACCGGCACGAGCCCGGGCTCAATGCCGTCGGCGCAGCCAAGCATGCTTCGTTTCGCGCGGCTGACCGATGCCTTCTCCAAGAAGTTGGAGAATCAGGGCAGGCTATCTGCCCCTTTCCCATGATCGACAACTTTCCCCACGTGCGAGCTCGGTTCGTCGCCTTCCCGCCGTGCCGGCCGCCGCGACCCTTGTGCCCCGGAAGCTGGAAGACATGGATGGACGGGCCGACACCTCGCGCGACAAGGTTTTAGACAATGCCGGCACTCACCGAACCCACGCCTGCCGTCGGGGCGACTTGGCGACCGGCGTATTCGCTGCTACACTCGTGGGCTTTTCTGCGGCCTGGGGTTCGAGCTTTGTTCTCACTCCACGGGGTCGCAACCCCAAACCCCGCAGATTTCGGAGAATTTCATGGCCGTTCAGCAAAACAAGAAGTCGCCTTCCAAGCGCGGCATGCACCGTTCCCACAACGCCCTGGTCACTCCGGGCACGGCTGTCGAGCCGACGACGGGCGAAGTGCATCTGCGTCACCACATCAGCCCGACCGGTTTCTACCGTGGTCGCAAGGTGCTGAAGAGCAAGGCCGACGCGGCCTGAGCTTCATCGGGCCTTTGGAAGGCCTGACGCTCCCGCGCCGCTTTGCGGTGGCGCACACTGATGAATCTGCCGACCCGGCCTGCGCCCCGCGCAGCGCCGGGTTTGGTCTTTTCTGATCCGCTTTCGCCCCGATGACCACCCACGCGCCACTGCCCGATCCCGTTCGCCTTGCCGTCGACTGCATGGGCGGCGATCACGGCCCCTCGGTCACGCTGCCGGCCTGCCGTGCCTTCCTGGACAAGCATCCCGGCGCCGAACTCATCCTCGTCGGCAAGCCCGAGGCGCTGACTGCTGCTGCTGCCTGGCCGCGCTGCCGCGTCGTCGCGGCCAGCGAAGTCGTCACGATGGACGATCCTGTCGAGGTCGCGCTGCGCCGCAAGCGCGACTCGTCGATGCGCGTCGCCATCCAGCAGCTCAAGGCCGACCGCGACGGCAATCCAGCGCTGGCGCACGCCTGCGTGTCCGCCGGCAACACCGGCGCGCTGATGGCCGTCGCCAAATACCTGCTGAAGACGCTGGACGGCATCGACCGTCCGGCCATCGCCACCGTCATGCCCAACCAGCGCGGCCGCTTCACGACCGTGCTGGACCTGGGCGCCAACGTCGACTGCACAGCCGAGCACCTGCTGCAGTTCGCCGTCATGGGCAGTGCCTTGGTGTCGGCGGTCGAGGGCAACGAGGAGCCCAGCGTGGGCCTGCTCAACATCGGCGAAGAGGCCATCAAGGGCAGCGAGACCATCAAGCAGGCGGGCGAACTGCTGCGCACGGCGGGCGCCGCCGGCCAGCTGAACTTCTTCGGCAACGTCGAGGGCAACGACATCTTCAAGGGCACGACCGACATCGTCGTCTGCGATGGTTTCGTCGGCAATGTGCTGCTGAAGACCTCCGAAGGCCTGGCCACGATGATGGCTGCCTTCATCAAGGAGGAGTTCAGTCGCAGCCTGCTGACCAAGGCGGCCGCCGCCATCGCGATGCCGGTGCTGAACGCGTTCAAGCGCCGCGTGGACCACCGCCGCTTCAACGGTGCGGCGTTGCTGGGCCTGCGCGGCCTGGTGTTCAAGAGCCACGGCTCGGCCGACGCCTTCGCGTTCGAGCAGGCGCTGGCCCGCGCTTATGATGCCGCCCGCAACCGGCTGCTTGACCGGGTACACGATCGCATCGTCACGACGCTGCAGGCCAGCGCCGCCGATGCCGGAGACAAGGCGGCGTCTGCCGCCCAGGCTGCATGAGCCCCACAGCACACACCGCTCCCCGCTTTTCCCGCATCCTCGGCACCGGCAGTTTCCTGCCTGCCGACCGCGTGACCAACCAGGCCCTGGCCGACCGCCTCGCGGCGACCGGCATCGAGACCTCCGACGACTGGATCGTCGAGCGCACCGGCATCCGCGCGCGCCATTTCGCGGCGCCCGACCAGGCGTCCAGTGACCTGGCCTTCCCGGCCGCCCAGGCGGCGCTGGAGGCCGCCGGCATCAGGGCCGATGAACTCGACCTCATCATCGTCGCGACGTCCACGCCCGACATGGTCTTCCCGTCCACCGCCTGCCTGCTGCAGAAGAAGCTGGGCGCGTTCGGCTGCGCGGCCTTTGACGTGCAGGCCGTCTGCGCGGGCTTCGTCTATGCGCTCAGCGTGGCGGACTCGATGATCAAGAGCGGCGCCGCGTCGAAGGCGCTGGTCGTCGGCGCCGAGGTGTTCTCGCGCATCCTCGACTTCAAGGACCGCACGACCTGCGTGCTGTTCGGCGACGGCGCCGGCGCCGTGGTGCTGGGCGCCAGCGACACGCCGGGCATCCTCGCCACCCAGCTGCATGCCGACGCGCGCCACACCGACATCCTCTGCACGCCCGGCACCGTCTCGGGTGGCCAGGTGCTGGGCTCGCCGCTGCTGCGGATGGACGGCCAGGCGGTCTTCAAGCTCGCCGTCGGCGTGCTGGAGAAGGTGGCCCGCTCGGTGCTCGACAAGGCCGGCCTCACCGACGCAGACATCGACTGGCTCATCCCCCACCAGGCCAACATCCGCATCATGCAGGGCACGGCCAAGAAGCTGCGCATGCCGCTGGACAAGCTCATCGTCACCGTCGACGAGCATGGCAACACCTCGGCCGCGTCCGTGCCGCTGGCGCTGGACGTCGCGGTGCGCAGCGGCCGCGTGCAGCGCGGCGATACCGTCATGCTTGAAGGCGTTGGCGGCGGCTTCACGTGGGGCGCGGCCCTGCTCAATTACTGATCCTGATTTCCATGACTGCACCTTTCGCCGTTGTCTTCCCCGGACAAGGCTCGCAGGCCGTCGGCATGCTCGACGCCTTCGCCGACCACCCTGAAGTCCGCCGCACGCTCGAAGAAGCCTCCGCCGCCCTCGGCGAGGACATCGGCGCGCTGATCCACGCCGGTCCCAAGGACCAGCTGGACCTGACGACCAACACCCAGCCGGTCATGCTGACGGCCGGTATCGCCTGCTGGCGCGCCTTCGTCGCCGAGACCGGCGCCACCCCCGTCGCCGCCGCCGGCCACTCGCTGGGCGAGTACACGGCGCTGGTCGCCGCCGGCGCGCTGAGCCTGGCCGACGCGCTGCCGCTGGTGCGCTTTCGCGCCCAGGCCATGCAGGAAGCCGTGCCGGTCGGTGTCGGCGCGATGTATGCCATCCTGGGTCTGGACGGCGCAGCCGTGCGCGCCGGTTGCGCGCAGGCCGCCGCCGAGACGGGCGAGGCCATCGAGGCCGTCAACTTCAACGACCCCAAGCAGACCGTCATCGCCGGCAGCAAGGCCGGTGCCGAGAAGGCCGCCGAGATCCTGAAGGCTCTAGGGGCCAAGCGCGCGCTGCCGCTGCCGGTGTCCGCGCCGTTCCACTCCAGCCTGATGAAGCCGGCGGCCGAGCGCCTGAAGGAAAAACTTGCCTCCGTGCAGTTCCAGGCTGCCGCCTTCCCCGTCATCAACAACATCGACGTGGCCGTCACGGACAACGCCGACGCGCTGCGCGACGCGCTGTACCGCCAGGCCTTCGGCCCGGTTCGCTGGGTCGAGGTCGTGCAGGCCCTGAAGGCCCGCGGCGTGGGGCACGTCATCGAAGCCGGCCCCGGCAAGGTGCTGACCGGCATGGCCAAGCGCATCGACGCCGAGCTGCAGGCTGCCTGCGTCTTCGACCCCGCCTCGCTGGCCGAGGCCCGTGCCCTCCTCGGAGGCTGAATCCATGACTGAATCTGCATCCTTGGCGAATCTGGGCACGGCCCTCGTCACCGGCGCCAGCCGCGGCATCGGCCGCGCCATCGCGTTGAACCTGGCCCAGGCCGGCTGGCGCGTCGTCGGCACCGCCACGTCCGAGTCCGGCGCCGCCGGCATCACCGAGGCGCTGGCAGCCCATGGTGGCCGCGGCATCGTGCTGAACGTGACCGATGGCGCCGCTGTCCAGGCCGCCGTCGACCAGATCGTCGCCAAGGAAGGCGGCCTGCATGTGCTCGTCAACAACGCCGGCATCACGCGCGACATGCTGTCCATGCGCCTGAAGGATGAGGACTGGGACGCCGTGCTGGACACCAACCTCAAGGCCGTGTTCCGCCTCGCCCGAGCGGCGACCAAGCCGATGATGAAGCAGCGCTTTGGCCGCATCATCAACATCACCTCCGTCGTCGGTGCCTCTGGCAATGCCGGCCAGGCCAACTACGCCGCCGCCAAGGCCGGCGTGGCCGGCCTGAGCCGTTCGCTGGCCCGGGAACTGGGCAGCCGCGGCATCACCGTCAACTGCGTCGCGCCGGGCTTCATCGCCACCGACATGACCGAGGTCCTGCCCGAAGCCCAGAAGACCGCGCTGCTGGCGCAGATCCCGCTGGGTCGTCTGGGCGCGCCCGAGGAAATCGCTGCGGCGGTCGCCTTCCTGGCCTCGCCCGGCGGCGCCTACATCACGGGCACCGAGCTGCACGTCAACGGCGGCATGTACATGGCCTGACGGCCTGTCCGAGCGGCCATCCCGACCCCCTTGGGCCCCTGACTTAGGGGCGCAACTCTAGAGCCCGTAGAATGCTGGGCTGTTTTCTGCAAACCCCTCCTGGAGGAGTGTCATGAGCGATATCGAAGCACGAGTCAAAAAGATCATTGCCGAGCAACTGGGCGTGGCGGAAGCCGACGTCACGAACGAGAAGGCATTCGTCGCCGACCTGGGCGCTGATTCCCTGGACACCGTGGAACTGGTGATGGCTCTCGAAGACGAGTTCGGCATCGAGATTCCCGACGAAGAAGCCGAGAAGATCACCACCGTGCAGCTGGCGATCGACTACGCCGTCAAGCACCAGAAGGCCTGAGCGCCTTTTGGCGGCAGTCCCTTCTCTCGCAACTCTCTGATCCTTGATCCGCACCGCATGACCCGTCGCCGTGTCGTCGTCACCGGTCTTGGCCTCATCAGTCCCGTCGGCAACAGCGTTGCCGAAGGTTGGGCCAATATCCTCGCCGGACGTTCCGGCATCGCCACCATCACCCGCTTCGACGCCAGCAACCTGGCGTGCCACTTCGCGGGTGAGGTCAAGGGCTTCAACATCGAGGACTACATCCCCGCCAAGGAAGCCCGGCACATGGATAACTTCATCCATTACGGGCTGGCGGCGGCGTTCCAGGCGGTGCGTGATTCCGGTATCCCCACCGGTGATCAACTGACCGAAGAACAAGCCGAGCGCATCGGCGTGCTCGTGGGTTCCGGCATCGGCGGCCTGCCGCTGATCGAAGACACCCACACCGAGTACATGAACCGCGGCCCCCGCCGCATTTCGCCGTTCTTCATCCCGGCCTCGATCATCAACATGATCTCGGGCCACGTCTCCATCAACTTCGGTTTCCAGGGTCCCAACCTGGCGATCGTGACGGCCTGCACCACGGGCCTGCACGCGATCGGTGAAGCCGGCCGCCTCATCGAGTACGGCGACGCCGACGTGATGATCGCGGGCGGTGCCGAAGGTGCCGTGTCGGCGCTGGGGATCGGCGGTTTCGCCTCGGCCCGTGCGCTGTCGACCCGCAACGACGACCCCGCGACCGCGTCCCGCCCCTGGGACAAGGACCGCGACGGCTTCGTGCTGGGCGAGGGCGCGGGCGTGCTGGTGCTCGAAGAGTACGAGCACGCCAAGAAGCGCGGCGCCAAGATCTACTGCGAACTGGCCGGTTTCGGCATGGGTGCCGACGCGTACCACATGACCGCGCCCAACGTCGATGGCCCCAAGCGCTCCATGCGCGCGGCGCTGCGCAACGCCGGGCTGAACCCCGACCAGGTCCAGTACATGAACGCGCACGGCACCTCCACGCCGCTGGGCGACGCGAACGAGACCAACGCGATCAAGCTGGCCTTCGGCGACCACGCCAAGCAGATGGTCATCAGCTCGACCAAGTCCATGACCGGCCACCTGCTGGGCGGCGCGGGCGGCATCGAGTCGGTCTTCACGGCGCTGGCCATCCGCGACCAGGTTGCCCCGCCGACGATCAACATCTTCAACCAGGACCCCGAGTGCGACCTGGACTACTGCGCCAACGAGGCGCGGCCGATGAAGATCGACGTCGCTGCCAAGAACAACTTCGGCTTCGGCGGCACCAACGGCACGCTGATCTTCAAGCGCGTCTGAGCCTCGCGGGCAGGCGATGCGTCGCACGCCGCCCGTCGCCGTGCAATGGCAGCCTCGGCGGCTGATGCGGGCCGTCTTCGCCTGCATTGCCGCTCTCGCAGGAGCCGGGCTCGCCACTTGCGCTGTCAGTCATCGCGAGTCCTTCTGGCTCGCCTGGCCCGCCTGGCTGGCCGTGCCTGCCGCCACCTGTGTCTGGCGCGCGGCCGTCGTGCTGCCGCTGGCCCGGCGCCAGTTGGGGGCGCAGCGGGGCGCGTTGCGGGCGGCGCTGTTCTCGGCGCCGGCCGCCGTGGCGCAGCCATGAGTGCGGACGCCGACACGCTGCTTGTCCGCGAGGCCCAGGCAGGCAGCCGCGCCGCCTTCGACATGCTGGTGCTGAAGTACCAGCGCCGCGTCGAGCGCCTGCTGTCGCGCAGCGTGCGCGACCCCGCCGATGTGGCCGACCTGTGCCAGGAGACCTTCCTGGCCGCCTACCGCGCGTTGCCAGCCTTCCGCGGCGACAGCGCGTTTTACACCTGGCTTTACCGTATCGCAGTCAACGCGGCGCAGCGCCACCGTGCCCGTCGCCGTCCCGTGGAATCCCTGGACGATGATGAGGGAACTTTCGGCACCGAGGCGGCTCCAACCGACGATGCGACCCCCGAGGCCCTGCTCGCCAGCCGCCAGCTGGCCATGGGCCTGAACGAGGCGGTCGAGGGCCTGGTTGAGGAACAACGCCGGGCGTTGCTGTTGCGAGAGGTGGATGGCTTGAGCTACGACGAGATCGCCGACTTGATGGACTGCCCGCCGGGCACCGTGCGTTCGCGCATCTTCCGCGCCCGCGAGGCCCTGGCCGCTCGGCTGCGGCCACTGCTGGCCGGTGGAGGCTGGCGATGAGCGCGGTCCCCGACGACAGGCTGGACCAGGCCTTGTCCGCCGTCATGGACGGCCGCGCGACGCCGGCCGAATGGGCGCTGGTGAACGCAGCCTGGTCTGCCGACCCGGCGCTGCGCGAGCGCTGGGCGATGTGGCATGCGGTGGGTGATGGCCTGCGCTCGGCCGAACTGCCGGCGCTGTACCGCGAGCCCCAGGCCTTGCTCGACGCGCTGCATGCGCAGATGCCGGCGCCCGCCGCCGGGCAGCGACGCCGTCGAGATTGGTTCGCGCCTTTCGCCGTCGCAGCCGGCTTCGTCGCCGTGGCCCTTGGCTTGGGCGCACTGCGGCCGGCGACCGAGCCCGACGCGACCGTGGCCGCTGCACCGTTCGCAACACCGCGTGCGCAGGGGCTTAGCGGCCAGAGCTTTGCGCAGACGGCGGCAGGCCGTACGCTGCCGGGCTGGGGTGCGGCTGCGGATGCCGGCTTGCCGGTCCAGGCACCGCCGGAGATCATCGACTGGGGGCTGTCGCTGCCCGACCAGGCGGCCTCCCGCCCCGCACCCTGAAACTTCCCATCTTTCGCTGCCCGTTGAATCTGGAATCTTCTATGCACGCTGAGAACCGCCTTCCTCCCGCGCGCGCGCGCCTGCTGCTGTCGGGCACCGCGCTGGCCCTTGCACTCGCCCTTGGCCATGCACCCGCCGTCGCCCAGCCGCGTGAGCTGCCGGATTTCAGCGAGCTGGTTGAGCGCGTGGGCCCGGCGGTGGTCAACATCCGCACCGCCGAGAAGGTGAAGGCGCCCGAAGGCCAGGCCGAGATGAACGAGCAGATGCAGGAGTTCTTCCGTCGCTTTGGCATCCCCGTGCCCAACCAGCGCCGTGGCGCGCCGCGCGGCGGCACGCCCGACGACGACGGCCCAACGCGCCGCGGTGTCGGCTCCGGTTTCATCCTCAGCGCCGACGGCTATGTGCTGACCAACGCCCACGTCGTGCAGGGCGCCGATGAGGTCATCGTCACGCTCACCGACAAGCGCGAACTCAAGGCCAAGATCATCGGCGCCGACCAGCGCTCGGACGTCGCCGTCGTGAAGGTCGAGGCCACGGGCCTGCCGGTCGTCAAGGTCGGCGACAGCAACAAGGCCAAGGTCGGCGAATGGGTCATGGCCATCGGCTCACCGTTCGGCCTCGAGAACACCGTGACGGCCGGCATCATCAGCGCCAAGCAGCGCGACACCGGTGACCTGCTGCCGCTGATCCAGACCGACGTGGCCATCAACCCCGGCAACTCGGGTGGCCCGCTGGTCAACATGCGCGGCGAGGTCATCGGCATCAACTCGCAGATCTACAGCCAGAACGGCGGCTACATGGGCATCTCGTTCGCGATCCCCATCGCCGACGCGATCCGCGTGGCCGACGAACTGCGTGCCGGCGGCCGCGTCGTGCGTGGCTACCTGGGTGTGCTGCCTGACGACATCACGAAGGAGGTCGCCGAGGCGATCGGGCTGGGCAAGCCGCAAGGCGCGGTGATCCGCCAGGTGGTTGCCGGCAGCCCCGCCGAGAAGGCGGGCGTGGAGGGCGGCGACGTCGTCACCAAGGTCGACGGCAAGACGGTGGAGAAGGCCGCCGACCTGCGCCGCCTGGTGGCGGCCGTGAAGCCCGGCTCCAAGACGACGCTGACGGTGTTCCGCCGTGGTGCAGCGAAGGACATCGTCGTCACCATCGGCGAGGACGAGCGCAGCAAGAAGTCCGGCAGCGACAGCGGCGAGGACAAGGAGCCCGCACCTGCCGTCACGCCCAGTGCGGCGCTGGGGCTGAAGGTGTCGGAGCTGACCGAGGCGCAACGCAAGGAACTGAAGCTCAAGTCCGGCGTCAAGGTCGACAGCGCCACCGGTGCTGCCGCCAAGGCGGGCCTGCTCGAGGGCGACCTCATCCTGTCCATCGACAACGTCGAGGTGTCGTCGGTGAAGGTCTTCCAGGCGCAGATCGCCAAGGCCGACAAGACCAAGCCGATGAATCTCGTCGTGCGCCGCGAGGACGTCACCAGCTTCGTGCTGCTGAAGCCGCCCGCCAAGCCCTGAGGAAACCTGGGCCGCCCACTGGGGCTTTCCGTGATGCGGCAAGCCGGCGGCGGGCGGCGCCAAATGTTGTCCACTGTTTCTGAAAGTTGGCGCCTGCTAACTTTTTCGAACGAGCCGGGATTGTTCGCGCGGGCCGCTAAAATCGAGGCAAGACGTCCCTCCGCTAGGGGTGTTTGGCGATGCAATCGTGGGCTGCCGACAACGACCGGATTTGATCCACAGGCGATCCACAAGAACTTGTGGATAAGCTGTGGTTAAAAATCCTTGTTGGTGGCCTGCAACGGGCGGAAAACCAATGCTGGTGCGGCTTCCCGGCCGACCCTTTTGGCTACAATGAAAGCCCAACAAGCAGTTGCCATACCTTTTGTTGGAAGGCACGTCGCCTCTTCGACGTGCCTTTTTTTTACCCGCTTCCACCTTGAGTCTGGGCGCTTGCGCGCCCTCACATCGCTGCGCTTCCGAGGCGCCTCCCGACGGCGTCGCCGTTGATGCTTCTGCAGCGCCGCCGCCTCCATGAACCACATCCGCAACTTCTCCATCATTGCCCACATCGACCACGGCAAGAGCACGCTGGCCGATCGCATCATTCAGCGCTGCGGGGGGCTCAGTGACCGCGAGATGGAAGCCCAGGTGCTGGACTCGATGGACCTGGAGCGCGAGCGCGGCATCACGATCAAGGCGCAGACAGCGGCGCTGCAATACAAGGCCAAGGACGGTCAGGTCTACAACCTGAACCTCATCGACACGCCGGGGCATGTGGACTTCTCGTACGAAGTCAGCCGCTCGCTGTCGGCCTGCGAGGGCGCTCTGCTGGTGGTCGATGCCTCGCAAGGCGTCGAAGCGCAGACGGTGGCCAACTGCTACACGGCGCTGGACCTTGGCGTCGAGGTGGTGCCGGTGCTCAATAAGATGGACCTGCCGTCCGCCGACCCGGACAACGCCAAGGCCGAGATCGAGGACGTCATCGGCATCGACGCCGACAACGCCATCCCCTGCTCGGCCAAGACCGGCATGGGCATCGACGAGATCCTCGAAGCCGTCATCGCCCGCATGCCAGCCCCGCGCGGCAACCCAGACGCGCCGCCGCGCGCGATGATCATCGACGCCTGGTTCGACAACTACGTCGGCGTCGTCATGCTGGTGCGCGTGGTCGACGGCGAACTGCGCAAGGGCGAGCGCATCCGCATGATGGCGACCAACTCGGTCTATCCCATCGAGCACCTGGGCGTGTTCACGCCCAAGAGCGAGAACCGCGACGCGCTCAAGGCAGGCGAGGTGGGCTTCATCATCTGCGGCATCAAGGAACTGGCCGCCGCCAAGGTGGGCGACACCGTCACGCTGGAAAAGAAGCTGCCCAACAACGCCGGCCCGGCGACTGAGGCGCTGCCCGGCTTCAAGGAAATCCAGCCGCAGGTCTTCGCCGGCCTGTACCCGACCGAGGCCAGCGAATACGACCAGCTGCGCGACGCGCTGGAAAAGCTCAGCCTCAACGACTCGTCGCTGCGCTACGAGCCCGAAGTCAGCCAGGCGCTGGGCTTTGGCTTTCGCTGCGGCTTCCTGGGCCTGCTGCACATGGAGATCGTGCAGGAGCGCCTGGAGCGTGAGTTCGACCAGGACCTCGTCACGACCGCGCCCAGCGTCATCTACGAGAGGAGCTCAACGACGGCGAGGTCATCCAGGTCGAGAACCCGTCCAAGATGCCCGACGTGGGCCGCATGCGCGAGATCCGCGAGCCCATCGTCACGGTGCACCTGTACATGCCTCAGGACTACGTCGGCGTCGTCATGACACTGGCCAACCAGAAGCGTGGCGTGCAGCTCAACATGGCCTACCACGGCAAGCAGGTCATGCTGACCTACGAGATCCCGCTGGCCGAGATCGTGCTGGACTTCTTCGACAAGCTCAAGAGCGCGTCGCGCGGCTACGCGTCCATGGACTACGAGTTCAAGGAATACCGCGCGGCCGACGTCGTCAAGGTCGACATCATGATCAACGGCGACAAGGTCGACCCGCTGGCCATGATCGTGCACCGCAGCCAGAGCCAGTACCGCGGCCGCGGCGTGGCCGCCAAGATGCGCGAGCAGATCCCGCGCCAGATGTACGACGTGGCCATCCAGGCGGCCATCGGCGCCAACATCATCGCCCGCGAGAACATCAAGGCGCTGCGCAAGAACGTGCTGGCAAAATGCTACGGCGGCGACATCACCCGCAAGCGCAAGCTGCTGGAAAAGCAAAAGGCCGGCAAGAAGCGCATGAAGCAGATCGGCTCGGTCGAGGTGCCTCAAGAAGCCTTCCTCGCCATCCTGCAAGTCGACGACTGACCCCTTTCCACAGCCGGAACCTCCCGCCTTGAAAACCTCCTCGATGAGCGCCCTGACCGGCGTTTTGTACGCGGCCCTGGTGGCCTATCTCGGCGGCTGGTACGTCGGCCGCTGGAGCGGCAACTTCGCATTGCTGCTGTTCGTGCTGACCGCCGTCACGATGCTCTACTGGCTGGCCGAGCGCTTTTACTTCGCGCCGGCCCGCCGCGCCGCGGCACAGAACCTCGTCGACAACGACGCCAAGCGCCGCGAGACGCTGGCCGCCCAGGGCATCTCGCGCGTGGACGGCGACATCGAGCCCGCGCGCCAGCAGATCCTGCAGCAGCCCTGGTGGCTGGACTGGACCGCCGGCCTGTTCCCGGTGATCCTGGTCGTCTTCCTGCTGCGTTCCTTCCTGTTCGAGCCGTTCAAGATCCCGTCCGGCTCCATGGTGCCGACGCTGCTGGTGGGCGACCTCATCCTCGTCAACAAGTTCCACTACGGCATCCGCCTGCCGGTGCTGAACAAGAAGATCATCCCCAACCACGACGTCCAGCGCGGCGACGTGATGGTGTTCCGCTACCCCGAGGACCCGACGACCGACTTCATCAAGCGGGTCGTGGGCATCCCGGGTGACGAAGTGACGTACGTCAACCAGAAGCTCTACATCAACGGCCAGTTGCAGCCGACGACACCGGTCGACAACTTCTACGACGACAGCGGCACGCCGCGCGTCTACCGTCCGCGTTTCACGGAGAAGCTGGGTGACAAGCCGCACCAGATCCTCGTGCAGCCCGACGCCCAGCGCTTCTTCCGCCCGGACCGGGCCGACGGCCCTTTCCCCTTCCAGGAAAACTGCCGCTACACGATCGAGGGCGTGACCTGCAAGGTGCCTGCCGGCCACTACTTCATGATGGGCGACAACCGCGACAACTCGCGCGACTCGCGCTTCTGGGGCTTCGTGCCCGACGAGAACATTGTGGGCAAGGCCTTCTTGGTCTGGATGAATTTCGGTAACCTCAAGCGCATCGGTACTTTCTTCGATTGATGCCCAGATGAGCCGCAGCCGCCGTTCGCCGTCTTCTCCGTCCTCCCGCCAGCGCGGCCTGAGCCTCATCGGGCTGCTGTTCTGGGGGGCCGTCATCGCCTGCGTGGCCGTGGTGGGCATGAAGGTCTTCCCGACCGTGCTCGAGTACATCACCGTGCAGCGCGTCGTCGACCGCATCGCTGCCAGCAACCCGGCGACCGTGCCGGAGGCGCGCAACCAGTTCGACCACGCCACGCAGGTCGAGTACTCCATCCAGAGCATCAAGAGCAGCGACCTCGTCATCAGCAAGGATGGCAACGACAAGGTCGTCATCGAGTTCGCCTGGGACAAGGAAGTCGACGTCTTCGGCCCCGTCTACCTGCTGATCAAGTACCGGGGCAAGTCACGTTGACCGTGCTGATGCTGGCGCCCCGACGATGAACGCCGCCGCTCTCGACACCCTGCAGCAACGACTCGGCTACCGCTTCCAGCGGCCCGAACTGTTGGTGAGGGCGCTGACGCACCGCAGCTACGGCGCCGACCACAACGAGCGCCTGGAATTCCTCGGTGACGCCGTGCTGAGCCTGGCCGTGTCCAGCCTGCTGTACGAGCGCTACGCCGGCTCCGACGAAGGCGACCTGACGCGCGTGCGCGCCCACCTCGTGCGCGAGGACAGCCTGCACAAGCTGGGACTCACGCTGGGTCTGCCGGCCGTGCTGAAGATGTCCGACGGCGAAGCGCGTGGCGGCGGTGCACACCGGCCGTCCATCCTGGCCGATGCCGTCGAGGCCGTGCTGGGTGCGGCCTACCAGGACGCGGGCTACGAGATCGCGCTGGCCATCGTGTGCCGCCTGCTGGGCGAGACCATCGCGGCAGCGGCGAGCGCCGGCGACTTCGGCAAGGACGCCAAGACCGCGCTGCAAGAGTGGCTGCAGGCCCGCCGCATCGCGGTGCCCAGCTACCGCATCGTCGCCACGCGCGGCCAGGCCCATGCGCAGACCTTCGAGGTCGAGTGCGCGGTGCCTGCGCTGGAT
>Ga0187843_10001439_pt1 | contig 15013 bp, 9 predicted proteins | sample SpaLakP09_SKY_43_FD_134516 | JGI IMG/M metagenome (GOLD analysis project Ga0187843, IMG submission 134516) | Oligotrophic lake water microbial communities from Sparkling Lake, Wisconsin, USA - SP09_SKY_43 | ecosystem: Environmental > Aquatic > Freshwater > Lake | place: USA: Sparkling Lake... | reverse complement strand
GGGTGGAGGTGCTGCTGCCCAATCCGGCCTACCTCTACGGCTTTGTCTTCTGGTGCCTGGCCTGGTGGCTGGAGATCACGCGCAGCGTGCCCGCCACTGAGGTGAACCAGTGGCCCGTGCCGGTGTTCTCGGACCGCGTTGCCGAACTGCTGGGCATGCTGGCCGTGGTGCTGAGCGCCGCGCTGTCGATGGTGCTGGGCCTGCGCACGCGCTGGGCCGTGGCCACCTGGCCTGCGCGCGCCACCATCGGCGTGCTGGCGCTGGGGTGGGTGGCGCAGGTGGTGGACGGCCACCGTGTGCTGACCACGCCCGCCTGGGCCGTGTGGCCCGTCGTGCTGGCGCTGCACGGGTGGATGCTGTGGCAGACCGACCGCTGGCAGGCGGTGGGCACTGAGGGGTCGTCCGCCCAAAGCGCGCCGCGCTTCGGCTGGTTCCACGCCGCCACGGCCTGGCTGGTGACCTTGTTGCTGGCCGACTGCCTCTGGTCCGGCATCGGCAAGGCCGAGCTGTGGCGCACCTCGTGGGCCGGTGTGGTCCTGCTGGTCAGCGCGATTGCGGTGCTGATGCTGCTCGCGCTCTGGGCCGGCCGTGGCAACCGGCCTGCGGCACGCGCGGCGCTGCGCTGGCCGCTGAACCCCCATGCCGAGGCCTACTACTGGCTGGCGGCCCTGCCTTTGGCGGTGCTGGTGTTCGGGGGCGCGCTGCTGGCCGCCGTGCATTCGTCGGGCCACACCGCGCCGCTGCCCTATATCCCGCTGCTCAACCCCACCGACCTCACGCTCGCGCTCGCGCTGGGCTGCCTGGTGTTCTGGCGGCGCGTGCTGCTCGCAGCGCTGCCGCCCCCGGTCCGCTCGGGCGGGGTCACCGGGCGCCATGCGCTGGTGGCCTTGGCGCTGCTCGCGTTCATCGTGATCAACACCGTGTGGCTGCGCGTGGCCCACCACTTCTTTGGCGTGCGCTGGGATGCGTCGGCGCTGTTCAACAGCTTTGTGGTGCAGACCGGCTATGCCATCCTGTGGACGCTGCTGGCGCTCAGCCTGATGGTGCTGGCACACCGCCGCGTGCAGCGGCCGCTGTGGCTGGTGGGCGCGGGCCTGCTGGGCGTGGTGGTGGTCAAGCTGCTGCTGATCGATCTGTCCAACGCGGGGGGGGCCGAACGCATCATTGCCTTCATCGCCGTGGGCGTGCTGATGCTGGTGGTGGGCTACTTTGCGCCGCTGCCGCCCAAGGCGGCTCCCCGTGAGGAGCCTGAAATGCCACCGGTGCCACCGGCGGAACACGAGATGCCCTCATGAAACCTGTCTCTCTGAACCTGCCCGCGTTGCTGGCCGCTGCCGCCTTGTCCCTGTGCGCCGGTGGGGCCCAGGCAGCGGCCGATGCCAACAGCCCTGCGGCCTACGCCATCCGCATTCCCGTCACGCTTGCTGCCGATGCGCCACTGCAGCGCATCCTGCTGCCCGCCGAGGTGCTGGTGCGCCTGCAAAGCCCGGGCTATGCCGACGTGCGCCTTTTCAACGGCGCGGGCCAGCCCGTGCCCATGGCCCTGGCCGGTGTGGCGGCGGCCAGCGCGCCCGAGGAATCGGTGACCTTGCCCGCCTACCCCATCCTGGGCGCCGCCAGCACGGGCGCGGCCGGGCTGGAGGGCCTGTCGCTGCGCATCGAGGAGCGCCAGGGCCAGCGTGTGGTGCAGATCGACACCGCCGCCACGGCCACCACGGCAGGCCCTGCCACCCCGCAAGCCGTGCGCGGCGCGCTGCTCGACGCGCGCAATGTGCAGCTGCCCGTGGCCCGCCTGGCCCTGGACGCCGATCTGCCTGCGGGCCAGCCCGTGACGTTCCGGGTGCAGGCCAGCAAGGACCTCAAACATTGGCAGCCGCTGGCCGAGACCGTGCTCTACCGCGCCGACGCTGCAGCGGCGCCCACGGTGTCCACGGCACCGGGCCGCCTGGGCAACGAGCAGATCGACCTGCAGCGCGCCGACCTCAAGGGCCACTACCTGCGCGTGACCTGGGGCGACGCCGCCGTGACCCTGCGCGGTGCCACGCTGGCTACCTCGACCAAAACGGGCCCGCGCGAGCGCGTCAGCGCCAGCATGGCGATGCCGCCACTAGGCAACAACCCGCGCGAGCTGGTGTTGGCGCTGCCGTTTGCCACGCCGGTTGCCGCGCTTGCCATCACGCCGCCCGGCAGCAATGTGCTGATCCCCGTGCGCGTGCTGGGCCGCAACCACCGCGAGCAGCCCTGGTCGCCGCTGGCCAGCGCCGTGGTCTACAAGATGTCTGTCGGCGGCAAGGAACAGGCCAGCGGGCCCGTGGAGCTGGGCGGCGCCTCGGTGCGCGAGATCAAGATCGAAGCCGACCCCAAGACCCCCGGTTTTGCCGCCGCGCCCGCTTTGGCGCTGCAGTTCGAGCCCGCGCAGCTGGTGTTCCTGGCCAGCGGGCAGGGGCCCTTCACGCTGGCGGCCGGGTTGCCCGGGGCCACGGCGGCAGCCAGCGCTTTCCTGCCCCTGGCCAGCTTGGTGCCGGGCTACCAGCCCGCGCAGGAGAACACCCTGCCCATGGCGCTGGCGGATGTAGCCCGTGCCGACATCACCGGCGGCCAGCCCGCAGACGGCGCGCTGGTGCCCGCTGCAGCGGCCAGCGGCGGCATCTCCACGCGCAGCGCCGTGCTGTGGGGCGTGCTGCTGGCGGGCGTGGCGGCACTCGGGCTCATGGCCTGGCTGCTGCTGCGCCAGACCCGGCAGGCGGGCACCCAGGCCCCGGCTGCGCCGACCGATGCCGCATGACGAAGCGCGACGCCGGTGATGGCCCGTTTGGCGCAGGCCCGCAGTGGGCTATTTGGCGCTGAGCCACCACGGCCGCGCCAACCGTCGCACAATGCGCAGACATGCCGCCATTGCCGTCCCACGAAAGCACGCGCAGCGTTGCGCCCCCGCCCTCCCCTGATGCCCCGGACCTGAGCCCGGGCGCCCCGCCGCAGAGCGATGCGGCTGCGGACCGTGCCGCCCGAGCGGATCTGGCGCGTGGCACCGAAGAGTCCGTCGCTGCCCAGTTGGGGGACAGCGCGGCGTTGAACCAGGCGGCTTCGCTCTCGCCCCTGGCCCCTCTGTCCGTCCCCGTGTTCCGCATGCTCTGGCTCACCTGGGTGGCGGCCAACACCTGCATGTGGATGAACGACGTGGCGGCCGCCTGGCTCATGACCACGCTCACCACCTCGCCCGTGCTGGTGGCGCTGGTGCAGACCGCGTCCACGCTGCCCGTGTTCCTGCTGGGCCTGCCCAGCGGGGCGCTGGCCGACATCCTGGACCGGCGCCGCTACTTCATCGCCACGCAGTTCTGGGTGGCGGCCGTGGCGCTGGTGCTGTGTGTGGCCATTCTGGCCGGGGGCATGACGGCGCCGCTGCTGCTGGCGCTGACCTTTGCCAACGGCATCGGTCTGGCCATGCGCTGGCCGGTGTTCGCGGCCATCGTGCCCGAGCTGGTGAGCCGCCCGCAGCTGCCCGCCGCGCTGGCCCTGAACGGCGTGGCCATGAACGCCTCGCGCATCATCGGCCCGCTGCTGGCGGGCGCCATCATCGCCAGCGCGGGCAGCGCCTGGGTGTTTGTGCTCAACGCCGTGCTGTCCATCATTTCGGGCTTCACCATCATGCGCTGGAAGCGGGTGCACACGCCCAGCCCGCTGGGCCGCGAAAAGCTGCCCAGTGCCATGCGCGTGGGCCTGCAGTTTGTGCGCCAGTCGCCGCGCATGCGGGCCGTGCTGTGGCGCATCTCCATCTTCTTCTTGCATGCCACCGCACTGCTGGCCCTGCTGCCGCTGCTGGCCAAGGGGCTCGAAGGCGGCGGCGCAGGCACCTTCACGCTGCTGCTGGCCAGCATGGGCGCGGGCGCCATCACGGCGGCCATGTTCTTGCCGCGCCTGCGCCAGGCCATGGCGCGCGATGTGCTGGTGATACGCGGCACAGCGCTGCAGGCCGCGGCCACGGGCGTGATGGCCGTGGCGCCCAATGTGTACGTGGCCGTGCCCGCGATGTTCGTGGCGGGCATGGCGTGGATCACCACGGCCAACTCGCTCAGCGTGTCGGCCCAGCTCGCGCTGCCCAACTGGGTGCGCGCGCGCGGCATGTCCATCTACCAGATGGCCATCATGGGCGCCACCGCGCTGGGCGCCGCCGTGTGGGGCCAGGTGGCCACGGTCACCGACGTGCATGTGAGCCTGGGCATTGCCGCCGCCACCGGCGTGGTGGCCATGTGGGTGGTGCAGCGCCTGGTGGCCGACCGCAGCATGGAGGAAGACCTGAGCCCCTCGCGCGCCTTCAAGGCGCCCGTGGCCGACACACCGCCCGGATCGGGGCACCTGGTGGTCACCATCGAATACTTCATCGACCCCGCCCGCGCCGCTGAATTTCGCGCCGTGATGCAGGAAAGCCGCAGGAGCCGCCTGCGCCAGGGCGCCCTGGGCTGGCAGCTGCTGCACGACATCAGCCAGCCCGCGCGGTATGTGGAGCGCATCGAGGACGAGTCGTGGACGGAGCACCTGCGCCGTTTTGACCGCGTGACGGCCTCGGACGTGGCGCTGCGCGACCGCAAGCTGGCGTTTCATGTGGGCGATGCGCCGCCCCGGGTGACGCGCTGGGCGGTGGAGCAATGAGGGGCCTCCCTTTGCAGCCAGTCCATACAAGCTTGCGCAGTCATCGCTGCACCCAGTAAAAAAGGGAACGCACAATAGCGTTCCCTTCCAAGTGGGGCGTCAATGGCCCCGAAAACCACGCTCGGCAGTAGCTTTATTGGTGCGGCGAACCTGCCCAGCCCCCCGAGCGCAGACCAGCATCTGCAGCCACGGCATTCGACTTTGCGCTCGCATCCTTTTCCGTGACATCGGTCACGGAGACTGCCACCGGGCGCAGCGCATCGCCGCCAGATACTTCACGTGAAGTGACGCAAAACCACTCTCCCGCTGAAGCCACGAACATCGTGCCGGCATCACTTTCGCGCCCAGCTCTACGGCCCAACCATCCTGCAATATCTGACTTGAAGGGTTTGCCGTTTACGTCAATAGACGTGGAATTCCAATCATCATTGCTCATCACACCGCCATCACTGAATCGGATCACCAGGGTGGGGTTGGAATCGGCGGCTTTGCCTTCTGCCAAGACGACGAACAATTTGCGGCCATCGAGCATCGTCTTGCCACCCTTGCCCACAATCGTGCACGCCGCCGTCGGCGTGTTCTGCGATTGCACCGCGTTCGTGCTGATATTGAGCAGCTCAGCCTGCGCACCCGTGGCCACCACCAGGCCCAGGCCCATTCCCAAAACACTCTTCAAAATTCCTTGTCGCATACTGCGATCCTCTCATTGTTAATAACAAACACGATCTGCGCCGGGGCACAGACCTCCTCCCTGTCTTCGGCGCTGGAACAGAACAACTGCCCTCGCCATGACGCCACCATGGCACCGCAATGAAGCCCATGCCGACGCAGGCCTTGCAGGTTCGGCGCCCCTGCACTCCGCTGTCCAAAGCGGCGGCCTTGTGCCATCCGTGCGCTTCGCGCGGTTCTTGGTCGGCTGAAGTGTTGCGGCGGCGATAGGTCCTTGGTCGACCCAGAGAGCACCCTGCCTGCCGGAGACGAGCGCAGATTCTCAAGGGCCAATCTGGTATTGGTGCCGTTGACTTTGTAGTCATCTGTAAATGCAATTGGCCCGCAGGGATGGCCGTTCACATGTGGTTTTGCCACGTTCGCGCGCTGGGCGATGTGGGTGGCTACGTCGCTTCGCTCCACTACTGCCTCTTACAACGCGTCACAAAAACCTGATCGTGGTACAGCCTGTGTGCGCCCTAGCTTTGGCGGTTATCCCACCGTGGCGTATAGCGATTGCTGCTGGGGAAAGGTCTTCGGATAAAGGGTCAGATGTCACATGCCAGCGTGGCCACGCCATCCACAACTGCACCATCCCGGGAATTTCTAGAAAAACGCAGTGCGATTCGACATTCCCGGCCTCATCGCCATGCGCTGAAAGCGGGAGGCACCCCTTAGCCCCCGTGAGCGCGCATTGCAGTGTGCATGAATCACAATATGCGGCATCGCCCCGATGCCAAGGGTAGCGCCCCCTATCGAACACATGCTCACCATGTCCGCATCCGACGAAGATTTCATGCGCCTCGCCCTGGCAGAGGGGCGCAAGGCGCTGCCCGCGTGTTTACCCAATCCGCCTGTAGGCTGTGTGTTCGTGAGGGATGGTGCGGTGATTGCGAGCGGGTTTACCCAGCCACCCGGGCAGCACCACGCCGAGGCTATGGCACTGTCCCAGGTGCCTGGCAATCTGGCCAGCGTGACAGCCTATGTCACGCTGGAGCCGTGTTCGTTTCACGGCCGTACTCCTTCTTGCGCCAAGGCGCTGGTGTCTCGGGGTGTCAAGCGTGTCGTTGTGGCCATGCAGGACCCCGACACGCGCAATGTTGGCGCAGGAATTGAAATTCTGAAGGCGGCTGGTGTGGATGTGTCCATCGGGATTCTGGTGCACAGCGCGATGTCCGACATGAGTGCGTATCTTGCTGAGGGTGCGAACATCGCAGCCCGTGGAGACTGCGCATGAATTGCCTCATACGTTCTTTGTGCCTTTGCCTCGCCCTCGCAGCCCCATGGGCCCGTGCCGTTGTCGCCGATCCAGCCCTGCTCGGCTGCTGGCGCGCTGCCAAGATTGTGCTGACCACCCCCGATGGCGAAAAGGCCGAAGACACTTCCGGCCGCTGCACCCTGCAGTTCAAGGAAGATCAGTTCGAATCGACCTGCAAGACCGCCAGCGGGACGGCCACTACCACGTACCGTTACCAGGTCGTCCGCCCCCAGGTGTATGCGGCCACCATGGCGGGCAGCACTTTCAGGACGGAGATGGTGGGCTCGACGCGCGAGTACGAGTACCGCGTCACGGGCGATCAACTGCGCACTGTGACCGTGCCCCCAGCCATGGCGTTCGCGGCGGCGGCTGCGGCCCAGCGGGTGGAAACCGAAGCGGCAAGGGCGCCGTGCCCGTGAACCCGGCGGCCAACCACTGGGCGTAGGTTCGCAGAGGGGTTGAGAGTTTGCTATTAATGTAATAGCTATTAGCGCTTGCTGAATAAGCGCTAGCGGCCAAAATCATCCAACAATCATCGAGGCCACAGCGCCCACAGACGCAGGTTCTGCTTGAGGCGCCCGGCAATGTCGCCCGCCTCGGGGCCCCAGCCGGTGAAGTAGTCGGCCCGCACCGCGCCCAGGATGGCGCTGCCCGTGTCCTGCGCCAGCACCATGCGGCTGAGCTGCACCTGCGGGCCGCTGGAGGCCAGCCACACGGGCGTGCCATAGGGGATGCTCTGGCGGTCCACCGCAATCGAGCGGCCGGGGGTGAGCGGCACGCCCTGTGCGCCCTTGGGGCCAAAGCTGGCGTCCATGCCCACCAGGGGCTCTTCCTTGAAGAACACGTAGCGCGGGTTGGTCCACATCAGCTCGTTGGTGCGCTGGGGGTTGGCGGCCAGCCAGGCGCGGATGCCGGGCCAGGTGGCGTCGCGGGTGTAGCCCTGGTCCAGCAGCCAGCGGCCGATGCTCTGGTAGGGCTGGTCGTTGGTGCCCGCGTAGGCCACGCGCACGGTGGTGGTGCTGCCGTCGGCCTCGGTGATGCGCAGGCGGCCCGAGCCCTGGATGTGCAGCACCATGGATTCCACCGGGTCGCGCAGCCAGGCGATGGCGCGGCCCGCGAGTGCGGCCTGGGCCTCGGGCAGGGTCTCGATCTGCTGGCGCGTGTACCAGGGCTTGCGTGCGCCAAAACCGGCGGGCAGGCGGTAAACAGGCACGGTGAAGCCGTTGCCGGGCTGGCGCGCGGCGTCCATCATGGGTTCGTAATAGGCGGTGAGCAGGCCCTCGGCATTGCCGTCGGTGGCTTCGACGCGGTAGGGCTGCAGGCGCGCGATGAGCCAGGCGCGCTGCTCGTCGGCGGTGGCAATGCTGAGCTGGCGCACGTCGCTGCACAGCGCGGTGAAGGGTGGCTGGGGCCGCTCGCAGCTCTTGATCCAGGCGTTCCAGGCTTCGTGCAGCGCGTCGTCACCAAAACCCGGCAGCTCGGCCCAGCGCACGGGCACCCAGCGGCTTTTGGGCTGCGCCAGCGGCGGTGGCAGTGGGCCGGTGTCGCCGGGCAGCACCACGGTGCTGGCGGGCGGCGTGGAGCAGGCGGCCAGCGTTCCTACAATCAGCGCCGTCACAACAAGGCGCAGGGGGTTCAAGGTCATGGGGCTGATTTTGCTTGAAGCGCTGCTGGCGCTGGTGCTGCTGGTGGCCATCGTCTGGTGGACCATGTTCTCGGGGCGCAAGAAGGGCGAGCTGCCGAGCGACGATGCCGATCAGCCACCCCAGTAACTCATTTTTTGATAGCTAAAAAGCGCCACTGGATGCGCGCAAACGGCCTGAAAAGTTCTGAAGCCGCAGTCCAGGGCCGATGAAAGTCACCCCGCCCCGCGCAGCAGGTTGGCCAGCTCCACGGCCGACTTCACCTGCATCTTGTCGAACACGCGCGAGCGGTGCACCTCCACCGTGCGCACGCTGATGTCGAGCTGGTCGGCGATCAGCTTGTTGGGCAGGCCTGCCACCACCAGGTCCATCACATCGCGTTCGCGGTCGGTCAGCTCGGCCAGCCGCACCTGCAGGCCACTGCGCGCGCGCAGCTGGCTGAGGCGTTCGGTGGACTGGGCCAGCGCCTGCTCGATGCGGTCCACCAGCGCGTTGTCGGAGAAGGGCTTTTCGCAGAAGTCGAACGCGCCGCGCTTGACGGTGTCCACCGCCGTGGGCACGTCGGCATGGCCGGTGAGAAAAATCACCGGCATGGTGGCCAGGTCGCCGCGTGCGGCCAGCAGGTCGAACAGCGCCAGCCCGCTCATGCCGGGCATGCGCACATCCAGCAGCAGGCAGCAGGGCTGGCGCTGGGCCGGGCGGCTTTGCAGCATGGCGTCAAAGGCCTCGGCGCTGTCGTAGGACTCGCTGGGCAGCCTGCGTGATCGCAGCAGCCAGGCCAGGGCTTCGCGCACGCTGGCATCGTCGTCCACGATGTACACGGTGGCGTTGGTGATGGGTTCCATCAGGGTCTTGAATCAGGTTGGGAGGCAGGCAGCGTGAAGGTGAACACCGTACCACGCGGCTCATTCGGTGCGAACCCGAGAAAACCGCCGTGCTGCTCGATCACCGTGCGGCACATGCTCAGGCCCAGGCCCATGCCCTCGGGGCGGGTGGTGAAGAAGGGGGTGAAGAGTTTGGCGGCCACCTCGGGCGGGATGCCGGTGCCCTGGTCGGTCACCACAAACTCGACCCAGCCGCTGTGCTGGCTGGAGGTCGCGTGCCGCACCCGGATGTCGAGCACGCGGCTGCGCATGGCCGTGTCGTCCATGGCCTGCATAGCGTTGCGCGCCAGGTTCAGCAGCACCTGCTCGACCATGGTGCGGTCGCACAGGGTGGGGGGCAGGCCGGGCTCCACGGTGGTGTGCACGCGCACGCCCAGCTTGCGCGCCTGCAGGCTCACCAGCGGCAGGATGGCGTCGAGCAGCTGCTGCGCGTGCACCGCCTCGCGCGCCTGGTCGCGGCGGCGCACGAAGTCGTGCACGCTCTTGATCACGCGGCCTGCGCGTTCGGCCTGGCGGGCGATCTGGCGCATGGCCATGCGCACGTCATCGAGCGCATCGGGGGTGGGCGGGGCGGCGTTGCTGCTGCTCGGGGATTCAGACGCAGATGCCAGGGCGGGCGTGGCTTGCTGCTCCAGCAGGTTCAGCGAGCCGTTGGCATAGCTGGAGATGGCGGCCAGCGGCTGGTTCAGCTCGTGGCTGAGCAGCGAGGCCATCTCGCCCACCGTGGCCAGACGGGCGGTGGCCTGCAGCCGCTCTTGCGAGGCGCGCGAGAGTTCCTCGACGCGGCGCTGCTCGCTGATGTCCAGGAAGGCGCTCATCCAGCCGGTGTGCTGCCCCTGGGCGTTGATCAGCGGCGCCTCGATGATGAGCACCGGAAAGCGCGTGCCGTCCTTGCGCATGAACTCGGACTCGAAGCCCTCGCGCGGCGGCATGGTGCCCGCAAAGCGGATGGCCTGGCGCTGCTGGTATTCCTCCACGCGCTCGGGGGGCCAGTACGGCGCCGACATGCTCAGGCCCAGCAGCTCCTGCGGCGCGAAGCCCACCATCTCGCAGAACGCCGGGTTCACATAGGTGATGCGGCCCTGCAGGTCGCGCGCGCGCAGGCCGGTGACGAGCGAGTCCTCCATGGCCTTGCGAAACGCCAGCGCGTCGGCCAGGTCGCGTTCGGCGCGCAGGCGGCGGCGGTTGTCGCGCACCAGCACCACCATCACCGTGACCAGCGCAATCGACATGGCCGTGACCAGCGCCGTGAGCACGTTGGGGAACACGCTGGGCGCGGTGTGCCAGCCGTCCATGCGCAGCACCAGGGTGGCGCCGGGCAGGTCCAGCAGGTGCTGGGCGGTGAACATGCGCGAGCCCCGGCGGGCTGCGCCCATCACGGCCAGGCGCGTGCCGTCGGGCTCGGTGAACGAGGCCTCCTGGCTGCGCGTGAGGTTGTGCGCCACCAGGTTCAGCAGGATGTCCTGCAGCCCGTAGGTGGCCACCAGGAAGCCGGTGGTGCGCCCGCCAGCAGTCAGGGGCACACACAGCTCCATCATCTCGGAGCCCAGGCCGTCGCCGTGCGGCTGGAAGTAGCTGGTGGAATACGCCGGGCTGCCCAGGCGCCGCGCGTTGGTGCAGGCGATGGTCAGGTCGGACTGGCTGCTGTCGCGCAGCCGCATGTCCCAGGCCACGGGGCGGTAGGGCGACTGCACGTGGGTGCGCAGCTTCAGGTGGGCGTCGCGCCATTCGATGCGCACCAGCTCGCGGCGGATGCGCAGCAGCTCCGAGGCTTCGACCTCCCAGGCCAGCTGGCCCGGCGCATCGGCGGGCAGGGCCTGCAGGCTCTGCAGGTTGTGTGTGAGGGCGGTGCGGATGTCGGACACCGCATCGGCCGCGTCGCGCTCCAGGCGCGTCTGCACCTGGCTGGCCTCGTAGCGCCCTGCCAGCCACACCATGGTGGCCAGCATCGACACCACCAGCAGCACCAGCGCCGTCCACAGCGACCAGCGGCGCCACGCGCCGCGCCAGCGCTGCAGCAGGGTGCGGGGGGGGCGCGGGGCGCGGGGCTCGGTCACGGCAGCACGCGGTGCGTGAGCGCGGGCAGCTGGGCGCGCACGGCGCGCAGCCGTTCGGCGTCGAGCACACCGGCTACTGTGCCGGGGCCCTGGTCCTGCTGCGCCAGCACGGTGCCCCAGGGGTCCACCAGCATGCTGTGGCCCCAGGTGTGGCGCCCGTTCTCGTGCACGCCGCCCTGGGCGGGGGCCAGCACATAGGCCAGGTTTTCGATGGCGCGGGCGCGCAGCAGCACCTCCCAGTGCGCCTGCCCCGTGGTATGGGTGAAGGCGCTGGGCACCAGCAGCAGGTCGGCCCCCGCGCGGGCATGGGCGCGGTACAGCTCGGGAAAGCGCAGGTCGTAGCACACCGACAGGCCCACGCGCCAGCGCTGGCCGTCGCGCGCCTGCAGATCAAACTGCACCGGGGTGTTGCCCGCCTCGATCACGCGGCCTTCGTCGTACAGCTCGCGCCCGTTGTCGAAGTGGAACAGGTGGATCTTGTCGTAGCGCGCCACGCAGGCGCCGGCCGGGTTGAAGACCAGCGTGGTGTTGCGCACGCGATCCGGGGCGGTGGTCTGCAGCGGCAGGGTGCCACCCACGATCCACATCTGCAGCGCGCGCGCCGTGTCGGCCAGAAAGCGCTGGATCACCCCATCACCGTCGGCTTCGCGCAGCGCGAGCTTGTCGGTGTCCTTGTGGCCCATCACGCAGAAGTATTCGGGCAGCACGGCCAACTCGGCGCCGCCCTGCGCAGCCTGCTCCAGCAGCGCACGGGCTGCGCCCAGGTTGTCGTCGCGCTGGGTGCCAGACACCATCTGGATGGCGGCTACTTTCATGAGGGTTCTCCGGTTTTGGGGGGGCTGCTGCGGGGCGGGGTGTCGGTGGTGGGGTTGGCTTCGCGGCCCCGGCGCGCCACACGCACCACGCGCGGGTCGGCCCAGGTGCCGTCCACGCGAAACTCCTGCGTGGCGGCTTCGATAAGCGGGCCGCGCAGGAACACCTGGGCCAGGAAGCTGCCCAGCCCGATCACGGGGTTGATGGCCGTGGCCACCAGCGAGGCCGTCATGGCATTGATCTCGGGCACCACCACCACCCGCAGGTCCTGGGTTTCCTGGTCGATGTTGGCATGGCCTTCCATCAGCACGGCGGCGTTCACGCCCTTCATCTGCAGGTTGTTGGTGGTGGCGACGCCCTGTTCGATGCGCAGGTCGCCGCGCACAAAGTCAAACGCGAAGCCCTCGCTGAACACGTCGCGGAAGTCGAGCGTGAGTCGGCGCGGCAGCGACTGCAGGCTCAGCACGCCCAGCAGCTTGGCCAGGCCTGGGTCGGCCTTGAGGAACTGGCCGGACTCGATGTTGAGGTTGATCTGTCCGGTCATGCTGCGGTAGTCGGGGCTGAACGGCGCGCCGATCCAGGCCACCTGCCCTTCCATGCGGCCCTTGCCGCGCCGCACCACATTGGCCATGCCCATGCGGCCCAGCAGGTCGCCCGAGTCGCGGATGTCGAGCTTGAAACTGAGCACCGTGCGCCGCTCGGCCGCACGCGGGCCGGCCCCTGCGGCATTGAGCACGGCCCAGTTGCCGTTGGCCGTGAGGCTGGCCTCGGGCGCGGTGATGTTGAACTTGGCGAGGCGCCATTCGCGCTGGGCGCCCTCGCCGCCCCGGTTCTGGGCCTCCATCTCGACCCGGCCCAGGCGTTTGCCGCGCAGCTCGAAGTCGTCCACCACGATGTCGAGCGCAGGCAGCGTGCCGGGCTGTTCGTCCAGCAGGGATTCCACCTGCGTGACCTCGCTCTGCGGCATGTTCACGCGCGACAGGCGGGCAAACAGGCGGCCGCTGGCGTTGTCGGGGGTGCCGGGCTGGCGGTATTCCAGATAGCCGTTGAGTTCGGTGGCGTCCAGGTTGGCACGCCACGTCGTGCCGTCGCGCAGGGCGCCCGCCACCACGTTGTGCAGGGTACGGCCCTGCAGTGTCAGTTCGCGCGCGCGCAGCGCCAGGGTGGTGGGCAGGTAGTCCTGTGCCATGGCCGGTCCGGAGGTGCTGGGCGTGGCGACAGTGGCCGGGGCCGTGCGCGCGGGGGGCTCGGCCGTGGTGGCCTGCGTCAGCACGTCCTCCCAGGCGTCCACGTCCACCTTGCCCTGGCTGATGTTGGCAGCCACGCCCTGCATGGGCAGCGGGGCGGACTCCCCACCGCTCAGCCCCAGGCCAATGGCGCCGCGCAGCACGCGGGGCTGGGGGCCGCTCAGGTCGCGCAGGTAGGTGGCCGAGCCCAGGGCGCCCAGGTCCAGTGTGATCTGGTCGCGCAGCGGTGGCGTGTTGCTGCCATTGCCGTTGCTGCTGCCGTTGGCGGCCAGGCCGGTGAGGGATTCACGCGCCACCTGGGTCTCGAAGCGCAGGGGCAGGCTGCTGTCGGCGGGTTTGCCCAGCGGCGGTGGCAGCGCCAGTGCCAGGCCTTGCAGGGTGGTGTTCACCTGCAGTTCGGGCACGCCCCGGCGGAACGCCAGGGCCAGGGTGTAGGGCGTGCTGCCGGTAGCACGGCGCGCCAGCTGCGCCAACATGCCCAGCTGGGGCGTTTGCTGCAGGCCCTCGGCGGTTGCCGTGCCCTGGGCGCGCAGCTGCACGGCCGATTCGGTGGCGGGCGCGTTGGGCGCCAGCGCCCTCATGCCGCCCTCCAGCCGCACGTTGCCGCCCAGCGCCTGGGCCTGCATGTTGGTCAGCGAGAACCCGGTTTCGCTGAACTGCACGGCACCCCGCACCCGGCTCAGCGCGGGCGTGTCGGGGGTGATACGCAGCTCGTTGCCCGCCAGCGTGACAGTGCCCTGCACCTTTGATTTGTTGATGTCGCTGATGGGCAGGCTCAGGCGCAGCTGGAAATCGGCATTGCCGGTGCCGCTGGCCTGGTCGAGCGCGTGGCCGGTCATACCCCCCAGGGGCGAGGTGGTCATGAGCGTGAGCAGCTCGGCCAGGGGGCCACGCGCGTCGGCGTTCACGGCCACCACGGTGTGTTCCAGGTCGGGGATCCTGGCGTCCACCTTTGAAAGCCGCAGGCCCTTGCTGCCCGCAAAGCTGCCGCTGGCGCCGCGGACCATCATGGATGAGCGCTCGAAGATCAGCTCGCCTCCTAGCTCGGTGAGCGCAGGCCAGGGCAGGGTTCCGGCAGGCTGCAGCGAGGGCGGCACATAGGCGTAGGTCACGTCCTTGACCCGCGCCGCAATGCGGAACTCCCCCAACTTGGGGTCGTTGAAGGGCAGGTCGTGCAGATCGCCTTTGACGCGGAACTGCACGTTGCTGGCGCTGCCCGCCACCACCGCATCCCGCACATAGTGGCGCGACTCGGCAGGGATGGACAGGGGCAGATAGCGGTGCACGCGCGTGCCGTCGGCGCGGTTGAGCGTGCCGGTGAGGTCTAGCACGCCCGGAAAGCGCGATTTGTGGGGCGCCTTGCTGGCATCGCTGGTGTGCCAGGAGGCGCGGACCTCACCCTGAGCATCTGCGTTGGCAAACTGCACATCATTGGCCTGTACGGCGATACGACTGCCCTCGATCTGCCAGCGCAGGTCGGCGCTGAGCCGGTCCAGCGGAAGCATTGGGTCTTCGAACACGCCGGGCAGCACCAGCGCCCCGGAGGCCATCGTGAGCGCAGCCTTGCCGCCGGTCTGGGTCATGTCGATGTCCACCGTGGCGCCGCGCAGGCCCATATGGGTGGGCGCGGCCCCTTTGGGGCCTCCGGCCAGTGCCAGCCCCCGGATGCGGCCTTTGACCTGGTATTGCTGCAGGCCATCAAGGGGGCCTTTCCAGGTGGCCTGAATCTCATCGACCAAGCCCTCTGGGGTGTAGG
>Ga0187843_10001436_pt1 | contig 15028 bp, 14 predicted proteins | sample SpaLakP09_SKY_43_FD_134516 | JGI IMG/M metagenome (GOLD analysis project Ga0187843, IMG submission 134516) | Oligotrophic lake water microbial communities from Sparkling Lake, Wisconsin, USA - SP09_SKY_43 | ecosystem: Environmental > Aquatic > Freshwater > Lake | place: USA: Sparkling Lake... | reverse complement strand
TTGAAGTACCTGACCGGCTACCCGGCCGAGTTGCAGGCCCAGGTCTGGCAGATGATCGAGGCGGGCCAACTGGCCGAGCATCTGCAGCGGCGCTACGCCGAAGCCCACGAGGTGCGCAGCGACAAGGCCCTGTTCGACTACACGCAGGACCTGAAAACCCGCTTCATGCGCAATGCCTCGCCGCTCAACAGCGTCTGCTATGACGCGAAGCTGAAGATCATCCAGCACGCGCTGGGCACACACACACGGCGCTCCCAGCAGCAGGGCGCCAAGACCAAGATGCGGCGCGAGATCCGCATCGCCAGCCTGTTCCGCGAGGCGCCGGCCGAGTTCTTGAAGATGATTGTCGTGCACGAGCTGGCGCATCTCAAGGAGCTGGACCACGACAAGGCTTTCTATCAGCTTTGCCATCACATGGAGCCGAACTACGGGCAGCTGGAGTTCGACTTGCGGCTGTGGCTGACGCACAAGGAACTGCCCCAATGATCGGGCCTAGTGCCGGGCCGCCCCAAGCGGGCCCGCATCCACTTGGGGGATCGACCGCTGTACCCAGCGGTCGAGGGGTCATACTCCTGGCGCCGATGGAAGGGCTGCTCGACCACATGCTGCGCGACGTGCTGACCCGCGTCGGCGGCATTGACCGCTGCGTCTCCGAGTTCATCCGCATCACCGACATGCTGATGCCCAACAAGGTCTTTACCCGCATCGTGCCCGAGCTGCTGAACGGCGGGCGCACACCGGCCGGCGTGCCTGTGCGCGCGCAGCTGCTGGGCTCCGACCCCGTCTGCATGGCCGAGAACGCGGCCAAACTGGCGGCGCTGGGGCCCGAGGGCATTGACCTCAACTTCGGTTGTCCGGCCAAGTGCGTGAACCGCCACCGCGGCGGCGCGGTGCTGCTGGACGAGCCGGAGCTGATCGCCGACATCGTCGGTGCCGTGCGCCGTGCGGTGCCGGCGCACATCCCCGTCTCGGCCAAGATGCGCTTGGGCTACCTCGACGCCTCGCGCACGCTGGAGTGCGCGTTGGCCATGGTCGGCGCCGGGGCCGACGAGCTGGTCATCCATGCCCGGACTAAGCTTGACGGCTACAAGCCGCCCGCGTACTGGGAGCGCATTGCCGAGGTGCGCGCTGCGGTGGCGGTGCCCGTGGTGGCCAATGGCGAGATCTGGACGGCCGCCGATGCGCAGACCTGCATCGAGCGCTCCGGCTGCAGCGACCTGATGCTGGGCCGCGGCATGGTGGCCGACCCGGGGCTGGCGCTGGCGATCCGCTCGCCCGGGGCGGAGCCGCTGCCGTGGGGCCAGTTGCTGCCGCTGATGCAGGACTTCTTTGCCCTGGTGCATCAGCATGTGGCCACCCGCCACCAGGCCGGCCGCCTGAAGCAATGGCTGCACTACCTGCGCCGCCGCTACCCGGAGGCCGAAGAGGCCTACCAGCGCGTGCGCACCATCAATGCACCGGACGAACTGGCGCTGGCGCTGTTCGGTGCCCCCCACATCAAAGAGGCTGCATGAAATTCCTGCTTTCTTGCCTGATCACGATCACGCTGCTGCTGGGCGGCGCGGCCCGGGCGCAGGACAGCCCTGAGGTGGACGCCACCCTTGACGCCGCGCGCCAGCAGGTTGACCAGATCAAGGCGCGGCTGAGCGAGAAGCTCGGTGATGCCGAACTGGCCGACACCCGCCTAAAGCTGCTGGCGCTGCAGCAGCGTGCCGACAAGATCGCGCTGGAGCAGAAACCGCTGTTCGATAGTGCGCAGGCGCGCTTGTCCGAGCTGGGCCCCGTGGCCGCCGGTAGCAGCGAGGCGGCGGATGTGGCCGAGCAACGCCGCATGCTCAAGAAGAGCAACGAGCAGCTCGACGCCCGGCTCAAGCTGGCCCGCCTGCTGGCGCTGGAGAGCGAACAACTTTCCGATGAGATCGGTGGCCAGCGCCGCGCGCGCTTTCGCGCTGAGCTGTTCGCGCGCACAGATTCCATCCTCTCGCCAGCCTTCTGGCGGGACCTGCGCAGCGGCGCCAGCCGCGACGGCAGCCGGCTCGACGCCTTCCAGCTGCGCCTGGCGCAAGCGGCCGCGGGCACCACGGGCCTGCACTGGCTGGGCCTGCTGGCCCTGGTGCTAGCCGCGGCGGGGCTACGCGTCTGGCTGGGCCGCTGGCTGACCGAGCTGACCTCCGAGCGCGCACCGCCCGGGCGCGTGCGCCGGTCGCTGCATGCGGTAGCGCAGTCGCTGCTGATGATGCTGGTGCCCGGTGTGGCCACCTATGCGCTCACGCGCGGCCTGTTCGGCAACCTGGCCGAGACCGACCCGCTGCAGGCACTGGCCGCAAGCTGTGTTGGCGTGGTCTGCTTTGCTGCCTATATCGCCGGCCTGGGCCAGGCGCTGCTGGCGCCGCGCCACCCGTCCTGGCGCCTGCCGCCGCTGCCCGACGCGGTCGCCTCGGGTCTGCGCTGGTATCCGGCGCTCCTGGGCGTGCTGACCTTTGCCGGCTGGTTCCTGCTGCGCCTGGCCGGCGCCGTGCCGCTGAGCCTGGCGGTCGAGGTGACCATCAACGCGGTGCAGGCGCTGGTGCTGGGCGGGGTGCTGGTGCACCTGGTGCATCGCGGCGAGCGCCTGCGCCAGCAGGACGAGGCCGACGAGGCCACGCCCACCCAAGCACGGCGGCCGGGCTGGCTGACTCTAGCCCTGGTGGGGGTCTGGGGCCTGCTGCTCATCAGCCAGCTGGTGATCCTGGTCGGCTATGTGGCGCTGGGCAGCTTCATCGTGCGCCAGGTGATCTGGGCCGGCGTGCTGCTGCTGACGACCTATCTGCTGAGCCTGCTGATCGACGATGTGTTCAGCGCCTGGCTGAGCGGCCAGACGCGGCTCGACCAGACCGCGTCCGAAAGCACGGTGCCCACCCGAGGCCAGACCCTGCGTAACCAGGTCGTCGTGCTGGGCTCCGGCGTGCTTCGGCTGACGCTGTGGCTGGTGGCCGTGGTGATGATCCTCGCGCCCTTCGGTGAAAGCCCTGGCGACCTGCTGACCCGCACCGACCAACTGCGCGTCGGCGTGGCCGTAGGCGAGCTGCAGCTACGGCCCACCATCGTGCTGCAGGCGCTGCTGATCTTCCTGCTGGCGCAGGCTGCGCTGCGGGTGCTGAAGCGCTGGCTGAGCGATAGCTTCCTGCCCACCACCGCGCTGGATGAGGGCATGCGCAGCTCGGTCACCACCCTGTTCAGCTTTGTCGGCATGGTGCTGGCCATCGGCGTGGGCTTGTCAGCGCTGGGCGTGGCGCTGGACAAGGTGGCCTGGATCGCCAGCGCGCTGTCGGTGGGCATCGGTTTCGGCCTGCAGGCGGTGGTGTCCAACTTCGTCTCCGGGCTCATCATGCTGGCCGAGCGGCCGGTCAAGGTGGGCGACTGGGTGACCCTGGGCGGCCCCGGCGGCGGCATCGAGGGCGACATCCGCCGCATCAATGTGCGGGCCACCGAGATCCAGATGAGCGACCGCTCGACCCTGATCGTGCCGAACTCCGAGTTCATCACCAAGATCGTGCGCAATGTCACCCACGACAACCCGGTCGGCCTGGTGCAGATCAAGCTGCCGATGCCGCTGGATTGCGACACCGCCCAAGTCAGCGAGATCCTCCTGCGAGCCTTTGCCGAGCACGACGACGTGATGGACACGCCCGCGCCCAAGGTGCAACTGGACGGCATCGACCGCGGCAGCATCGTCTTCAACATCACCGGCTATGTCAGTTCGCCGCGCCAGGCCTACGGCGTGCGCAGCGCCTTGTTGTTCCGTGTGCTGCAGGACATCCGCGCGGCCGGCCTGCCGATGCGCGACGCGCCCAGCCTGGTGCTGCGCGAACTGCCGCCCGATTCGGTCTGACCCCTGATGATCATCAAGCCATGAGCCTTGTCTATTCCACCGATTCGGGCCGCATCTGCCCTGACTGCCGCCAGCCCGTCGCCGCCTGCCAGTGCGGCAAAAAAGTACAGCCCGCCGGCGACGGCATCGTGCGCGTCTCGCGCGAGACCAAGGGCCGCAAAGGCAAGGGCGTGACCCTGGTCAAAGGCCTAGCCATGGACGAAGCCGCGCTCACCGCCTTGGGCAAGCAACTTAAGGCAGCCTGCGGCTCGGGTGGCACCGTCAAGGACTGGGTCATCGAGATCCAGGGCGACCACGTCGAGCGTGTGATGGAGTTCCTGACCACGGCAGGGCACAAGGTCAAGCGCTCGGGCGGCTGAGTGCCCCCCCGATGGGGGTAGCAGCGCTTACCCTAAGGCCAAAGCGGCTCCCATCCTGGAAACTTGTAGCCTGCTTCTTTTGTCGGTTTGTTGTTGACCGTCAAGACATCAGCCCCGATGGAGAAAGCGCGCCGTGACAAGGGCTTGCGTTTTTTCTTCGGCCAGTATTAGGGAGACAGCCAGCGGTGATAGGCAGACGCGGCTGTCACCCTGCAACAAGTTCAACCTCTTCAACCATGAGCTGGAGCATTCGCTTAATGAGAATCACACGCATTAGTTTCGCTGCTATCGTTGTGGCGTCATTGGCAGGGTGCGCGAGCCAGCCTGTTGTCGCAATTCCAAAGCCTTCGGTGTCAGCACGCGCAGAGGTCTTGGTTTACAGGGAATCGTCGTTCATTGCCGGAGGCGTGTCGCTCGCCGTTGGCACGAGTGGCACTGCGTTCGCGTCTCTCTCCAACTCCGACTACGTTGTCGCGGAGATGTTGCCGGGTGAGCGAGAAATTTATGTTCAGGCAAGAAGCGCCGAGCCCACTCGAGTCCAGGTCAAATTGCAACACGGCTCGCGCACGTGCCTTCGCACCAGCGCTTCACCGGGCACCATTGCCAAGGTCGTAGTTCCCATCACGCTGATCGCAACGGGATATCACTTCTATCTTGACGAAGTTCCTTGCCCGTCGACGGAAGAACTATCAAAGTACAAATTGCTGCCTGTTTCCTATGTTGCCGGCTAACCTTTCGGTAGCTGCAGCGAGGCTGTACCAGTCTTTCCAACGGACGCCCCACGGCGCCGCTGAATTCAGTCGTTAACGCGCGCAATACCGCCACGACCCTGCGTTCGAACTCTCAGGAGGTGTTGATTTGAGCTCACCACTTGTCAGCGGCCTTCCGCACAGATTCCTCAGTGCCGCCCTTGCATCCATTCCGCTCGTTGATGCCTGGGTTTCCTACGCCGGCGACGGCAATTCGTGGCGAATTCTCAGCATTCTTGGCTGGCTAATGTTCTGCTCGGCCTGGTTCCTTCGCCCAGTTGTGTTCTCTCGCGCCATGTCGAACTCCAAGCCAAATGCGATGTTGGCCGTGATTTCGCAGAAGCAATGGGTAGTGCTGGTTGGCGCAGGGCTCATGATTGCTGCGCTGGCATCGGTGGGGCGCTACGCAAGTGCAGCCTAACCGGTCTCCAAGGACTTCCCACACAGTCAACTCTCGGCAATAGGCGATCCCTGCTGGTTGGCATTCATCCATCAAGACCTGAGTTCCACCGGGTGGCATCGCGACGAAGGAACAGACTGAACATCTACAAACGGGCTTGTTGCAGCGCGGCGGCTGCGGCCCCAGATACGAACCGATCAGCTGGGCCCCATTCGTTCGTCGTTGTCAGCCCACCGTGATGGACATGCAAGAGACCAGTTATCGGGTTCACCAGCTGCCGGTCTGACCTGTGCGTTGCCTCTACGAACTCGGGTCTGCGTTTTTGGATTGGGTTGCGGTCTCAGGCCGGCTGCAGCGCCTGCGGAACATTGGGCGGCGCAGGTTGTTTGCACGACGGCTTGGGCGGCACATGCTCCGGGTCGTAGTTCAGCTCACGCGTGAGCACCGCCCACAGGATGCGCGCGTTCTTGTTGGCCATCGCCACCAGCGCCTTCTGCCAGCCCACACGCTCTTTGAGCTGCAACAGCCATCGCGACATTCGGTCATCGCGTTTGGCCGCGCTCAGCAAGGCCGACTTGGCGCCCTGGATCAGCTAGGTTCGCAGGTAGTCGTCGCCCCGTTTGGTGATGCGGCCCAATCGAAGAATCGTGCCGGCGAGATCGGCCGCGCCAACACGCGGCGCTCGGCCGCGTCAACCGCGTGAACCTGGTAAACACGCTTGGCCAAATCAACCCCGACTCGGGTAATCTTGTCGATGGACTTCCCCTTTCTTATGGCTGCAGATTGATGACTTCGAAAACCACCAATCTTGGCGCATTGACGTCGTTGCCGCGAAGGTGGGAAGTCCCTTCGTATTCGCTCCAGCCGACTCGCGTTGGCAAGCCACGCGGGGCTTGCCGCTCAGCTCTGACCTTGGGCGTCACCGAGCGCCGATATCCTCAGAGTTGACGCATGACTGAATCGTCCGTTGAGATCCGAAAGCTCTGTCCAGAGTTGATGCAGGACTTCTTGCTGTTCTTCGACGGCGAGGCCTTTGCCGACAATCCGAAGTGGGGCTTCTGCTTCTGTCAGTTCCTGTATATGAACCATGCAACGGTCAATTGGTCGACTAGAACCGTACAAGAGAACCGTGCCGCGGCCTGCGATCGAATTTGCAACAACCGAATGGAAGGCTATCTCGCGTACCGCGGCGACAAGCCCGTCGGCTGGTGCAATGCGGCGCCTCGCACAATGATGGACTCCTCTGCAGATGAGCCATACTCAGATAACGCTCGAATCGGTCAAATCACCTGCTTTGTCGTCGCCAAGCCCCATCGGCGTTCAGGTGTTGCCATCGCCCTGTTGCATGCTGCTTGTGAAGGGCTGAAGGCGCAGGGCCTCCAAATTGCGGAGGGAATGCCAATGGCCGAGGCGTCGAGCGACGCGCAGAACCACTTTGGCCCGCTGAGGATGTACTTGGCTGCAGGATTTCAGGTGCATCGCTCAGACTCAGAGGGCCGAGCGTATGTTCGTCTTGGTCTGGTCTAGCGTATTTCCAACTGCAGTGACGCTCTACCTTCCAATCGAGAGGACGTTGAGTGGCACAAGGCAGCCCCATCAATCGCCACAGGGAGACCCACCGTGAGTGACACCGAAAAGCAGGTTCTGCGAGCGATCGAGACCTACAAGTCCGCCGTCCTGGCAAAGAACGCCGAAACCTTCATGCACCTTTACGACGCTGACGTCCGGGTGTTCGACACCTGGGGCATCTGGTCGTACGAAGGTGTGTCAGCCTGGAGAGTCGCCGTGGAAGGTTGGTTCGCCTCGCTGGCCAGCGAAACCGTCCGGGTCACGTTCGAAGACGTGAAAATCGCTGTCGAGCCTGGCTTCGCCTCGATGACGGCCTTCGCCAGATACGCCTCCGTTTCTGCCCAGGGCCAAGAGATTCGGGCGATGCACAACCGTATCACCTGGCTGCTCAAGTCGCGCAGCCATGTCTTGCGCATCGTCCACGAGCACAGCTCTGCCCCGATCGGGTTCGAGGACACCAAGGCCATCTTCATGCGCGATGGCAAGCCATGAGAAACGCGAGCAACTGCTGAGGCAGAGGCTACTTCAAGGGCTTCTCTTCTGAAGGAACCGGATCGGCCTCGTCGGCAAGCTTTGGGTCGTCTGAAGCGTGATGCTCCATCGGGGTCTTCTTGCCGGGCTTAGGCGTCTTGTCCGAACCCGGGGCGATCTCTTCGCCTTGGTGCTTTTTCTCTTGCTGGACCTTCTTGTCGTGGGCGATGTTGCGCGGATCGGTCATGTCATGGACTCCAGGATTGCTCGGATCTCATCCTCGCCCAGTCACTGGGCGTCCCTGGTAGGACAAGCCGCCATCGCAGCTAGGACAGCCCCGTGTTTACCGGCCCTGGTTCGCCAAGCCCAAGGGGCCGGGGTCCTTCAAAAGCGATCGACTTCGCCGGTACCACGCATGAACAAGGCAGCAGTTCGAGCGCGCTGGCAAGCGGCAAGCGGCAAGCTGCTTGCTCCTCGCCGCGATGTATATGCCCATCCTTCGCCTGGGCGCCTGGTGCAGTACCCTCTCGGCTCCTTTCACTTCGGGTTGCAGGCATGAAGCGAGTCACAGGAATTGGCGGCATCTTCTTTAAGGCGAAGGACCCGGTCGCGCTGCGCGCTTGGTACCAGCAGCACCTCGGTATCGACGTCCAGGCCTGGGGCGGCACGGCGTTCACCTGGGCCGATGCAGCGGGCCGGCCGATCGCAGGGTCGACCGTGTGGTCGATCGGTGCGGCGGACGGCCAGCCTTTCTCGTTCAGCAAGCCGGGCTTCATGGTGAACTACCGCGTCGAGGATCTGGCCGCCTTGCTGCAGGCGCTTCGCGACGAGGGCTGCGAGGTGCTGGAAAAGACCGATGACTCGGCGTACGGCAAGTTCGGCTGGGTCATGGACCCCGAGGGCAACAAGGTCGAACTCTGGCAGCCCCCGCCGGGGCAGTGAGCTTTGCTGATCGTGAGAACTGTCACGCATCCCGCCCTCAGTTGAGCTGTTCAAGCCTGCAGGGGCCGTTAAGAATCCGATGTCGTGGACGGCTGCCGGCCGCAGGAATCCTGGGGTCCGGTGTGTTGTGAAGCCAAGTCGGAAAGGTGCATCCCCCATGGACATGAATTCGCAAGAGCCCGCTGCAGCGGGTGCCACGGCAGCGGCTGCGCAGCCGGAGGCGGGCAGCGATGCGGAGTGGACGCTGCCGGGCAAGCCGAGCACGCCGGCCCAGTCGCTGACGCGGATCGGCGTCATCTGCAACGGGATCCCCGACCTCTTCAGCGCCATGTTTGCCGTGCTGGGCACGCACCAGTCCGTCTCGCGGGAGATGCTGGCCCTGGCCATCAAGCAGTTTCGACCCGACACGGCCGACCTCGGCCGCGAAGACATGGCCGCGCTGCTCACTAGCATCTGGAACGGCGGCCGGCCGGGCTTCGACGCTGTGCTGCGCTCCAGGCGCCGCGGCGAACGTAAGGGCGGGGCGCCGCTGCCCTGGGCCAGCGAGTAAGCGAGCCTCCGCCAGAACCCTAGCTGCGTCCCACCAGACGCAACTCCAGATCCTGCCCGCTGATGAAGTTGCCCTCGGCGGGCACGTCGATGGCGCGCTGCAGCGAGCCGTCGAGCCGCAGCTTGGCGGCCTGCGCCGGGGCGATGCGGATCGTGTGCGGCCCCGGGCTGATCTGGTGTAGCAGGTAGTAGCCATCGGCCGAGCTGGTGCTGCTGGCGACGATCCTGCCCTGCGCGTCGAGCAGTTCTACCTCTGCGGCGCCGATGCCGCGGCGCCGGCCCTGGTCGAGCAGGAAGACGGTGCCTTCGATCTCGGAGCTGGAGACGACCGGGAACTCCAGCAGCTCGACCCGCCCCGGCCGGGGCAGCACGCGCAGGCCGGGGGTCAGCGGTTTCCATTGCGGGTCTTCCAAAGTGCTCGGGTCGAGCGCGATGTCGGCGTAGCGGCCCGGCTGCAAGCGGCCCAGCAGGGCGGTGCCGCCGGCATCGGTGAGGGCAGGGTGTCGGCCGCCGCCGTTGAGGATGAAGCCGGCGTTGGGTACGAGTTCCTCGCCGGGGTCGCGCTGGCCGTTGAGGTTGCGGTCGACGAAGGCGCGCGCCGAGACGGCGCCCATGCCGGCCAGCGGCTGGCCGTCGAAGGACCATTTGCCGGTGCGCGGGTCGCGGTCCAGCGCGACGAATAGCTGCAGGGCCAGTGCGGTTTCGCGCTGGCTGGAATAGCTGGCGCTCACGGCCAGGCCGAAGGCACCGAAGTTCTTGCTGAGGCCGCCGGACACCAGGGTCAGCGGGGAATCCAGTGTGCGCAGCAGGCCGGCGTTGATCAGGTAGCCATCGCCCAGCCGTTGGTCTGCGGTGAGCGCCATGGCCTGCACCCTGGCGTCGGGCCGCAGGGTGTAGCTCACCTGCGCACTGAGTCCGATGTTGGCGACGCGGCGGCTCAGCTGCAGGTTGCCGTCGGCGCTGGCAAGCTCGCCGTTGCGCTGCCAGCGCAGGCTGTTGGAGAAGGAGGTGCCGCGCCACATCGTCGAGGCTCGGCCGGCGATCTGCAGGTTGTCGGGGCCGTTCTCCATCACGTTGCGCACGGCGCCGAGTGCCAGCGTCAGTGGCGGCAGCAGGCCGGAGGCCGGCAGGCTGCCGTTGAGCAGCAGCTGGTTGCGCTGGCGCACGCCGCCGGCCACGGCCGAGAACTGGTCGCCGATGAACTCGCCCTGCGTCTGCGTGTGCAGCAGGTCGGCTGAGAAGCGGCCCAGCCGCGTCTTCAGGCCCAGCTCGGCCAGGCTGCCGCCGCTCATACCGGTCAGCTGCGAGCTGAGGATCATCGAGTTCAGGTAGGCCAGCAGGCCCAGCTGCGCGTAGCCGAGCGAGGTGTCGCTGCCCAGCCAGGGCCGGCGGATCAGGGCGGCGCTGCCGGTGAGCGTCTTGCTGAGCCCGAAGTCGACCTGGGCCACGCTGCGCGCGGTGCCGTCTTCGGCATATTGCTGGGCCATCGAGTAATAGGCCTGGCCGGGCTGGAGGCTGGCGCGGTCGAGCAGGAAGCTCTGCCGCTCGACCATCAACTGCCCCAGCGGACCGTGGAAGACGAGGCGGAATTCGTTGGATCCGAACAGCAGCGGCTGGTCTTCGAAGGCGTACCGCCCGTCGGCGCGGGCGGCCTGGTAGCCGACCAGGGCCTCGTTGTAGTACAGCGTCACGTCCCAGCCCGGCGGCAGGTCGCCGCGCAGGCTGTGGCGGTCGAAGCTGCTGGGCTGATCGAGCGGGCGATTGCTGACCGCCACCCCGTTGCCGCTGGGGCTGCCTTGCATCACATTGCGCACGCTGGGCATCACCACATTGCCGAGCGTGAAGGAGCGGGCCTTCAGTAGGCCCAGCAGGGTGGCGTCAGGGTCGTGCCGGGCCAGTGACAGGCGCACATCGGGCGAGGACTTGGCGCTGGTCTTCAGCACGTAGAGTGAGCCCTCCATGCCCGCCAGGTCGCTGGTGAGGTAAGCGGTGTAGGCACTCTTGTACTGTTCGGCGCCGCGGCCGAAGCGGGCGTCGGCGCCGAAGGACTGGTCGATGAAGGGCACGCCCACCATCGCCAGCGGCGACTGCACCAGCGGGTAGCTGGGGCGCTCTTCGCTCAGCCCTTGTCCCAGCCGTGCGGCACTGCGCTCGCGCTCCATGCGTGCTTGCAGCGGCAGCTGCTCGCGTGGCCGCACCTGCAGTTGCAGGGTCGACAGCTTGACCTTCAGGTCGATCGGCAGCCAGCGCGTCAGCAACTGGGTGGAGACATAGATGTCATCGCCGATCGCCATCGCCAGGCGCGGCTCGAACCCCTGCTCGCGCCCATTCAGCGCCACCAGCGATTCGGCCAGGTTGAGGGCGAAGCTGCGGTCCTCCCGCAGCAGCAGGCCGCTGGCGCTGCCCTGCTCGGGCTTTACTTTGATGGCTAGCCCCAACAACCGGGTCAGCTCGCCCAGCGGCAGCAGGATCTGCGCGCCGTCCTGGTAGGCGCTGAAGCTGTCGGACAGGGTCTGGTCGTCCAGCTGGACTTCCAGCACCAGCAGGCTGGCCTCGATCTCGCGCTGTTGCCGGGGCGTGGGCGTGCGGGTGGCCGTGGCGGTCACCGGGGGCGGCAGGGGCTCGCGGGGCTTGACCTGCAGGGCCCACGTCGGCAGGTCGACGGCCAGGTTGATCGGCAGCCAGCGCATCAGCAGCTGCGTGGAGACATAGATCTCGTTGCCGACCACGCTGGCCAGGCGCGGCTCGAAGCTCAGCTCGCGCTCGCCGATGCGCACCCGCGCCTCGGCCATGTTCAGCTCGAAGGGCTGGCGGTCGGCGCGCAGCGTGCCGCTGGCGCTGCCCGCGGCGGCGTGAACGGTGATGTCCAGCCCCAGTAGTCCGGCCAGCTCGCCCAGCGGCAGCAGCACCTGGTAGCCGCTCTGGTAGGCGTCAATGCGCTCGGCCAGCAGCTTGCCGTTGAGCTGCACCGACAGCGCGCGCAGCTGCGTTGGTGTCTGTGCCTGTGCGGCCTGAGGCAGCAGCAGCAGCGACACAAGCAGCAGCGCCGCTAGGCGGGGCCAGGAAAACAGCACGGCTCAGGGCAGTTGCAGCGCCGCCTCGGCCAGCACCTTGCCACCGGCTTCGGGTCGGTCGCGGAAGCTGACGCGCAGAGTGCCACCGGGCAGGGCGGTGCCGGCGGGCAGCTGCAGCGGCAGCTGGGCGCGGCGCAGCGCATTGGGCACATAGACCGCCACTCCTCCGGCTCGGGCCACCTCGAAGGTCACGCCGGCCGGCGTGGTGAAGGTGACGCTCAGGTCGCCATAGACCGAGCGGTTGCCTTCTCGATTCATCTGCAGTGCGATCAGGCCGCCGGGCGCGGCGCTGGTGGCGGGCAGCAGGGCGAGCGCCGACAGGCTGACCTTGGCCTGGGTCTCGCCGTGGCGCACGATGACGGGAATGGACGCGCCGATCAGCGCGTTGATGACCACGCCCACATCCCGGCCGCCGGCCTTGGCTACGTCCTCCACGCTGCTGGCTCCGCTGGCCTCGGCCACGCGGTCAAACTGCAGGTGTGAGCGGTACTCGCCGGGCGCCAGATCTTCGGGCTTGCGCAGCAGGATGCGGACGACCTGCGAGCCGCCGGGCGCGATGGTGACCTGGCGCGGCGAGTAGCGCAGCAGCGGCTCGGAGAACTGCTCGCCCGGACCGGGCGTGTCGATGGCGATGAACTCGCCCATCTCGCCCATGCGCCGGTTGACCAGCCGGATGCGGTAGGTCTCGGGCACCGTGCCCTGGTTCATCAGCTCCACCTGGGCGGCGCGCTGCTTGCCGTCGAAGACGATGCGGGTCGGGAACAGCATCAGGTCGGCCAGCGCCGCGCTGGAGAGCAGCAGCAGGGCCAGCGCAGCCAGGCAGCGTCGGTGGAGGGTGCAATGCATGAGGAGGTCCTCGGTAATTGAATGCGGGGCGCGGCTACTGGTAGTTGACCGTGACGTTGAACGAGCCGGTGTAGCTGCCTGGGGCCTGCGCATTGCCGACGGTCAGGGTCGCGCCGATGCTGAGCACCGCCGTGCCGCCGCCGGACAGGATGCCGGTGCCCGCCGGGCTGCTGGCAAAGCCGTTCAAGGCCATGCTGTTGCTGCCGTCGCTGAGCAGCACCGTGCCGTCGACCGGCAGGGTGATGGTGTAGACCGCGCTGGCCGTGCCCGTCACGCTGAACTGCGCGGCTGCCGCCGCGCCGCCCTGGCTGACCAGCAGCACGCCGCCGCTCTTGCTGCGCGCTCCGGCTGTGGAGAGAACGATGGTGCCGCCGCTGCCTGCGGTGAAGGCACCGAAGGACAGCGGGCTGGTGTTGCTGAGCGTCTGCGCGCCCGCCGTGCCGGCGGCTGCCAGCAGGGCGAGCGCCACCCAGCGGTGGCAGGGCTCAGTTGAACGCGACGGTGATGGACGGCTGCGCATCGTTGCCGGCCTCCTGGCCGATCAGCGACACCGCGGCCACGAGCTCGCGCTGCAGGGTGCCGCTCAGTGGCAGAGTGAGCGCGCCGGCCATGGCCGCCTGCATGCCGGGCACTGCATCGGCTGCAAAGCCGGGAGCAGCGACGCCCTGCGTCAGCGCGGGGGCGATCTGGGCTAGGCGGATCAGGACCGAACCGGTGCTCGGGCCGGCCGGCGCCCGCAGCGCGTCAAGGATGTCGTTGATGCTCAGTGGCGCACCCAGCAGGGCTTGCACCACCACCGACTGCGTGACCCGCACGGTTACCGAGGCCCCCGCGCTGGCGGCATCGACCGGCCTGCCTGCGGCCAGCGCCAGCACGAGCAGCGCTCCGGCGGCGAGTGTGCCGCGCATCTCAGTTGTAGCCGACGGTGACGACCACATTGCCGGTGTAGGTGCCGGCTGCCTGCGCACCGCCCACGGTCAGCTTGGCGCCGACGTAGATGAAGGCGGCGCCCGAGGCCAGGGTGCCGGTGCTGGCATCGGTGGTCTCGTCGGTCTTGTTGGTCGGCGTGGCGGTGGTCACGGCCTCGGTGATCCAGTCGATCGCCATGGTGGCCGCGGCAGGGCCGGTCAGTACCGTATCGCTGCCGGTGTAGAGGATGGAGAAGGTGTTGTTGCCGCTGCCGGTGATGTCGAACTTGGCTGCGGTGGGCGCTGCGCCCGAGGTCGAGAATGCGGTGCCGCCGCTCCTGGTGCGCGCACCGCTGGTGGACAGCGTGATGTCGCCATTGCCCGGCACGACGTTGCCGAACACCAGGTCGGTGGCCTTGACCACGGCGATGGGCACGAGGACTTCGGCGGTGGCGCTGGCGCTGGCGTTGTCGGCGGCCTGGGCGATCGGCGGGACCAGTCCGACCACTGCGATGCAGGCGGCCCCGACTCCGTGGCGGAGGAATGGTTTGAGTGAGTTCAACATGACGACGTTCCTTTCGATTTGGAATCTTGGACGCGCCGCGACAGCTCACATCGGCACGACCGAATGGTGCTAGACCATTCATTCGGCTTATCGGCAGATAAGCGCATGCGTTGACCAGCAATTCAAAAAGAGTATTTGCAGCGTGAGAGAAGTTGGGTTATGCGCGACGCAACGTAGCACCTGGGATAATCCCTAGATGAACGCCTCCAACGACCTCTCCTTCGCCCAGCTCCCGCTGTCCGCCGCCATGCAGGCCAATCTGGCTCAACTGGGCTATGCGCAGATGACGCCGATCCAGGCTGCCAGCCTGCCCCTGGCCCTGGCCGGCAGCGATCTGATCGCGCAGGCGCAGACCGGCAGCGGCAAGACGGCCGCGTTCGCGCTGTCGCTGCTGCATCGCCTGGATGCTGCCGACCTGCGCGTGCAGGCGCTGGTGCTGTGCCCGACCCGCGAGCTGGCCGACCAGGTCACGCAGGAGATCCGCCGCCTGGCCCGCGCCGCCGAAAACATCAAGATCCTGACCCTGTGCGGCGGCACGCCGATGAAGCCGCAGATGGACAGCCTGGGCTTCGGCTGCCACATCGCCGTGGGCACGGCGGGCCGGGTGATGGACCACCTGGAACGCGGCAGCCTCACTCTGGGCAAGCTGAACACCCTGGTGCTGGACGAGGCCGACCGCATGCTGGACATGGGCTTCTTCGACGACATCGTGACCGTCGCCAAGC